>Ga0272444_10003034_pt1 | contig 15333 bp, 14 predicted proteins | sample SSMForm13_FD_201033 | JGI IMG/M metagenome (GOLD analysis project Ga0272444, IMG submission 201033) | Marine sediment archaeal communities from Little Sippewissett salt marsh, Falmouth, MA, United States - SSM-Form-13 | ecosystem: Environmental > Aquatic > Marine > Wetlands > Sediment ...
CGACGACCATGTCAGCCGAATGGCCGGCGCGGGCCGTGTCTCCAGCCTGGCGGAGCGACTCGCCGACGCGGCGGATCAGATCCCGCTCCCACGTATCGAGCAAGAGAGCCGAGTTGCGCGCCGGCAGCTCTCCCCCAACGAGCAGCCGGAGGATCGTCTCACGGAGATCCTCGACCCCGTCGCCGTCCTTCGCCGAAACGTCGGTCCGCTCGCTCCACGGTCCCGACAGAGCCCCGTCGAGCCGATCCGGCAGGTCGATCTTGTTGACGACCAGGATCGATGGAACGCCCCACTCCCGCTCGAGGATCTCCCGATCGTCTTCGGTGAGCGGCTCGCTTCGATCGACAACACGGAGGACGAGGTCGGATCGGTCGATCGCTCGCTGCGTGCGCCGGACTCCTTCCGCCTCGACCGCGTCGCCCGGTTCCCGTAAGCCGGCCGTGTCAATCCATCGAACCGGGACCCCACTGAGCGAGGCCTCCTCCTCCACGGTGTCACGCGTCGTTCCGGGAATCGGCGTGACAATCGCACGCTCCTCGGCAAGAAGGGCGTTGAGCAATGCCGATTTCCCGACGTTCGGCTTGCCCACGATCGCGACCGTCAGCCCTTCGCGGATGATCCGCCCCCGCTCTCCCTGGGCAAGAAGCTCGTCCACGCATCCGGAAAGCGCATCGATCCGCGGAAGGACGGCCTCGACGTCGGCGTCCAGATCGGGGTAGTCGATCTCCACCTCCAGGTCGGCAAGGACGCCGGTGAGGGCCTCGCGGATCTCGCCCAGCGCATCCGAGAAACGGCCGCCAAGCCGATCAACGGCCGCCTCGAGCCCGAGGAGTGTCCGAGCCTGCACGACGTCGAGGACAGCTTTGGCCTGATCGAGTGAGATCCGACCGTTGAGGAACGCCCTCTTGGTGAATTCGCCACGCTCGGCCATCCGCGCCCCGGCAGCAAGGACGGCGTCAAGGATGGCCCGCGCCGCAACGATCCCCCCGTGGCAGTTCATCTCGACGACGTCTTCCCGCGTGTACGTTCGCGGTGCGTGCATGACGGAAACGAGGACCTCGTCGATCGCTCGCTCATCGACAACGATCCGCCCGTAGTGCAGCGTGTGAGTCGGGGCATCCTGCAGAGAGTCGCCTCGGACCGTACGAAACAGGCTCCCGACGATGCCGATCGCTTCCGGACCGGTCACCCGCACGATCCCGATCCCTCCCTCGCCGAGTGGGGTGGAGATCGCCGCGATGGTGCTCCCGTCCATCACGAATCGTCGGGCTCGATGACTACCCGTCGCTCGTCGCCTTCACCGACGCTACGGGTTTGCACGCCGGGAACATTGGCCAGCGTAACGTGAACCGTACGCCGCTCGTGCGTCGGCATGGCGTTCAGGCGGATCCGCTTCCGGTCGCGGCGGACCTCATCCGCCTTGGTCAGCGCGAATCGGATCAGCTCCGCCCGGCGGCGTTTCGCCGCCCCGTTCACATCGAAGACAATCTCGACGTCCTGGCCCGTCTTCCGCCGGAGCGCGCCGCGGAAGAGCAGCTCCAACGCCGCGAGGAGCGGCCGCTCTTCGGGGAGCGAGAACATGCTTCCTTCGAGATTGACGTAGAGCCCTTCGGGCGTGGACGTGGGTTCAACCTGGAACGTCACGTCCTCTTCGAGGATAGTGAGGAGCTCGCGGAGGTAGGCCTCAACCTCCTGCTGAAGTGCCTTCGTCTCCATCGCTCTCCTCCGCCGCGTCATCGAGGTCATCCACGCTCGCCGGCACAGCGAGCGTCCCTCCTTCAGCCCGGGCCATCTCCCAGTTGACGAACGCCTGCTGCCCGACTTGGGCCGCCGTTGTCAGGAGGTAGTAGAGCCACAAGCCGGCCGGGAAGCGCCACAAAAGGACGCCCATCATCAACGGGAAGAAATAGCCCATGTACTTCTGGATGCCCTTCGTTTCCCCGGTCGACATCGGGGACATGAACTTCTGCTGGACCAGCATGATCAGGGTCGTCAGGATGACGAGGATGAAGTACGGATCGTGAACGCTCAGGTCGGGGATCCAGAGGAATCCGGGCGAGATGTGAATCTGCTCGCTGGCGTAGAGCATCGCGCGCCAGATGACAAAAATGATCGGCAGCTGGACCAGCATCGGGAGGCATCCGCCCATTGGGTTGACGCCCTCCTTCTTGTAGAGCTCGAGGGTCTTCTGCTGCATCAGCTGGCGATCGTCCTTGAAGCGCTCCTGGATCCGCTTCAGGCGGGGCTGGATTCGCTGGGTCTTCGCGATCGAGTGGTACTGCTTCCGCATCAACGGGAACAAGACAATGCGGGTCATCAGGGTGAACAGGATGATCGCCCATCCGTAGTTCCCCGTATAGCGATACAGGATGTCGAGAAACTTGATCACGACGACCATCGCCCGCGCACCGACCCCCGGCTCGTCGAGGGCCTCGATCCCGACGGTCTCCATCAGCAGGAAGCGGCGCCTCCCAGCGTACAGCGTGAAGCGGCTGGAGGTCTTTCCCTCCGGCGCATCAAGCGCCACGCCAAACCGGAAGCTCCCAGACTCAGTCCGCTCGGAGAACGGGGCGACGTCCGTGCCCTCTTCGGGCATGAGGAAGAACACGACATCACCGTCCAGCAAGCCGAGCCCGCCGAAGGAGAAATAGGACCCGGAAGCGAGCAGCGCAGGTGACGGTTCGCCGTCGAACAGGTAGGTAAGCTGGCGACCCTTCTCCTGCGGAATGTACTTCTGAACAGTCATCCTGAGCTCCGGTGCAGCATCCGCCAGGGGCGTGATCTCCACTTCGAGATCCATGCTGTACAGCGCGTCAGGCTCGATCGTGAACCGCTTGATCACCGCGTAGCCAGCGAGCTTCCCGGTGAACGTGACGATGAGCGCGCCGGACTCGGTCCACTCGGACTCACCTAGTGTGTATGTCCCTTCGGCCCCTTCGCCACGTAGATCGAACGGGAACTCCGCGTCGGCTGTGTACCGACGGGCGTACGTCGTCGCATCGGTCGTCGTCCCGTAGACCAGCTCCTGGACTTTCGACCCGTACGGTGCGAACGTCAGCAGAACGCTCCGAAGCGTACCGCCGTCCTCGGAGAACAGGTAGTTGGCAAGGGGCGTCGTGACGATCATCTCCTGGAACCCCTCCCGATCGGCGATTTCGAAGCTGATCTCCGGCTCCGCGGCAACCAATGAAAGAGACAAGAAAAGGAACAGAACACTTAACACTCCATAGCGCGCTCGCTTCATTCCCACAATGACCTCCTCCGAAGAGAGTAGCGTAGGCGGGAAACGCGCGCAACCCCGTTGAACAGGGTGTTCGGCTGCAGTACACTCGTCCTCGACGATGTTTACGGGTGTTGTGCAGGGTCTCGGACACCTCCGATCGTTGCGTGCCGGGGAGGTGGAGATCGAACTCCCCCCCGCGATGCGTGACCGCCTTGACATCGGAGCGAGCATCGCCGTCAACGGCGTTTGTCTGACGGTCCGGGAACTTGGTGACGACTCCTTTCGAGCCGACGTCTCGCGCGAAACGCAGTCGCGAACCACGCTCGGAGGACTGCGGCCCAGAGCGCGGTTGAACCTGGAGCTCTCGGTCCGACCGGGAGACGGACTGGACGGACATCTGGTCCTCGGCCACGTCGACGCGGTCGGGCGGATCCAGGCGCTGCATCGAGAGGAGTGCAACTGGATCACGATCGTCTCGTACCCTGCGGAGTTCCTGCGGTACGTCGTCGAGAAGGGATCGATCGCCGTGGACGGGATCAGCCTGACAAGCTACGCAATCGATGGGAACTCGTTCCGTTGCTCGATCATCCCGGAGACCTACGAGAAGACAACGTTGCGCGACCGTAGAAGCGGTGACCCTGTGAACCTGGAGTTCGATATCCTGGCGAAGTACGTCGAAAGGATGATGCCGTTTGTTCATCACGATTGAGGAAGCGATTCGAAGGCACAAGTCGGGCGAGATGCTGATCCTCGTCGACGATGAGAATCGAGAGAACGAGGGCGATCTCGTCATCGCAGCCGAGCACGCCACGCCGGAGGCGATCAACTTCATGATCACCTACGGCCGCGGCCTCGTCTGCGCTCCGATCACTGAGAGTCGTGCTCGAGCGCTCGGCCTCGGTCCGATGTGCCCCGAGAACACCGCCCTGCACGGGACGCACTTCACCGTCTCGGTCGACGCAAGGGATGGGATTACAACGGGGATCTCGGCATTCGATCGCGCGCGCACGGTCAAGCTTCTCATCGACGAAGCGACGCGGCCCGATGACCTCGCGCTGCCCGGGCACATCTTCCCGCTGATCGCCCGGAACGGAGGTGTGCTGCGGCGTGCGGGACACACCGAGGCAACGGTCGACCTGGCCCGGCTCGCCGGGCTACGACCGGCGGCCGTCCTGTGCGAGATCCTGAACGACGACGGCACGATGGCGCGCGTCCCGCATCTCGAGCGTTTCGCCGAGACACACGGACTGTCGATGGTCAACATCGCCGATCTGATCGCCTACCGGAAGCGAACCGAGCGACTGATCGAGCGCGTCGCCGAGGCCGGGCTGCCGACACGGTTCGGGACGTTCCGGATCGTCAGCTACACCAGCCCGATCGAGAACGAGGAACACATCGCCCTGGTCAAGGGAGACGTCTCAGGCAAGAAGGACGTCCTCGTGCGCGTGCACTCCGAATGCCTCACCGGTGACGTCTTCGGCTCGTTTCGCTGCGACTGCGGCGGTCAGCTCCAGCAAGCTCTTGAGACCATCAACGAAGAGGGGTCCGGCGTGGTCGTCTACATGCGCCAAGAAGGGCGAGGGATCGGTCTGAAGAACAAGGTCTGCGCCTACCAGCTTCAAGATCAGGGGTTCGACACCGTCGAGGCGAACGAGCACCTCGGCTTCGAGGCTGATCTGCGCGACTACGGAATCGGGGCGCAGATCCTCTGCGACCTTGGCCTCTCAACAATCCGGTTGCTGACGAACAACCCGAAGAAGATCGTCGGCCTGTCCGGCTACGGCCTGACCATTGTCGAGCAGATCCCGATCGAGATTCCCCCCAATGACTTCAACAGAGACTACCTGAGAACGAAAAAGGAGAAACTCGGCCATCGCCTCCACAAGGTGTAGCCAGGAGTGCAAATGGGAACGTTCTCCCCCGCGACTCGGCCGCATCGATAGTCCGATGAACGGCCAGATGAACTACAATCAAGAGGTCCTCAGAACGAAGAACGGGAAGCTCGGGCACCCGCTGCCCGAGACCTAGGAAAGAGTAATCCTCCAGGAGGGAGCCATGGGAGCGGTCTACGAAGGGAAGCTTGACGGAGCCGGCCTGCGCGTCGGCATCGTCGTCAGCCGGTTCAATAACCTCATTACCGAACGACTGCTCGAGGGGGCACTCGACCGGCTCCGTCGCTCGAATGTCGCGGACGACGCGGTCGACGTCTGCCGCGTTCCCGGTGCGTTCGAGGTCCCAAAGGCAGCACAAGTGATGGCCGAGACCAGTCGGTACGACGGGATCATCGCCCTGTCCGCCGTCATCCGCGGGGCAACGCCACACTTCGAGTACGTCGCCAGCGAGGTGAGCAAGGGACTCGCCCGCGTCAACCTCGACGCCGCGATCCCGGTGACGTTCGGCGTGATCACCGCAGACACCGTCGATCAAGCGATCGAACGGGCAGGGACAAAGGCGGGGAACAAGGGGGCCCAGGCCGCCGAGAGCCTGATCGAGATGGTGAACGTCCTCCGCGAAATGCAGTAGGTCACGGCACGAGCGACGCAGATAACACTGCTCCCGACACCGTCGGGAGTGCGCGCGACCGGACAGCCACCGAGGCGCCAACCCGGATCACGAAGGAGCGTGAGATGGAGCTGAAGCTGATCCCGATCGAGAACCCCGACGAACTGAACCTGATCCTCGGGCAATCGCACTTCATCAAGACCGTTGAGGATCTGCACGAAGCCCTCGTGACCGCGATTCCCGGGATCCAGTTCGGTCTCGCCTTCTGTGAGGCCTCCGGCCCGGCATTGATTCGACATTCCGGGACGAACGAGGAGCTCGAACAGCTCGCGGTCCGCAACGCGCGGGCGATCGGCGCCGGTCATTCGTTCCTCGTCTTCCTCAAGGACGCCTTCCCGATCAACGTGATGGGGGCCGTCCAGCGCGTGCCCGAGGTCTGCCACATCTTCTGCGCCACTTCCAACCCGGTGCAGGTAATTGTCGCCAGCACCTTCGTAGACGACGAGAACGACCAGGGCCGAGGGATCCTCGGCGTCATCGACGGCTTGTCACCCAAAGGCATTGAAGGCGAAGAAGAGACCGCCCAGCGCAAAGCCTTCCTGCGGGTGATTGGCTACAAGGGGTAACGAGCCCCAGCGCACGGTCAGAACATCCCCGGATGAAGGCGGGATCTACAGCCACTTCCTGCGCTTGAAGTAGAGCAGCATGCCCCCGCCGATCGCGAACATCACACCCAGAATGGCGAAGTAGCCGAACCGCCATTGCAGCTCCGGCATGAACGCGAAGTTCATGCCGTACAGGCCTGCCACGAAGGACAGCGGAATGAAGATCGTGGCAATGATCGTCAACACCTTCATCACTTCGTTCATCCGGTTGCTGATGCTCGAAAGGTAAAGGTCCATCAGGCCGGAGACCATGTCGCGGAACGTCTCCACCGTGTCGATGATCTGAATCGTGTGGTCGTAGACATCTCGGAGGTACGGGCGGGTCGATTCCTGGACGAGTTCGCTTTCGTCGCGGTGGATGCTGCCGAGCACCTCGCGAAGCGGCCAGACCGACTTGCGCATGAACAGTAGCTCGCGCTTCAGATGGCGAATCGCCTGCAAATCCTCGCGCTTGGGGTTCTCGGTCATCTCTTCGCCGAGGGATTCGATCCGATCTCCGAGCGTCTCGAGGATCGAGAAGTAGTGGTCGACCACCGCGTCGATCAACGCGTAGGCGAGGTAGTCCGGCCCGTACTTCCGAATGCGGCCGCGATTCGAAACGAGCCGCTCGCGGACCGGGTCGAACACGTCGCCTTCGCGCTCCTGAAACGAAAGCACCCACGACGGCCCGAGGACGACGCTCACCTGCTCATCGTCGATCTGATCCGTCTCGGCGCTCCAGCGGAGCATGCGAAGAACGATGAACAGATTCGACTCGTACTCCTCGACCTTCGGCCGCTGCCCCGTGTGGACGACGTCCTCGATCACGAGCGGATGGAGACCGAAGCCCGCACAGACCTGTTGAATCTGCTCGACTTCGTGCACTCCGTCAACGTTGATCCACGACGTCTTGGTCGACTCCGGCAAGAGGATGGACTCCTCCGAAGCCAAGAGTGTGTCTCGGCTCACGTTCGATTCGTCGTACTCGAACCGAGTGACCGTAACGCCGGCTGCCCTCTCCCGCCCAACGTAAACGGGCGTTCCCGGCACCTGACCGACCTTCTTCGATCCTGCGTGGATGAATCGCGCCATTTCGCACCTCGTGGCCATCCTAGGCCAACCCTCGGCTTGTGACAACTGCCCGGCCAAGACGATGCATCCCTGCAGAAGGCCGTGTGCTTTGCCCTCTACCCAGCGCTTGGCTACCATGCTCCTGTCTGCACGGCCGGGTTGTTGCGAACCGACACGGGACACCGATCCGAGGACGCTTCATCGTTCGGAAGGACAAGGAGACCGCTTGATGGGGCAGATCACCGAGTGGCTGGGCAAGGCGATCGGAATCGACGCCGGCCTTGTGGCCAAACTGTTGCTGACGATCAGCATCATTGTCGCGCTATGGCTGCTCCGATGGGTTTGGATGGCCGTCGTCAATCGACAAACCGATGAGCCCCAAGCTCGCTATCGGTGGCGCAAGGCCGCGTGGTACACCGTGACGGTCGCCGGCATCCTCTTGGTCGGCCGTGTCTGGATCGAGGGGATTCAGACGCTGGTCACCTATGTGGGACTGGTTTCGGCAGGGATTGCGATCGCGCTTCGCGACCCCATCGTTAACTGGTTCGGTTGGGTCTTCATCGGATGGCGCAGGCCGTTCGCCATCGGCGATCGCGTGCGCATCGACGGCCAGACCGGTGACGTGATCGATATCGGGATGTCCACGTTCTCACTCCTGGAAACCGCGGAGGAGGGATCCGGAGAGCAGGCGACAGGTCGGATCGTCCACATCCCCAACGGCAAGGTGTTCACGGAACCGTTGACCAACGTGACGCAAGGCTTCAGTTATGTGTGGAACGAAATCCCGATTACGGTAACGTTCGAATCCGACTGGCGAGAGGCAAAGGGGATCCTCCGCGACATCGCCTCAAGAGAGGTAGAAACGGTGGGCGCCGAAGCGCTGCGGTGGATCCGCGAGGCGTCGACGAAGTTCCTGATCCGCTCGGCGAATGTAACACCTGTCGTCTACACGCGGATCGTCAGTGACGGAATCGAGCTGACCGTCCGCTACATGTGTGAAGCGAGGACACGCCGGACGACGCAGGAGTCCCTCAGCGAGGCAATCCTCGACGCCTTCATTGCGGCGCCGAACATCGACTTCGCGTACCGCACATCGAGGATCTTCCGCCAGAATGAAGAGGGGAAACCGATGCTGAGCCGCGACGACACAACACCAAGCTCGACGGGTGCCCCGCTTCCGTAGAGCGAGTTGACGGCCCGGTACGTTCGGTATAGCGTGCTCCATCATGAAGAATCGACGGATTCGCTGGCGGCTCATCGGGGTCTTGACGCTGGTTCTCCTGTTTGCCATCATCGTCCTGCAGAACACGCAAGTCGTCGACATTTAGGTGCTCTTCTGGCGGCTCAGCATGTCCCGAATCATCCTGCTGTTCTTCTCTCTCGTCGTCGGATTCGTGGCCGGGTACTACCTGCGGGGCGGCAAGCATCCATCAGGGGTCGGTCACACGATCGTCAGGAAGACGAACGGCCCGAAATAGGCCGGCGAGCGGAGAAACCGTAAGACGGCGGATCTACACTGACCGAGCGTCTCGCAGTTCGATCGTTGTTGCTGCGTGTGCGATATCGATTCCGGCCTCGTCGAACGTCTCTTTCGTCGCCTCGAGCAGGTCAAATCGAGTCTGATACAGGCTCGCGGGATCACACACAACGCGAAGGCTGAGGATCATCCCTTCCTCCCCAAGCGCGGTGAGCGGGCATCCGTTCACCGCCGTAAGCGACGGGTGAGCCTCGGCGACCGGCAAGTCACTGCCCGCGTGCGTGTTTCTCGAACGGCACGCTCTCGTTCTCCACAATCCCTCGAAGCAACCTCCCCAGAATGTCCGATCCGGTGATGATCCGCCGGTCAGTGCCCCAAAACAGGATGATGTCCTCGTCCACCACGTCGTCCTCGGAATGGCGCGGATCGACCTTCAGGCGGGGGATCGTGTCCCCGAGCCTCGCGCCGTCCTCCGTCACGACGATCGGGCGATGGCAATACCGATGAGGGTTGAACGGCTCCTCCCCAAGCAGCGCATCCCGCAGGAAGCCGTCTGCATCAAGAACCACGCGTGGCACTTCGGCCCGATCCGTGATGACGACCCACTTCTTCCCTGAGCGATCGAGCTTCTCGAGAAACGGGTCGTCACAGGAGCGCTCGATGGCCGGGAAGATCGCCCTGCCGCCATGAAAACGGAGCGGGAGGATGCTTCCCGGATCGATCGATTCCCCCTCTTGGACGACAGGCAAGTCATCGATCGCCAGGAAGTTGAGCGCCCCGGCCCCCTCGACGTGATCGACATCGACTTCCGATGCCCACGCGTGGATCGTGATCAGCTCCCGGAGTGAGTGTTCGGTCAAGTAGTCCGTCTTCTCGGCACCCAGCAGCTTGTCCAGCACGTAGGCCGTCGGCCTGGCAACGGGATAGAGGATGATCTGGTACGTTCGCAGAACCGGCGCGAGCAGCGCAGCTACCCGTAGCGCGTTCCGCGAGAAGTAGGCCTGCGGCAGAATCTCCCCCGCAAACGTGATCAGGACAGTGGAGAAGAGGAACGCGACAACGCCCGCCAACACGGAATTCGCCAGCTGCGCAAGCAGGACGTTGACGCACACGTTTCCCCACAGAATCGTGGTGAGGAGGAAGTTGGAGCGTCGGCGAAGCGCCAGCACGCGTCGAGCATCCTGGTTCCCACTGCTCGCCTCCACTTCGAGACGAAGCTTGCTGACGCTGAACACGGCGAGATTCAGCCCCGAGAACATCGCCGACTGGGAGATGCAGAAGGCAATTCCGATCCAGATCAAGGGCGTCATCCGTACGGCTCTCCTGCTAGATGGCCCACGCGATTGGCACGCTGCTCGTTTGGAGCGCAACAACCGAGGATCCTGCCCATCATGATCCCTCCTCAAGGCGAGCATAACTGGAGGACAACCAGCGATGGAAGTCGGGCGGGCCACGCGTTCATCGTCTATCCGAAGGACGCCTTCTCGATCAACGTGATGGGCTCTGTCAAAAGCTTCCCCAAGGTTTGCCGCATCCTCTCTGCACCACTTCTGGCCGGGACCATGTTAGCCTCTCCGTAGGTGGCGAGGCGGACGCACGGATCCCTGGCGTCGTCGACGATGATGGTCCGCAAGGTGTCGAACCCGAGGAGGAGGTTGGCCAGCGGAGGGAGTTCCTGCAGATGATTGGATAGAGGGGGCTGCACGCGCAATCCACCATTCTGTCCGTCCACGGAGAAGCGTGGCCGCCCGACGGACGTCATGGCCTTCTGCCAAGCTGAGGCCGGCAGAAGAAACGGCTACTTCGTCGCCTCCCCGGACTTGATGATCGCCAGTCTCGCGGTCAGCGGGCCAATCAGCTCGTGGATGACGGTAGCGCCGATGATGACGTTGAGCAGAATGTGGCTGATCGGAGCCAGCGCGGCCTGCTGCTGCACGAGAAGGGCCAGGCCGATCACGATCCCACCCTGAGGGATCAGCCCCCAACCGGCGTACCGCCGGACGGTAGCGGAGGCCTTCCCCAGCCGCGCACCCAGGTTCGCTCCCGCGAGCTTGCCGAACGAACGGAAGACCACGAACAGGAGCACGATCGGCAGGTACTTGAACAGCACGGCCACATCGAGAAGCATCCCGCTGACGGTGAAGAAGACGATGAAGACGATCGGCTCGACCGATTCCTCGAGAACGTGGAACACGTGGTGCCGTTCGTGCCTTCGGGTCGCGTTGACGACCGTCATCCCCATCGCCATCGTGGCGAGGAGTTTGTCGAGGCCGAGAATCGCGGATACCCCGTAGCAGACCCCGAGTGTTCCCAACAGCAGAGCGATTTCTAAGCCGTCGCTCTCGCCGCGAAGCCATTTCGGGGCGAATCGAAACGCCAGGCCGGAAAGAACACCCACGGCAAGGGCCCCGCCGATCGCGGCAAGCGGTTCGAGGATCGTCCCGATTCCTTCGACATGATGCGTGACAAGCACCACAGCGATGACGATTCCGAAGCTGTAATTCAGGATCCCCAGAGCGTCGTCCAGCGCAGCGGACGCCATGATGCTGAACGTGACCATCCCCTTGGCCTTGTACTGCCTCACCACCGCCAGCGTGGCGGAGGGGTCGGTCGGAGACGCGAGCGCCCCGAAGAGGACGGCCAGCGGCGCGACGGTCGCCAGAAATCCGCCTCGGTCGGGCAGGAGGAAGGGCAGGGTGACGAGACAGCCGACCATCACGAGGAGCGCGGAGAGCTGCGCTTCGCAGAGCGCAATGAACAGGATCTTCTTTCCCAGCTCTCTCAGCGGTCCGAACGCCAGCGTCCCGCCGATGGCGAAGGTCAAAATCGCCAGAGAAAGGTCAATCGTGGTTCCCATTGAGTCGACGAATCCGCCCGAGACCAACCCGGTGATTCGCGGATTCAGGATCAGCCCCGCGATGATGTATCCACTCACTCTCGGCAAGCCGAGTTTGCGAACCACTTCACCCAGGGCGTAGCCCAACAGGATGGCCAGGCCGGTTGCCAGAAGTCCGTTCACGCGCTTCCCCCTCTGCCGCTCCTACGGACGCTGTGCGTCCATAGAAACGCTGCAGGATAGGCCTTGGCGGGTCCGAATGCCAAGCGGGAGATCTGCCGGATCTTCTGCGCCACCGCCAATCCCGTTCAGGTGATCCCTGCCGAGAGAACGACCGGGGTGCCGAGACTGAGGACGGCCGCGGCATCCTCGGCGTCATCGAGGGGGCCTCTCGCCAGGGCGTCAAAGGCGAAGAAGAAGCCGCGAAGCGCAAAGACTTCCTGCGGATGATTGAATACAAGGGGTAGCCGATCACCCTCTTGGCATCCATCGATCGGAGATGTTCACGCCCGCTCTGAAGCCACGCGGGCTTGGTGACCACACCGGCCACGGCGCCCCGCGGGCTTCGCGGATGCAAGAACAAGACGCGATGTCCGGCTTGTCCGTCCGACGTCACGCGGCTACCGTAGCCTCATGGCGGGCAGGCGAGACGCCCGCCGCGGACCATACGAAGGAGTCGCATGGGTAAGCTGTTCTCGATCGCGATCTACTGCTGGGCGGCCGGCCTGACGATCGTCATCGGCGCCGCGGCCGCATGGCTCCTGCCGAGCAGCCGGCGAGAGATCGTGCGAGAAGCGATTCACACCGCGATCGCCTTCGGCGGTGGTGTTCTGGTCGCGGCGGTTGCCTTCGCGCTGGTGCCGATGGGGCTGGAAACGCTGCCACTGTGGCTCGCGATTCCGCTCTTTCTCGCCGGATCGCTTCTCTTCATGTGGATCGACGCGAGACTGAGCCGCTGCGGCGGTTCGAGAGCTCAGTTCATGGCAATGCTCTTGGACTTCCTCCCGGAGGCGGTCTCGATGGGGGCCGTCTTCCCGCACAATCCGAAGCTCGGCGTGTTGCTTGCCATCTTCATTGGCGCGCAGAATCTGCCGGAGGGGTTCAATGCATACAGAGAGCTGGTCAGCGGCGACGCTCACCCGCGTCGGGTTCTGGCGATGATGTTCGCGCTCACTTTCCTGGGACCCGCGGCGGGACTTCTTGGGTACTTCGTCCTGCAGTCAGCAAGAGGAGTCGTCGGTGCGCTGATGCTCCTCGCCGGTGGCGGCATCCTCTATCTGGTATTCCAGGACATCGCTCCGCTGGTGAGGATGAAGCGGCACTGGACTCCGGCACTGGGGGCAACACTCGGGTTCATCGTCGGGATGGTCGGCGAGAGACTACTGAGCTAGCTACGCGCCGACTTCGCCAGGACCTCGGCGAGTTCGATCAACGCGGGATCGAGTGGCTTGACCCTTCCGGCAATCCGAGCGGGGTAGCCGCACTCCCATCCCATGACTTCGACCAGGAACGCGCGATAGTGCGATGAGGCCGCTACCTTGAGACGATCGATCGCTTCAGGGCGGTGTTGAGTGCGGTGTCGACCCCGATCGTCATGTCTGCGCCGATGAGATCGTTGTCGATGGTCGAACCGATGCCGACGACCGGCGCATCCATCTCCGTCCGCGGGGAGGGCGTTATTCCCACGCTTCGCATGGCTTCTCAATCAATCGCGCCGTCCACGGCTCCGGTTTGGCCCTCGTCGCGGGCAGCGTGGTAGGATTGGATGTGATCACCGAAGCATGTCTCCCGATCTGACTGCCCGATGGGGAGACGGATAAGGAGGGAAGCGATGAGCGAGGACAAGAAACTGACGACGGAGGCAGGGATTCCGGTCGACGACAACCAGACGTCGCTGACGGCGGGTGAGCGTGGACCGACTCTACTACAGGACCATCACCTGCTCGAGAAGCTGGCCCACTTCAATCGCGAGCGCATCCCCGAGCGCGTCGTGCACGCAAAGGCAGCCGGGGCACACGGCACGTTCACCATCACCCACGACATCACGAAGTACACGAAGGCCAAGGTCTTCTCGAAGATCGGTAGGCAGATCGAGATGTTCGGTCGGTTCTCGACCGTCGCCGGGGAGAAGGGATCGGCGGACACGGTTCGAGACGTTCGGGGGTTCGCCCTCAAGTTCTACACCGAAGAGGGGAATTGGGATCTGGTCGGGAACAACACGCCCGTCTTCTTCATTCGCGATGCGATCAAGTTCCCCGACTTCATCCACACCCAGAAGCGCGATCCACAGACCAACGTCAAGGCGGACACGCCGCAGTGGGACTTCTGGTCGCAGGTTCCCGAGTCGCTTCACCAGGTGACGATCCTCTTCTCGGATCGGGGCATCCCTGCGGGGATACCGTATATGAACGGCTACGGGAGCCACACCTACAGCTTCCTCAACGCCGACGACGAGCGGTTCTGGGTCAAGTTCCATTTCAAGACGCAGCAGGGGATTCAGTGTCTGATGCATGACGAGGCCAATCGGCTCGCCGGATCGGATCCAGACCACATCACGCGGCAGTTGTTCGAGCTCATTGAGCGCGGCGAGTTCCCGAAGTGGACGCTCCACGTCCAGATCATGCCCGAGGTCGAGGCGGAGACCTACCGCTGGAACCCGTTCGACCTGACGAAGGTCTGGCCACACGGCGACTACCCGCTGATCGAAGTCGGCGTCCTCGAACTGAACCGGAATCCCGCCAACTACTTCGCCGAGGTGGAGCAGGCCGCGTTCTCGCCGGCGAACGTGCCCCCAGGGATCTCCTTCTCGCCGTGCAAGATGCTTCAGGCCAGGCTGTTCGCCTACGCGGACGCGCACCGCTATCGACTCGGCGCCAATTTCGAGCGTCTGCCGATCAACGCGCCGCACGCGACGGCGGCACACAACTACCAACGCGACGGGAAGATGCGGTTCGACGACAACGGCGGTGCGTCGCCGAACTACGAGCCGAACAGCTTCGGCGGCCCGAAGGCCGATCCTGCCTACAAGGAGCCGCCGCTTCGGATCTCGGGCGACGCCGACCGCTACGAGCAGAAGCGGGGCGTCGACGACGACTACGTCCAACCGGGGAATCTCTACCGCCTGATGCCGCCCGATGAGCAGGGCCGGCTGATCGAGAACGTCGTCGGGTCGCTGAAGAACGCGCCGAAGGCAATCCAGGAGAAGATGGTGGCGCACTTCCGCAAGGCCGATCCGGCCTACGGAGAGGGAGTCGCAAAGGGACTGGGACTGACGTAGGCGAGACGGCGACCCGGCACAGCTCGATCGGCCGTTCGCCTCATCGTCGAGCGCCGCAAGATGAGACCGATCGCCAGGTTCCTGTGGATCGCAGGCGGCACGATCTCTGTCGGCATCGGGATCGTCGGAATCTTTCTCCCGCTGCTCCCGACGACGCCGTTCCTGCTGTTGGCTGCGTTCCTCTACGCGCGCGTGTCGGACCGGTTCTACGCGTGGCTCCTCGGGAATCGCTGGCTTGGGGATTACCTCCGCCGCTACCGCGAACATCGCAGTATGACCCGACGACACAAGGCATTCACGATC
>Ga0272444_10003035_pt1 | contig 15332 bp, 15 predicted proteins | sample SSMForm13_FD_201033 | JGI IMG/M metagenome (GOLD analysis project Ga0272444, IMG submission 201033) | Marine sediment archaeal communities from Little Sippewissett salt marsh, Falmouth, MA, United States - SSM-Form-13 | ecosystem: Environmental > Aquatic > Marine > Wetlands > Sediment ...
GGTACGGGTCGGTGGACGGGAACTTCGACATCGCGAAACTGGTCATCGCGGCGGGCGCCACGTATGTAGCGCGCGTGGGGACGTTCCAGGTGCCCCTGATGAAGAGCCTGATCATGAAGGCGGCGCGTCATACGGGTTTCTCCGTGGTGGAGGCGTTGTCCCAGTGTCCGACGAACTTCGGACGGCGGAACATGATGGCCTCTCCCACGGGGATCATGATGTGGCAGCGGGAGCACACGATACCCGTGGAGAAGGCGCGGGGCATGGCGCCGGAGGAGCTCAGAGGCAAGCTGGTGACGGGCGAGCTCCATAATGTGGCGGCCTGCGAGTACGTGACGGAGTACGCGAAGGTGATCGAGCGGGCGATGAAGGGAGGAGATCAGTCGTGACGAAGCTGAAGAAGCTGTGGAAGATACGGTTGAGCGGCACGGGCGGTCAGGGTCTGATCTCGGCAAGCATCATCCTGGCGGAAGCGCTCATCATGGACGGGGAGAACGTGGTGCAGTCCCAGAGCTACGGTGCCGAGGCGCGGGGCGGCGCGTCGAAGGGCGAGGTGATCGTCTCCAACGGGGTCGAGCGGATCCTCTACCCGAAGATCGATGAGGCGAACGTGCTTCTGTGCCTGTCCCGGGAGGCGCTTTCGAAGTATCTGGGAAGTCTCTCGCCGGAGGGCATTCTCATCGTGGACAGCACGAACATCCCCGAGGAACCGGAGACGGAGGCGACGGTCTATCACGTACCCATCACGCGCATCGCCCGGACCGAGGCGGGTGCGGAGATCGCCGCGAACATCGTCGCCCTCGGCGTCATCGCCGCCATCACGAAGATCGTGCCCAAAGTACGCCTCGTCGATGCCATCGCCAAAAACCTGCCCAAACGTTTCCTCGCCGCCAATAAAAAAGCTCTCGATGCGGGGTTCCGTATCGGCAAGGAAACCCTGAAGAAAACACAGACATAAAAACCTCTGTATTCCCCTCACGGATACGGCTCCCATCGGCGCACGCGTGTTCCGGCGGTGTCGAACGTCCCGATTAGCCGTTCCTTTGTACCACCGAGTCCTTAAAAGTTCACGAAATCCTTTTTCGCCTCGATTACCTTGACAAGGTATCGTCGCGTTTCCTCCTTCGGGATCGTGTGCCGGAGTTGGGAGTACACCTCGCCGGGTGAGAGCGCATTGATAACATCCGGCGCGTGGTCTCTGTCCGCGTGAAAGGTCCGCAACACTGCGCCCGCACCGGCGTTGTAGGCGGCAATGACGCAATACTCCCGTGATATCTTGTTTGTGACGGTACGAAGATACCGTGCAGACAAGAGATGAAGGTAGGCACTCCCGTATCGGATGTTTGTAGGCGGATCGAAGAGTTCCGTCCGCGACGGCGCACCATCGCGTCCGTGTATCAGGGTGTACACATCCCTGCCCGCCGTTGTCGGGACGATCTGCATGAGCCCGAAAGCGGGAGCCCGGCTCACGGCAAAGGGGTTGAAATCGCTCTCCGTCTTCATGATGGCAAAGATGAGATTCCCGCTGATGTCGTACTCCCTGGCACGGGCCTTCACGATGGCCGCATATTTTCGGGCACGCAACTCCAGGTGATCGGCAACCATGGGAAACTGCACGTACCGAACGAGGCGCATGGCACCTTCCTTGAGACCGGGACGCGTCGTCAGGTTTCGTTTGATCAGTTCATCGGCAAACCGTTCCGCCCGCCACATCCAGCGGATATGCTTTCCGTCAAAATCCCTGACTTCCCTGAACAGAAAAGGTTCCGCTCCGAGGGATACCGCGCTCGCCGAATAGAGATCCACGGCCCGCGGGTCCTCGGGCGTGAGGACTGTGGTGACAATGGCGTTTTTCAAACTCTCACGGGGTGCGTCTTCATCCACCGTTTCAACGGTGATGATGCCGCGGTCGAATTCCACCGTCGCCCGGGAGAGATAATTGTGCGTGTATTTGACGTAGTCCGTCGTTGTCGGTTCCCGGGCGTCATCCTTCCCCCATGTCTCGTCCACGGCCCGGCGGAATCGTTCCAGCATTTCCGCGAAGCGCTTTAAATCGCCCGCGAGGGCCCTCGGATCCAGGGCGTAACGAGCGGCCTTCTCCGCTGCAACACGGCCGGCGGACGCGGGATCCGCGGCGACTCGCGCCACATCCACGGCATCCATCGGCGTACAGGCGATCGCCCCGCAGCACACCAGTATTCCCATCAGGATATGTATGATGTTCTTTCTCATCATCATCCCGCCCGCCGCCACGATACGGCATGAACCGGTACTGTGCCGATTATGTCATGTACAGCACGAAATGCCCACGGATTAATGCTTCTTCCGCCATTTCGACAGGGCACGGCCGAGTTCCGTTTCCGGATGCGGCGGCGACGCGGGTTTTTCCCGTTTCTTTTTGCCGCGTCGTGGCTTCTCCGACGCTGTCTCGACATCTTCGGTCTTCCGATGATGGTCGGCAAAAGGATCCTTCCTCATGGAAAGAGATATCCGCCGTCGCGCCTCGTCAACGGCGAACACCGTCACCGTCACCGTCTGATTGACTTTTACCTCGTCATGGGGATTTTTGACATATTTATCGGCCAGGTGACTGATATGAATCAACCCATCCTGGTGCACCCCGATATCAACGAATGCCCCGAAGGCCGTCACGTTCGTCACGATGCCGGGCAGTTGCATGCCCACTTCCAGATCGGTAATATCGGTGACCCCGTCGGCAAAGGAAAAAGCGTCGAATTCCTCTCTGGGATCACGGCCCGGCTTCGCCAGTTCCGCCATAATGTCCGTCAGGGTGGGCATGCCCACCGTGTCCGTCACGTAATCATCCAGGCGAATCGCGTCTCTCAGCATTGCATCCGTCATGAGGTCGACCACCGTGGCACCGTTGTTCCGTGCCATCGCCTCGACGACGGCATACCTCTCGGGATGAACGGCGGAGGCATCAAGGAGATTATCACCCCCGCGTATACGCAAAAAACCAGCCGCCTGCTCGAAGGTTTTCGGTCCCATCCCGGAAACATGAAGCAGTTCCTTGCGGGAACGGAAAGGACCGTTCTCATTACGGTATACGATGATGTTTCCGGCGAGCCTTTCCGACAGACCTGATACGTAGCCGAGGATCTCCCTGCTCGCCGTATTCACCTCCACACCGACGGCATTCACGCAACTCACCACCACGTCGTCGAGAGAACGTTTCAACAGCCCCTGGTCCACATCATGCTGGTACTGCCCCACCCCGATTGATTTGGGATCGATCTTGACGAGTTCGGCCAGGGGGTCCATGAGGCGGCGCCCGATGGATACGGCGCCGCGCACCGTCACGTCGTAATCGGGAAACTCGTCACGAGCAACCTTCGACGCGGAATAAACGGACGCGCCGCTTTCGTTCACCATGACGGTCGTCACGGGGTGGTCAAATCCAATCGACCGGATAAATGTTTCCGTTTCCCGTCCGCCCGTGCCGTTTCCCACGGCGATGGCCTCCATGTCGTACCGGGCCACGAATGCTTTCAGAATTTTTTCCGCCTCCGCCGTCTTTTTGAACGGCTCGATGGGGAAAATAGTGGCCGTATCGAGCAACTTGCCCTGCGCATCGAGACAGACGACTTTACATCCCGTCCTGAGGCCGGGATCGACGCCCATAACCGCCTTCTGACCGAGGGGCGGGGCCATCAGCAGGTTCCGGAGGTTTTCGGCAAAGACGGCAATCGCCGCTTCGTCCGCCCTTTTTTTGCTCTCCAGGCGGATTTCCGTTTCCATTGCCAGTGACAGGAGGCGTTTATAGCCGTCTTTTACAGCCAGGCGCACCTGCTCCGATGCAGGTCCATCATGGGTGACAAACCGCTTTTCGAGAATGGCGAGGGCCTTTTCCTCGTCGGGCAGAATGCGAAAGGAGAGATACTCCTCGTCAGCCCCGCGGCGGATGGCCAGTATGCGGTGCGACGGCGCCGCGGCAACGGGCTCTTTCCAGTCGTAGTAATCCTTGTATTTCACGCCCTGATCCTCTTTCCCCGCAATGATACGGGCACTCAGGACACCCTCGGCGGCGAAAAGCTTCCTCAATTCATCACGGGCATCGCCGTTTTCATTGATCCACTCGGCGATAATGTCCCGCGCGCCGGCAAGGGCGTCCTCCACCGTCTCCACACCCTTTTCCGCATCGACATAGGCGGATGCCTCGAGGGCGGGGTCGGTATCCTCCTGGGCGAACATCACCTCCGCCAGCGGTTCCAATCCCTTTTCCTTTGCCATGGTGCCGCGGGTCCGCCGTTTGGGGCGGTACGGGAGGTAGATGTCTTCAAGCTGAGACAGTGTTTCCGCGCCGTCGATTCTTTCCTGCAGTTCGTCGGTAAGTTTCTCCTGCTCCTCCAGGGATTTCAGTATGGTCTCGCGGCGTGCGTCAAGCTGTTTCAATTGCTCGAGACGATCACGGATCGCGATCACCGCCACTTCGTCCAGCGAACCTGTAGCCTCCTTGCGGTAGCGGGCGATGAACGGCACCGTCGCCCCCTCCGCCAGGAGCCGCGCCGCTGCCGCGACCTGTAACTCTTTCAGATTCAATTCTTCCGCCACTTTACCAGTGTACATGTCTTTCATGACCACCTCATTATGCATATGCCCGGAACCGGTTGTCGAATATCGTCAAATGATATATGGTATGGTGTCAGAGAAAAACGATAAAATTCTCTCGCCGTGATACAATTCGAGTCGACATAGCAGAGGTCTTTCTTTTTGTAAAGGGCGATATGAGTTTTAGCGGAGGCATGGCTTCATGGTCGATATTACTATCCCGGGCGACAGAACGTTTTCTTTCTCATCTCTCGTGTGCGACTTCAACGGGACACTGGCGGTAGACGGGCGCATTGTCGACGGCGTCGCGGAGCGTTTCCACATTCTCGCTCCAAAACTGGCGCTTTACGTCGTGACCGCCGATACGCACGGCACCGCGCGGCGGGCCCTCGTCGGTCTTCCCTGCACCGTGAAAATCATTCCCCGGGAGAACGAGGACACCGCCAAAATGACATTCGTAGAAGAAATCGGTGCCGCCGCCGCCGTTGCCGTAGGCAACGGCATGAACGATCGCCTCATGCTGAAGGGCGCCGGGCTGGGCATCGCCGTTTTCGGCGGCGAAGGCACCGCCGTTCCGGCGCTGACGGCCGCCGACATTGTGGTTTCACACATTACCGACGCCCTCGATCTTGTGATCACGCCCGCGCGTCTCGTCGCCACGCTTCGCAGGTAACGCCGATGGTATGCCGGTCATACATACACGTCGTCAACACCGTCCTAATCTTTTTTTTCTTTCTCGGCCTCATGAACTGTACTTCGGGAAAGGATACGCCGCCCCTTATTGACGACCGTGCCTCCCTCCTTACCGACACGGGAAAAAGCCGAATCACGGATTACTGTGCCCATCTCGCCGCGGAACTGGACATCCGCATCACCGTCACGACGCTCGACGCGGCGGTAGGAGATATCGACGCGACAGCGGCGCGCCTTTTCAGCGAGAGATCTGAGGGCGGTGCACGCCGTGTCCTCTTCCTCATCGACCCGGCGGGACGACAGGTGCGCCTCGAAATCGGTTACGATCTGGAGGGTATCTATACCGACGGTTTTGTCGGCTATATTGAACGGAAGCAGATGGTTCCCTTCTTCGAATCGGGCGCCGTGGGCGACGGCATCGCGGCCACCATCGAACTCCTCGTCGACAAGGCGCTGGGTACAGCCGCATCTGAACGGGGCGAACTCACAACGGAAGCGAACGATACATCTCCCTATTATTCCGGGGGCGCCGGCGCGGTAACATCCGTTGATATCGGCACGGGGCGATCAGCCCCCGCCCCCGCGGCCCAGGCGAATGATTACGGGGCACAACCCTCACCTCTCGCCGCACTGGATACCTACCGGCGCATTCTCGCCGCCCATGTGAAGGACCCGGATCTCGGACTCTACACGCCGGCGACACGGACATTCTTCCGCACGCACACGGTAACCGACGCCCAGCAGGACAACGCCCGCACGCTCCTCGATCGCATCGCCGGAACGGAGCGGATCGTTATCCGGGACGACCACGCCGTGATACACTATCCCCTCCACAACCGCCGCGCCAATCCTTATTTTCTGCAACGCGGTCCTTACGGCTGGATGATGGACTTCGTTTCCATGAACCGGTTCATCCGATTCAACCATCTCAATCAGTGGCACTTCGCTTCCACCGACCATCCCTACATGTTTGCCTTTGACGGTGTCACCATTGACACACAGGGATTTCCCCATGCGCGGTAACGGTCCTTTCACCGGATTGCTCGCAATATTACGAAAATCCATCCCCCTGAACAGCAGGAGGCATCATCATGAATCACTATTCCTGGACCCTTCCCTACCCGTCGCGGCGTTCACCCCTTTTCGCCGAGAATGTCGTCGCCACGTCTCATCCCCTTGCCGCGGAAGCGGGGCTTTCCATGATGCGCCGGGGCGGCAACGCCGTTGACGCCGCCCTCGCCGCGGCCATTACGCTGACCGTGGTGGAACCGACGGGATGCGGGATCGGCAGCGATGTCTTCGCACTCGTCTGGGACAGGTCGACGCTTCACGGCCTGAACGGTTCGGGGCGGTCGCCGCGCCACCTCGATACCGAAGGGCTGTATGACCAAGGATTCATTCCAGAGACGGGATGGGACACCGTCACCGTCCCCGGCGCCGTCGATGCATGGGCTACCTTGTCACAGAGGTTCGGAAAGCTGCCCTTCGAGGCACTCTTCCCACCGGCCCTCGAATACGCCCGCAAGGGATATCTCGTCACACCCATCATCGCCGCGCAGTGGAAAATCGAAGCGAAGCGCTACCGGTCATTTCCCTCATTCCGCGAGACCTTTCTCCCCAGGGGAAGGAGCCCGTTACCGGGTGAACGCTTCTTCTTCCCCCATATCGCACCGACCCTGGAAGAAATCGCCCGGACCCACGGTGATGCCTTCTACCGCGGCGCTCTCGCCGAACGGATCATCGCCCACGCATGCGAAAACGGCGGTCCGCTGACCGGAGAAGATCTGGACGCGCACCGGTCGCTCTGGGTGGACCCCCTCACCATGTCCTACGGGGATGTGACGGTCCACGAACTGCCCCCGAACGGTCAGGGTCTCGCCGCCCTCATCGCCCTCGGCATACTGAATCACTGTCATATCGGCGACTATCCCGTCGATTCGGTGGAGGGTATTCACTGTGAGATCGAGGCGATGAAATGCGCCTTCTCCGATGTGGTGCGGCATGTGGCCGATCCAGAATATATGAGCGTCACGCCAGACGCCTTAATCGACAGCGCCTACCTGGCCGAAAAGGCGGCGGGAATCACCATGGACAGGGCCCGTATATTCCCGGACGTCATGCCGCCCGACGGCGGTACGGTCTATTGTGCCGCGGCCGACGCGGACGGCATGATGGTTTCATTCATACAGTCAAACTTCAGGGGTTTCGGGTCGGGTGTCGTGATCCCGAAAACGGGCATCAGCCTTCAGGGACGCGGTGCGGGATTCACGCTCGATCGGGAACATCCCAACGGCATCGCCGGCGGGAAGCGGCCCTTTCATACCATCATCCCCGCCTTCGTCACGAAGGATAATACTCCACTTATCTGCTTTGGCGTCATGGGCGCCCATATGCAGCCCCAGGGACACGTGCAGGTGCTCCGCCGCATGATCGATTACAACCAAAACCCACAAACCGCCAGCGACGCGCCGCGCTGGCACATCGACCGTTTCCATCGCCTCTCGCTGGAACCGGGCTTTCCAGCCGATATCGCCGACGGATTGTCACGACGGGGGCACGTAATTGTCCCCCCCGAGTCACCCGGCCTCTTCGGCGGTGCACAGATCATCGCCTCCATCGGTGCGGGGTACTGCGCGGGCTCCGATCACCGCAAAGACGGTCAGGCGGTGGGCTTCTAGCTCGTCAGGAACCGGAAACCGTGTCCCGACGACGTGGTGCCAAAATATCACTTGACTTGCGCCGTCATGCCATATATTGAAAACGCGAATGATTTCTCCTTGTTTTTCGGTGATATCACTCATGTTTCGAACAATCGAAGGACAGGATAGAAGGTTTTTTATGAAACGGACGTTCATTCGGACACTACTTGCCGCGGAGGCACCCATCGACAGTGTAACGATCATGGGATGGGTGAGGACAAAGCGCGATTCGAAGGGCTTTTCCTTTCTGGAAATCAACGACGGGTCCTGTCGAACCAATATTCAGGTGCTTACCGAGGAGTCTCTTGCGAACTACGACGATATTCTCAAGCTGACGACGGGGTCTTCTGTCGCCGTGACGGGGGCACTGGTGGAATCGCCCGGCAAGGGACAGGCGTGGGAAATGACGGCGGCGGGAATCGACATCATCGACGTCGCGCCGGACAGCTATCCCCTGCAGAAAAAGCGGCACAGCGATGAATTTCTCCGGACCATCGCCCACTTGAGGCCGCGCACCAACAAGTACGGTGCCGCATTCCGCATACGGTCGGAATTGTCGTATGCGATTCACACGTTCTTCAAGGAGCGGTCCTTCTACTATATTCACACACCCATCATCACCGCCTCCGACTGCGAAGGCGCCGGAGAGATGTTCCGGGTAACGACTCTCGACCCCGGAAACATTCCCCTGAAGGATGGACGAACTGACTACAGCGAGGATTTTTTCGGCAAGCAGGCCAATCTGACCGTTTCGGGTCAGCTCGAAGTGGAGATGTTCTGCCTGTCTCTGGGAAATGTGTACACCTTCGGCCCCACGTTCCGCGCCGAAAATTCAAACACGCGGAGACACGCGGCGGAGTTCTGGATGATCGAGCCGGAAATGGCCTTCTGCGATCTTGACTGTAACATGGATCTCGCCGAGGAAATGGTGGTCTTCCTCACCCGGCACGTCCTCGATAAATGCGCAGAGGATCTCGAACTCTTTGCCCGTTTCGTCGACACGGGCCTTATGGAGAGGTTGAATACCATTGCCGAATCTACTTTTGTCAGGCTGCCCTACCGTGAGGCGGTCGATATCCTCCAGTCGGCCACGAAGAAATTCGACTACGACGTGTCCTTCGGGACCGATCTTCAATCGGAACACGAACGATACCTGACGGAGGACCATTTCAAAAAACCCGTCATCATTTACAACTATCCGAAAACGATTAAACCCTTCTACATGCGGGTGAATGACGACAACGAAACGGTGGCCGCCATGGATGTGCTTGTCGCCGGTGTGGGAGAAATCATCGGGGGCAGCCAGAGAGAGGAACGGTACGACGTCCTGGACGCACGGATGGATGAACTGGGGCTGGATAAGGAAACCTACCGGTGGTACCTGGAATCACGGGCATACGGATCCGTTCCTCACAGCGGTTTCGGCCTCGGTTTCGAACGCTTCCTCATGATGGTCACGGGCATAGCGAATATCAGGGACGTTATCCCCTTCCCGCGAACGCCGAAAAACCTCGAATTTTAATAATAAGAAGCCGCCCCCGGTGTAACGGGGGCGGCTTCTTATCGAGAGAAGGAAACGGTGTAATGCTATTTAACCGATGAGGTCTTTTGCCTTGTCAACCTGATTGGGAAACAGATTAGCGGGGACCTTTTCTCTTCCGAGCGCCTTATAAACCATAAAGCGCGCGCAAATTGAATTGTCGCCACGACAGTAATTCTTTTTGAACTGCTCGGCACTCGCTGGCATGCTTTTCATCGTCTCGTTGAAAAAGGGACAGCTGTCCAATAATTCACAGTCGGCCATGATGATACTCCTTTCCTGAACCTGTACATAAACGTTTCCTTTTACCGAGAATATTATCGACTCGTCATCGATAATCTTGAGTGCTTTATGCATGAATTGTATAATTTTTATGAACGGCGGTCACCGTTGTGGCCGCGGCAATGAAACGGCGCGGGACATCACTCTATGCCACACCACGGGATACAGGTATGCTGCCGTATGTGAATGGCATGATCCTCTAATAAACATCATGCGAAAGGACATTGTACTGTAATGCGACGATACGACATCATCATTGTCGGTGCGGGAGCGGCGGGACTTATGGCGGCCTGCGAGGCGGGACGGGCGGGTCTCACCACCGTCGTTTTGGAAAAAATGCCCCGGCCGGCACGGAAACTTCGCATTACCGGCAAGGGACGGTGCAACATTACCAATACGGCGCCCCGCGACGAGTTCATCGCACACTTCGGTAAAAACGGCCGTTTTCTCCACCAGGCCTTCGCCCGTTTCTTCTCTGACGATCTGATTGCATTCTTTCGGGAAAATGGCATCGAGTGTGTCACCGAGCGCGGCGGTCGCGTCTTTCCGGCCGACGGCGATGCCACGGGTATCGTCGACTCTCTCGTCCGGTGCGTGCGGCGTCTCGGCGTTATTATCGAAACCGGCAGAACAGTGACGTCCCTCATCATCCGGGACGGCACTATCGGCGGGGTGGAAGCCGTTCCGTCAGCGAAAAGACACCACGAGGCCAAGCGTGACGGTGCACAGGAAACCCTCGTATATGAGGCACCCGCAGTCATCATCGCCACCGGCGGCGCGTCTTATCCCGATACGGGCTCTACCGGAGACGGGTACCGGCTTGCCGCAACGGCGGGTCATACCATCATCCCGCCACGGCCGGCACTGGTGCCCATAGAAACCACTGGAACCCGGGCGTCACGTCTTGACGGACTGACCCTGCGGAACGTGAGTGTCACGCTCCTTATCGACGGCAAGAAAGCGGCGATAAAGAGGGGAGACGTGTTGATCACGTCTTTCGGCCTTTCCGGTCCGGTTGTCCTCTCGCTGAGCGGCCGCATCGTCGACAGTCTCCAGGCTGGTCGCACGGTTTCCCTCTCCCTCGATCTCAAACCCGCCCTCGATGACGAGAAACTCGACAAACGGCTCCTCCGTGATTTTGATGCTCACGGGAAAAGACAATTCCGGACACTCCTCACAGAGCTTCTGCCCCGGCAGCTCATCGATACCTGCATTGAGGAGACGGCGATACCGGCCGAGACGCCGGGGCACCAGATCACCACGGCGATGCGTGGACGCGTCCGGCAGTGGTTGAAAAACGTCCCGTTTACGGTGACGGGCTACCGCGGCTTCGATGAGGCGATCATCACGGCGGGCGGCGTGGACACCCGGGAAATCAATCCCCGGACTATGGAATCCCGGCTGGTGAGGGGCCTTTTCTTTGCCGGAGAAGTGATCAATATCGCGGCGGATACGGGAGGCTACAACCTGCAGGCTGCCTTTTCCACCGGCAGGCTGGCGGGTAAGGGTACAACGGACGCTGTCCATCCGACGGCAATGCCGGTACAGTGACATGTATTCACCGCCATCGGGAGGACAACATCGCATGTACGTGAACGATACTCACAGCAAAACCATGGGGTATATCCTCTGGATTTTCGGCTTTATCGGGTCGCACCGGTTCTATTACGGTCGACCCGTGAGCGGCACGATTTATTTTTTCACCTTCGGCCTCTTCCTCATCGGGTGGATTGTCGACCTTATTCTCATCCCATCCATGGACGATAATGCCGATGTGCGGTACATTGCGGGACGCGTCGACTATAACGTCGCCTGGGTGCTTTTGACCTTTCTCGGCATATTCGGCATTCACCGCATGTATATGGGTAAGTGGATCAGCGGCATTATCTGGCTTCTCACGGGCGGTCTCCTGGGGATCGGCATTATTTACGACTTCTGGACATTGAACGACCAGATCACCGCCCTCAACAGTGGTGCAGCATAGCCTCCTACCCGGGTCATCCCATCATACAACAGTTTGTTTGTTTTTTTCTTTCCTTCCCCCTGTGTTTCTGATAAATGACCACCTGGTCATTTTTGGCGCGGGTGCGTATGTATACGAACGGAGAATCACTGTTTTCAAAACTGAAGCCCGAGAAAAGAGAGCGGATCATAGCCGCGGCCCTTGGCGAGTTTGCCGACAAAGGCTATACCGGCGCCAGCATGAACGTCATTGCCGCCAATGCGGGCGTTGCGAAAGGTTCTCTCTTCGACTATTTCGGCAACAAGAGCGGCCTTTTCGGCTACATTTATCACATGGCCCTCATCGAAACGACGGCGTATCTCCGGTCCGCCCGCACCGCGTCCCGGAACGACGAGTTTTTTACGCGGATTGAGAAGCTCATGGTGGCCAGCCTCGATTTCGTCACCGCCCACCCGGACATCGCCGCCGTTTACTATCGCATCACTCATACGGGGGACGCCCCCTATCCGACGGATATCATGGCGGACATTCACGGCCGGCTTCTCGATTTCATTCGTGACTTCATCACCGAAGCCATTGCCCGGCACGAGATACGATCCGACATCGACCCATCCGTTGCTGCCTTCTTGCTCGCGGGTATTCTCGACCGGTTCCTCCAGGCGCATTTCGCCCCTTTTCTCGATCCCTATGCCACATTCAGGACAATCGGCCGTGCGGAGTCCCTGCGCTGGATTGACGAATTGATCGGCCTGTACCGGCGCGGTATGACCGCATACGGCGTTCACCCGAAAGGAACGATATCATGACAGTTAACGGAAAGACCGTTATCCTTTTCATCTGTCTCACTCTCCCATGTTTTCTTGCCGCACCGGCACCTACGGCGGATGCAGCGTCGGTGAAACCCGTGTCCTTCCGATTCGGCACCCTCCCCGTTATTCAGGCACTGCCTCTTTTCGTCGCCGACGAGAAGGGTTTTTTCGCCGAGGAGGGGATCGATATCACGCTGGACACATTTCCCTCGGCCATGGAAAAGGACATGGCACTCTCCACCGGCGAGATTGCCGGATACTTCGGCGATATGCTGACACCCATCACGCTCCGGGCAAACGGTGTCCCCGTCAGGATTGTGGCCACAAACTTCACCACGCCTCATGAACAGCGCATGTTTGCCCTCGTCGCCGCACCGGAATATACTGAGGAAACAATGAAAACCCTAATACAGGAGGGTGTCGCGGGATCGCCACATACACTTCTCGATTATCTCATGGCCAAAATGCTCGCCGCCGCGGAGTATGATGGAAAGATTACCCTCATCGACGTCGTGAAGATACCACTCCGCCTCCAGATGGTCCTCACAAGCCAGGTGCCGGCGGCGCTCCTGCCGGAACCACTGGTAACATTCGCCGTGACGAAGGGGTGTCGTGTCGTTGCCGACGACGCCTCCCTCGGCGTTTCAGCAACGATTCTTGCCTTTACCGACGATTTCATCGTGGCGTCACCTGGGACCGTGCGAGCCTTCCTCGCCGCCGTCAACAGGGCGTCTCTTTTTATCAATACCGTACCGGACGAGTCGCGTCGCATCATGAACCGCACCTGCCGCATTCCGGCACCGCTGGCGGACAGTTTTCCGCTGCCCGCGTTTCCGGAAATTTCGCGTCCGCGTGAAGAACTCGTCATGGACGTGTACCGCTGGCTTACTGAAAAGGGTTACATCACGAAGGAACTCTCCTACGATGACATCGTATCGCACGAACCGGCCTTCTGAGCTCCTGAGAGTGGACGGTATTGAAAAAACATTCATCCAGGGAAAAGCGCGGAAGACGGTTCTGTCCGGTATTTCCTTTTCCCTCGACCGCAACGACACGGCCGCTATCGTGGGTCCGTCGGGATGCGGAAAGACAACGCTCCTGATCATGATTGCGGGGCTCATACCGCCGGACGAAGGAACGGTCAGCCTGAACGGGCTGCCGCAGAGAGGTCCGACACGGAAAATCGCTTATGTGCCGCAGCACTACGGTCTCTTCCCCTGGAAGACGGTCCGGGAAAACATGCTGCTCGGCGCGCGCCTCCAGCATATCGCCATCACGAACGAACGCATTCGGTCACTGGAAAAGGAACTGGGCATTACCGGCATGGACCGCCTCTATCCCCGCCAGTTAAGCGGCGGCCAGCGGCAGCGCGTCGCACTGGCACGCGCTCTTCTGCTGACACCGTCCTTTTTGCTGCTCGACGAACCCTTTGCCGCCATCGACGCCCTCACGCGGGAGCGTCTCCAGTACCAGCTCCTCGCTGTACAGCACCATGAGGGGTTTAGCTATATCATCGTGACCCACAACATCGAGGAAGCGGTCATGCTGGGTCGTCACATACTCGTCATGGACGGAAACGGCCGTGGTTGCGCAGCGGAATTTAAAAACGCCGGGGCGGGAACGCGAGGGTACCGGGACAGTGATGTCTTTATCCGACAGTGCACGGCGGTTCGCCACGCCTTGGAGAATGCGCAATGAATCGATCCGCTATAACCATACCCGTCATCACCGTCCTCATCATCGCCCTGCTCTGGCAGTTGCTGTCCCTGTATCTCGATACCATCATCCTGCCCGCGCCGCGGGCGGTTTTCGTGCGGCTTCTTGACGAGATGAGCCGGGAGTCCTTCTGGCACCATTTCATCGCCAGCAGCTGGCGTATCACGGCAGGCATGACGCTGGCCTTTCTTCTCGCCGTGCCCCTCGGCCTCATCCTGGGCAGCAGCACCCGTCTCGACCGCCTGTCCGCACCTCTTGTGTACCTCGGATATCCCGTACCAAAGATCGTTTTTCTCCCCCTGATTCTTCTCATCTTCGGTCTGGGCAACCTGAGCAAAATCGTCCTCATCGCGCTGATTATCTTCTTTCAGATATTCATCCCCACGCGGGATGCTGTCCGCTCCATCGAACCGGAAGTCATTTATGCTCTTCAGTCGCTGGGCGGCTCCCGCTGGGACTATTACCGTCACGTCGTCTGGCCCGTGGCCCTCCCCGGTATCTTCACGGCACTGCGCATCGGTACGGGAACGGCCGTTGCGGTCCTCTTTTTCGTTGAATCGATCAGTGCCCGTCACGGTATCGGATTTTACCTCATCGATTCCTGGGGACGGGCGGACTACACCGCCATGTTCGTGGGCATCATTGCCCTTGCCATTATGGGCATTGTGCTCTATGAATGCTTTGACGCGCTGGAAAAGAGGATATGCCGGTGGAAAAACGTGTGAGACAATCCTATCCCTCCGTCTCGGAGATCGACGAAAAGAAACATGTGGCCATGGTGAAGGATATCTTCGGAACGATCTTCCGCCGGTATGACTTCCTTAACCACATCTTCAGCAGCGGCATCGATATCATCTGGCGGCGGAGGCTCGTTAGACGGGCTCGCTTTTTCCGGACGTACCGTTTCCTCGACGTGGCCACGGGAACGGCTGACCTCGCTCTGGAGACGGCACGTCGTTACCCCTCCGTCGCGGTGACCGGCATCGACTTCGTCGCGGAAATGCTTGCGGTAGGGCATAAAAAAGTCGCGTCAGCGGAATTCACTGACCGCATCACGTTGA
>Ga0272444_10003036_pt1 | contig 15331 bp, 9 predicted proteins | sample SSMForm13_FD_201033 | JGI IMG/M metagenome (GOLD analysis project Ga0272444, IMG submission 201033) | Marine sediment archaeal communities from Little Sippewissett salt marsh, Falmouth, MA, United States - SSM-Form-13 | ecosystem: Environmental > Aquatic > Marine > Wetlands > Sediment ...
TCCTGGTGCTGGACGACATCCGCGCCCCGCAGCCCGTGACGGTCACCTGGCTGATGCAAGGTGCGAAGCTCGAAACCATCGACCGGGCCCAGGGATGCTACCGGCTGAGCAAGAACAAGGCCCAGTGCGAGTTCCGACTGGTGGCCGACGTCCCGCTCGAGGCCAAGATCGGCGTCTCGACGGCCAACGATCACAACAAGCTGCTCAACTGGCAGCAGCTCCAGGCCACGGCAAAGGGGTCGGCCGTCCGATTCGCCAGTGTCTACGATCCGTGGCACCACAAGGACCTGAAGGTCACCCTGACGCCCGACGGCCCTGACAAGGCCACCATCACCGTGACGTCGGCCGGCTTCACGGATACTTGGCAATGGCAGGCCGCGGCGGGCAGGTTCGAGGCCGCGACGTTGCGCGGCTCGCGGCCGGAAGGATTCACGGTGACCGTGGACGCCCGGTCGGCCGTGCCCCCGGCACCGTAGACGAATCCGGCGATATGGGGCCTGTCGACATCCTGGCGGTTCGCGATCGCGCACACGATCCCGTCGGCGCGGCAACCGGTCCTGCCCGGACGGCTGAGACCGCCCAATCTTGCACGCCACCGCCGAGAGAACGGGCGCATGGGCCATGACCCGCGCCGGATACCGGTGCCTGGACCTCTCCGCTTGAGTGTCCGCCAGAGGGAACCCGTGCCGTCCGTCCGTGGCATGGCCGTCTGGACCGGCTCTTGCCAGAACGCCGAAGTGCGGATACAGTCATGTCGGTGAGTTCACCACAGTCTGCGTATTCTCGAGGGCTTTGAGGCCTTGCCGGCGGGCGGGCGCGCCGCGCCGCGCGAGGTCGGCCGGATCCCATGGGGAGAGGTGCAATCATGGTGCTACCCGACGTCGACTTCACGGAGCCGTTCCGGATCTGCCCTGGAGCCAAGGTCGCGCTTCGCGACGTGGCGGCGGACGATACGGCCGGCATCGAGGACAAGGGCGAAACGAAAAAGCGTCTCCGCCGGCACGCGAAGCGGCTGGCCGACCTCCAGTACCTGCTCTACGCCGAGAACCGCCGCGCGCTGCTGGTGATCCTCCAGGCGATGGACGCGGGGGGCAAGGACGGCACGATTCGCCGGGTTATGGGCCCGCTGAATCCCCAGAGTTGCCGGGTCACGTCGTTCAAGGGGCCGACCGAGGAGGAACTGGCCCACGATTTCCTGTGGCGGATTCACCGGGCCGTGCCGCGGCGCGGTGAAATCGGGATCTTCAACCGGTCGCACTACGAGGACGTGCTCATCGTCCGCGTGCGCAACCTGGTGCCGAAGTCCGTGTGGTCGGCCCGGTACGAGCAGATCAACGCCTTTGAGAAGATCCTGGCGGACAACGACGTCCACATCCTGAAGTTTTTCCTGCACATCAGCAAGGACGAGCAACTGAGACGACTGAAGAAGCGCCTGAGCGAGCCGAACAAGCAGTGGAAGGCCAACCCCCAGGACTTCGAGGAACGGAAGCGATGGGACGACTACACGGCGGCCTATGAGGAGGCTATCCGCCGGTGCAGCACGGACTGGGCCCCGTGGTACGTCATTCCGGCAAACCAGAAGTGGTTCCGGAACCTGGCCGTGATGCAGATCGTCGTCGAGAAGCTCAAGGGGCTCCGCATGAAGTACCCGAAACCGAGTTTCGACGTGTCGAAGCTCCGGCTGAAGTGACCCCCCGGGGCAGCGATGGACGCTCGGAAAACGTCGTAAGTGGTTCTGTGGACTGGGGATGCGTTGTGGCGGTCGCGGCGGAAAGGGTGCCGCCGACCGGGGCGGGGCCAACGATTTCCTGATGCCAGACAGACCGGCCCGAGGGTATAATAGCGGGCTCGGCAGTTGTCAGCTCCTTTCCGTGGCTTGGGACGATGACCGGCAATGTGCACACGAGCCTCGGCCTTCTGGCCGCAGACCGCGCGTCTCGGCAGGTGAAGCGTCTGCGCCGCCACCTGATGGCCATTCCCGGCTCGGACGACACGGAGCCGGTCCACCAGGCCCGTGTGGCGTCGCGCCGGCTGCGCGCCGCCCTGGGTATGTTTCACGACTGCTTCCCACCCAAGCAGGTCAAGCGATGGCGGAAGGCGCTGCGGCAACTGCTCAAAGGCCTGGGCGACGCCCGTGACCGGGACGTCCAGATTGCCTACCTCGAGGAGAGGCTTGCCGCGTGCGACGTGAAGTCGTGCCGGCCCGGCATCTCCCGCCTGCTCCTGCGACTCAGGCAGCAGCGTGCGGCTCTTCAGCCGCGACTGGTCAAGATCATCGACCGGTTCGCCTCGGGCGCCACCGCCGATGAGATGGCGGCGGCCGTCCGGACTCTGTCGCCGGCCGGGGTCGTCCGCCGCGAGCGGTTCCGCACCTTCATTGTCTTCGACAGGGCCCGGACGGACATCCGGCGCCGCCTGCAGGAAGTCCTTGGCTACCGCGACTGCCTGGCCGACCCGTCCGCCACCGAACGGCACCACGGCATGCGGATTGCCGCCAAGCGGCTCCGCTACTCGATGGAAATGTGCGGGCCGGCCTACACGGGTGGCCTGACGGGCTTCATCAAGGCGGCCAAGGGACTCCAGACCCTGCTGGGCGACCTGCACGACTGCGACGTCTGGATGGCCGACCTTCAAGCGTTTGAGACTCTGGAAGCGGAGCGGGCGCTGGACTACTGCGGGCACCTGCGCCCCATGTCGCGCCTGAGGCCGGGCATCGCGCGGCTGCGGGGCGAGCGCGCCGAGCAGCGCGCGGTCCTCTTCCGCCAGGTCGCCGAGCTGTGGGACCGCCTGGAGCGCGAAGACCTCTGGGGCGAGTTGCTGCGAACGCTGGATGCGCATGCGCAGCGTACGCCCTCGCGCTCGGGGGGCACCGGGCACCCTCACCGCCGCGCCGCAGGACCGGTGCCGGTTCGGCGCCGCGGCGCGGACGGGTAAGGCGCCTTGGCGTCGCTCGCATCCGGGGCTCTTGGCCGCCCGTTGCTGCCGGAGAGAGCGGGCTGAGAGTTTCGGCTGCACAGGAAGCGGAATCAAGCTTCAGAAGAAACGGGAGGAGTGCCGCCGGTGAACAACGGGTCGCGGCCATGTCGGAGCGAGACGCCCGATCGCCGCCTTCAGGCCGTCATTCGCTTTGCCGAGCGGTGCAGGTACGAGTCCGAGCACACCCGGCAGGTGGCCCGTCTTGCGCTGGCCCTGTTTGACGCGTTGCAGACGGCCCACGGACTGGCGAAAGAGGACCGTTTCCTGCTCCGGTGCGCAGCAATCCTGCACGACATCGGCTGGCTCGAGGGCAAGAAGGGCCATCACAAGACGGCACTGGGTCTGATCCTGAACGAGGCGGGGTTGCCGTTCGACGACAGGGAGCGGCGGCTCGTCGGCTGCATTGCCCGCTACCACCGCAAGGCCCTGCCGAACGGTCGGCACGCGCACTTCGGTTCGCTGTCGCCCGCCGACCAGGAGCGGGTGCGCGGGCTGGCCGGGATCCTCAGGGTGGCCGACGGGCTGGACCGAACGCACCGCGACGTGGTGCGCAGCCTGGACTGCGACGTCACGCCGAGCCAGGTCATCATCCGGTGCACCACGGACGGATCGGCCGCTGACGAGACCCTGGCGGCAGCCGACAAAGGCCGACTCCTGGAAGACGTGCTCGACCGGGAGTTGGTGTTCAGGATGTCGCGTACGCTTCCGGCATCGGCCCGGGCCGACCCCGGCGGCGCAGAGTCGCGCCGCGAGTCGGCCCAGGAATGAGCATCCCCGATCAGGTCACGGACCATGACAGAACTGCACGCCGATGCAACCGAGGTCAAGGTGGTAGCCGCCATCGACGTCGGCGCCAACTCCATACGCATGGAGGTGGCCGAGGTGGCCCCCGACGGCGGCATCAAGGTCCTCGAGAAGCTCCAGCGTACCGTGCGGCTGGGGCAGGACACCTTCCGTCGCGGCCGGCTGACCGGGACGACGATGCGGGCGGCCGTGAGCATCCTGCGCGACTTCCGCCGCGTCCTCGGCCAGTACCAGATCGAGCGCCTGCGTGCGGTGGCCACCAGCGCTGTCCGCGAGGCGACCAACGCCGACACCTTCCTCGACCGCATCTACATGGCCACCGGTCTGGACGTCGAGGTGATCCCGACCATGGAGGAGAGCCGGGTCACCGTGTCGTCGGTCCTCGAGGCTCTGCGCGGCACGGTGGACCTGAGCCGCGGGCAGGCCCTGATTGCCGACGTCGGCGGAGGCAACACCTTGTTGACTGTCCTGCGCCGCGGCAAGATTTCCGCCAGCCAGGCCGTCCGGCTGGGGTCCGTCCGTCTTCAGGAATCCCTTGCGATCATGAACGAGTCGCCGGAGGGTGCCGCCGCGGTGCTGCGGAACCAGATTCGCAACGTGCTGGACTCGGTGGAAGCCTCGATGCCGCTGGGGAAGATCCGCGTGATGATCGCCGTGGGCGCCGACGCCCGCTTCGTTGCCGCCCAGGTCGGGCGGGGCGGCGAAGACCAGGCCGTCACCGGCGTCCCCAAGACCGGTTTCCGCTCCCTGGTCCGCAAGTGCGTCAAGCATAAGGCCGAGGAACTGGCCGCCAAGTACGAGTTGCCCTTCGCCGACGCCGAGACCCTGGTGCCCGCTCTCCTGGTGTACCGGGCGCTGCTGGACGACACGGGGGCCCAGCAGATCATGGTGCCGCGGGTGTCGATGCGCGACGGGCTGATCCTTGACCTGGCGCGCAGCGCGGCCGGGGCCGAGGACGCGACGTTTGCCGAGGGGGTGGTTCAGTCGGCGTTGGCCGTGGCGGAGAAGTACCACGTGGACGTCTCTCATGCGACGAACGTGGCCGAGATGGCCGTCCGCCAGTTCGACGCCCTCCAGGCCGAGCACGGGCTGACGGCGCGGCACCGGCTGCTGCTTCACGTCGCAGCGCTGGTCCATGAAACGGGCAGCTACATCAGCAATCGCGCCCATCACAAGCACAGTCACTACCTGGTGACCCACTCCGAGTTGTTCGGGCTGAGGCGCGAGGAACTGGCCGTGGTGGCGCTGGTGGCCCGCTATCACCGCCGGGCCTGCCCCAAGCCGACGCACCCGGAGTACATGGGCCTGCCGCGCGACCAGCGGATGGTCGTCAGCAAGCTTGCGGCCATGCTCCGCGTGGCGGATGCCCTGGACCGCGGTCACGGCCAACCCGCCAGGGGAATTCGTTGCGAGCCGGTCGGCGAGGAGTTCGTCATCCACGTCGCGGGGGCCGCCGACCTGTCGCTCGAGCGGCGAACCGCCGAGGCCAAGGCCGACCTGTTCCAGGACGTCTTCGGACTGCGGGTCCGCCTGGAGCCGGACCCGGACGCCTCGCCCGAGCGGCGCGCCAGGGCTGTCGAGTAACCCGTCGGGCGTCGCAGCGCGACCTCGCAGCCGGTGAGGGCACATGGCGAAAAAGCGCAAGACCAGGAAGTTCAACGATCCGGAACTCCTCATCAACCGCGAACTGAGTTGGCTGGAGTTCAATCACCGCGTCCTGGAGGAAGGTCTCTCGGCGGACGTGCCGCTTATGGAGCGGCTGAAGTTCCTGGCCATCGTCAGCTCGAACCTCGACGAGTTCTTCATGATCCGCGTGGCGGGCCTGATGCAGCAGCGCGCGGCCGGCGTCCGCAAGCGCGATCCCAGTGGGATGACCCCGACGCAGCAGCTCGTGGCCATCAGCCAGCGGGTCCACCTGATGGTGGCCCAGCAGTCGGCGGGCATCCGGCAGGTTCTGGCCGACCTCCGCGGACACGGGCTGAGCGTGCTGGAGCCCGGCGAGTGGACACCCCGGCAGCGAGCGTTCCTGCACAGCCATTTCCGGCGCGAGGTGGCGCCCATCCTGACGCCGCTGGCGATCCAGGAGTTAAGCCCGGCGCCCCTGTTGCCGGGGCTCGCCCTGAACGTGGCCATGCTGGTGTCGGGCCGGGCCAAGGGCGGCGGGCCGCCCGGTCAACGCATCGTCGTGGTGCCCGTCCCGTCGCAGTGGCCCCGGTTCGTGGACCTTCCATCGGGCAAGGACGTGAGCACCGTTCGCTTGGAGGACTTGGTGGCCGCCGGCGCCGGATCACTCCTGCCGGGGTGCGAGGTCCTCGCCACGGCGGTTTTCCGCATCACGCGAGACGCCGACGTGCCCATCGAGGACGACGATGCCCAGGACCTTCTGGCTGCGGTGGAAGCGGCGGTGATTGCCCGGCGGCGCCGGGCGCCCGTGCGGCTGGCTGTCTCGGCCGGGTCCGACCGGCGCATCCTCACCTGGCTGGTCGACTGGCTGGGCCTGTCGGCCCGGGATGTGTACGAGGTCGACGGCGTGCTCGACGCGGCGGCCCTGATGCAACTGGCCGTGCGCCCCGGGTTCGATGCCCTGCGAGATCCCGAGTGGACGCCGCAGCCGGTGCGCGACCTCGCCGGCACCGACGACCTCTACGAGGCCGTGGCCGAGCGCGACGTCCTGCTGGTCCATCCCTACGAGAGCTTCGACCCCGTGGTGCACCTGGTCGAGCGGGCCGCTGACGATCCGGATGTGGCGGCAATCAAGATCACGCTCTACCGCACGAGCGGCGACTCGCCCATCATCCGGGCTCTGGCCCGGGCTGCGCACAACGGCAAGCAGGTCACCGCGCTGGTCGAACTGAAGGCCCGGTTCGACGAGGCCCGCAACGTCCAGTGGGCCCGCCGCCTGGAAGACGCCGGATGCCACGTCATCTACGGCGTCGCCGGCTACAAGACGCACTCCAAGGCCCTGCTGGTGGTGCGCCGCGAGTCGGGCCGCATCCGCCGATACGTCCACCTGGCCACGGGCAACTACAATGACCGCACCGCCAGGCTCTACAGCGACATCGGCCTGATGACCAGCGACGAGGACGTCGGCAGCGACGTCGCGGCGTTTTTCAATCTCCTGACCGGCTTCAGCGAGGAGGTCGGATGGTCGAAGCTGACCATTGCCCCGACGGGACTCCGCCGGCGATTCGAGGACCTGATCGACCGCGAGATCCGCACGTCGACGCCCGAGCGCCCCGGGCTGATCATGGCCAAGATGAACTCGCTCCAGGACAAAGGCCTGTGCCGGGCACTCTACGCGGCTGCCCATGCCGGCGTGGACGTCCGCCTCAACGTCCGGGGCATCTGCTGCCTGCGGCCGGGCCTCAAGGGCGTCAGCGAACGCATCTCGGTCGTCTCCATCGTGGACCGCTACCTGGAACACGCGCGCATCTTCTACTTCCGCAACGGCGGGCACGAGGAAGTCTACATGTCGAGCGCCGACTGGATGCGCCGCAATCTCGACCGGCGACTGGAACTGATGTTCCCCGTGACCGATCCGCGGCTGTGTCGGAGGCTGGTCGCCATGCTGGAGACGTATTTCGCCGACACTGTCAAGGCCTGGCGGTTGCAGCCTGATGGCTCTTACCAGCGGGCCCCCGTCGCCGGCAAAGCCGTCCGCGCCCAGGAGGTGTTCTACACCGAGGCGGTCGAGGCGGCCCACGAGGCCGGGAAGAAGTCGGGGACACGCTTCCGGCCGCTCACGCGGCCCGGGAAGTGACCCGTCCGGCCCGCAGGCTCAGCGGGCGACCTGAAGCAGGGCCGCCTTTCGACGCCTGCTCTTGTTGTACGCCTCGATGGCCTCCGTCGTGGGCATCGTGTGGTACTCGATGGCCCGGCGCCGCAGGTAGCCTTCGGCCTCGCCGGTCAGTTCCTTCTTGCCCCGCTTGCCTGTACCGACGAAGAGCACTTCCGGTCCGCCCCGACAGACCCGGGCCACCTCGCTCGTGCCGATCTTGTCGGTCGTCCCATACAGCTTCTTCGCCTGGACCCGCTTGCGCTTGGCGACCTTGCCGCTGACGCGGATGCAGATGTCGCGGCGGTACACCCGGTTGCCCACGACGAGACCGTCGTCGCTGCACGCCAGCTTGCGATACCTCGGCGCAAGGGTGTACTTCTTCTTGAACGGGCTGCGGCCGACGTGCATCCGCGCCAGGGCGATCGCGCCGAGAACCACGGCGTCGTCGCCCAGCGCCGAAAGGAACACGCCCCCGCCGTCGCGCGTGCCGGGAAGCCGCGACCCGCTGACGATCTTCTGGATGATCGGGATCATGAAGTCGCCGCAGGCCTCGATCACCCCGCCCCCCAGAACGATCACCTCCGGGTCCACAAGGTGATAGACCGCGACACAGGCCTGGCCCAGGACCTCCGAAGCCCGCCGAAGGATCTCGGTGACCAGCGGATCGTGCCCGTCAAGGGCCTGGCGGAGGGCGCCGCTTCGGATCAGACGCAGGTTACCGTCCAACAACTTTGTGAGCATCGTCTTGCGCCCGGCCTTCACCGATGCGCGGACCTGACGCTCGATAGCCGTCCGGCTGGCCAGGGCTTCCAGGCAACCGCGGTTCCCGCAGGCGCACCGAGGACCGTCCACCTGGATGACCATGTGGCCCACTTCGCCCGCGGCGTTGCGGTAACCTTCCCACAGCCGACCCTTGCGGACGAAGCCGCCGCCGATCCCGGTTCCGACCAACATGCTGAACGAGCTGCTCGACCCGCGGGCCGCGCCCAGCCACTTCTCACCCAGGGCTCCCAGGTTGCAGTCGTTGCCCACCGCCACGGGGACGCCGTACTGTTCCTCCAACCATGGGCCCACCGAAGCGCCGGTCAGCTTCATGTTGGGCGTCACGACCACCTGGCCCCGCTTGGGATCGACCACGCCCGGCACGGCGATCCCGATGGCTGCCAGGCTGCCCCGTTTGACGCCCTGGTCCTCCAGCAACGCATTGATCACGCGCGCGACGGCGGCAAGGACCGTCTGGGCCTGGCCCCTGCGCGGCGAGGCGCGCCGCTCGCGAGCCTGGATTGCCCCCGACTCGGCCACCAGGGACGCCTGGATCTTGGTCCCGCCCACGTCGACACCGACAAAACGCGACCCCGTTCCGTTGCCATTGCCCATGGTAGCCTCCCTGCGCGGATGTGGCCGACGGTCGCGCATCCCACCGGCGTCGGGTCGCTCCACTGGCCACGACAGACAACCACAATATCAACGGGGTCAGGTTGTCCTCCGCCCCAGCAGCTTGTGTTCCTTCTACATCATCCGGGTTGCGTTGTGAAGTGAAAACCGCGCCGTGCGGGCGGAGCAGGGCCGCGCGAATCGCCAACGACGGATGACAGAAGGGCCGGCGACTCTCCGGTCACGGCGTGTTGGGCGTCTCCGGCAGGCCGCCTCGAACGACCGGTAGCCGGATATGCGAGGGACGCTCCTGGTGGTGGAAGATCGTCTGGTGGGCCACCCGGGTTCGGGTCTCGGTGGCAATCGCTCCGCCTGTGTTGGGGTTGCGGTCCCACAACGGGAAGTTGCTGCTCGAAACGTGCAGGCGGATGCGGTGGCCTTTGCGGAATACGTAGCTCGTGGGCATCAGATCGAAGGTGAACCGGTATGGCTTCCCGGGCGTCAGCAACTCGGGCGGCCTGTAGATGCCCCGATGGTAGCGGGCACGCAGAATGCCCATGGTCACGTTGTACGGCGTGCCGGACGGCTCGACGTCCAGCAGGATCGCCGTCCAGTCGGTGTCCCTTCCATCCGTGGACGCCCAGAGCGTCAGGTCGATCGGCCCGGTCACCTCGGTGTCCTTGGCGAGCGGCCCGGTGCTGAACACGAGCACGTCGGCGCGTTTCTCGTGGGCGCTGTGATCGAACGAGCCGGCAGGCACGAGCGGATGGTGATAGTGGATTGAGTGGTTGCCGCCGAGGGTGGGCACCGGGTCGTCCGGGTCATAGTCGTATTCGCTGGCAGGCTCGTCCCCGGGCGGCGTCACGTCCAGCGTGCCGAATCGGTCGGGCGTCGCATTGTGCAGGTAGACCTTCTCCGCTGCGCCGGGCGGGGGCCAGGTGTCGTAGCGCTGCCATCGGTTTGCCTTCATGGTGAACACCTTGACGGGAGGCTGCTTCTCGAGGCCGTTCTTTCTGCCGCGAAGCACAAAGTCAAGCCAGCGGACCGCCTCACCTGCGGCGTCTTCTCGCCCGCCTTTGTAATCCCGGCCGTCTCTGGGAAACTGGCTGACGTGATTGGTGGCGCCGACGATGATGCGCACGTCCAAATCCGGATTGCTTCGTTTGACCGTTTTCCACGCCTCGAAGGAGCACCCGGCGTAGTAGTCCCACCAGCCGGCGATGAAGAGCGCGGGCACGCGGATCTTCGCAATCCGCGCTAGGTCGGTCACGTCGGCCTTGTAGAAGTTGTTGTATTCGCTGTTGAAGACGATCTGGTTCCAGAGCGGGTTCTCTTTGCCCTGGACGTGCTTGTCGAGATCGGCCAGGGGAAGAAACTTGTAGGCGTCCCGGTCGGAGAGCCAGGGCTCCTTGTTGATGGCGGGGATCGCCCGGCCGTTGGCGGCCATGGCCAGTGTCACCGCGCCGTTGGCCCGGTAGCCCCACTTCCAGGAGACCCCGTTATTCATCGGGATGATCGCCTTCAGACTGGGTGGGCGAGCACTGGCCGCCGCCAGGGCCGTGATCCCGCCGGCGGACTTGCCGTACATCACCACCTGGCGGTTGCACCACCTCTGGCGGGCGATCCACTCCACCGAATCGTAGCCGTCGATGTCATCCTGGCGGAAGCGCGTGCCGATCTTCCCGTCGGCGTCACGGAACTGCTGCTGGACCGTGGCGTAGCCGCCGGCATGGAAGGTGCGTTCCCCGAAACTGAAAGAATTGGCCCAGTAGAACCTCTGCAGAACGACGGGCCATGGCCCGTCGCCGGGCGGAAGACTCACTCGCGCAGTCTGCTGCGTGCCGTCCCGCATCGGGATCTGGATCGTGAAGACCTTCGCGGACGGGGCGACTTCGCCGGCGTTGGTCATTGAGATGCTCCCGAACGTACCGGTCACGGCCCATGTGACGAAACAGAACACCAGGCGACGGAACTGTGAATCCGGGATGTGTCTGACAAACTCACCCATCAGGTATCGACCCGGCCGCTCAGCTCGCTACGCTCGCCTCACGCCCACCCACCTGTGACTTAACTTCCACTACACCCCTATGCCAAAGTCGCTGACGTTGAACACAGCTTGTCGCGAGCCCCGCGTCACGATTGATGGGCCCTCGCTCGCCCTGTGGCGAACCATGTCCTTGCGCGTTTCACGATGCCTGGTTCTTCCTCTATTCTACTTCGTCCTGGCAGCCGCCTCCAGCTTCCTAAGGCCGGTGAACGGGTGGTTAGACACGACATCCCACACGGCTTCCTGTAGCGCCCTGATCAACTCCTTGTCCTTCTTGTCATCCAGTTGGTACTCGGTGCCGGACAGGCCGACGGGGGTCCGGCCCGTCAGGACCGCATAGTACATGAGCCCGTAGACGTAATTCCCGATGGTGGCGCCTGTGTGCGGCCTTTTCACAGGATGTACGCGATCGGCGTAGAAGATGTTGGCGCCGAGTCGCTCCTTCAGCTTCTCGTCCCAAAGAGGGACTCGGTCCGGGTCACGCTCGTACAAGGCTTCGATGCCGGGAATCTTCCCGGCCTTCACGCGCTTGTCCAATTCCGAGAACACATCGCCCAGCGGCAGCATGCGAATCGGACTGGCCAGCTTGCCGGCATACTCGCCGTTCATCTTCCTGACGAAGTCGTGGTAACCCTTCTTCGTCACCCGGAGCATGGGCATTCCGCCTCGGGGTAGCGGGGCGCGACCCTCCCATGTCGCGGCGAAGTCCAGCAGTCCGAACTTCCCTGTATTCTTGCCCGAGGCATCTCGCAGAACGGGACGCTGCAGCCAGTTGGTGTACACGTAGATTTGCTTCACCGTCTTGTGCTTGATGGCATAGTCCACGAACTTGCGGAACGCTGCTGTCTCCGGCTCCGGGTCGCTGGCGAATCCCGTCTGCAACACGAGCACATCCCACTTGTGTTCACTGATCGCCTTGAAGTAGTTGCCGAATCGCTTCGGCAGGGGATCACTCCATCGCCCGCCGGGCTCGTACTTTCCGCCGACGGGCTTGTTGGTCTCGAAGTGTACGGCCTTCTCGGTCTTCTCGCCCCTCTCGCCCTTTTCGAGCATCGCCATGTGCTTCGTGAGCGCGGTGCCGCCTTTGAGATTCGAGCCGAACTGCAGATCGATGCCCTGTTTGTCCATGATCTCGTGCAGGCGATCCAGGGTGATGCTCCCGATCAGGCTGTTGCCGACAAAGTACGCATGCATTGTCGTCGGTGCCTGTGCTTCCTTCGTCGCCACCGGATTCTCTGCTTTCTCCACCAGTGTCTCTGCCTGAAGGCCGGTGCGGCCAAGCCCCAGGCTCAGCATTGCAATAGCCAGTATCTTCGTCATGCTCGTCATCGCTCATTCCTCCCCTGTTCCGGGGCCAGTCGGACTAGTTGGTGACGACAATATACACTGGGCACGGGCCGATCGTGACACTGACTTTGCCGTCAGCAACTTTCAGCGACGTGCGGTGACCGAGCATGTCGACCGCGGCAGCGGCCTTGCCTGCGGGAACAGGCAGCTCAATCGTTTTCGGCCCGGCCACGTTCCAGGCCATCAGCACCGGCGTGGTGTCTTTGTCGGTGGCGTTGGGATCGAACGTGTAGGCGTACAAGCCGTCGGAGCCGTCGTGAATCGCGCCGAGCAATCTGGGGTGCGGCATGACGCTGATCATCGTCTGCGTGGCGTACGCCGCGGGGCGCCAGACGCCTTTCTGGGTGAAAACGCCGCCATTGAAGCGGTCGGTGTCAGTGGCGTGCATGATGTGTACGCGTCCGACCCCCAGCCGCAGCGAGATGGCGTAGCTGCGAACGATGTGCGCGGCCTGCAACTGGATAGGCGTGAACGGCCTCTTCGCCAGCTGTGGGCTGAAGCGACCCCCATCGGCGAGGGAGATCGGCCAGCCCAGTTCGGTGTACCAGATGGGCTTGTCTGTGGCGCCGGCAGCGGCCATGGCCTTGCGGATTTCGTGCAGGCTCGCAATGCTGGCCCATCCGCCCCACTTCTTGAACTGGAACGCCTCGAAGGGCACTGGTCTGGAGTAAGGATGAGTGGACAGAATGTCATAACTCGCGCCGATGGCCGGGTTGAGCTTGCAGACCTTGGTGATGAACCCCACGTCGGCGCGAGCGGCCCCGCCAGCACCGAAGCCGACGACCGTCACGGTCGGCCACTTGGCCTTAATGGCTTTGTAGACGGCCGGAAGAAGCTTGGCGTACAGTGCCACACGTTCCTCCACCAGTTTCTCCCTCGACGCGCCTTCTCGTTGCGGGACCATGTAGTGGAAGTTCGGCTCGTTGAGAATCTCGACGTACATGATCGGCCGTTTCGGCAGCGTGGGGTTGTCGGCAAAGAAGGTCCCACCAGGGCCGTAGCGGGTGAGGAAGTTCTCGACGTACTTGACGTACCAGGCGATGAAGGCCTGGTCGGATTCGAAGTGCGACCGGTTCTTTCGTTCTCGTCCTTCAGGGGTGGACAAATGACACGCCAACGTCATCATCACTTCCATGTCGTCGGCAACGACCATGGCCATGGTCTTGTCATCGAGGATGCCGCTCATGCGGTAGCTGCGATAGCCCACCTTGCGGATGCTGTCACGGAACTTCTGGTACTCGCCTCGCCAACCGTACAGGCCGTAGATGGGCCGGGCCTCGACAGGCCTGGCGACGATCGTCTCGACGGGAGGCATCGTGTTGGGGCGCAGCTCCCACAGTTTGGAAGCATCGGTCGGCTGGACCACGGGATCGGCAGCCCCGGCCACGGTTGCACTGACAGCAATCAACGCAAACACGACAAGTGATTTCATGTGCCCCCCTCTCGGCAACGTTGTCCATTCCCGCTGGCGACCAGTGTACGCACCACGCTGCTGGTGCTGCTGTGGCGGGGATTCTCTATCCTCTACTTGATCTCCGCGACGCCCCACAGATCGGAGCTGCTCCAGCCGCGCTTACTCTCGGCGTTCCAGTAGATCTTGGTCATACCGCTGCCTGACGCGTCGGTGTCGTGGAGACCCAGTTCGAAACGTAACCGGTCTCCGGGCTTCCAGGCGGTTCCGTTGAGAACCGAGAGCGGAACGCGCGCTTCCATGGCGTAGCCCCCAGGTCGCGTGATGCAGGCGATCTCGGCTGCGGCCTTGTCCAGAGGTGCAAAGCTGCTGAGGATGACGGGCGTGCCTTCACGACTGGTCGGGGCGAGGGTGAGTTTGCGGTCGGCCGGCCTGGGCCTGACCTTGCCGCGCTGTTTGTAGGTCAGTTGCGGGTCGCTGCAGAGGAACACCTCGAGGCAGTCGCTGGCGAACACCTCATAGGGCTGTTGCTCATTCTTGACCGTGTCGTCGGTCACCTTGGCGGCGATGTACAGGTACTTCTTATCGTACATCAGCTTGACCTCGGCACTGAGGTCCGTCGAGCCTTCCCACTTGTCCCGGCCCCGGGTGATCACCCGGCGAGGGTTCGACCCGTCGATGACAATCGCCGGGGCGCCGGCGAACTCCTTCAGGTCGCCGTCTACGGTTACCGCGCCGGGTGCCGGAACGATCTGTGCCGGGGTACCGTTCCACTGCCACGGCGCGCCCCGCAGGGCGTCTCTGGGCGATGTCAGGGCCGCGATGCGGGCCAGCAGGGCCTTTCGTTTTTCCTCGGGCATCTTGGCCCTGATCTCATCGCGGACGCCTTTGTAGAACCCGATGAGCTGAATGTCCTTTCTGCGGATGACTTCGAGGACGTCTGGAGCCATCGTGGCGTCGGCTTCCGCCTGCCGCTGTAAAGCCCACTCGCTCTTCCGGTAGGGCATGTTGCCGGCCGTGACAGCCCTGGACTCGGGCGTGTCCCACCCCGGGTGACACCGGTACAGGTACACGCCGGGGGCGACGGTCTTGGCGTCGATCAACTCCGCAAGCTTGGCCGACTTCTCTTTGTTGGGGATCATGTAGATGTCGTCGCAATCGATCTCGCCGTGCGCCCGCTTGATCGGCAGGGCGAATTCCCTGGCCACCTCCCGCAACGCCCTGCGCGAGTCGGCGCTCAAGGCCACGTGATTGTCCACGTAGGCGACGTCGAGGCCTTCTTGGTAGGCCCGCTCGACCTGCGCCCTGAACTCGCGAAGGATGTCCTCATACCGCGGTGTCCGGTTGGCCTCCAACTCCTCGATGTTGTCGAAGAAGAAGCCCTGGTCGTCGACCAGGGATGGCACGTCCGTTGCAGGGGACACGGGGCGCAGGGGGTACGGCGACAGGCCTCCGGCCAGGGCCAGGTGGATGCCGATGGTCAGGCCGGGATTGTCGTTGGCAAATCCCGCGATCTCATGGAACCACTGTCCGCCGGTGATCAGCGACGCGGTGGTGATGATGCCTTCCTGGTAGCCCTTGATGATCCCCAGGT
>Ga0272444_10003037_pt1 | contig 15330 bp, 15 predicted proteins | sample SSMForm13_FD_201033 | JGI IMG/M metagenome (GOLD analysis project Ga0272444, IMG submission 201033) | Marine sediment archaeal communities from Little Sippewissett salt marsh, Falmouth, MA, United States - SSM-Form-13 | ecosystem: Environmental > Aquatic > Marine > Wetlands > Sediment ...
CAGGTCTTTCCGATCCATGCCGATGCCCGGAAGCTTCCGTTCGCCGAGGGGTTCTTCGATGCCATCGTTTGCGTGGATGCCTACATCTACTTCGGTACCGATGACCTGTACCTCGATGACCTCGTGCGATTCGTCCGGGGCGAGGGGCAGCTTGGGATCGTTGTCCCGGGTTTCATGCAGGACATCCGCGGCAAGCTGCCTGAGCATCTTCGTCCCTTCTGGGCCCAAGAGTGTTGGAGCTGGCACACGATCGACTGGTGGCGCTGGCTGTGGCAACGAACAGGGCTTGTCTCGATCGAGACCGCCGATAGCCTTGACGACGGTTGGCGGCTGTGGGCTTCGTGGGAACGCGCCGTTCATGCCACCCAGAACCCCGAGGCCTCACAGGATGATCCCGGCCCCGATGCTGCCGTGCTCCTTGCCGACCAAGGCCGATACATGGGATTCCACCGGATGATCGCTCGAAGGAACAGGCTTGCGGAAACGTCCTGAAGCTGTGTGCCCGCTGCCCTGCAGGCAAGTAGCTTGCCTGTCTGTTCGACGGACGATCCGCTCCTCGCAACGTTCGAGGAACCCTCTGCGGTTCGTGCTACCCGCTTCTTCCCGGTTGGAATAGCGGGAGTCGCAGCCGCCGTTCTTCTCGAAGCCTCCGAAGCGCTTGCTCGATCGCCTTCTCGGTCTGCCGTTTGCCGCGCACATCGAACAGCTTGTTGTAGTGCTGCTGGAGAACAGCAGCGATCTCCTGCGACGAAGCACCCCGTAGCTGTTCGAGTTCCTGAAACGGCAGCGGCCTCGCCAGACGCAGCACAACCGGCCGGCGGTTGAACCTGCGGGTCTTTCTGCGGGCGTAGCGCTTGTTGGAGAGCGCGCAATACACGCGCGCGTGAGAGTTGTGGTCGACGCGGACCGGAACCAAGTACAACGTGTGCTCCGCTTCCCGAAGGAGCTCCGAGCACAGCCGCCCGATGCCGGGGTACCACAGCCGATCCTTCCCGCCGCCGGCGGGATAGATGACCAGGGCGCCTTCCTCGGTGACGTGCCTCGCCGCGTTGCTGATTACCTCTCTGTTCGCTGCACGGGCCACTTCCCTGCTTGGCCGCTCGTAGATGTCGGCAAGAAGCGCATGGGCCATAAGATGAGCCGCACCGCTCCCGGGGCGGTTTCGCACTTGCTGGTGACGGATCAACTCCACCGCGAAGAGGTGCGGAACCATCGCCGGCAGCAGGTTGGTGACGTACGCCGAGGAGATGTACCCCAACCGGGGGTGCTCGAGAACGGCCGCGAGGATGAACGGCGTGGCTAGCGAAGGATGGTTCCCATAGATCACCAGCGGGCCGGACTCGAGAAGATCGCGGCCTGTTTCCGGGAATTCGGCCTTCCAGGGAACGCCAGACTCGGCAAGAAGCCAACGGCTGGCTTCGGCAAGCCCGTCTCGCGCGATTCGGGCATCGAACTTGGCCCCCATCTTGACAACCCGCTCGAGCGGGAAGACCCACTCGATCGCCCGGAGCACGGCCCGGAATCGCAGCGGACCACGCGTAAGCTCCTCATATGTCGCGGCAAGCCCCGAGGATCCTTCCGCGCTCAGCGCCCGTCCGAACCTAGCCAGGACCTCCCTCCAGCTCCGCGGGAAGTCCGTCACCCCCACTTGTGCTTCCCCGCGCCCATCGCGGGGTGATCCATCGGTCATCTTGTCGCTCCTCCGCTCTGCCCGTTCCACGATGCTTTGGTCCCCACGCTGTCACCCGCTTGATATGCCGATTTGCTCCCACTCCGCAATCAGTGCCGGAAGCTTCTGCTCCATGAAGCCAAAGAACGCCTTCATCTCGGCAAGCCTCTTCCTGGGATCAAACCCCGGTCGGCCGGGATCTCCATCGATCATCTTCAGACCACGTTCCGCAATGCTGCAGTAGGTTCGGAAGTTGATTCCGTTGTGGAAGAAGAGCTGTGACCAGGCGTTCTCCGCGATCCGATAGCGTTTCGCCCGCTGTCCCGAACGTCCGATCTTCTCCGCAACGCCAAGGCCGATCAAGGACACCGTGGCCATGCTGACGGCCCCGTTGCTGGCCTGAAGCTGCCTGGAGATCTCGGAGAGCGTCGCCTCCGGCGGATCGCACACAAGCAGGAACGCAGCCACCCGAGCGGCCATCGGCGATACGCCGTGTTCTTTCAGAAGATGCGTCCCTGCTGCTTCGATAAACGCCTGTCGCTTCTTGTCCATGTATCCCCGTTCTCTGATTTCTCGCGGATTTCTGAGTTTTCACAGTTTAGCGGATTGCCCCGCGCCGGGCAAGGATCTGTCCGCGTGCGTCGCTTCGAACCGATCGATCATCGCCCCGATCCGTTCGGCATGCGTTCCCTTCCAGTAGAGCTTCCCGCACCGTCCGCACTGCACATACTCGTCCAGCCACAGCGCCGTCCTCGGCGGCAACTGTGAAACCACATCTTGTTTCGCGACCGAAGCCAGCAGCCCATTACATACCGAGCATCTGCTCAGGGGCTGCATCTGCCCTGCCAGATCGAATCGCTGCATCACCTCCGTCACCTGCTCCACCGGATCGGTCGATCGCACCCAGTATCCAAACCTCAGATCACTCCGCATCAAGAGGCACCGGTCCCGCGTCAAAAGGATCCTTCGCTGCGCGATGGACTCCCTCACAAGATCCAGTTTGGGCTGCCCCCCCTCGGTATCGATGCCGAGAAGCCTTAGCCAACGGGAGAGCCTACGCAGATGGATGTCCGCAACGAACCGGCGTGGCTGTGGAGGCATGATCGCAGCGGTCGGGAGTCCCGAGACATCCAACGCTGAAAGCGCCGGGTAGACGGCGATCCGATCATCTGGGGAAACCCGATCCGTGAACTGCAGCGCCCTGCAAGAACGGATCATCAGTGCCACCTCGACGTGGGGGACGCCAAATGCTTCGATAACAGCCTTCACGGAGGGAGAGACGTCGAAGTGCAACACGGCGTCGCGCTGCCGGCCCTCGATGGGAAGGTGATCGTTCAGCATGCCGTAGAAGCGAACCCGGACATGCCGCTTGCCAGTTCCCCGGTGCAGCGTTCCCCACGCCGTTCGCCTGGGGGATCGCGATCGATCGCAGGCTACCCGATGCTCAGACAGCGGGGCCGTCATCGCGATCATCCGCCTGATCGACACGCCCCCACAGCTTCGCTGCGTACGCCAGGGAGTCCCGCAGGTAGCACCGATCAATCTTTCCCCAAGGCGTCCTCGTTTCGAGGATCCGCTCAGGAATGTGCATCTGCGCCGGATCACAGCCCTTGCCTGCATTGAACCGCTGTTTTCGGGCCAACGTCTCCTGGCCGATCCTTCGCAAGGCGGATTCATCCACGGACCTTCTCAGGTTCACGGATGCCAGCGCGTCGCACACCACGGAAGGCGTATAGATTCCCCTGGCGAAGAAGCATACGACAAGGCTTGACAACACCTGCCGCCATGCCTCCTCGCGGAACAGCTGCCGGATCAGCTCCTTGGGTGAAGGAAGCTCACCTTGCCCGAGCGCACTCTGATCGACTCCATATCCGGCGCTATCCAGGTGGCTGTGGCGCGATCCGGTGAGGAACGTGAGATAACATCCCGGGCCGGTGTGGTATCCCGGCATTTCGTTTCCTCCGAACGCAAGAGCGAATTCCTCACCTCCGTAGACCGAAGCCGCGTACGTGACGCCCCGGGCCATCGCCCGGTAAAGGTCGGTCGGCCCTCCTACGATCCTCGCAACAGCGGCTCGATATGCATCCGCGTTCCCCCACGCAAGAGGGACACCGTCGAGCTCGCCCTGCGAGATCAGCCCACGCTCCACGGCCTCGGTACACCACGCAAGGACGACGCCCGTGCTCATCGCATCCAGTCCTTGGATCTCGACTTCATCCATCAGTCGGAGCATCGCTTCCGGATCGGCAATGCCGAGCATGCTCCCGAGTGCGTACAGCGGCTCGTAGTCGTAGGCCAGCATCGACGTGCTGTAGAAGTACGGCTCGTGCGGATGGCGGGTTCGCAACGCCGCCAGGTGAACGCACGCCACAGGGCAATGCGCGCACGCCAGCCGCCGGCCAAGGAACCGCTCCGCCATGGCCTCACCGGAAATCGCGTCCGCGCCGTCGAACCGCCCCTGCTGGAGGTTCCGGGTAGGAAGCGCCGCAAGCTCGTTCAGCGGAAGTACGTTGATCGGGGTACCGAGATCGTGATACTTCCGCATCGACTCCGATTGCGCGGCCCGCTGGAACACAAGATCGTACTGGGCTCGGTATTGCTCAGGGTCCGCGACCGGGATTCGGCCTCGCCCGATGATCACGATTCCCTTCAGTTTCTTGGCGCCAAAGGCGGTGCCCAACCCCAGCCGTCCGAAATGCCGGTACGTCTCGGTGATCACGCAGGAGTACGTCACCCCGACCTCAGCGGCTCGTCCAATCCGTAGGATCGATCGCGAGCCCGATCCGGACTCGCGCTCTCGCATCACGCGCCCGACGGTGTAGCTGTTCTTGAGTCCCCACAACGCGGACGCATCCCGGAAAGCCACGCCTTGCCCGTCGATCACCAAGTAGATGGGGACCGAGCTGGCGCCGGTCAGGATGACGGCCGCATAGCCGGCCATGCGGATCGATACTGCGCTCCGCCCACCCGCATGGCTTTCGCCGAGTTGCCCGTTGTGGGGAGACACGAACATCGCCACGGTCTTCGAAGCCATCGGGTAGAGACCAACGAGCGGCCCAACGGCAAGAATGATCGGATTGCTTGGGTCCTGCGGCTCGGCACGCAGTCCGCCGTTTTCCTCCAGCAGCCGGATCGCCGCACCCGCTCCGCCGATGGATTCCTCGAACAGATCCGCACGGTCGATGATCTCGAACCGCCGCTTGGCAAGATCCACATGGAGAACGCGGCCGAACCGGCTAGGCGGCAGGTCGGGGGACATTATCACCTACCTCGATTTCCTCGAACGTGATCACTTCGTACGGACAGTACGAGGCACACACGCCACAATAGACGCAGATCAGGGGCTTCCTCTGTTCGTCGTCCCAGAGCACGGCACCGAACGGGCACGCTACGCGGCAATTGCCGCATCCGATGCACGCCGCAGCGTGAAACGTCACGCCCCCTCCGTCACGTGGCTTCAGCGCATCGGTGGGGCAGACGCGGGCACAGGGAGGGTCCTGACAGGCACGACATACGATCACAACGAACCCTTTCCGCATCCCTCCCGCCGACCGCACGTCGATCCGCGCGTCCGCCGTGCCGCCCACACCGCTTCTACGAGCACAGGCAAACACGCAGCACTGGCATCCCACACACCGATCGACATCGATCACTGCGATCCGCTTCGGCCTCACGCGAGCCATCGCGCCTCCTCTGGGATCCACCTGCAAGAGTCTCGGACTCCGCTCGCGGGATCGTTCGTCCAGCCTACCGCCGCCGGGCACACACGAGCAACCGACTGCGGTACCCGTTGCGTTCCGCCGAGCGAAGCGTCGGAATCGCCGGCAACGCCACGGAAGGGGGGGCAATGACTGCTGAGATCGAGATCCGCGCGATGCGCACCGGGGATGTCGCCGCAGCATCCGCCCTGCTTGCCCGTTCGTTTCACGGGTCGCTCGCTTCGGCCTGGCCATCTGCGGCCGTCCAAGAGTTCGAGCGCTACATCGGCGCCGACTCGCTCGAACTCCGGCTCAAATCCCATCATCAGCACTGGGTCGCAACGGCCGGAAACGGCATCGTTGGCGTTCTTGAACTGCGTGGAGAGAGGCAGATCACGTTGTTCTTCGTCGATCGATCATCCCGGGGATTGGGGATCGGCAGGAAGATGCTCGACTCCGCGGAGCACCACGTGCATCGATCAGCAGATGGCCACCGCAGAGCTTTGGCCGTTCATGCATGCGGTCCGGTGGTTCCGTTGTACGTCCGTCTTGGGTTTCGGCCAACGGGAGAGCGAAAGCGCGGAAACGGTCTGGTGTTTGTGGCGCTTGAACGCAAGGTAGGTCAGCCGTCGTTGCGAGGATCGGAATGAGACGTTCGCCGCGCGTCGCAGGCGAGCGTCCGCCGTTCATTCGGACGCTCGCGACGACATGGCGGCCATCGCAATGAGCACCGCGCCGACGATCCCGAACGCTGCGGCCGCGATGATCCGTTCGGCGCTCGCTCCCCAAGCGCGGATCGCACCGATGTAGATCCCCGACGCGATCAGTGTCCCTGCAGCGATGCTCCCCAACAGCCACTTCGGCGGTGTTCTGCGGGCTCGATGCCCCATCACGAACTCCTTTCACACGCGGTCTGACGTTCTCGGAGCTGGTTCAGCAGAGTAGAGTCCGAACGGCTCCTTGTCAACGCTTCCTTCACGAGTCAAGTGTCTCTGATGCCCCGTCGCACATCGAAGCGATCATCTGTTGGCGATAGAATCGATCCGAGGAGGGTGTGATGACGATTCAGGAGCTGCTCCAACGCTTGACGGGATTGGTTTCGGGGGTTCGCGCAACGCGCCATGTCAACGAGATCGCTCGCTTCCATCGGATTCAAGGATCTCCAGGCTATGATGATGCAGCTGCCGTCGTTCAGGAGGCCCTGACGACCGCCGGAATCGAGTCGCGCGTGCACAACTTCCCCGCCGACGGCAAGTCGAAGACATACGCGTGGACGGCTCCTCCGGCATGGCATGTGCGGGCGGGTACGCTCCGATTGGTTGAGCCGCATGAAGAAGTCCTCGCCACGTTCGAGGAAATCCCGCAGACGGTCGTCGCCCACTCCCCCGGTGGGACGGGAGAAGCGGAACTGATTCATGTCGGCAAGGGAACGCGGGACAACGACTACGCATCGATCGACGTTGCCGGCAAGATCATCCTTGCTCACGGCCGGGCGTCCGACGTGATGAAGCGCGCAGCAGCCCGTGGTGCCGCAGCGATCTTGATCTACCCGGACAGCGCACGTGCCTCCGCGTCGTACGACCTTGTTCAGTATCAAGGGCTGTTCCCGCCGGCCTCTGAGATTCCGGATCTGGTTCCCGCCTTCTCGGTATCGCGCCGCGTCGCTGACCACCTGCTCAGGATGATGGAAGACGGCGCAGTGCGGATCGCCGGAGAGATCGATGCGGAGTTCATTCCCGGCGAGCTCCGAGTGCTTGAGGCCGTCATCCCCGGCGAGTCTGCCGACGCCGGCGAGGTTCTCCTCTCGGCTCACCTGTGTCACCCCGCTGCTTCCGCAAACGACAACGCCTCCGGGAGCGCCGCCCTGATCGAAGTCGCCCTGGCGCTGCAATCGATCCGGCTCGAATTGCCGCTTCGTCACACAATCCGGCTTGTATGGATGCCCGAGTTCTACGGGAGCCTCCCCTGGTCTGTCGCCAACCATGACGCACTTGCCCGAACGCACTACGCGCTCAATTTGGACATGGTCGGGCAGTCTCCGGAGACGATCGGCGAACCTCTACAAGTCTTTCGTGTTCCGCGATACGTCACAGGAACGATCAACGCGGTGATCGAGCCGCTCCTTGCCGCCATTGCATCAAGCCAGGCGACGCTTGCGCCGCACGGGTCCAGGCGCAAGCTTCATTGGCACCTGGCCCCGCCAACCGGCGGGAGCGACCATCTTGTGTTCGCAGCATCTCCGCATCATGTCCCCGCACTGATGATCGGACACGATGATCCTTTCTGGCACACGGATCTCGACACACTCGACAAGGTCGACGCAACACGTCTCAAGCAGGCGGCGTTGTTCGCAGCCGTGTGCGCTGCACTCCCTTCCGTCGCTCCGGAGAACGGCGAACAGCTGGCGGAATGGCTCCTGACATTCAGTGTTCGCGCTCTCACGGAGGCACATCAGCTTGCGCGTGCCGCAGAGCCGAGGCGCGCGGCAGGGCTGATGCAGACCGCTTTGCAGATCGAGTTGGAGCGAGCCAACGGCCTCGCTCGACTCGTGCCCTCCTTTGCCGTCCGACCTCACCAAGTGGCTCTTGAGATGATCGTCGCCTACCTCGACCTCGACCAGGAAGAGATTCCGCCTGGCGCGGAAGAGGAGCCCTTGGCCGATCGCCCGCTTCGGGGGATCGACGGTCCTCTCGTTTACGCGTTCACCGATCAGCTCGATGAGGAGGACCTGACGTTCTTCAAGCGGACGCTTGCCTCCGGGCATCGGTTCGCGATCGAAGCGATCCTCAACCTGTGCGACGGAGATCACTCAGTGCAGCAGATCGCGGATCTGCTGTCGCTCGACTTGGGGCGGCTGTTCACAACCGAAGATGTCGCGCGGGGGGTTCAGATTCTCCGCTCCGTGGGATACGTCTAGCGTCGCTTCGCGGGACGCTCCGCCCGGATGGGAATCACCGATTCAAGTACGCTCGCCGTCCTGTGCCCGCCTTGCCTCGGCAAGGGCGACGTAGTCATCAAGCATCAACTCGGCAATCGAGTTGACCACGAGATCGGCCTCCGGCATCGCGAGATGCCGCGTGACCTCGTTGGGAACCGCGACGACAAACAACCCGGCCGACTTGGCAGCTCGAACGCCGTGGAGCGAATCCTCGAACGCGATCGCATCCCGAGGGTGGGTATCGAGCGCCTGAAGGGCCTGTGCGTAGAGATCAGGGGCTGGTTTCGTCCGCTCTACATCGTCGGCGGTAATCACAGCGCGGAACCTGTCGTAGATTCCAAGACTCCTCAGGTGCCCTTCGACCCACGATCGCTCCGAGCTTGATGCAACGGCAAGCAGCAATCTCCGGGCGCTCGCCTCTGAGAGCAGATCGATCACGCCTTCCATTGCCGGCTCGCCACGAAGTAGCTCAAGCTCGCGTGCGAACCTTCTTTCTCTCAGGGCCTCCCGATCAACCGGATGTCCAAGGTGATCCTCCAACAGTTCGTACGCTTGCGGGGGATCGGCCGTGGCGCCGAGCAGCCCAGCCCAGCTTTCCCTGCACACGATCAGCCCTGCCTGCTCGTAGATCTCACACCACGATCGAAGCAGCGGCGTCTCCGTATCCAGAATCAGTCCGTCGAAGTCGAAGATCAGTGCCTGAATCACATCATTACCCTATCACGCCATGTACGCTGGAGGAAGGATCGAACTGCAACCAGGGGGCTCTCGGACCTCGAATCACTCCGTCCTGTCGGCACAGCTTCCTTGCGGCGCCCGCTTCCCGCGCACCGTGTTCACATCGATCTCCAGTCGCCACACGCGAACACTCCCAATCATCGCTTCTTCAAACGTCCAGTCCGCTTCTTCCTCCAAGTGCTGGTTCATCAGAATCCGAAGCCCGTTCTCCTTGTTCACCCGGCCATGGAGCTCGGAGATCGTCCCGTAGCCGATCACACTCTCATACGCAAGCGTCCACCGGCAGCCAGAATTGCGTCCCGGACGCACTTCGACGTTGCCTTCCACCTCGAAACACACTCGGGGGTTTTCCGCGATGCAATCGATTTTCTTGCCCGAGGCCGCCGTGTGGAAGTAGAGCGTTTGCTCTGACGGATCATATCCGTACGAAAGCGGCACGATGTAGGGCTCCCGATCAACCGCAAACGCGACCCGGCAGACATGGCATCGGTTCAGGATCTCAGTGATCTGCTGCAGATCGGCAATCTCTCGTTCGGATCGTCTCATGGCTGCAGTGTAGATCGCACGGAATCTCAACTCAAGAGGCCGGCGATCATCTCACGGCTCGACTCGCCTCAATCGGCCTTTGTCTGTTGTCAACTGGATTCTCGCGTCATCATCTTGTATACTGCCGCCATACCCCGCTAGCAATGGGTTCGCATCGTAGTTTTTCTGTCAATTGCATAGCACAACCATGGAGCTGAGAGTGCGACTTGGCTCGCCATAGTCAAGGAGCGTTCTGTATTGAGTTTCAAACCGTTTTCCTTTGATCCGCGCATCGCTGCGGGGATCAGTACAGTTGGTTTTAGCAGTCCCACCCCAATCCAAGAGAAGGCCATCCCCATCGTCATGCAGGGCCGCGACATCCTTGGTGTCGCCCAAACCGGAACCGGCAAGACGGCCGCGTTCATGCTGCCGATCCTTCAACACCTAACGCAAGGACCGCTGCGGAAGGTCCGCGCATTGGTCGTTGCGCCAACCCGCGAATTGGCCGAGCAGATCCACCAAGCTACGGTCGAATTGGGCAAACACACCAAGCTTCGCAGCACAACCATCTACGGCGGCGTGAGCAAGGGGCCTCAGCTTTCGGCACTGCGCCGTGGCGTGGAGATCGTCGTCGCCTGCCCGGGCAGGCTGCTTGATCATGTCCAGTCCGGAACGATCGATCTGTCGGGCGTCGAGATCCTCGTTCTCGATGAAGCGGACCGGATGTGTGATATGGGCTTCCTCCCGGATATCCGGCGGATTCTCCGGAATCTTCCGTCGAAGCGGCAAACCTTGTTCTTCTCTGCGACCATGCCGAACGAGATCCGACGCCTTGCCGACAGCATCCTGACCGATCCGGCCACCGTACAGATCGGGATGATCGCCCCGGCGGAGACCGTGTCTCATGCGTTCTACCCTGTTCCGCAGGAGCGCAAGAGCGAGCTCCTCCTCACCATGCTCGAGGAAGAGAGCGCCGAGCGAGTTCTCGTGTTCACCCGCACCAAGCACCGTGCCAAGAACCTGGCGAGGAAACTAAGTTCGAATGGACTGCGCGCAGCCGCTCTTCAGGGCAATATGACGCAGCCCCAGCGCCAGCAGGCGATCAACGGATTCCGAAGTGGCCGGTACAAGATCCTCGTTGCCACCGATATCGCCGCACGAGGGATCGATGTTCCCGAGATCTCGCATGTCATCAACTTCGACATGCCTGATACCGTTGACGCCTACACGCATCGCATCGGCCGCACCGGTCGAGCGCACCGCAGCGGCAACGCGTGCACGCTTGCCTCCTTTGGTGACGGACAGATGATCCGGCAGATCGAAAAGACCCTCGGTTCGTCGATCGATCGTCAGCGCGTGGCCGGCTTCAACTACGGGGAGTTCATGCCCGAACGGCAGTTTCCGCAGCCGAAGGCGTCCTCGCCAAGGCCAGGGCGATCGTATCGGTCGAGGTCAGCAGGAACTCGCTCATTCCGACCGAGCCAGCGCGGCCGAACGCGGCCGCAGCCAGCCGGCGCGGGTGCCGGTCGCACGTAGTGTAGTGAGCCCCGTACTCTGAGACGAGTCGCATCAGGTTCCATCGGGAGATGACGACACGCCCCGCAGCGTTCGGCTGGTCCTGGATAAACGCCGTGCCGCTGCGGGCATTGGGATTTCCGGCGCTCTGCCATCCTTGCTTCGGTTCGGCTTGAGCCTGCTCTCGGCTCGCCAGTAGTTGCCGGCTTCCTACCCGTCCCTCGGGCACTCGCTCGTTTCCGTCTCAACAAGGGCCAACCAGTGAATCCGCAGCCACTCGTACATCAGGATTCCGCCGGTGACTGCCACATTCAGGCTCTCCGCACGTCCCTGCATCGGCAAGCGGACGTAGCCTTCCAGCTCGCGCCGGATACCATCGCTGAGACCGTCCGCTTCGTTTCCCAATGCGAGAGCGATTGGGGCGTCGAACACCCCGGCATCCCACGCCGTCCGGCGGGCCTTTCCATCCGCTCCGATGAAGCGATAGGCGTTTCCCTTGAGCCATCGTCCCAGTTCGGCCGGATCGCTTGACCTGACTACAGGAATCGAGAACAGGGATCCCATCGAGCTTCGGATGACACCGGGATCGCACAAATCGACGCACGGTTCGACCGCCACAATCGCCGAGGCGCCGACTGCATCGGCTGTTCGAATCAAGGTTCCCACGTTGCCTGGATTCCGCGGGCGGTCAAGGATAAGCATCAGCTTTGGCGTCTCAGCTGCCGTCGCCAGCTTGTCGATCTCCGCAAGAGCCCACGCCGCAACGCCCAGATCTAGCGTGGCAGCTGCTCCCTGTGAGGCGTCGCGTGAAGACAGCGCATCGATGACTTCCCCAGAGACAGCAAGGGCTTCCGCTCCGGCGGCGACGTACGCATCGATGAGCTCATCTGCCATCTTGCCGCGGAGCCGGTCACGACAGTAGAAAAGCTCGCAGGGGCGAATCTTCTGCGACCAGGCCGGGACACTCCTCTGCTCCATCGCCATTCGAAGAAGCTGCAGTCCCTCGATCATGAACCGGTTCTGGCGTGATCGATGCTTGCGCTGGCAAAGCTTCCGTGCCGCAACAACTCTGGGATTCGAAGTGGACGTAATCATCGTGTCAATCCTACCCCAATCCGCCGCAAGCACTGTTGCGGTGTTGCATCCCGCACGCCGCAGCCTCTCCCGGTCGATGCAGCTTCGCTCAAGCGTCGAACGCAGCGCTCATCGATCACATACCGATGATGAGCACGGGCCCTCCATTCACGCGGAAGGCCCGGCATTCCGTGTTTCTCTTCCCTATCTACCTGGGAGCTTCGATGCTGATCGAATCGTTGGCATCACTGATTTCGATCGACATCCGAATCGTTGCGCGGCCTCCCGAAGCGTCGCGGATCTCGGCATCGAACTCGTACTTGACGGGATATCCTCCGTCCACCGCAATCCACACATCCCCCTCCGAGTCAAGCGACTCCCCTTCTTCTGTCAAGAAGAGATCCGACGAGTAGTGATGCGTACGCAGGCCGTTCACGGTTGCTGTGCCGACATAGGTCGCTTCCTCTTCAAGGAAGTCGTCGACCACCGCTTCCCAACTGTATGTCGGCATGTAGTAGACAACGACACCCATCAGGTCTTCAGCCTCCGACTCAGGCACGCTCTGCCAGGAACCGTCGCGAAACACCCACGCCTGATCCTCGATCTGAATCACCTCGAACCGCTCATCGGCAAGCTGATCGACCCACGTAACCCGGCTGCGCTCGCCCCCGCTGATCGCGCCCTCCACGTCGTACTCCCCTTCGTTGAATTCGCCGTCCAAGGTCCCCCCAAAAGAGACCGTCGCCTGATACCGGTAGCTCTGAAGCTCATCCAGCGCCTGCTCGGCTTGCTCAAAGACATTCCCCAACGGAGGTACACCCGCCAGCTCGGCGGGCTGAGGGCTATCGGACTCACTCGTAGACGCCGGCATTTCGGGGGTGGTCTCGGGCACCTCATCCGGCGTCGGTTGCGACGAACCGGGGGTAGAGGAAGATGTGTCCGGCGCCGCGGTTGCGGGTGAAGAAGACGGAGCTGGCTTCCCGGTGCTTGTTCCGGTTGTGTCAGAAGTCTGTTGCGCCCCTGCAGGCGTACTAGGAGCCTGCGAGTCTGCAGGCGTACTAGGAGCCTGCGATCCTGCAGGCGTACTCGGAGCCTGCGATCCTGCAGGCGTACTCGGAGCCTGCGATCCTGCAGGCGTACTCGGAGCCTGCGATCCTGCAGGCGTACTCGGAGCCTGCGATCCTGCAGGCGTACTCGGAGCCTGCGAGTCTGCAGGCGTGCTAGCAGCCTGCAATTCCGCGGGCGATGTGCTTGGAGCAGGCTTTCCAGGCCTGGTCTCGGGCGTGCTCGCAGGAGCTTGGGATTCCGTGGCAGGGCCACTTGGAGCCTGCGAGTCGGTCACCACACTGTTGGGGGCCGGCTTCCCTGTCCCAGGCGTGCCAGGAGCCTGCGATCCTGCAGGCGTGCTAGCAGCCTGCGAGTCTGCAGTAGCAGTACCCGGGGGCGGTTTCCCGATCATGGGCGAAGTCGTGGGAGACCCCGTCGCGGGCTGCCCAGTCGAAGACCCTTGTGGGGCGCCTGCCTGGGTCGATGAGGTTGCCGGAGCGGGCTTGCTTGTGCTTGTGGGATCCGTCTGAGTGGATGGCGGCGATGGCGAAGACGCAGAATCCTCTCCTCCCGGTGCGGGCTTCCCAGAACCCGGATCGGGCTCCGAGGTCGGCGAGGGAGTTGCCTCGTCCGTCGCTGAGCTGACATCGTCGGGGGAAGGCTTGACAGAAGTTGACGCTGTGGTCTCGGGAACGTCATCTTCAGGCCCGTCCACTGCGACGCTCGAGTCGTCCTCCGAAGCAACTTCGGGCTTCGCTGTCGGGACGGACTCTTCGCCGCCGGGTTCCACAGCAGCGCTCTGATCATCCACGGCCTGATCGCTCGGCCCCGGCGAGGATAGCTCCCATCCGGGGGTGTACGAACCAGCTGTCTCGTCAGCGGCATCGTCCCTCGATCCACAGCCCGCGGCTATCAATACGAGCGCCGCAGCCAACAGCAAGCAGAGTCCCGCCACAGGACGTTTCGGCCTCGGGAATCTTGTCAGTTTGCTGTGCTTTCGCATCTCTAATCCCCTTCCCACGTGCTCTCGTTTGATCCTGCTCGTTCAGCAGGTCTGATCGTGTTCCGATGTGTTCCAGCGTATCACGGCCCGGCAGGCAAGACCACCCTTGCCGCTGCTCGCTTGTCCAAGAAGCGAAATCAGTCCATGACTCACGTCTTGACGATCGCCAGCAGCTCTCGAAGGTCCTTGATCTCGAATGTAGGGCACAGCTGCGTCGGATTACGCCTCCCTGAAGGGTTGAACCAGCACGAGTCGATCCCATACCGATCGGCACCTTCCATGTCGGAGCTGAGGCTGTCCCCGACCATGAGCACCTCGGAGATCGGGGGATTGCCGGCCTCCCGAACTGCAGCCTCAAAGATGCGGGGATCAGGCTTGGCCACGCCCACGTCTCCTGAGATCACCACATGATCGAACATCGCTCGGAACGGCGAGCGCTCCAGCCGTGATCGCTGCACCTCGGGGATTCCGTTGGTCAGCAGAAGCAGCTTCACCATCCCCATGAGGGAAGAGATCACGGTGTCAGCATCCTCAATGAGTTGAGCGCTCTCCGCCAGGTGATGGAGATACGCGTCCCCAAACGCAGCCGGATCCAAGCTCCACCCGAATCGCTCGAACATCCGTGAGAAGCGTAGAACGCGCAATTCCTTCTGCTCGATCTGCCCGCTCTCGAACCGCTCCCAAAGCTCGCTATTGATCTCGCGGTATGCTCCCAAATGCTCGGGACAAATCAAGATCCCCCGTTCGTCGAGCGCCGCTCGGAGACTGCTCCGCTCTGCCGCGTCATAGTCGAAGAGGGTTCCGTCTGCGTCAAAGAAGATCCACCTGTAGCTCACGCTGTTCTCACCTCACGGTCATCCGTGACCTGCTCATCCAGCTCACAGCTAGCACACGATGCATCATCATACGGCACAGGTGCGGCCGAAATCTGGGGACACATACCCGATTTCACAGGTGCGTGTGATGAAATACGGTATGTGATGTTATGAAAGCGCGCCTCCTTTGCCGGCAGTGAAGTACGTTGCCGGTGAAGACCAGCGGTCAACACCGCAAGGAGGCGCACGATGCAGTGTATCGCGTTCGACTCCCACAAGCATTACACGTGGGCGCTGGTACAGGACGA
>Ga0272444_10003038_pt1 | contig 15330 bp, 16 predicted proteins | sample SSMForm13_FD_201033 | JGI IMG/M metagenome (GOLD analysis project Ga0272444, IMG submission 201033) | Marine sediment archaeal communities from Little Sippewissett salt marsh, Falmouth, MA, United States - SSM-Form-13 | ecosystem: Environmental > Aquatic > Marine > Wetlands > Sediment ...
CGGTGAGTCGATCCCAACCCGACGGGCGGCGGTGTTTGAACGGCCACAGCGGATAACACAGGGAATGGGATTGAATCAAGCCGTGACCTGTGGTAGCCATACTGGATGTGTTGCATCTGGTTTCGGCTTTGGGGATGTCTGTGGTGTTCATCGCCGGCCGGGCGCATCCGCTCGTTCCGGGCCGGGCATGCGGATCTGGTTTCCGGCGGTTCAACCCGATGCATCGCCCCATCAAACAACCCTTTTGACCGATGGTCAAAAAAAAAATGATACCAAACCCCCCGCAGTCCGCCAGGGCGCGGCCGACCCTGTCGGTCATCGTGGTGACCAAAAACGAGGCCGACCGCATCGAACGCTGTCTCGGTTCCGTTCACGGCTGGGCCGAGGAAATCGTGGTCATCGACAGCGGCAGCACCGACGACACGGTGGAAATCGCCCAACGCTTTACAAACAATGTTTATGTGACGGACTGGCCCGGTGACGGACCCCAGAAGCAGCGTGCCCTTGAAAAAGCCACGGCGGAGTGGGTCCTGTGCATCGATGCGGACGAAGCGGTCAGTGCGGCCCTCAAGGCCGAGATCGATCGGCGTCTGGCGGGCAACCCGCCCGAGAGCGGCTTTTTCATTCCCTGGGCGGTTTTTGTTTTCGGGCGGCGTCTGGATCACGGTCGCAGCGGACGCGCCAACCTGCGTCTTTTTCGGCGCCGCGATGCGCGTTTTACCGACAGTGTGGTGCACGGCCGCGTGATCGCCGCCTCGAACCGGGTGGGCACCCTTCAAAACCGGCTGGCCCACTATACTTACCGCGACATGCATCACGCCCTGCAGAAATTCGCGGATTACGCCTGGGGGTGGGCCCGCCAGCGGCACGCGGACGGCAAAAGGGCCGGACTGGCGGCGGCCCTGTTCCACGCCGGATGGATGTTTTTCAGTATCTATCTGCTGCGGCGCGGTTTTCTGGACGGCCGCCGTGGCTTGTTGATGGCGATTTTGTTCTGGCAGTACACATTTAACAAATATGCAGCCCTGTGGAGCCTGGACCACAGTGATTGATCGGCGGCCGCATGGGTTTGGTGTGATATTTCAGGCTGCATCGACCGGGCGGACAGCATTGAACGGCCGCAAGCGGCCAAAGAATGGATAAACGGGATGCAGTCCAGCCGGCGCATTTATTTCAGCTACAGCCAGATTTATCAGATATCGCATGCCTTTCCCATTTACCGCCGGGCCGGCGGAACCTTTCTGGTGCGCAACCTAAAGCAGTACCTGCAGTTCAAGAAATACACCCGGGGGCTGAAAAACAGCGACGACCCGTGGACGCTGCTGCGCACACCGCCGGTTTCCATTTTCGACACCCGCCGCGCCATTCGCTTTCCCGGTGTTCTCGTGTCGTCGTCGGCGTACGATCTTCACCCGGCAAACCGCAGGATTAAGACCATTTATACCGGCCACGGCAGCGGCGACAAACCGTATCGCGGACGGCACATGTACGAACGCATGGCGGCCTTTGATTATCACTTCATCACCGGGCCCAAGAACCTGCAGAAGCTGAAGGACAAAGGCCTCGATCTTCCGCCGGAGCGTCTGGTGCCTATCGGCAACATGCGCTTTGACGATTACGTCAACGGCGTGTTCGACCGCCGGCGGGAAGCCGAACGTCTGGGCATCCGGGACACCGGCCGCCGCAACATTCTGTATGCCCCGACATGGCAGTGGGGCCGGGGTTCGCTGCTGCGCCTGGCGCTGCGCTTCGGCCGGGAGGTGCTGCATGACGGCAATCTGATCATCCGCCCCCACAGCCACGACCGCCGTCATCTTCCGAAGCTCAAAAGGGCGGTGAAACAGGAGCGGCTGACGCACATCTATTTTTCCAACCCCTCCAATCTGGCGGCCGACGACACCATGGCCGATTTTGCCGCGTCGGATATCCTGGTGGCGGATGAAACTTCGTCCGTCTGCTATGAATATCTCATCACCGGAAAGCCTGTGATTCTGATTCCAACCCGTTTTGAGGCCGTGCACCAGATGCCGGCGGCGCTGAAAATCCAGTCCGTGGCCCGGCATTGGGATGCAGAGCGCCCACTGGCGGATCAGATCCGCGAGGTCCTTGAAGGGCACGAACGAAACGCGCCGGCCTACCGCGCCCTGCGCGAACGCTGCTTTTACCATAATGACGGTTGCAGCACCCAGCGGGCGCTGGACTTCATCACCCAACTTTTTGAGGAGGATCTATGAGACATCCCACGGTGGTTATCCTGTCGGCGGGCATGGGCAGTCGTCTGGGTCGACCCCACCCCAAAGCCATGACCCCGCTGGGGGCGGGACAGACCATTTTTTCACGGCAGCTTGGCATTTTTCGACGCTTTCAGCTGCCGGTGATCGTGGTGGTGGGCTTTAAGAAGGACCTGATCATGGAGGCCGACACCCGGGTGCTGTTCGCCTACAATGCCGACTTTGACACCACCAACACGTCCAAGAGCCTTTTGTGCGCCCTTGAAAACATCTATGACAAGGACGTGCTGTGGATAAACGGAGACGTTGTTTTCGACGGCAGCGTCATCCAGCGCATGCTGCGGGCCGACGGATCGCTGGTGGCGGTCAACGAGGCCCCCGTGGGCAGAGAGGAGGTCAAATACAGCCTGGACGTCGAAGGCCGTCTCGACGCCATTTCGAAAAACGTGCCGCATCCCCTGGGCGAAGCCCTGGGCATCAACTACCTGGAAGCCGCGCATTTGGAAACGTTCAAGCAAATGCTGCGTGCGGTGGGGGACGGGGATTACTTTGAAAAAGCCATGGAGCACCTCATTACAACCTATGCGCCGGTATTCCGTCCCTTCCGGGTTTCCGGTAAGGCCTGCATTGAAGTGGATTTCGAGGTGGATCTCAAACAGGCCCGCAAAATGGTGGCACGCTGGGACCGTCAGGACCGGGAAAAATAGCCTAATCGGCGACGAACCTGCCATTTTCTCCACAGATTCAATGGCTTGCGCCGCAGCCGTCCCTGATGGCTGCGGATAAATTCGTCCACGGCATCCAGCACCCGTTCGCTCGACCGCCCGTCCCGGTAAGGGTGCATGCGGTCTGTGAACCGTCGGGCGGCCGCCATCAGCGCCGCCGGCTGCGCCAGGGCTTTTTCGAGTGCCTCCGGCAGGTCGTCGACGCGCTGGATGTCGATGAGGTGATCGGCGGGAGTCCGTGTTCTGAAGGTGACGGCCGGTTTGTCAAGGAGCAGGAATTCCGCGACAACCGATGACGTATCCGTGAGCAGCACATCCGCGGCGTGCAGCCAGGGAACGATGTCGTGGTCGTCGATAATGGTCAGATGCGGGTTGGCCAGGGAGCGGTAGGCATCGACCAGACGCGGATCCATCAGGGGATGAAACTTGATCATCCAGTGAAAACGGCCCGAGTGCGACAGGGTTTCAATGGCTTGCCGCAGCGCCGGCGCGGAGGTCAGCGAGGGGCTGAAGGTCGGTGCGTACAGAATCGTCGGCTTCCGTCCCGGCGGCCGGGATGTGTTCTGCGGCGGCGTTTGGTGTTGAAAAAGGACGTCCACCTTGGGCCAGCCGGTTTCGATGACGTGGAAATATCCGTGGCGCCGGGCCAGATCCTGAAAGGGAGCGGTTGTCAACGGGCCATGGGTGCAGTAAAGGTCGAAGAAGCCGCGGATGTCGAAGTGGCCCTTTTTTTCGATGCCGAAGCCGTGGAAAATTTCGACTTTGACGCCGGGAAAAAAGGGCGGCACCCAGTTTCCCGGGACAAATACGGCTGTCGGTTCAAAGGCGCGCACCGCCGCGACAGTTCCCAGGCGGACTTCGGAATCGTTGAGGTGCGACGGACTGACACCGTGCAAAAACCACGCGGCGCGGCCCTTTCTGCGGTGGATGGCCGCCTGCAGCGGCCTCAGAATGGAAAAGGCGTATTCGACGTTTAAAAAGAAAAGATAGTTGGCGGTCATGCGGCGCAGTATTCCACAATCCCGCCGTGATTGCAATGCAGAGGCTGTGTGGAATAAGGGTTCAAGGGGAAGACCGCAGACCTGTTTGCGGTTTGAAATTGCAGATCTTGGCGGCAGGTGATTTTTGGATACAGGGTTGTCGGTTGAAAGATACGGTGCATGGCGCGTGTTGACTGCTGTCGGCGGGAAGTTCGACAGGGCGGTTGTGGAGGCCGTTATCCGCCGGAAGGACCTCACGGTGCTGGCGGAACTCAAGAACGACCGACGCAGTCTGGTGCGGGTTGTGCGCCTTGACGGCCGCAGGATGGTGTTGAAGGCGCCGCGCGAAAAAAACCGGCGGCCATGGATCCGTTTTACCACGCTGTACCGCAACGGCGCCGCCTTTGCGTCATTTGTCGGCATGGAGCGTCTTAAACGCCTGGACATTGATTCCAGCCGGCCCGTCATGGCGCTGGAAAAACGGCGCTGGGGCATGGTGGTGGACTCCTGGCTGCTCTATGAATATGTGGACGGCCGGGTCTGCGGCCCCGGCGAGTATCAAATGGTGGTGGACCAGCTGGCCGCCATCCACGCCGGGGGCCTTTTACACGGCGACCCCCAGATCCGCAATTTTCTGTTTGACGGAACCGCCGTCGTCACCATCGACGCCGCCCCCAAACGGCCCCTCTGGGGCGGCATTTCCCGGTACGGCGAATTGTTTTACCTGCGCCACAGCGCACCGGACATCGAGGCCTTTTTGGATCTGCCGCGGCATCGTCCGGCCTGCATGGCCGCGGCCATTTTAAGCCGCCTCTACTGGGGGTGGCGTGATCTGAAGAAAAAATGGAAACGCCGCCGCAAACATTGAAAGTACTCGTCATCCGGCTCAGCTCCATCGGTGACATCATCCTGACCACACCGGTGCTGGATGCGCTGAAAAAAGCCCATCCCGCAGCCGTCGTCGATTATCTGGTGATGGACGTCTACCAGGAGGCCATCGCCGGCAACCAGTGCGTGGACCGCCTGATTCTGTTCGACAAGCAGCGGTATCGCGGGCTGTCGGGCATTCTGCGTTTTTGCCGCACGCACGCGGTGCACGACTACGACATCATCATCGATCTGCATGCCAAGCTGCGATCCGTTTTGATGACGCTTTTTATCCGCGGCCGGGTGCTGCGCTACTGCAAACGGTCGTGGTGGAAATCTCTGGCTGTTCCCCTGCGTCTGACGCGCTACCACGTAAACGATACCATCGTGCGCAACTATTTCGGCCCGCTGCAGCGGCTGGGTATCGCATATGAAGGCGAAAAGCCGACCTTCAACGTTTCCCCTGACGACAGGCAGGCGGTTCAGGTTTATGGCGGCGCGGTGGTCATGGCGCCGGGGGCGGCCTTCAACACCAAAAAATGGCCGGCGGAGCACTTTGCGGCGCTGGGCCGGCGGCTGCAGGGGATGATCGTGCTCATCGGCGGCGGGGAGGACACGGCGCTGTGCGACGGCATTCAACGGGAGATCGGCCATCGCTGCGTCAATCTGGCCGGCCGGCTGACGCTCAAACAGAGCGGCGCACTGATGTCTCTGGCCCGCTATGTCGTCTGCAACGACTCGGCCGCCTTTCACATGGCCCGGGGGGTCGGTACGCCGGCTTTCGTGATTTTCGGCCCCACCGATCCGGGCATGTTCACCTACGACGACGCCGCCGTTCTGCTGCGCCACCCCGTGGCCTGCGCCCCCTGTTCGCTGCACGGCGACCGCTGCTGCCCCCAAGGCCATTTTGCGTGCATGCGCGACTTGACCCCGGAAAAGGTGCTGGCGGTGATCGAGGGGGGGTAAAATGATGCATGATGAATTTTGAATTGTCTATGTGCGCCCTCGGACACGTGCGCGAAGAACGCTCACGGCGCAAAAAAGAAGCCGTCGGTCTTACTGGATTCCGGCGTGCGCCGGAATGACGGTTCGGCGACAAAAAGCGAATGGCCAATGGCGAACAGTTCGTTGTGCCGCGTCTCAAAAGCCAAACCCCAAATCGAAATCGAAATCGGGATCGCTATCGGAATCGAAGAGAAATGGCCTGCGGAGACGAGGGAATCGATTTCGATCCCGATAAAAGAAAATCCCAAATCACTTCGCCCTCGAATCCTTGATAATGTAGTTTCATATAAGCAACTTTTTTTACCCCGTTTCGCGCGCGATCAGGTGCCGGCACAGGGCTTCCAGGCGGTCCAGCATCATGTCTTCGGTGAATCCGTTGATCAGCGTCTGTCGGGCGTTGACAGCAAGGCGGCGGCGCAGGGCGGCATCCTGCAGCAGATTGTTTAGGGCGGCTTCCAGGGCGCCCGCGTTTTGCCGGGGGATCACGAGCGCGTTTTCACCGTTCACGGCCATTTCGGTCACACCGCCGGCATCGGTGGTGACGACCGGCCGGCCGGCGGCAAAATATTCCACCACTGTGTTGGGAAAACCCTCGAAGCGTGAGTTGGAAACGGCGATGTCGTAGGCCGCCGCCGCCAGCAGCGGATTTTGGCTGAAACCGGCGAAAACGACGCCCTGTCGGATGTCCAGCCGGTCGGCGAGGGCTTCGAGGGCTTTGCGGTGCCGGCCCTCGCCGCAGATCACCAGGCGCGCCTGCGGGTGCCGTAAGGCAAGACGCGAAAATGCGCCCACAAGATCGTCGATGCCCTTGACCGGCGCCAGCTGGGAGGTGACGCCGATGACGATCTCCCGGGAGGACAGACCCCAGCAGCGGCGCTGGTCCGCCACGGCTTCATTGTTGAAAAAGGCGGGATTGCGGCCGTTGTAGATGGTGGTAAAACGGGAGAGGTCGAGCCAGGGGGCCCGTTTTTTGGCCTGGCGCTGCACGGCGTCGCAGGGGGTGACGGCGTGGTCCACCAACAGACGGTGGTGCCAGCGGACGCGCCGGCGGGTATTGAAGTCGTCTTCACGGCCGACCCGCCTCAGATTGGGAATACGGCAGCAGCGGGCCGCCATGCCGCCGATGATGACCTCTTTTTCGATGTTGGTGATAAGCAGCTGGATGCGGTGCCGCCGGATCAGGCGGCGGACGGCGGCCACGCCGGCCGGGCTGTAGTCCATTCCCAGCCGGCGGGGGATGACACGCGTCCCGCGCGGCGCCGAGCGCAGGAAACGGCCGCGGGGGTGGGCCAGAATCCAGACCCGATGGCCTCGGTTTTCCAGGCCGCGGGCGGTGCGGCTCATCCAGCTGGAAACACCGCCCCAATTTTTTTTCGATGATATGTATAGAATGCGCATGGATGTATGAAATCACCCCCGTAGTTGTTCTCGTTGTCGCGGTGTGGTACAAAAAAGGCATCGTCGGCGTCTGTCACTGTAACGGATTCGTCGGCGCGACTCAATTGGGAATTTGGGCGCCGACGCAATAAGAAAAAGGGGGCAAGGGGCTCAGGGTTCGGCAAGACGTTCGCATTTACTTTAACCCCTGGGTGCTCGCAACTTCCCTGGATTACCTGAAGAGGCGCATGAAAACCGTCCTCATACTGGCCGTTCATTTTCCTCCATCCGGGGGAGTGGGCGTATTCCGCACGCTGAAATTCGTCAAATACCTGCCCGAATGCGGTTGGCGCCCCGTGGTGGTGACCATTCCGGCCGAATCGGCCAAACGGGTGTCCGACACGTCCCTTCTGCGGGAGGTGCCGGCTGATGTCGCCGTTCACCGTCCTTTTTTTTTCGACTACCGCAAAGTCGTCGGCGGAGACATCGCCCGCCTCATCCGGCCGATTGAACAGCGCATCAACTTTCCCGACAAATATGTCCTCTGGAACCGCTTCGCCTTCCGCTACATCCGCCGCCGCATTATGCCGTTTGAAAAAATCGATCTCGTCTACGCCAGCCTCGGACCGCACAGCACCATGCTGCTGGCGCAGCGGCTGAAGCGGCGGTACAACATTCCGTTTGTTCTGGATTTCCGGGACCCCTTTTCCTTCAGCCAGTACAGCCTGCTGGACGACCAGATCCGGTGGCGGCGTCGGGCGGAGGCGCTTGAGGCATCGGTTTTCAGGGATGCGGCCGGGATCAACCACGTGTCTCCGGTCTGGAAAAATCGCTATGAGCAGCTGCACCCGGCGATCGCCGGCCGTTCAACCCTCATTTACAACGGCTATGACGAAGATGACTTCACGGACCTTGGTCCGGAAACGCGCCATGCCTGCTTCACCGTCGGATACAACGGTTCTTTCAGTCGCCTGGCGCCGCCGGCGCCGCTGGCGCAGGCCATACGCATGCTTCACGAGCGGCACGGCATTGCGGTGCGTCTGCGCCTTGCCGGCCCGACCGGGGAGCGCAAGGCCCGGTCGGCGTTCGCGTATCTTTTCGAACACGGCCTGGTGGACATCAACGGTTTTCTGCCGCATCGCAAAAGCCTGGCGAACCTTTACCAGGCCGATGCCGCCGTGCTGGTGTTGAACGACATCGCAGCTACCGAGGGCATGATTCCCGCCAAAATTTTCGAGTACATGCGCATCGGCCGTCCGGTGCTGGTCCTGCATCGCCGGAAAGGATACCTGGCGGAACTCATCCAGCGCACCGGCACCGGTATGGCTGTTGACATCGATGACAACGAGGGGATTGCCGCCGCGCTGATGCAGCTGCAGGCCGCATGGCGGCGGGGCGGCGTGATCTATGAACCAAAGCCGGAAAAGATTCAACAGTTCGAGCGGCGGGTGCTGACCCGGAAACTGGCGGCGGTCTTCGACCGCCTGACCGAAGGCGCGGCCGGCCGGCCGCAGGAGGTTCACCGTTGACGGCCGGCGCCCACAAAGCCGCCGGCCGGCCGGCGGAGTGCATGCGGCTGCGTTTCAGAATGTGGACGGCCCGGTGGCGCTTTCTGCCGCAATTTCTGGTGATCGGCGCCCAGAAATCCGGCACCACAAGCCTTTTCAAATTTATCTGCCAGCACGATCAGGTACGTCCGGCGATACGAAAAGAAGTGCATTTTTTTGACGGTGGACTGGATCCGGCCGTGGACACCTTTCAGAAAGGGCCGCGCTGGTACCGGGCCCATTTCCCGCTGAAAGGCGGACGCCGCCGGTCGATCACCGGGGAAGCATCGCCCCTTTATCTTTTCAATCCCCTGGCCCCCCAGCGCATTCGGCGTCTGATTCCCGACGCCAAGCTGATCGCCGTGATCAGGGATCCGGTGGACAGGGCCGTTTCACATTACTTTCACGAGGTCCGCAAGGGCAGGGAAACACTGCCGATGCTGCAGGCGTTCAAGGCCGAGGAAGAACGGCTGGCGCCGGTGTTGAACACGGCGGACTACAAGCACGACCGCTTTCTGCACGCCTCCTACAAAAAGCGCGGTATTTATTGGGAGCAGCTGGAGCGTTATTTCCGCTGTTTCCCGAAAAGCCAGCTGCTGGTGCTCGAAAGCGAAAGCTTCTTCAGCCGGCCGCGGGCCATCCTGAAGCAGGTGTTCGCTTTTCTGCGCATCGATGCCGGCTTCAGCATTCCGGACACCCGGCCGCGCAATGTTCGACCGGAAAAACCCGCGGTGGAGGCCGGGGTCTATGATTATTTGGCCGCCTTTTTCCGCCCGCACAATCAAGCCCTGTCCGCCCTGGTCCGGCGGCGGTTCAACTGGCGCTGAAAAGGAAATGGCTATGTCATGGCCCGGCTGCTGACCCGCTTATACGAGCTTTCCGGCACCGCGCGGCTTTCGGCATACCTGCGGGCGCTCCGGCGCAGGGACGCGGTTTTCATCTGGGTTCCCAAGACGGCCGGTACGAGCATCGCCGATGCCGCCGGCGCCGTCAAGGTGAAAAGCCGCCACCTCATGAAATACCGTTTTGTCAACCGGGGCATCGTCACCTTCGGCCACATGGATTATGCTGCTCTGGTGGCCGCCGGCCGGGTTTCGCCCGCATTCGACGCCCGGGCATTCAAATTCGCTTTTTCCAGAAATCCCTACGACCGCGCGGTCTCGCTGTTCGCCTATTTCCGCAAACAGGGGAAAATCGCCGCGGACACGTCCTTTGGCGCCTTCTGGCGGCGCATCGCCGACAAGGGGTGTGATCCCGTCGGGATTTACAATGTGCGCGGCTTCAGTCAGTGCAATCCGCAGGTGCGCTGGCTCGAGAAGGTGCCCCTGGATTTTGTCGGCGCCTATGAAAACCTCGAAGCGGATGCGACCCGCCTTATGGCGCATCTGGGGCTGCCCGGGACAGCGGTGCCCCATTTGAACCCCACCCGCCACGACGACTACCGGCGTTATTATGACGGCCGTTCGCGGACGGTCGTCAGAGAATGGTTTGCAGAGGATTTTGCTTTCTTCGGTTATCCCGACACGCTGATCGACATCGTCTGAAAAAAGGAAGCTGAAAGCGGTTATGAGAATCATTTACCCCAATCCCATGCGCTTTCCCAACCAGAAGGCCAATGCGGTCCAGGTGATTCACACCTGCCGCGCACTGGCGGAAAAGGGACATGAGGTGCACCTGGTCGTGTCGCGGGTGGAAACCGCGACCGCCGCCGAGGGTTTGGCGGTATACGGCCTGTGCGACCACCCGCATCTCATCATTTTGAGTCCTGCAAAGCAAAGCCGCAGACGCTACCTTCTTTTTCTGCTGGGCTACCTGAGACGGTACAAGAACGCTCCGGAAACCGTTCTCTATCTTAGAAACAAATCCATGGCCCGGCTGCTGATCCGCTGGCGGCGCTGCATCGGTCTGCCCTGCGTGTTTGAAAGCCACAGCCTGAAATATCTGGCCCGGCAGGATCGCTCACCCATGCAGGCGGGCTTCGGGAAGCGCCGCGCTGCAAGCGGTTTTGACTTTTTCAAAACGTGGCGCTACCACCGGCTGGAGAAGGCGATTTACAGCCGGGCCGACGGCGTCGTCTGCCAGACCCGGGGCCTGGCGGAGGTTGTCGGCCGTCGTTTTGCAGTGTCGGCACCAATCGCTGTGATTCACAGCGGCGCCGCCGTCACGCCTGTCGAAGCCGGCCGCGGCCGTGGAGAGGAGATCCTGTATCTTGGTCAGCTGTACCCGATGAAGGGGGTCGATCTCCTGGTGAAAGCGTTGGGGATTTTGCCGCATCGCCGGCTGCTGATCGTCGGCGGCAACAAACAGGCGGACATCGACCGCATCCAAGCGCTGGCCGCGCGCCTCGGGGTAAAGGAGCGCATCACCTTGACCGGCTACGTGCCCCATCGGCGGATCGGCGGCTATTTTCGACGGGCCGGCGTCGCCGTCATACCCATTCTGGATGTTCTGGAGACGCGGCTTTTCACGTCCCCGTTAAAGTTGTTCGAATACATGGCCGCCGGCATTCCGATCGTGGCCAGCGATTTGCCGTCGATCCGGGAAATCCTGCAGCACGGCGAAAGCGCGGTGCTGGTGCCGCCCAACGATTCCCGGGTCCTGGCCAAGGGCATCGAACAGGTGCTGACGGATGCCGACCTGGCGGCGCGCCTGGCACGCAATGCACTGGCGCTGGTGGAAAAATACAGCTGGGAGAATCGCGCCGCGCGCCTGGCCCGCTTTCTCAAGAATGTTGTCACCGGTGATCACCGCGCCGCGTGCCCACAAGAGCAATGCGGCTGCAGTGGGCGGCGTCGGTGACGAGGAACCAGCGGCGGTATATGCCGAACAGTCCCCTGAGCAGGTGGCGCTGGTTGAGGTGGAAGAACTGATTGCTGATGCACTTGCGCAGGACTTTTTTAACGAAAACCGACTTCCGGTTGAGATAGTGCACGGCGTCGATGTCAAAACGAGGCGACAGCACCGCTGTCAGGGATTTTAGGTCAAAATGCCGGTAGTGTTTGCGGTCTACGGCCACATTGCAGCTGGGCACAGTGAGGAAAAGTCGTCCCCCCGGTCGCAGACAGGCGGCGAGACCGTCGACAAAGCATTTCATGTCGTCGGGGGGGATGTGCTCCAGGGTTTCGATCAGGGTCAGGGCGTCGAAGGCCCCCTGCAGAGCGCCCGGCCGGCGCACATCGCCCGTCATCCACTCGACGTCCGGCACCATCAGGCGGGCAAAGGTGATGGCCCGCTGCGAGATGTCCAACCCCACCAGACGTTTTTGCGGAAAAAGCGCCCGCAGTTCCTTCAGAAAACGGCCGTCGCCGCAGCCCACGTCCAGCAGGGCGTCAAAGGCGGTGGCCCTGATCTGCTGCAGCACGAAGTGAAGATAGGACATGTAAACATAGCCCCACTTCAGCGCAACCGTCTGCGAAAAGCGCCGACCGTCCCAGGTGGGGATGTAGTGATAGGGAAAGGTGTAGCGCGCTTCCTGCAGATGCCGGCGGTGTTTTTCATTCATAAGGTTTTCGTCCTGATGCGGCGCCCTCAACGCGGGCGGTAGTCGGCGTATTCTTTTTCTTCCACGATCGTCGAACCGGTCCGTCGATTGATGCGCTGTTTCAACGCCGCCCGCCGGTCATTGTTGAAATACACCTGCCGCGCCAGCGCGATGAAGTCCTCGTCGAATTCTTTGCGGGCCTCTTTGCGGCGTATGTCGTCCTCGATGTCCCACAGCGCAGCGTTAACGGCGCTCAGCTCCCTGAACAGGGGGTCCGCCTCGCTGATGCCGATACTTTGCATTGCCTGCCGCAGCAGCTCGTATTCGCGGCGTACATTGCCGCGTTTTTCCGGAGAGGAAAGGCGCTCGAGCTTGATGGCCAGAATCGCGACCTTGTCCACCAGTTCACCGTTGGAGATTTCGACTTTCATGCCTGCCTCTGATGAAATACAATTTTGAATTTTGAATTATAAATTTTGAATGCTCTCTCTGCGTTTGCGCGTGAAATGTTGCCGGGTTTATTGGGTTTGTTGGGTTTATTGGGTTCGTTGTGTTCATTGGGGTTTACATCAATCAACAATTTTTTTCTTCATGTTCTTCATGAACTTCATGGTCCCCGATCTTCAATCCGCCCTCCGACTTCCGACCCCCGCTTGTATGACATGGTGTTAGGATCGTTGAGATCGTTAAGATCGTTAAGATCTTTGGATCGTTGGATTTTTTGGGTTTTTTGCGTTCGGTTGATTCGTGAACCAGTTGGATGGGCACGGCTGTTTTCCCAATTAACCATTCAACGAATTAACCAATCAACCCATCTTTTCCTTTATGTTCTTGCTTCATGGTCCTCGCTCTTCAATCCGACCGCTGACCTCCGACTTCTGACTTCCGCCCTCCGCCCCTGCTTGTACGGATTGGCCATCCCCTCCGGCTGGGTCTTCCAGCGGCGGTGGATCCAGAACCACAACTCGGGATGCGCCAGAATAATGCGCTGGATGGCGTCCGCATGCTTCTGGGCGTTGAGGCGGATTTCTTTTTCGGGGGCTTCCGGGCAGGAAATCCAATCGAGCTGATCGGTGGCCACCAGTTCGAAGCGGTCCGGGCCTTTCTGATAGCAGTAACCGGCCAGAACCGGGGCGCCGGTCTTGCGGGCCACCACAGCGGGCGCGTGTACCGAACAGGCCGGACGTCCAAACCAGTCGAGGAAAATGCCGACCCTTTTTTTCATGTTCTGATCAAGGGCCATGGCAATGGCCTCGCCGTTTCTGATGCCCCGCAGAATTCGGCGGATGGAGCGCCGGTAGTCGATGGTGCCGGCGTTCATGGCGTTGCGCGTGTCCATCACCAGTTTGTCGATGACCGGGTTGCGGATGCGTTTGCCCACCAGGGCCGCGGGGTAGCCGAACATGCCGAACATGCCCAGCGCCAGATCAAACAGGCCGATGTGGCCGGCAAGCACAACCACCCCTTTGCCGCGGTTCATGGCATCTCTGAACAAATGCTCGTTTTTCCAGGTACAGTGGCGCTGCCAGAATGCGGGCGGCTGATAGGGGAGCCGCAGGTAATTGACGATCAGTCGACCGAAATTGATCAGCGAGGCGCGGTAAATGCGCATCTTTTCCGTTTCGGTTTTGCGGTCGCCGTACACGATATCCAGATTGATCATGGCCACGCTGCGGCGCAAGCGAAAAAGGGCCATGCAGCGCCCCAGAAGCGCCCCCAGATCATAAGCGCGCTTCCAGGACAGGCGCTGAACCAGAAACAGCAGCAGGCGTATGCCGCAGCGAACGCAACGATGGCCGCGGATGTCCACCCGGCGCGAATGGGCGCGCACATAAGCGGCGATCTCATCCAGGGGCGCCGGGAAACGCGTAAAGTACGGAGATGGACGGTCGGGTTCAGCGGTCATGGGCGCACCCGGTTTCTGCGGAGGCCGCGGTGGACGGAAGACCCCAGTTTTTAAGCCGCAGCTGGATAAATTGGTCAAAGGCGGAATCCGCAAAGGCGATCCGCACCCCGACGACCGCCAGATCCAGGGGCCAGGCAAAGCGGTCGGCGATTTTGACCGCATCTTTTTCAGTCGTTGCAATCATGTCCGATCGTGAATCGCGGGCGGCGGCGATGATGCGCCGTACATCGGCGGCGCGATAGCGGTGATGGTCCGGAAAGGTCATGCGCCCGGCGGGGCGGCAGCCGATGCCGGCCAGGGCGGTGCGGAAGTCGTCATTGCGGGCCAGACCCGAAAAGGCGAACACGCGCCGCTGTGCCAGCTGCATGCGCACGGGGGTCGCCGCCGGGTCCGCCGTTCGGCCGGCGCTGCGGCGGATGCCGACAACGTGCGGTGCGTGGATGGATCGAAAGAGCGGGATTGCATTCGGCAGTCCGGCCGATCGGGGGCTGCGTGTAAGGTCCGGGACAGCGCGGGTGAGGATCAGGGCCGACGCCCGTTTGAGAGCGGCGGGTGCTTCACGTAAAATCCCCCGTGGAAACAGGCGGCCGTTGCCGAAAGGCCGGGCCGCGTCCAGCAAAACCAGGTTAAGGTCGCGGTAGAATCCCAGACGCTGAAAAGCGTCGTCCAGGATGATCACATCCGGCTGAAAACGGGCCAGCGCCGATGCGGCCGCCCGATAACGGTCCGCACCCACCACCACCGGCACCTTTTTCAGCTGTGCGGCCATCAGAAAGGGTTCGTCGCCGGCCGTGTCGGCGGTCATGCACAGCCGGCGGCCGTCGCTGACAATTCCCCCCTTTTTTTCGGCCCGTCCCCGGTAGCCGCGGCTGACGATCGCCGGTCGAATGCCGCTTTGCAACATCAGACGCGCCAGGTAAACCGTCATGGGCGTTTTGCCGGTGCCGCCGAGGGTGAGATTCCCCACCGAAATGACGGGACACGGCACACGGCGTACACGCAAAACCCCTCGCGCATAAAGGGTTGCCCGCAGCCGCATGCCGGCATCGTAAGCGCGGGCGATGCCCTGCAGCAGGGCGGCGGCCGCCGCCGGCCCGGTGCTCTCTCCGTTCATGATGGCCTCGATTTGCCTGCGCATAACCCCGGCCCTTTCAGCGATCCATCCGGACCAGCATCAGGCCGCCGATGCAGCCGAAAACAAGGTTGGCGAT
>Ga0272444_10003039_pt1 | contig 15327 bp, 13 predicted proteins | sample SSMForm13_FD_201033 | JGI IMG/M metagenome (GOLD analysis project Ga0272444, IMG submission 201033) | Marine sediment archaeal communities from Little Sippewissett salt marsh, Falmouth, MA, United States - SSM-Form-13 | ecosystem: Environmental > Aquatic > Marine > Wetlands > Sediment ...
TCCTTGTACATACATGGCTTAGCCTCCTGCCAGTCAATGAGTCGTGATAACCCATTGAATAGGCGGAGGCTGAGCCACCTTTTCAAGAACTTTTCATCCGCCAAGTTGACGCAGAGCCTCTTTTTTCTGGCCGGCTACCAGCCTTGGGCCCGCTCGTTGGGCGGGTGCACGATTCTCGGTTTCCGCTTTCGGTCGCCACCCGGGAAGAGAACCACTGCCGCTATCAATCCGACTACGGCCAGCAGAAGCAGGCCTCGTCTGGTTGGCGGTTTGGCGACTCTCCTGGCTGCGTCCATGACCCATCCGACGGGCACTGCGGGTCTCGGCGCGGTATTTGTAATGACGCTGGCAGGGGACTGAGCCCGTGGACCCTCGGCGTTGAGTACAACTACCTCGTCCTCGGGCCAAAGGCCCAATTCGTTCATCGCCAGGCGTTTGGTCAGCACGGCGTTTTCGGGCAGCGCCTGAATCAGGCGGTCGTTGCCCGCGATGAGCGATTCAAGGTCCGCGATGGTTGCCTTCTGCCGGGCCAACTGGTGGTTGGCATGTTGCAGCCGAGCGTATTCCGGCAGCAGCAGCACCGCGCCGAAAACCACCATTGCCACCCCGACCAGCAGGCAGAACGCTATGAACTGCCCAGTGGCCGAGATGAACTGCCCTAACCCGCTGTTGGGGTTTCCGTTATCCCTTGTTCCATGTTGAGGCACCATAGACCGCCTTGTCTCCGAGGGCCTCCTCGATTCTCAGAAGTTGGTTGTACTTGCAGACGCGATCCGTGCGACTGGCTGATCCGGTCTTTATCTGTCCGGTGTTCTTGGCGACAACCAGGTCGGCGATGGTTGTATCTTCGGTTTCGCCGGAGCGATGGCTTACGACGGCGGTGCAGCCATTGGTCATCGCCATGTCGATCGCGGCGTAAGTCTCGGTAAGCGTGCCGATCTGGTTGACCTTGATGAGAATGCTGTTGGCGCAAGCCTCTTCGATTCCGCGCTTGAGGAACTTGACGTTGGTGACGAACAGGTCGTCGCCGACGAGTTGGACCTTCTCGCCGAGTTTGGCGTTGATCTTCTTCCAGCCAGCCCAGTCATCCTCGCCCAGCCCGTCCTCGATGCTGCGGATGGGATACTTGTCGCACCATGAAGACCAGATGTCGATCATCTCGTCGCTGGTGGCGATACGGTTGGGATCGGACTTGAAGAAGCAGTAGCCTTCCTTGCCTCGCTCGCGGGCCTCGTTGACCATTTCGCTGGCGGCGGGGTCAAGGGCGATCCAGATGTCCTCGCCCGGCTTGTACCCGGCGGCTTCGATGGCCTGGAGAATCACCTCTGGGGCTTCGTCGTTGCTCTTGAGGCTCGGGGCGTAGCCGCCCTCGTCGCCGACGGCCGTGTTGTAGCCCTTGCTCTTGAGAACCTTCTTGAGGGCGTGGAAGACTTCGGTGCCCATGCGAAGGCCTTCGGAGAAGCTCTTGGCTCCCCATGGCTGGACCATGAATTCCTGGAAGTCGACCGTGCCGTCGGCGTGCTTTCCGCCGTTGAGGATGTTCATCATCGGCACGGGCAGGGTGACGGCATCGTCGCCGCCGATGTACTCGTACAGGGGCTTGCCGGCGGCGATCGACGCGGCGCGTGCGGCAGCCATCGAGACGCCCAGTATGGCATTGGCGCCAAAGTTCGACTTCGTCGGCGTGCCATCGGCTTCGATCATCTTGTTGTCGATGCCCGCCTGGTCGCTTGCATCCATGCCGGTCACGGCGGCGGCGATCTCAGTGTTGACGTGCCCGACGGCCTGGAGTACGCCCTTGCCGAGGTAAACAGCCTTGTCGCCGTCGCGCAGTTCGCAAGCTTCGTTCTCGCCCGTGCTTGCGCCGCTGGGGACAGCGGCTCGCCCCAGAATGCCGCTCTCGAGCAGCACATCCACCTCTACGGTGGGGTTGCCGCGAGAGTCCAGTATCTGTCGGCCACGAATGGATTTGATCTTTGTGGACATTTTCATTGTTCCTTTACTCTATCGGTCCTAGCTGAAAGAAGGCTACAGCCTTTTGCATTCAAACGAGTCCATATAGTACAGAATCGTGCGGCACATGCAAGTGCGCCGACGAGCATAACCGAAGTCGGCCGGGAAATCCCTTTCGTTCCATTGTCGGCGGTTTGCTGTATAATATCCATTCGCCCGGCTTGCTCCGGTGCGGCATATGACGGGAATCGGTCGAATGGGTCGGCTTGTTCCCGTAGGCTGTCCATGACGCGAAAGGATGAACCATGCTGGCTGTTATCGCTGCCATCGACTGGAGTAACTGGGGTTGGGACAAATACGTCGTCCTGGCTGTACCGTTCGGACTGCTCGCCCTGGCGGCGCTGGTGTTCATGCTGTTGCGTCACACGTTGCGGACCCGCTTCCGCGTCGGGCGACAGCTCGAGCGCGACCCGGATATCAACGAGTGGCTGATCTGTTTCGCGTGGAGCCGGAAGATTCTCTACCTGCCCGCCATTTTCATGTCATTCGTCGGCGCGGTTTCGATGCTGTTGATTGAGTGGAATGGCCTTGCGGCGACGTCGACCGGGCAGATGCTCGCCCAGATAGTCGGCGGCCTGTGGGTCCTGACGTTCCTGCTGTCGTTCTTGGTTGATGAATACGAAATGTCCGTTAAGATTCTCGCGATCATTGTGCTTCTGGTGCTGCTGCTGGCGCTCTGGCTGCACCTTCTGGGTTGGCTTGGTGGCTTCTTCAGCCTTTTGGGACGAGTCTCTGTGTCGATGAGTTGGCAGGGCTTTTTGTTCTTTGGTCTGCTGTTCTCGATCGGTATTGTTACCTCGTGGGTCAAGGGCCTGTTTTATTACGTCGCTATAACTCCGAACTACCTTAACCTTCAGGTAGGGCTGACCGAGACCGGCGAGCAGGTCGCTCGCGAGGACTACAGCACACGAGTGGACACGGGCGATTTCCTGGAGCGCATGTTGGGCTTCGGGCGGGTCGTGGTTGTGTTCCGCGACAATCGCCGCCTGCCGATGAGCCTGCTGGTGGGGCGGATTGGCAAGAAGGCGGCAGTGCTGGAATCCATCCGCGGCAAGCTGGCGGTCGATGCCCATCAACCGGCGCGAGAGGGTGAAACGCGGAACATTTGATGGTTTCTCGGCCCGGGGGGTCAGTTCGACATGTAGTACGGCAGGTCCCTTGGCTTGGCGTTCTTCCAGAGCCCCGTGCCGGCTGCGCGGGCCTGGGCCTGTACTTGCTGGAACTCTGTCTCACGCGGGTGGTGGAATCTCGGGTCGGCGTAGCCGTAGCCCTGGCGGATGAGTTCTCGGTTGAGCATCATGCCGTCGGGCAATTCCACATAGGCGAGCAGCCTGCCGTATTTGCCTCGGGTCTTGCCACGGATTAATTCCAGACGGACGGTCTTTCCCTCGCAGAGGCGGCTCGTGAAGGCTGTGGCCTCAGGCCCGAAGTGTTGTACGCCCTTGCCGGGGGCCTTGGTTTCCGGAGTGTCCACGCCCCATAGTCTTACTCTTGTGGCCGGGCCGCCACGATCCGGTTCGTCGACGTCGATTGTGTCGCCATCGACAACGTGTGTGACCTGGAACGATTTGCCGTTGTACCGGGTATAATCCGCGCCGGTCTGTCTTCCAGGCCGGCCGAAAATGCCGTGTTGGTCGCCGAGGTATATCGCCAGCAACACCGCCGCCGTAGCAAGAACCCATCCGACTCGTCGCAAGGCGTATTTTTGGCGGCGCTGCGAACTTGTCAGCTTGGGTGGCGGAGTTTTTCTTCGGGTCATCGGCCTGGCCTTCGTGCCTGGTTGACACGAGGAAGGGTTTCAGTTGTGGTTGAGATTACTTCTTTGATTTGCCGGCAGATTTCCCAGCACGCTTATGGGCATGCTTGGCCGGCGCCTTGCCGAGATCGAAGGCGTCATGCACCAGGCGAAGGGCCTGAGGTCCGTCCGCGCGATCGATCAGGGCGGAGATTTTGATCTCGCTGGTGGTGATGTTCTGAATGTTGATCTTCCCGGCCGCCAAGGCAGCGAACATTCGTTCGGCCACGGCGGTGTGGACTCTCATTCCCATACCTACTGCGGAGACTTTCGCCAGGTTGTCCTCGATGACTGCCTCACAGTCAAGATCCCTGCAGAGTTGCTCGACGACTTTCTTTGTCTCGGGCAGTTCGGAGATATCGACGGTGAATGCTACCGTTGCCTGGTTGCTGTCGGAAATAGTCTGGATGATGTCGTCGACAACTATGTCGTTGGTGGCGATTGTCTGGAAGATGCTTGCCGCCACGCCGGGTCGATCAGGGGTGTTTCGCAGCGTGATGCGGGCCAGTTCGTCTTTAAGGGCCACTCCGCTGACGACGATTCGCTCCATGGATTCGGTTTCAGCCACGATCATCGTACCTTTCTTTTTGTTCTGACTGTTTCGCACGTGGATGGGCACATTGTATTTTTTGGCGAATTCCACCGCGCGATTATGCAGGACGTTGGCGCCGAGACTGGCCAGTTCCAGCATCTCGTCGTAACTGATCGTTTTTATTTTACGGGCGTTGGGGACTATCCTCGGGTCGGCCGTGAAAATGCCGTCAACGTCTGTGTAGTTTTCGCAGACCTCCGCGCCTAGGGCTGCCGCGATCGCAACGAGTGTAACATTGCTGCCACCCCGGCCCAGGGTGGTTATGGCGCCGGATTCCGTGACTCCCTGGAACCCCGCGACGATTGCGATCATCCCGTCGTCAAGTGCCGTCTGGAGCCGCTTGACGTCGATGGATTTGATCTTGGCCTTGGTGTGCACGGCATCGGTGATAATGCCGATCTGCCCGGCGGTGAAACTAATGGCCGACGACCCCATCGTTTCCAGTGCCATGGCGACCAGCGAGATTGTGACCTGCTCTCCGGTTGCGAGCAATTGGTCCATCTCCCGCTTGGACGGGTTGTCTGTAATCTGGGCTGCAAGCGAAACGAGTCGGTCTGTGGATTTACCCATTGCCGAAACCACCATAACAACCTGGTGACCGGCATTTCGCGTTTCGATTGCCCGTTGGGCCGCGGCGCGGATTCGGTCGGCATCGGCTACGCTTGTGCCTCCGAACTTCATGACCACTATGCTCATTTTTGCCTGCCCGTTCAGGGTTCCTTCAACTCAGGCTCTCGTAAGATAGCCCGCAGCCCTTGCCGCGGAGAAAGCCTTCGAAATGCAATTCACGTTGGGCGAAAGTCTCAAAATCCTGGCGATTTCAGCGGACGGTAAGGAAATACTCCATCAACTCCCATCCACAGTCTATTTGCAGATCGCTCGCTGCGGCGTCTCGTTCGGTGAACTTTCCATGCATGACCGATTCGATACGCTTGCCTGCCAGGGCAAACGGCACGGGCTCAGCCGTGTGTGTGCGAATCGCACACGGCGTGGGGTGATCCGGCAGGACGAGTATTCGCCAGTCGTCGCCCTCGGCCTTGAGGCGGGCCAGTACCGGGCCGACGATATGCTCGTCGATCTGTTCGATCGCGGCGACTTTTCCCGTAGCGTCAGCGTTGTGGCCTGCCTCGTCGGGGGCCTCGACGTGGACGCATACCAGATCGCAATCGTCCAGGGCCGCAACGGCGGCGGCGCCTTTGCCCGCATAATTGGTGTCTAGATAACCGGTCGCACCTTCGACCTCGATGCACTCCCAGCCAATCAGAGAAGCCAGACCGCGAAGCAGATCCACAGCGGTTATCATCTTGCCGACCTTGCCGTACCTGGACTCGAAGGAAGGCAGCGTGGGCATTTTGCCTTCGCCCCAAAGCCAGATGTCCGTGGCGGCGTTGTCGCCAAGGTCTCGGCGCGTGGCGTTGATTTCGTGGTCGGCCAGCATATTCCTGGCCGCATCCATGATGTCGCGGAGAATCTGACTGCCCTGGCCTTTCGGCAGGTGCTCAGTCGCCGACTTGGAAAGAATGTCGTGCGGGGCGGTGGTTTTGACGTCCAGTTCGCTTTTGATGACCATCAGGTGTCGGTAGCTGACGCCCGAGTAGAATCGCACATTCGGTGGGGCAATAGTGGCGTTGAGGTCTTCTATCAGGGCGCGGGCTTCCTCGGTGGAGATGTGCCCGGCTGAGTTGTCCTCCATGACTCCGTCGATGATTGTCGTAAAATTGACGCGAAATATCCAATCATCGGGCTCGATTTGAAGTTGCTGTGCGGCGGCCTCGAGCGGCGCTCGACCTGTATAGTGCTCCAGCGGATCGTAGCCCAGCAAAGACATCGTCGCGACATCCGACCCTGCCGGCATGCCATCGGGTACGTTGCGGACGGTACCCAGACGCCCGTTCTGGGCGATCCAGGAGATATTTGGGATATTGGCGACTTCAAATGGCGTCTTGCCGCCAAGGTCCTCCGCCGGGGTGTCGGCGGCGCCGTCGGGTATGATAAGTGCGTATTTCATCGTTCGGGTCAAATGTCTTCTGGATGCTCGTTGACAATTGGGATACACACGCATGGAGCTTCTACGGATTCGAGGAGGTTTATGTCGTCAGTCGAGGCCGCGACATCGGCAAACTTGGCTACGTGTGTGGCGATAATTAGAGGTACGACGTTGGCTTCGGCGTCGGTCGGCGGCTCGTGCTGGAGCATCGAAAGCACGCTTATGCCGTGGTTACTCAGAATGGTTGTTATTCTGGCCAGCACACCCGGATGATCGTCGCAGGTTACTCGAATATAGAATTGGCTGTGTACGTCGGTGATAGGCAGTTGCACGGCAGGGGCGTTAAGGTCCGGCCAGAGCTGCAATCGGGCGAAATCGATCTGCGACGTGCCCGTCGCCACGCTGATGATATCGGCAACAACTGCCGAAGCCGTCGGCATGCCGCCGGCACCGCGTCCGTAGTACATGGTGTGCCCCACGGTTTGGGCGTACACGCTGATGGCGTTAAACGAACCCGCCACCCACGCCAGCGGGTGTTTGCGGTGGATGAATGCGGGGGTTACTTTGAGGCTCAGGCCCTCATCCTGGCGAGTGGCGATGGCCAGGAGCTTTATCGTATACCCGAGTTCCTGTCCGTATCGAACGTCGCAGAGCTGCAGCGAGTCAATGCCGGTAACGCTGATCTGGTCGAAGTCGATTCGCTGACCAAAGGCCAGCGAGGCCAGTATCGCCAGCTTATGGGCCGAGTCGCACCCCTTGACGTCCAGGGCCGGGTTGGCCTCGGCAAGGCCTCGTTTCTGGGCAATAGCCAGGGCGTCGGCATAGCTCTGTCCCTTTTGCGTCATCGCCGTCAGGATATAGTTGCACGTCCCATTGACGATGCCGTACAACGCGTCGATCCTGTTTGCCAGCAGCCCGCCCGTCAGAGCTCGAATGATCGGCACGCCACCGGCGCAGCTGGCCTCGAACGTAATGCAAACACCATGGCGCCTCGCCAAGGCGTAAAGCTCCGAGCCGTGATGTGCCAGCAGGGCCTTGTTGGCTGTCACTACGTGTTTGCCTGCCCGGATAGCCTGGGCGATGATAGTCTTTGCTGCGGTCGTGCCGCCTACCAATTCGACCACCACGCCGACAGATGGATCCGATAACGCTGTCTCCAAATCGGACGTGAAGAGTTCCTCATTCAGACCGGCGCTTCGCGCGCTGGTGAAATCCACATCTACTATGTGTTTCAACTCCAGCGCTACTTCGCATCGCTCGCGTAGGAGATCGGCGTTTCTGGTGAGCAGTGTGGCGGTAGCGCAGCCAACCGTCCCGCAGCCGACCATTGCGACGCCCATTGTCAGCGAGTCATCTGTCATATTGGCAATCTCCAAATCTGACTTGGCATCCTACGGGGTCCATGGTGGAAGATCAAGATGGTAGGTTCTGAACGCGGGCAAGGTTGCGGTTACGGAATCGGAGCCGCTTCAGATTTGCCTTGGCGAGCAGATGGGCTAATGGGCATCGGTTCCGGATTGTTGGGTCGCCAACGGGACTTCGAACAGGGGGCAGCGGGAACCTTCGCTGGTCAGATAAATCGTTTTGCCGTCATGGCCGAAACAAATGGATTCGCCTTGCTTTCGGCCTGGTACATTGATGGGTCGGCCTGAGCGGGCAAAAGCGGCGGACCAGCTCTCGCCGGGCGTCCGAGAGTACTCGGTGGCGCCAATGTAGGTCGCCACCACGGCCCGCAGGCCATCGGGGGAGATGTCCATTCCCACGACCCAGCCGAGGTCGTACTTTCCAACGATCAGGCCGCGTTTGAACTTGGCGATGGTTCTGGCCGTCAGTGGCTTATCCGGGGGATTCCCGGGCTTCGGCAGAGGTAATTCGTAGACCCTTCGCTTGCCGCGTTTCGAGATCAGCAGGATGGTTCGGCTTTGGGGGTCCACGGCGACGGCTTCGCAGTCATGACTGCCGTCGTCGTAGGAGAAGTCTATGGTCATGGCGACGCCGATATTGCCCGCGACCGCCGGGTTGTTGGGATCCACCCGTGGCTCGGGCACCAGGTAGAGGCGGGAGGTCTTACGCTTGCGGTTGTTGTCACCCGTATCGGCGATCAGGAGCCATGGCATACCGTTGATGGTGAAGGAGGCCATGTCTTCCCAGTCGCGGTTGACGGCGCCTTGGACTCGCCATGTTCCCAGGTCTCTGCCGCGGAGGTCGAAAGCGTAGATGGCGGGCTTGGCGCCGGAATCGTTGTGAGTCCAGAACAGGCCGGGCATTCTCTGGCTTGCGGCCAGGCCGGAGCTTTCCGTGATTTTCTTGTTTGCCAGCAGGCACAACAACTTGCCCCTGGTGTATTTAATGATGGGTCCGGCCGGTCCTTGGGAGTTGGCATCACCCGCCAGGGCAGAGCACGAGGCGGCACTGGTGGCCAGCAGTATTACTCCCGGCCAGATTGTCCATTTATATGACATCCAATGCCCTGTCGTATTCTACTGTGCGGCCCGGGCGGATCTCTGATAGGCGGCAACGGCACCTGGCAGGGCCTCTGATTTGGAGCGGACGGTGCCCAGCACGGGATCCTTATCCAGGTAGTATTCCCAGTGGCTCATGGCGTCGAGCATCCGCTTACCACGGCGGCAGTCCTCGATGCTGAGTTTGCCGGCCCGGACCAGATCGTAGTAGGGGCCCAGGTCGGTTTGCTTATAGAGGTTGGCGAAGTGTTTGTAGAACTCTGTCCGCGGCAGCTTCGTCGGTGTCACGGCGTGCAGCGTATCGTAGCAGGTGTAGTCGTAAGTCAGCAACTCGTTGAATCGTTCGCGGTACAGTTGCGTGCCCACAAGAGGCGTCAGCACTGTGAATTGCGTGTGGGTAATTTCCATTCGGTGAACGTATTCCTCGAGTTTTTTGAATTCGTCGGCCGACCACATCGGATCGACGATGAACGCGCCCCAGATGATTACCCCATTATCCTTGAGGATACGGATTGCCTCGTTGTTGGTCGTCAGCTTGTTGCCCTTGTTGACGTTAGCCAGGGCTTCTTCGGTGGCGCCTTCCAGGCCCATGAGTACGGCGTACAGCCCGGTATCCACCCATTTTTCGACCAACTCGGGGTGCCGGACGATCGAGTCACTCCTGGCTTCCATCGAGAAGCTCAGGTCGAGCCCCTCACTGCGGACCAAGTCGGCAAGTTCGTTCTCGCGTCGATGGTTCATGAGGAAGTTGTCGTCGACGAACGTTATGTGCTTTGTGTCGACGGCGCGGATCTCTTCCATCACTCTCGCAGCGGACATTTGCCGAGTACGACCGCCATAAAACTCGTGTACACTGCAGAAATTGCATTTGAACGGGCATCCGCGGCTGGCTGCCACCGATGAATCGGGCTTATCGAAGAGGAAGAAGTAATCCTGCCTGTACTGGCTCACAAGATCTCGCCGTGGCAGGGGTACGTTGTCCATGGACTTCTCTGAGCCCATGTCCCTGATGTTGCGGACGAACCGCCCATCGCGGTTTCGCCAGATAAGATTCGGCACCTGGGCCAGGCTTCGACCTTCGGCAATGGCGGCGACCAGGTTCGGCAGGACGAATTCGCCTTCACCGATCGCTATCGCGTCGGCCTGGGGAATCTGGAAGTCCTCCGGCATAAGTGTGCAGTGATGACCGCCGACAATGGTGAATATTTCCTCGGAGTAATTCTTCACTGCCATCAGCACGTCTCTGGCGGTGTATACTTCCGTTGTAAGTGCCGTCACGCCAACCATGTGCGGCTGGAAATCCTCCAGAACGCGCATCAGGTTGGCTTCGATTCGCATGTCGAGAATGCGAACGTCGTGATTTGGCAAGCCGCCAGCAAGAATTTCCAGGTGGAGGGGTTCGGGCATGGCAGCGAGGCGAAAGCCGAATCCGGCTATTTGGTAATCAGGCTGAATGAGCAATATTCGCATGAGCCGTCGTCCTTGCGCAAATCCGCCGGAACTCAGGCGGGTGCGCGGCGCGGAAAAGCTTCTGTCCATTAGTTGTCTTAAACGCAACATGCCCCAGCCAACGCCAGGGCAAGACTTCTTTAAGGGTATCATCCAGGTGTGCCTTTTGAAAGGGTTTTAGGATGCCAAGATGGGAAAACCCCGCTCCCGGCAAAGCCGACTCGGCGGCTCTGCTGTGCCGAGTACTGGAGATTCTACGTCGATTATATGGCAGACGCCCACGCCCCGGCAGGCGGAACCCCGTTGGCGTACTCGTAGCGACGATCCTTTCGCAGAACACCAATGACGCCAATAGCTCTGCCGGCTACGGAAACCTGACACGGGAGTTGGCTACATGGGACGCCGTGGCCGATGCGCCGACAGGGCAGATTGTGCGGCTTATTCGCGTTGCCGGCCTGGCCAAAACCAAGTCCGTTCGGATCCAGGCCATTCTCCGCGAAATTCGCTGTCGTCGCGGGCAAATTGGACTGGACTTCCTGGCCGAGATGGATAACGACGAAGCATACCAGACGCTGACGGCCTTCAAGGGCGTTGGCCCGAAAACGGCACTGTGTACGCTGATGCTGGCCTTGGAACGAAGGGTGTTTCCGGTGGATACCCATATCTTTCGTATTGCCCGGAGGCTTGGCGTGCTGGATGAGAAGGTTTCCTTCGCCAGGGCGCACGAGGTGCTCGAACCACTGGTGAGGCCCGACGATCGCTACGCCATGCACATGCTGCTGATAGCCCATGGCCGGGCTGTGTGCAAGGCCGCTCGACCGCAGTGCGACCGGTGCCGGATACTTCAACTCTGCCCACATGGTCAAAGGACGATGGCGGGGGTGTTTAAGGAGGGGGAAGGTGATGCGGGCTGATCAGTCTTCAAGCACGTTGATCAGTTCGCCGGCGTGGGCGAGAATCCAGTCGGTCTTGCGGCGGACCATCTTGAGAAAGCCAAATCCATCGAGCCGCCCGAAGCTGCCCGTGGCGGCGATCGGAAGGACCGCCTCGGCGATCATCGCTTCGCACATCAAAAATGGCACTGCGCGCAGTTCGGCAGTGGATATGACGTTGGCGGCATCGTAGCCGCGAAGGAATCGCTTGAACCGCGTGCGGTCGAGGTAGTCAGGCCAGGCCGTCGGATCCTCGCCGCCGCCCAGGATCGAGAACTGAAGGGCCCCGTTGGCGAAGTCGATAACGCGCTGCTGCAACCGGGCTGCGTCGTAGTCGATTACTCCGACGACGTGCCCCTTGCGAAAGAGCATGTTCCCCGGGTGCCAGTCACCGTGGACTATTTGCGTCTGCCACTGCTGAAGGCCGAGTTTGTCGGCCTCTTTGGCGCAGGTGCGATATGCGACGTCCAGAGCCCGGACGGTCTCGGTGAGTTCTTCCGCGGAGGGACGTTTCTCCATCGGCAGCGAACTGATCGTATTTCGGATTGACTGCTGGATGGCCTGGGCGCCGTGATAGCTGCCTTGCGGAGGCTGGTAGTCACTCCGGAAGTCCTGGAGCAATTTGTGGTACAGGCCGAGGATTTTTCCGGCGTGGAAGGTCGCATCCAGAGAGGCGTCGTAGCCGGTACCTTCGATGTACTCGAACATCTCATAGATGTTGGACTCCCAGACCAACATCGAGTTGTTGTCGTCGCGTGTACCGAGCAGATGGGGCAGGGGGAAGTTCTGGCCGGCGAGGGTCAGCTGGATCTGGTGCGTGAAAGCCACCTTGGCCAGATCGTCCTTGCCCTTGGCACGTCGTTTGAAAAGAAACTTGCCCTGTTGACCCAAGAGCACCACTTTGGGCGCACGACGAGAGCCACGAGCAAATTCAACTATGCCCGATATTATGCCCAGATCGAAGTGGCTCAAAGTAATTGCCAATTCGCGGGCACTAAAAGTCTCGCGTATCTTATTGTCAGCCATGATAGGAAGCCGACGCGAAAAAAAAGACGATCTGCCTAAAACTCAAGAACGCCATCTTAAACCCTAACCGGAAAATGTCAAATGTACAACCGGCCCGATGCGTAAATCATTATAATTGTCGCTAACCATGAGGATACTGATAACTGCCGACTTGCATTATAACATTCCCAGGTCCAGGGAGCCTGCGAAGCTTCTGGCCAAAAAGGTCTGCGAAAGCGAAGGCGATGCCATCGTTCTGGTCGGAGACACCGCCGGGGCCGAAACCACGCCGCTGGTCGAGTGCCTGGGACTCTTCGACGGCTTCGCCGGGCAAAAATACCTTGTCGCCGGAAACCACTGTCTGTGGTGCCGCCCGAACGAAGACAGTATGCACCGCTATCGCGAAGTCTTGCCCGCAATTGCCGCCGAGGCAGGCTTTCATTTGCTGGACCATGGGCCTGCCTTTATGGGCAGAAACGCCTTTGTTGGTTCGGTGGGCTGGTACGATTATTCTTTCCGCGACGAGTCTCTGGGCATCCCCGAACCGTTCTACCGCGCCAAGCTCTCGCCAGGTGCGGCCCGGTACTATGGCGGGCATGACGATCTGCTCGCCGCCCACCGCCACGAGCTTACCGATGCCCACATGAGTCTCGGAGCACGTTGGATGGACGGCAGGAAAGTCCGTCTGCCCGTCAGCGACGAGGAGTTCCTGGAAATGGTCGCGACCACGCTGGGTGACCATCTTCGCGAGGTCGCCGACCGTGCCGATAGAATATGCGTGTTTCTGCACCATTTGCCGTTCGCGGAACTCGTCCCAGCCAACAGACCCCGGGGGTTTGCCTTCGCGGCTGCTTATATGGGGGCGGGGCGACTGGGCGAGGTCATCCAGACTTGCCCGAAGGTTACCCACGTTTTCTGCGGCCACAGCCACTGGCCCGCGGAAATCACCGTGGGCGATATCGAAGTAGTTAACATAGGGAGCACCTACACGGACAAGAAACTCCGGGTCCTGGAGCTTCCGTAGGCATGGGCATCTTGCCCATGAGCAGCACGGGCATCGCGCCCGTGTTCGGGTAGTTTGTCGCTTTTGGCGTCAAAGGATTTTTCAATGAGCAATTTCTTACGGTACATGCTTTTCGTTACGGCGGCCTTGGCCTTCACGCCGGTCCTGGTGGCCCAAAACACCCCCGTGTCGCGCGTAACGCCCGTGGTACTCGCCTATCGCCGGGCCAAACCGTCGGTTGTGAATATATCCTCGGAAAAGACCGTCACCACCAGTGCCGGGCCGTTCGGAAGGGATATCTTCCGGGATATTTTCCCCAGTCCCTTCCGCCGAAAAGTGCCCGTCCAGAGCCTCGGCAGCGGGTTCATCGTTCACCCGGCCGGGTACGTCGTCACGAACTCCCACGTCGTAAGCCGGGCCACGAAGATTACCGTCACACTGTCGGACAACTCGAAGATTCCCGCCCGGGTTATCAGTGCCGATCCCGACCACGACCTTGCCGTGCTGAAGATCGAACTACCCAAGGGCAAGTCGCTTCCTCACCTGCCCCTGGGCCGCAGCGACGACTTGATGGTCGGGGAGACGGTCATCGCTGTCGGCAATCCGATGGGCCTTTCGCACACCGTTACCACGGGTATCGTTAGTGCCCTGAGCCGCGAGCTTCAGTTCAAACAGGGCGTGAAGTACTCCGGGCTTATCCAGACCGACGCGCCGATCAACCCCGGCTCCAGCGGCGGACCGCTGCTTAACGTTCGAGGCGAACTGATCGGCATCAATACCGCAATCCGGGCCGACGCCCAGAATATCGGCTTTGCGATCCCGGTCGATAAGCTCATGGAGCTTTTCCCGATGCTGCTGAATTTCGAGAGGATCAACCGCGCGGTCTTTGGCGCAACCGTTCAGCAGCGTCACGGCGCAAACGGCGACAAACTTATTGTCTCGGCCGTGCGGGCAGGCACTCCCGCCTACGGCAAGCTCAAAGTGGGTGACTGCCTGCGGGCGCTTAACGGCAAGGCCCTTGCGCAGGTGCCGGACTTCACCTGCGAAATGCTCGCACTCGGTGCCCCGGCCAAGGCTTTCCTGGAGTGCCAGCGGGGCGGCAAGACCCTCCAGATTACCGTCGATATCCAGGCCAAGCCCAAGCCCGACGGCAAGCTGCTGGCCCGAAAGCTCTTTGGCCTGACGTTCAAGGTCGTTACCCCACAGATCGCCCGGGAGCTTCGACTGCCGCTCGAGCATGGTTTGATGGTCGTTGGCATCGACGTTGGCAGTCCCGCGGCCCGGATCGGACTGAAGCTCAAAGACATCGTGTTCCAGGTCGGTACGGCCTATGTGGTGGACCTCGAATCACTCGGCATGCTTCTCGAAGAAGCCACCCCCGGCCAGGCTGTGCGAATCGGCGTCGCCAGAGGCAACGTTGCTACATGGGTTAACCTCCGAGCCAAGGCCCCGACGACCAGCAGGACGCAGGGACGGCCGCCCAAAACACGGAGTCGGAGAAGTCTGGATTAGTTTGCGCCGGGCGCGTTTATGGAAATATGACCCGGGGCCGGGTGTTTTTCCATATCTCGATGCCTAGTATGCATGTAACAGGTCTTGCTGTCTGGGTGTGAGTGTACCTCCAGGTCGTCCCTACACGTGTATCAATCGGGAGAAGCGCGATGCCTTCGCGTATTGGCGCGCCTATTGGTCTTACCTTTCTGGCCAGGCCGTGGCGGATAGCGGTCTATGCCCTCGTTGGCATTGCCATCGGGCTGGCGATCGTCATCGCGAGGATATCCAATGCCGCTTCGTACTTGTCCGATTCGCCCCAGACCTGCATGAATTGCCACGTAATGACCGATGACTACGTGTCCTGTCAGCGAGGAAGCCATGGCCGCGTCACCGTCTGCATCGACTGCCACGTGCCACACGATAATCCCGTGGCGAAAATTGCTTTCAAGAGTACCGACGGCCTGAAACACTCAGCCGTGTTCACCATGCGAACCGAGCCGCAGGTGCTTCGGCTGAGCACCCAGGCCGTGCCGGTAGTCCAGGCCAACTGCGTCCGCTGCCACGCCGATCAACTCTCCATGGTTCGTGGCTGGGC
>Ga0272444_10003040_pt1 | contig 15322 bp, 14 predicted proteins | sample SSMForm13_FD_201033 | JGI IMG/M metagenome (GOLD analysis project Ga0272444, IMG submission 201033) | Marine sediment archaeal communities from Little Sippewissett salt marsh, Falmouth, MA, United States - SSM-Form-13 | ecosystem: Environmental > Aquatic > Marine > Wetlands > Sediment ...
AGATGTTGGGGTGGGCGATCTATGTGTTCAGGCAGCCTGCCCCCGGTTGACAGGGCAGGAAACCCAGGCCGTTAGCACCCTGCTTGTGAACGCTACCAACACTTGAGGAAACCGTGCATGAACAAATATCTGCTGGACATTCCTGAACGGTTGGAAACGGAACGGTTGATATTACGAACCTACCAGGCCGGAGACGGGCCCATGTATTTAGCCGCCAGTCTTCGAAACAGAGAGCATCTGGCTAAATTCGAGTCAGAAAATGTCTTGATGGGCCTGGAGAATGAGGCGCAAGCGGAGGCGATGGTTCGAGAATTGGCCGCGGATTGGACCGCACGGAATTGCTTCTTCATTGGTCTTTTCGAGAAAGAGACGGGTGAATGGGCAGGACAGATATACGTAGGACCAACCAGCTGGGATCTGCCGGAATTCACGATCGGGTTTGTCGCTGATGTCAAGTACGAAGGAAAAGGATATATCTCCGAGGCCGTTGAATGCGTTTTGAACATGCTGTTCGAAGACATAGGCGCACATCGAGTGAAAAGTGATTGTCACGAGAACAACATGCGAAGCATGCGGTTGCTCGAACGATGTGGTTTTCGACGAGAGGGACACCTGATAGGGAATAGGAAAAACGCTGACGGGTCGTTTCAATGTGATATCCTGTTCGGTTTATTGCGGCGGGAGTTTATTCATCGCGGCTAATCTGGTATTGATATTGTTCCAGGCTGAGGAGAATGAAGAAGAACTCGCCCAGTTGGATGACATGGTCCGTTACAAGTAAGCATCGGAAACAAGATCGTCCACTGGATATCATCATCATGGGGGTGACATCGGACGCTGAATCTGGAGAAGCGGTGAAGCCGGTGGAGCAGCGTGCCGCGTCGGGAGCGACATGGTGGTTGGAAAGCGTCACACCCTTTCGGGCGGGCAAGAGCTATGAATATGAATAGACGGTCGATGTCATGCGTGATCGCATCCTGCAGGGTCTGCCCCGATTGCGTGAGTTTCTTTGAGGACAACCCGACATCCGCTGAATCTGACTGCCTTCCGGAGGGACAATACAGCGATTTTGTCATTCTTTGTTTACAATCAAATTGACATGAAGAGCCAATCCAGCGGCAGATCGGTTTACCGTCAGCGTGCGAGATGATGGCGACTAAACGCGGTCTTTGGGGAAGGATAATGGGCAATCATGACAACAAGGAAACCAATTATTATTTTCGGAACTGGAAGAAGCGGTACAACGATTTTTCACCGAATGCTTTCTGAACATCCTCATTTAGCATGGTTGTCTTCCCTTTGTGACAAGTATCCTGATCGACTTGTCTTCAACAGGCTCTTAATGCAATTACTCAACTATCCATCCCTGGCGGTTGCCCTTCGAAAGGTATTCAATCCGGGAGAATGCTACGCATTCTGGGAATACTACTCGAAAGGTTTTAGTGAGCCGTGCAAAGACCTTGTATCTGATGACCTGAGCATCATGATGAAGCGCAATATCCAAACTGCGATGGCACAGATAACAACCAGGAAACGAAATCGTCTTTTACTCAAGATTACGGGATGGCCAAGAATCGGATTTCTTTCCGAGGTATTTGACGACGCGAAGTTTATTCATGTAATTCGAGATGGAAGGGCTGTAGCAAATTCATTCATTAATATTGGTTTTTGGCGCGGGTGGGGGGGGCCAGAAAACTGGAGGTGGGGCCCTCTGTCTAAGGCCTACCAGGATGAGTGGAATAAACACGACCAATCATTCATTGCCTTGGCGGCAATTCAGTGGAAGATCCTCATGGATTCAGCTGAGATGGCAAAGACCTATGTGGAAGCCAACCGGATTATGGAAATTCAGTATGAGCAACTATGTGCCGAGCCTATTCCCACAATGAGGGAAGTTGCCCGTTTCTGCGAATTGGAATGGAATGAGCCATTCGAGGCAGGGTTGAGACGGCATGAACTGCTGAATACCAATTTCAAATACAAAGAAGAACTTAATTCCAGGCAACAGGAAATTCTAAACGACGTTCTAGGCGACTCCTTAAGCAGGTATGGATATCTCTGACAAGATACAGTCGCTGGCGTCGGTTGCGCTGCTTGCCATTGCGGTCGGTGAGTTTTGTTGCGCTACACTATTCTGAGGGAATTTGAAACGTGTGATGGGAACACGCGGGAGAGAGCGAGTGCGGATCCACGATAAGGTTTACGGCAACACGGATGAGGAGTATCAGGCGATTTGTGACTTCCTCAATGTGTTATCGACACAAGACCCGTTCATGCATTGGGAATCCGGGCGCATGAATTACTGGAGATACACCATCCATGCGAAAAAGAACCCTTACGACCGGGTTTTCAGTGACAACGTGCATCTCTGGCAAGCTGATAATCAGGATGTTGTGGGTCTCTGCCTATCGGAATATGGCGGCAATGACATGTTTATCGAAGTGCTGCTGGAGTACCGCCACCTCTATCCAGATATGTTTCACTGGATTGACACCGCATGGGCGCGCCAAAAATCACTGTGGGTACATTGAGCCGGTCGGCACGCATGCGGCGTATCGCCAGCGGGGTTTTGCCAAGGCCATCAATAAAGAGTGTTTCAGGCGCATGAAGGCCGATGGGATTCAAACCGTCGAGATCTCATCGCGTGCGGAACCCGCGGTGGAGAACTTTCTCTACGACTCGTTGTCTCCGCAGACGAAACGTGAAGTGCATAAGTATGTGAAAGCGCACGAATAATCCAATGGAGACCACATGCCGACATTCTTCGAAGTAGAACCTCAAGGACGATTCGACCCAACCCGGATTATTGAAGATATGTTGAATAGCAACGCGACCTCACTTCTTTTTAATGAAGGCGTTCTACCCGATGCTTTTTTTGATCTGAGCACGGGGATTGCGGGAGAGCTTTTCAACAAGACCTCAACCTACCAGGTCCGTCTTGCCTGTGTCGTTTCGGATTTAACATCACATTCAGAGCAGTTCCAGTCCCTCGTTCGTGAGGCGAATCGTGGAAATGATATCGGTTTCTTCCACACACGCGAAGAGGCGATCAGGTGGCTGGACGCAACGTAGGCACAGCAGGCACCTGTGCCCCGATTGCTCCTTTTTTTGAAATTCTCTTGCTAACGTCTCGCTCGAGGTTCGTCTACTCCATTGCTGATGGTGCCAGATGGTTCGACGATGTGAAATGACAAAAGTGATTGTATTGTTGATGCGGGACTGCCTCCCGGCTTCGCTCCGGGTAGTCCTATTTCGTTGGAGGAGTCCGTATGATTCGTAATGATCTGCATGTCCATTCGATCCAATCCATGTGCGGCATGCACACCGTCCTGGAAATCGTTGAGATTGCCGCCCGAAAAGGCATGCGCCTGGTGAATATCTGTGATCATGGCAGCGCTTCCGGGAAGGACATGAGATTTGGTGTCATCGCGAACAAGCTGCGATGGCCGGAGAAGGTCACGAGTTCGACGGGAGACGTCATCACCGTCCTGGCGGGGATCGAAACGAATATCCTCGATGTCGATGGAAACAGTGATTTTCCTCTAAGCGACATCAAGCGGTTTGATCTGGTCAGCGCGGGGTTCCACCATTCCAATGGCGGTGACAGCGAAAATACAAAAGCTCTGGAGAACTATCTGGCACGATTTCCGCTTGATATCTTGACTCATCCCTGCAAGGCCTCACATCCCTTGCTTGTGGAAGAAATCGTCGAACTCTCGCTAGCATATGGTTTTGCGCTGGAAGTGAACAATACCAATCTGCGGGTTGGGAAGACTGACCATGAACAGTTGGAAAAAATGATCGTGCTGGCCAGCGAACGAGAAGCAACCCTGGTTGAGAACTCGGATGGCCACACCTTCATTGAGATCGGTGAAAACGACCAGGTGGACGCGTTCTTAGAGGAACGGCACATTGATGATGATGGGCTCTTTCTCAACCGTGATGATCTGAGGCTGGCGTCGTTCCTGGCTCAGCGCAAGAGGAAGAGAGCAACCTTGTCTGCATGATCAGGCTTGCCCCGCGATGTGGCTGACGTTCGATCCTGCCCGTCGGGGCAAGGATGGCGTATGTGGGTCCATATCCCTGGCATCTTGGTCCGAGTTTTTTGGGATATAGTTGGGGGGAACGGATCCGACAGCGGCTTGACCCACAGGAAAACACGAAAGGCAGTCAATAAAACAGCAAGCCTTCCCCTGATCCGTCCTAGTGTAGAGAGAACAAGGCGATGAAGGAAAAAAGCCAACCAAGCGCAAACCTCACAAAAGCGAACGAGCGGCTTGAGCACCTCAACCGTGTCCTCAAAGCCATCCGAAACGTCAACCAGCTTATCATCGCCGCGGACGACCCGCGGTACTTGATCGAGCGTGGTTGCCAGAATCTGACAGAAACGATGGGGTATTTCAATGCCTGGATCGCCCTGCTGGGCGGCGACTCAGCCCGGGGGCTGGGGCTGCCGGATGCGGGGCCGATAGCGGCGGCCGCGGCTGCAGGTCTACTTGCCCAGCCTTCGTCCCAGGAGGCAGGCTTCGATGCGGGATTCGAGGCCCTGTGCGAGCTCCTCGAACGAGGCGAATTCCCGTGCTGCATGAAAGACGCCATGGCAAGTGAGGGTGTGCTTGTGGTGGGCGACCCGGCGGTGGATTGTCCCGATTGCCCCCTGCACGACAAATATAGGGGCCGCGCCGGTCTCGTGCGCCGCCTCGACTTTAACGGCGTGACGTATGGCACGTTGACGGCATCTGTCCCCACTGCCTATGCCCGGGACGCCGAGGAGCAGGACTTCTTTAACGAGGTGGCGGGCGATCTGGCCTTCGCCCTGCACAAGATCGCTGCGGCTCGAAAACTGGAGGAGAGCCGCCGGTATCTCAGCCTTGTTATCGAAGGCTCAGGTATGGGAACCTGGGAATGGAACGTCCAGACCAATGAAACCCTCTTTAACGAGCAATGGGCAGCCATGGTCGGGTATACCATCGAAGAATTGACGCCTTACGACTACGCGACCTGGGAGGATCTGGTCCACCCGGAAGACCTTGAGCAAGTACGTCAGGCCCTGGCGGATTGCGTTGCTGGCAAGACGGAGGAGTTCAACTGCGAGTTCCGCATGCAGCATAAGGATGGCAGCTGGGTCTGGATTCTCGACCGGGGACGCGTCATGACCCGTAACGAAGCCGGCAAGGCGCTGTCCATGTTCGGCACGCATACCGACATCACGGGCATCAAACAAGGTGAGGAAGCGCTGCGAAAGGAGCGTGAATTCTCCGAACGCGTCATCGAGGATGGCCCGGTGGGCATCATCAAGTTGAACCTGGACGGGGAGATTGTTTTCGCGAACCGCCATGCTGAAGGACTCTTCGGCCTCAAGCATTCCGCCATCCAGGGGCGCGCCTACAACGCACCTGATTGGCATATCACCGGTGTGGATGGCTCACCTTTCCCGGATGAGGACCTCCCGTACCGGCGGGTCATGGCGACTGGACAGGCGGTGTACGATGTCCAGCATGCCATCACCACGGAGGATGGCGCCTGTCTCGTCCTGAGCATCAATGGCGCCCCTTTGCATGACGCACAAGGACAGATCGACGGTGTCGTTTTCGCGATTCAGGATATCACCAAGAAAACGGCGGACGAGGAGGCGTTGCGGATAAGCGAAGATCGCTTATCGAAGGTGTTGCGCGCTGCCAATGACGGCATGTGGGATTGGGACTTGAAGACCGACATCGTCTTCTTCGATCCCCGCTATTACGAAATGGCGGGCTATGCGGTCGATGAATTCCCACATCGCCTGGAGGAATTCCAGGGACGTGTCCATCCTGAGGATGTTGACGATGTGATGGCGCACGCGGAAAGACATCTTAAAGGCGAAGCAGACCGGTTTGAGGTGGAGTTCCGATTCAGAAGGAAAAGCGGCGACTGGATGTGGATCGCGGGGCGCGGCATTATTGTTGAACGGGACGAGGAAGGCAAGCCGCTGCGCTTCGTGGGAACGCATCAGGACATCACGGAGCGCAAGCGCGCCGAGGAAGCGCTGCAGGTAAGCGAAGACCGCCTGTCGAAGATCATGCGCGCCGCCAATGACGGCATGTGGGATTGGGACTTGAAGACCAACGTCGTCTTCTTCGATCCCCGCTATTACGAGATGGCTGGTTATGAGGTCGATGAATTCCCGCACCGCCTGGAGGAATTCCAGGCGCGGGTCCATCCCCATGATATTGACGATGTGATGGCGCACGCGGAAAAACATCTGAGAGGCGAAGCAGACCGGTTTGAAGAGGAATTCCGTTTCAGGAGAAAACGCGGCGACTGGATGTGGATCGCGGGGCGCGGCATTATCGTGGAACGGGACGAGGAAGGCATGCCGCTGCGCTTTGTGGGAACGCATCAGGACATCACCGAACGCAAGCTTGCGGAAGCGGAGCGGGAACGCCTCAATAAAGCCATTGAACAGTCCGGGGAAATCATCGTCATCACGGATGCTGAGGGTAGCATTCAGTATGTAAACCCTGCCTTCAGCGATATTACTGGATATGATCTTGAGGACGTACTGGGCCAAAACCCTCGTCTGTTGAAAAGCGGAGAGCATGGTGAGGAGTATTACCAAGATCTCTGGGATACGATTTCGAGCGGCAAGACATGGAAGGGCCAATTTGTCAATAAACGCAAGGATGGCTCGCTCTACACAGAAGATGCCACAATCTCTCCCGTCTTCAATCCTGATGGGGACATCGTCAACTATGTCGCTGCCAAAAGAGACGTCTCTGACGAGCTCAAGCTAGAGGCCCAGCTTCAGCAGGCCCAGAAAATGGAGGCTGTAGGCCGATTGGCCGGGGGCGTGGCACACGATTTTAACAACATGCTGGGGGTTATTCTCGGTCGTGCGGATATTGTTCTGGAGAAGATGACAGCGGATCAGCGGTATTATGCCGATCTTATGGAAATCAAAAAAGCCGGAGAGCGCTCCGCCGATCTGACCCGCCAGCTCCTGGCGTTTGCCCGCAAACAAACCATAGCCCCCAAAGTGATCGACCTCAACGAGACCGTGGACGGCATGCTCAAGATGCTCCAGAGGCTGATCGGTGAAGATATTGAAATGGCCTGGATTCCGGGCAGCGACGTGTGGCCGGTGAAGATCGATCCCGCACAGGTTGACCAGATTCTGGCCAACCTGTGCGTCAATGCCCGTGACGCCATCACCGGTTTTGGCAAAGTGACCATCGAAACCGGCAACAGCATTCTCGATGAGGCTTATTGCAGGGATCATGCGGGATGTCCGCCCGGGGAGTACGCGCTGCTTGCCGTGAGCGACGACGGTTGTGGCATGGATTCCGAAACGATCTCGCACCTTTTCGAGCCTTTTTTTACCACCCGGGAATTGGGCAAAGGAACCGGTCTGGGCTTGTCCACGGTCTATGGCGCGGTGACCCAAAACAACGGGTTCATCCATGTCTACAGTGAGCCGGGGCAGGGCACGACTTTCAAGATTTACCTGCCGCGCCACAAAACCAGGACGACCCCGCAACCGCAAAAGGTGCCAGATACAACGAGAGAGCATGGCCACGAGACAATCCTTCTGGTGGAAGATGAGCCTGCGATCCTCGAGGTAACCAGCATGATGCTCGAGCGTCAGGGGTACACCGTGGTGGAGGCATCCACACCCGGCGAGGCCATCCGCCTGGCTACGGAACATGCTGGCGAGATACACCTCCTTATGACCGACGTCGTGATGCCTGAAATGAACGGCCGTGACCTGGCTAAAAACATCCTATCGCTCTACCCGGGCGTAAAGTGCCTGTTCATGTCGGGATACACAGCCAACGTGATCGCCCATCACAGTGTCCTGGATGAAGGCGTGAACTTTATCCAGAAACCCTTCTCCATCAAGGATCTGACGGTCAAAGTCCGGGAAGCCTTGGATCACGTGTAATCGAGCGCTCATCCGAAGTACGAAACTCGCAGGAGAACATCAACACAGAAAAAAGACCTATTGAGGCGCTGCACACGGATGGCCATGGAGTCGAGTGCCTTGAAACCACCCGGCCGCTCTCCTTGGAAGGTGAGGTCATGCATGGCGTGGACCGATCGATTGACGCGGATATGTGGCAGCGCCTTGATTCTTGCAGGGTTAATATCCTGGTTCCAGCTTCAATCCTCAGCCCGGCTGCCCGTGATCCTGCAGCTGTTTCCCGCGCCAGCTGGATCCCCATTCATTTCCTCATCTGGTTTGGCACATCGCTTAATCTTTTTGGCCTTGCCGGGGTGTTTATCTTTCAGGCTGAAGAAGGCGGCCGATTGAATCTGATCGCCTACATTGTTCTGTTCTTTGGTTACCTGACGACATCGGCAGCTCCAGCGGTGCAAGACCCTGGTTCCATATGCCTGCACATTCGAAAAAACTGCCTGTGATGAATCGTCAGAACCATCATCGATGACTACAACGTGGACATGCCCCAGTTGATTTTGCTGCCGGACCAGGTTTACCAGCTTGTTGTCGGGTTCCAGTGCCGGTATCAGGACTACGATGTTGTCTATAATCATCTTGAGAATGTCTCCTGCAGGCATAAGCTATGATGTAACGAGAAACCCGAGTCGCAACCTCTGTGTATCTGGTCGGAAGGAGGTTGCGACTCGGGTATGAGATTAGTTCACCGCACTCCCGTTGACATAAAGCACGTACCCGTTCGTGACAACATTCTCCAGACTTCCGTTGAAGGTAGTGATGTAGCTGTCAGCTGTGAGGGTCCAGGTGCTCGTGGAGTCAATCGTGACGGAAAGGGACGATGCCTCTTGGGCTATCCGCGTTGATCGAACCGGTGAAAGAAGATGAATCGGCGATTGTCATGTCCAATGTCGAGATCGAGTCGACGAGGATGTCACCGGAGATCACCTGCTCGGACACATTGAATGTGGCATTGCCACCATTCGAACCCGCTGTGCCCCACCCTCGTTGTCCATCGTTCCCGGCGACGAGCAGTCGATAGGTACCGTCAGCCAGAGTCAACTCAACGTCGTTCAGGGAAATGATGCTGGTTGTGTTTGTCACATAGAACATATCGCCGTTCATGGAGACGAGAGTCCCGCCGGTCATCGTGAAACTGCTCGTACCCACATCTGCATCGCCTGACATGCTCTGGTAGAGCATGACGTTGTGGACATTCTCGCTGCCTGCCTCGCCATATGCCCCACCCATGCTGCCGGTCACATCGCAGTCGTTTAGAGTTACCGAGTTAAAGCCTTCGACGACTACCGCTTCCGAATCGTTGGCGACCAGCGTGGCATTGCTCACGGTGATATCCGCAGTGCTATAGATGGCCGGAGCGCCGGAACTGCCGCTCGTTGTGTAGTTGCCGCCATCAACAATCATGGTTCCGCCGCCACGATCGCTGCGGATGGCAGCCTTGACGGTTGCATTGACCGTCAGGTTGGTTGCAACCATGTTGCCCCCGCCAGCGACCTCAACGCCGCCAGCGTTGCCGCCAGACACGTTGATCACCGTATCGGAGATATTGATCGTTGCGCCGTCATAGGCGAACACACCATTTGCGCCTTCTGCAGTGGCGGTAACAGTGCCGCCGGAGATGGTCAGGGTGGCGTTGTCCAGTGCCAGAATGGCTGCGTTCAACCCATAGAAACTGCTTGCATCACTGCTCGATGCAGCGCCGTCGGTCTTTTCGACCGTAACATCCTCGAGCGAGGCTGCAATCTCACCTTCCGCGCGAATGGCGTTTTCATCCGCGTTTGTTGATGTGTAGGTGCCGCCGCTGAGTTCTTCACCATCGACAAGATTGTATGCGCCTGTCCCGGTATCGGCGGTCATACTCCCACCGCCAGGAGGCCCCCCCATCTCGCCGTCGGGAGGAGCACCCATTTCACCGTCAGGAGGAGCGCCCATCTCTGACTGCGTAGCGACGGCAGTTTCACTGATCGCCGTTTCCTCGGCAGTCGATGTGGCTTCGCTGCTGGAGCAGGCTGCAAGAATGGATGCCAGGAGAAGTACACTTAGAATGATGCGTGTTTTTTTGTTCACTGCTTTAACCTTCTTTCTCATACGTATGTTTTTTTTCGACTTTTAATCTGACATGATTGCCTTTGATGTCCGTTGTCATTAATTACGCCTGAAGGTTAGGTCTTTATGAGAGGAGTATGTGGAAATTGTGGGGTTGCCGGGGAATCCCCGGGAGGAGGTTCGAGGGGATGCTGCCGAGCCAGTTCAGGGCAGGAGGCTAGGACGAATGTCCACATATGGCTGGCGGTTGAGCCTTCTCGATCTCGCTTGCTCCCAGCCGGAATGCCCCTACAATCGAACCATGTCGCAACAATGGCTTCTATGGATCCAGAAATTGCAGGCCATCGCGCAGAACGGTCTGCGATATTCAAAGGATCCTTTTAACCGACAGCGGTTTCAGGAACTGAGGGAGATCAGCGCACATATGCTGGCCGGGCTGTCGAATGGCGACCCGGGCGCGGCCCTGACGTACTTTGAGTCGTTGGACGGTACGTCCACTCCCAGGATCGATGTGCGGGCTTTCGTTTTACAGGAAGGCAAGGTGTTGATGGTGAGGGAGAAGTCGGACGGTTTGTGGACCCTACCCGGGGGCTGGGCTGATGTCGGTTGCAGCTTGAGTGAAGCCGTCGCAAAAGAGGTGCACGAAGAGGCGGGATACGTCGTCGCTCCCACCCGCATTCTTGCCGTTTACGACCGCTCACGCCACCCTCATCCACCGCATCCCGAATATTCATACAAGATCTTTGTCCAGTGTGATCTCGTCGAGGAGACGACGGCGGATGAGCTTGAAACCGACGCGGCGGGCTTTTTCCCGGTCGACCGGCTTCCGCCGCTGTCAACAGGCAGGGTCACGTCTGACCAGATCGGGCGCATGGTTGACCTGGCGGATGATCCGTCGCTGCCGGCGGACTTCGACTAGATGCAACGTCCGCATTTGATATCGTTGAAGCGCATTCCCCGCCTCTTGGTGAGGATACTGGTCGAGAAAGCGAGGGCTCTATGAGGATTCCGACGACTTGCACATGATCGACGGATTTTGATATTGTGGTTAGCAAATATAGAGAAGAGCCCATGTGCCTTCCCTGTAATGGACTGGTGACCATCCGGGGCAGGCCGGTTGCTGGACAGCGTCCTTTCACACTCGTTGTACATTGATCATCCTTATCGATCAGTTGGCCTGAGCCTCAGATGAATGTGACTTGTCGACGCCCGACGTTGACACGATCCGTGATGAGCGTTGAGGATCCCCTTGAATTCGGATGGAAAGGAGATCTCATGGCATATTTTCGAAGGTCAAAGAACGACCTGGCTCTCCTCTTCTCCACTGCAATTGTCGTTGCCGCCTTGGTCTGCAGTTGCTCGAACAAGACGACCATTCCACCCGCCCCTGAAACGCAGGTGGATGCCGGAGCAGGTGTAGTCACGTCTTTTGAGACACCCTCCGCCGCAACTCCGCGCCCTTCGAGCACTTCTTCCGCATCTCAACTGAGGTCTGATGCCACGGAAGCCGCATCGGCCTCTACGCCAACCATCTCAGACTCCATTCCTACGAGCATTCCGTCTTCACCTGCATCGCCCGGTCTGCAGACTGCAGACCAGGAACAAATAGCAATCGACATGACGAATCAGACGGTCGTCGGTGGTTCTGTTCAACAACGGTTCGCACAGGTGTTCACGGTGACTCAGAGCGGCTACATCACTGCTGTGGGTCTTCCGATGAACTGCCAACCCGCAGCGAGATTGTTGATCCGAATTGAAGTGGCGAGTGGCGGTGTCCCGGGCGGGGAGGTTCTTGCATCGCAGGAGTTTTTGGACTCGGCACTGCCATCCTACCTCGTTGGCACCAGCATCGGCTTCCCGATGCTCGAGTTTAGCGATCCCCCGCCAGTCAGTGCAGGTGCTTTGTATGCCTTTATCCTGGAGACAGAGGATGGCGATTGCAACCTGCACTGGGGTCCTCAAGGAGACAGTTATCCTGGTGGTGCTGCATACTTTGAGGTGTCGGATAACCCTCCGGGATGGCGTGAGATCCTGAACCCTGTTCGGGACCTGGCGTTTCAGATCTTCATCTCGGATTCCACTATCGTGAAGTAGCATGCAACACAACACCCTTGCGAAAGGTGGACACAGGATATGGCTTGATAGACTCCCGTTTCTGCCTGAAACCGGGTTTACCGGACCCGGGCAGTGCAGGGTCGTACTTTACACCGAGACTTGCTATCTCATCGACGCCCTGCTGGATTGGTTCTCTGTCAGGCGGTTAGAGATGGTTTGTGCCCCGGTCGTAGACTCAGATTACGTTTTCCATGGAGGGAAGCATGAACTACCGTGTGCACCAGCTCGAGGTTAAGCGTGATACAGCCCAGGAGAAATTACAGAATTTCTTGAATCAGCTTGATGGCGAGATTCTTGCGGTCATCCCGTATATTTCGCCGACCTTTCAGTTGATGGGAGCCACATCCAAGGTTGATTTTCTGCTCATTGTGGAAAAGACCAGCGGGTAAATGAACCTGGCGGTACTCTCATTCAAACACCCCCGGACTCCTCCCTGGTCTGACCTGAGGGGTTATCTCCATCGTTGCCGGCTGACTTCGACGGGATGAGGCCTTTGACGATGGTCTCGCCGGGGTCCTGACCGCCTCCTGGAGCGGTGGGATCTGGGCAAGCTTCTTGCAGGAAACGGCGCGTCCAGCGTTGAGCCTGCTGCGATGAAGGGCAGGGAGCGTTTCTACTTTTAGAAGGATGGAACAGGTATGCGGACCTGCACTGTACCTGTGACAAGGGAGGCACCGCGTGAGTGAGAAGCACATCCTCATCTTGACGGCTGACGCTGGCATGGGGCACCGGAGCGCAGCAGAGGCCATCAAAGCAGCGTTGGTCGAGCTGTACGCCGACCGCTGCCAGGTTGATGTGATGAACCCCCTCGATGAAGCCGATGCGCCGGATATCATCCGCCAGATAGAACAGGGCTACGACGAGATTGTTGTAAAAGACCAGGTGCTTTACTCGCTCGCCTACCACGCGCTGGACATGCCCGTCGTGTCTGACCTCACCAGGGCGGTCGCCACGCGCTTATTGAACGATGTCATCTTCCGGCTTGTGGAGCAGGGGCGCTACGATGTGATCGTTACGACATATCCGACCTATGCCCGCCCTGTTGCGAATGCGCTCATGGAAGTGGAGCGGGATGTACCCGTTGCAGTCGTGATCACCGACCTGACCGATGTCGCGCGGCTCTGGTTCTGCCGTTCAGCGACCATGCATTTCGTCCCCACGAATGAAATTCGAAAGCAGGCCTATAAGAACGAAATCCCGGCGACACGCGTGCGCGTGACCGGGCTGCCAGTCCATCCTAGAATCGCGGGAGAGACTCCTCCGCCCGACATGCTCCGTGAGACGCTGGGATGGGAGAAGGATCTGCCGACAGGATTAATCGTCGCCAGCGCCCGCACCAAGCAGATGGCGACGATCAGCCGTTTTCTGGACCGCTCCGGCCTCAACCTGCAATTGGCGGTCGTTTGTGGCGGCGCCCAGGATATGTACGAGCATCTGCTTCATGCGGACTGGCAGAGTGTGGTGCATGTCTACAACTGGATTGACAACATGCCCCAGCTCCTAAAAGCTTCCGATTTTCTCGTAACCAAAGCAGGTGGCTTGGTTGTGAGCGAGGCGCTCGCCTGCGGCTTGCCGCTGATTATCACCGAGGCGCTGCCGGGCCAGGAAGCCGGTAATGTTCGATACGTCGTTGACAACGGCGCCGGCGTCTGGGCGCCGGGAGCGGCGGAGGTCATGGTCACCGTGCATGACTGGCTTCAGAGTGATCCGGAGAAATTTGCGCAGGTGCGGGCCAACGCCCAGAGCCTGGGGAAGCCGCGCGCCGCCTTTAACATTGCAGAGGCAATCTGGGGTCTGGCGTGACGGTCGGCAAGGAGCTTGCCCGTTAAATCGATTCCCGGACCTCAACGTTTCGTCCGTCCTGACCGTGCGATGGTTGTCGAGAAGGTTCACGCAGCCCTACAGGAGTCCTCCATGACCCTCATCAAAATCATCCTGCTTGCATTCATGGCATTCGAAGTGTCCAATGTACTCGCGCTGTATTTCGCACCGGGTGCCAAAGTCGCTAACGCAGTCGGTGTCTTTACAGCCTGGGAGAAGACGAAGCAGGACCCGGACGTCCATGCATTTGTGAAGTACCTTGTGTACTGGGTCGCCGGTGCCAAGCTCATCTTCCTCGCCCTGCTGGCCGTGATCCTGCTCTTTGGCGATCTGACTACGCAGCGCATGAGCGTGCTAGCCCTGGCCCTCGCCACCCTCTCCTTCTATTGGCGCATGTTCCCCCTCATCAGAAACATGGATCGGAAGGGGCAGCTGGAGCCGGAGAACTATTCCCAGATTCTGGGGGTGATGATCCTGGTGTTCGTGGCCGCTTTTCTTACAGCCTTCCTACTGTGATGGGGCACCCATCCGTCTCGATCCGTCGCGGAATGGGTGCAGCTGTAAACAACGCGAAGCAGCATCGGTACGTTGGCGACACAGAAGCACCGTATCTGCGATCGTTCGATGACAAGATGGTTTGCTCAGTTGGACACACCTTGCGCATCCTTTAGCAAAGCAGCATGTCCAGGAGGGTAGCTTGATGGATGAAATGCAGCTCTTGATCGACTTGCACATCAAGGCCGACCGGCAGGGTCCGGGTGGGGACGCGGAGACGGAACAGGCAATGCATCTGGGTAGCGTTGACCGATCCGCAGCGTTGAACATCGTTGACATCGGCTGCGGCACAGGAGCGTCCACACTGGTGCTCGCTCAAAACCTGAACGCACACATCACGGCGGTGGACTTCCTCCCTCCGTTCCTTGAGGTGCTTGAAGAGCGAGCTGGAAAGCTGGGACTCACGGGGAGGATTACGACTCTGCCCTGTTCCATGGAGAATCTGCCCTTTGGCGACGAGGAATTCGATGTGATCTGGTCTGAGGGCGCGATCTACAACATCGGGTTTGAAAAGGGCGTGGCCGACTGGAGGCGTTTTCTGAAGACAGGTGGACTGCTGGTCGTTTCCGAGATAACGTGGCTGACGGACGCTCGTCCCCGAGAGATTGAGGAGCATTGGTCTGGCGAGTATCCCGGGATCGATGTGGCTTCGGCAAAGCTTGACATGCTGGAAAAGAACGGCTACTCGCCGGCGGGTTATTTTATCTTGCCGGAGCACTGCTGGCTGGAGAACTATTACCGGCCGATGCAGGAAGGTTTCGACGAGTATCTGCAGCGCAATGGTGACAGCCCAGCAGCACGAGCGATTGTGGAATCTGAACAGCGCGAAAT
>Ga0272444_10003041_pt1 | contig 15322 bp, 11 predicted proteins | sample SSMForm13_FD_201033 | JGI IMG/M metagenome (GOLD analysis project Ga0272444, IMG submission 201033) | Marine sediment archaeal communities from Little Sippewissett salt marsh, Falmouth, MA, United States - SSM-Form-13 | ecosystem: Environmental > Aquatic > Marine > Wetlands > Sediment ...
ATACCGGCCTTACTACTGCCGCCGCACTCGCGCAGGTAGCGAATAATGACCGGTTCGTTGAACCAATCGTTTGCCAAATAAGCGCGGCGGCAGTAGTAAGGCCGGTATTCGCCCACCATCAGGACCTTGGCGCGGTTCAGCGGCTGTGGCCGCTCGTTCAGAAACTGCAGGGCCGGCCAGTAGTCCAACCGCTCGGTGAGGAACGCTTCGCGGCTTTGTTTGCCCATAACCACGGCGAACGGGTATTGCCGGGTGCAGACGTTCAATACGGTATCGCCGCAATTGAACAGCAACAAGGCCGCCAGGCCCCAAAGAAGGGGACGGGTGTTCTTATGCGACCGCTGCCAAAGACGACCGAAAACGCCGCCCAGCGCCAGGGCCAACAGTGCGAGAACCGGGAGCAGGAACCGGTTGTCCCGGTAGGTGAAGGCCCAGACGAGAAAGAGATAGAGGCTGCTCCAAAGCGCCAGTCGAAGTGTTCTCGAAAGACGCCGGGCAAACAGGACAAGCAGCGGCGTGTAGATTAAATACAAAGGCCCGATTTGCCATCCGCCGAGGTGATCCATCGTCGCTCGCCACGGAAGTCGAATCAAATCCCAGATTCGTCCCAGGGCCCCCAGCTCATCGAGTCGATAAAGATCCCCTTTCTGTCCGGCGTGAAAGGCGTAGAACGCGGCTTCATAAGCGCTCCAATCGGGGCTTTTAAAAACTGAATTAAGAAAAGGAAAGAGAGGATTGCCCGTCGCCAGTCCGTTTTTGATCAGCCATGGCGAGAAGACCGCCAAGGCAACGCCGCCGAAAAGAAAAACGTGGGATATCCGGGGGGGATGCAGAGACCCAAGACCGCCGGGTTTTTCCAAGGCGCCCGGCCGCGCCTTCGCTCTCGTTCGAATCCACAAGACGCCGGCCATAACGGCGAAAACATACACCGCCAGAAACAGCGCGGTGTATTTCACCCCCAGGGCGAGGCCACAGTAAAGTCCCAAGAGAACCGGCAACCGCTCCGGCCGTAGAGGAAGCTGATACGCTCCCGGCCAGCCCTTCTTTTGCTTGCGCCGAAACTGTGTCTCGATCCACAGGGCGAGAATGTAAAAGGTAAGAATGTAGTAAAACGTCATCCCGAGTTCGATGAACGCCCAGGAGGCGAGAATCGGGACAAAAGGCGTACAGGCAAACACCGCCGCCGCCACCAGGCCGGAGCCGCTTCCATAAGTCCTCCGCCCCAGGCTGTAAAGCGCGATCAGGGTAAGTGCAAAGAAGGCGAAATGCAGCAACCGGCACGCCACGTCCTGGCCGAAAACAAGCGCCAAGGCGTAAAGCATCTCGATTGTTGCGGGGAAATTACTGAACGCGCTGTCTTCCTGGTAAAGCCAACCGCCGTGCTGAACGTATTGCGCCGGTACCGCCAGATGGTATCGCAGTGCGTCGGACTGATGAGGCGGCGCAAGCGCTGAAATGAAACCGAACGCCAGGGGGATGGTAATGAAAAGCCAGAGCATGGTCCGCGTGCTTTTTCGAAGGCGCTTGCGAGGATTCTCGCCCCGCCGCCGCCAATCGGCCGGCAGCTGAAGGTAACGATAAAGCCGCTTGATCTCGCCGGGAACACAGAACGCCACCAGGGCCAAACCGGCCAGCGCCCAGGGCAGCGACAGCTTTTGCACCAGGGCCAACAGCAGCGTGCCGTACGCCAGGACGCCGAGGCCCAGCCCTGTGGCCAGGCAGGCCTTCTCCCAGGAAAGGATTTCGCGCCGAAGCGGCTCAAAGCCCTCGCGCCAGGGCTGTTGCACTTCGCCTTCGGCGGGAAGCCAGTGGCCGTCCCGCCGGACGGCGTAGATTGGAAACTCGTCGTCGTGATACACCCGAAGCAGGCGCAGAATCTTCATTCCCACGCAATATGACAGAACGAGGAAAACCGCGACCAGGCCCACCGGAGCAAGGTGCCCCAGAAAAACGCTCCAAACTTCCCGGCCGCCATAGAAGCCGCAGATGGTTAGAAAGACAGCGATAAAGATCGGCAGAAGCAAAAATCCCCGGTAAAAGCGCACTTGTGCCATGCTCTTAGATCAACCTCTCAATCTTCCTCTTGTTCGGAAGTCTCCCGGCAACCTCCAAGCGTTCTATTCCAACAGGCCGCGGCTGCCGATGACCAGGTCTCGTTTTTCAGCGGCATCGACCTTTCGGCAAAATTCCGCGAAGCGCGAATAGTCCTCAGGCTCAATTCGCTGGGGCTGCACGATCAACGACCGGGTGATTCGCACGGCCCTTCCCTCTCTATGAAAGACCAGGCTATAGAGACCGAACTGCGAAACGAGAACCGTATCCTCGGGAATCTCAAGAAAGGTCCAGTCGGTTGCCTCCGGCAGCTGGACCCGAATCGAATAGGGAGAAAACTTGGCCCAGCTTTGGAACTCCAGTGGATGCGCCCGAGTCGCATCGGGTACCAGATCGGCCAATCGGCTCGGCACGAGCACCGGGCTTAAATGGAATCGCTCTCCGGCCGGGCGCAATAGCTGAGGCATCGTCCCTTCAAAGTCAAAAGCCAAGTGGTCTTCCAACTGTTCCTGCCCATACACCGTCGAGCGATCGATTTGAATGCCGCGCAGGTCTCTGCCGATGGTTAGATCCACCACCCTGCGGCGAAAATCGGGATTTGTCATTTGTTGGCGAAGCGCCGGACGCAGAGTCCCGAAGAAGGCCAGGCGTCCCTGGACTTGGGCCGAGCCGTCCGGCCCGGTTTCAAATTCCGCTTCGGTGGCCATCCAGCCGCCGGGACTTTGTCCTGGATCCGGCACGGTAAAAATCTCTCCTCCGGGTTGCAGAACGCAGGCGAACTGCTGGCTGAGCTGGGACTGGAGTTCATTCGGCGGTTGGTAGCGGCTGTCAAAATTCAGCCAGCGATCCCGCAGGTGCCCCGGCAGCTGAACGCCGGACGGATCTTCGCCCGGCACGAAAAGCATCCAACCGGAAAGATAGTGAGTGGTGGGAATAGGAGGCAAGCCGTCATGCTGGCGTGGATTGTAGGACACGGCCAGGTGGCTGGCGATGCCCGCGGCTTTCAACATCGCCTGCGCCAGAAAGGCCCGTTCCAGGCTGCTGCCCGAGGCCATATAAAGCGTGTCGTAGACCGTGCGGCCGCCATAACCGCTCTGCTCGATGTTCCGCTGAACGTAAGTGTAAATCGCGTCGATCTTCGCCTGACGATCTTCAAGGTCGCCGATAGCTTCCCGGGTGGCCTTTTCAATTTCCTCCAGCCTCTCGGCGCGGCCGCGGGGCGTGTCACGCACGGCCCGATGCCCGATGAGATAATCCGGCACGGTGCTGATGCGAACCGTGGGCACGATCTCGGACAGCGGCGGTTGAAAGCGCTCCGGCTTGATGCCTTCCGAGTTGCGCTTCTCCCACTGGTAAACCGTGCGGTCGCCGTCCGCTGTAACCTGCGCTTCGAAGTCCGCCGGATGCGTCGAAACGTGAAGGACGGCGTCCTTCGGCGTAATGACGGTGAAGCGGCTGATCAGCATGGGATCGTCGGGACCGCCGAAGAAAAACGTCTGGTTTTGAAACTTCCGGCCCGGCAGGGAACCCGAGCGTGGAGACTCTTCATAGGCGTAGTCGATGATGCTGCCGTCTTGAAGGTTGATCATCGAGATGGCCGTTTGGCCGCCCAGATCCTGGATCGAGGTCGGTTCGTCGCTTCGGCTGCGATCCGGGGAGAGCGTGCGCGCCCACAACAGGCGGACGTCGGGCCGGCTGGGAATCTTGATTTCAGCGAAGCGCGCGCGTCCCTCCTTGTTTTTCAGCAGGATGGCCTGATGGGTTTGCGTGCGCGCGGAGCCATCGGGAAGAATTTCCATGACCGAGCTGTCGATCAGGTAAACCGCTCCGGCCCGTTTTTGCGGCAAGTCTTTCAGCGCCGCCTCGTCGATCTCTTCCACCCGGATGTCATAAGGACTGTACCAATCCTGTTCGATCTCCTCGGCGGCCTGGTCGCTCAATTCCAGGCGGTTTTGCCGCAGCAGATCCCGCACGGTGTATGCGTCGGGGGATCGTTCCAAAGCCTTCTCGAGCAACGCGGCGGCTTTCGTTCGAATCGCTCGAGTTTCCTGGTCAGCCGTTGTCGCGCTCAAGCCGGCAAGGAGACCTTTGGCCAGTTCGACGTAGGGTGTTGCGTCATCCGGACACTGCTTCATGATCCGCTCGAACCAAGTTCTTGCCGCTTCCAGGTCTCCCTTGCGGACTTCGTACCGGGCCCGCTCCAGCAGCAGACTGCGGGAGGTAGGACGCCCGGCCAGGGAGCGCTCCAAGGCCGCCAGGGTTTCGTCTTCGCGGCCCGTGCGCCGTCCTTGTTCAAGAAAGAGAGCAAGGAGACCGGCGTCCCCCCGCATTTCGAGGGCTTTCTTGATGGCGTCGAATCCGAGCGCGGGATTCTGACTTTGATTGAGAAGGCGGGTGAGATGTTGAGCCGCCCGAAGGTTGCCGGGAAAGCGGTCGAGAGCGAGTGTGAAATCCTCGCGCGCTTCGAACCAAAATCCCTTTTGCTCGTGAATTCGACCGCGCTCGATCCAGAGCCGAATGGGGATCGGCAAGCCTTCTTTTTGACGGTAACTCAGACAGGCTTCCAGCACCGCCTCGGCTTGGTCCCACGTGCGATGCGAGATGTGGTAGAACGCCGCCAGCGAAGCCGCCAGTCCATCGCCGGGATAGGCTTCAAGGGCGCTTTCGAAAAACTCCTGAGCCTGCTTGTCCATTCGATTCTTCGATCCGGGGCGGCGCATGGATTCAAGCAGGAGCGTTTCGCCCGCCAACCGGTGGAGGAGTGCAAAGGAAGAGGCTTGTTCGATTAGTTCTGCCGCCGTCTGCTCGGCTTCTTCCCATTGTCCGGCATTGACCGAGGCTGCCCAACCGAGTAGGCCGGAGGGGACCTGCGAGGATGCTTCCCACCGGCCGGGTTCAAGGAAGAAGAATTGTTCTGGAGGCGCTCCCACCAAGCTTTGGGGGACCACAGGATCGACGCGTGGCGGCGAGGGCCGCGCCGGTTTCGCTGGGATTTGAATCGAAAGCGGCTTGCCATCGACGTCCAGAATCTGCAATCGCAGGGACCACCCCGGGCCGCTTTTCTGGCTTTTGACCAGAATCCAGTTGCGTCCGCTGCGTAGCGGACAGCGCGTTTCGACCCGCCGGTTGAGTTGAAGCTCGACAGTGTTCTTTTCCAGCGTCTGTTGGCCGTTAATCCACAGGCGGACACTGTCCTCGCTCTCCAGGCGAAGGATTGCATCGGTTGCGCTTTCAACCTCAAACTGCGCGAAGGCATAGGCGACACCCGCGGCGGGGGTGAGGAAGTCGGGGAAGTTCAGACTCCCGAATGACGCCGGACCGGGAAGGAAGACCTTGGAGACCGACCAGCCGGCGCGTGTCCATTTATTGGCCGCCAGATTTTTCTCCGGGCCGAACGGCTCGTCATAGTCTTCCGTGCCGAAGCGCGCGAACGGCCCGGCGACCCACTGCCAGTCCTTGAATAGTCCCCTCGCTTCGGCGGCCTGCTCAGCCTCGGCCCAACGGCCCGTGCGCTTGGCAATCTCCTCGATGTATTCGAGAAGCACCAGGCGTTTACCGGGTGACAGTTCGCTATCCGCTGCCAACACTTCGCCATAGCGCGTCAGGAGTCGCTCGTCGATCGGCACGCGTTGACTGACCTGGTTAAGGAAAAACAGCAGCCCCTGCAATTGTTCGGTGGATAGCGCCGAGCAGTCACCAAGCGCGGCCAGCCAACTCTCCGCTGCCTCGGGGTCGTCCCCGCGCGCATAATGCACAAAGCCCCGGCAGAGCAGGCTCCCGGTGTCCGTCGCCGAGGGCAGTGCGGCGAGGGCTTCCTCGAATTGATTCTCGGCCAGCCGGTTCCACGCCTCGGCTGTTGTCGCGGGCGCAGGTTGGACGGCGGCCGTCAGGATCGGGATCAACAGGCAAAGCCCGGCGATGTGCATCGGGCGAAAAGCGTTCAGGTTCAATTCGTTCCTCCCACCTCACACGACGATAAGTCATTATTTCACAGGCGGGAAGGGTTTGTCCAGTTGGGAGGAGGGGGGCGCAATCCTCAACGGATTGGGGTGTGGCAGGGTCTACTTTGCCCGGTTTGGGAAGAATTTTGATGAATTTCAGGAAATTGTTTTCACGGGAGAGCAAACGAACAATTCCCCACGCAAAGTAGGCCCTGAATCAGGACCTCTCGCTTTCAGGGCCTAACTTGCTTGCATCGTTCCCCTGCGGTGGAATATTCAATCGTGCATATCGGTTCGAAGGCCAGTGGATAAAATGGGGCAAGTTAGACCCTGGCACACCAAGAAGAGATGTACGGGTACGTGCCGCTTGCCGAGCGGCACACGAAGACGAGATGCACTCTGAATTCATTCCACTTGAGGGGGGAAGCGGGCCCTCAAAGCTCAGCACGATGGGGGTGATTTGTACAAGCAGAACGAGGTTTGTAGTGCGCCCGTAAGGGCGTAAAAAGATCAGCGTCTTACGCCGCCACTACAAACAACATAATCCTGATGCAGGGGATGCCTCTCTTTCCCCCTTGTCGATTCGGGGGCGATGGAGTAAGATTCAAGCGATATCCGATTCAGGGAGAGGTCGAATCTCTTGAACGATCATCGCGATATTCCTCCCGGCCCCCGATTTCCCGTGGAGAAGGCAATTGTTTATTTCATCTTGGGTTATTTTTTCCTGTTCTTAACAATCGTGCCGAGTTTTGTGGAATCGGTTAATCGAGCCAAGATCGCGAAAGCGAAATCGGAACTCCGAAATCTTGCGGTGAGCCTGGAGTATTATTATATTGACTTTCAAGTTTACCCTCCGGGAAGCTATTATACCGGGGATCTATCCGAGCAGACGCAAATGGTTCCCGATTATATTACGGAGCTCGCTTCGGACGCCGGCCTATTGAAGATGTATTTGAAAAGAAATACATACAAAACGGTTTGGATAATATTCGGGGCCGGCTGGATTGTCGCTGTGTTGGTTCTGTTTTATCTTTCCCACTGGCGCAGATGGTTCGGCTGTGCGGCGCTTGCAGGACTTTCGTTTTATGTTCTCTTGAGAGTCTATTGGAGTTTTGATAAAGATTTCGGTGGCGACCAGTTTGCCGTTCTCTTTCCCCTATTTGTTTCCAGTGTATACAGCCTGGTTTGGGCTGGAAAGAATTGGAATCCGGGTTGCGTTGTCGGAGAAAAGGTAAGAGCGCTCTATCTCCCCATTCTATTCGCCGGTTGGCTGACAACCGTTTTGATATCGAGCGCAGTTGTTAAGTATCAATGTAAGGGCATAGACTATATCTCTTACCAATACGCTACTGATGGCGTGGGGGGTTGGATTCTTCAGTCAAGCGGCCCCGATGGCGATTACGACCTCGCACTCCCTACTATTTTCGAAGCTACTTCCACTGCGGGACCAAAGTACATTCTGACCGGCGAGGAAATGGAAGATAAAACCAAATCCTTTACTTACGATCCTACGAACGGCCTGTTCAGCAGCGGCGATATCCTGCGCTTCGGTCCGTAAAGAAAGGCTCTCGCTTTTCCTCTTCCCTATCTTGGCGTGTGCCAGGGTCTCCTTTGCGTGGCTTGGGAGGAACAAGGAATAGATTTCAAGTTGAATTTCAAGGGCAATTCCATGGAGGATCATACTCAGCAAAGTAGGCCCTGAACCGGGACCTCTCGCTTTCAGGGCCTAACTTGCGATCACTCGAACCGGCAGATTTCGATTGCCAATGTCCCTCATTCAACGAATCGTTTATCACGATTGGTGGGCAAGTTAGACCCTGGCACACTAAGAGAGGATGTATGGGTACGTGCCACTTGCCGAGCGGCACACGAAGAGGAGAGGCACTCTGAATTCTTCCCACTTGAGGGGGGAAGCGGGCCCTCAAAGCTATGCTGGATGGGGGTGATTTGTACAAGCAGAACGAGGTTCGTAGTGCGCCCGCAAGGGCGTAAAGACGAGCGTCTCACGACGCCACTACAAACAGGCGTTACACACGTACTGGCGTCACTGCTTCCCGATCCGTCCGTAGTCCGGCAGCGAGCGGCGCACGGTAAGGTTCGAGTAGTGATCCGCGAAAGTTTCGATCGCTACAGCAGCGGGAACCAGAAACGTTCCCTTCGGCGGGATCACGTCGCGCCCCGATTCCAAGTAGTACAGCTCCCCGCGCGCTTCGACGATGATTCCAACGTGGCCCGGACCTGAAACCAGGTCGCCCGCTTGCAGCTTCTCGAGGTCTTCCCGGTTCGGTGGCTGGCCTTTCTTGACAGAAAAAAGAACGCGACCGAGCTTGGACACGTCGATTGAGTCGACGCGATAGCGGTTGCTCGTACCTCCCCGGCCGCCCCGATCCGCCGATCCGAGTTTTCGGCAGTGTTGCTCGAAGCCGCGCGAGGAAAACACTGCGGCCGCGTCCTTGGCGTCCAGGAGTCCGAAGTGCACGGCCAGATCATAGGGCAGGGAGATGAATCCCGAGCAGTCGAGACCGTATTTGTCATCGTGCCGATAACCGCGCTCCTGGGGATCGTCCAGGTCGAACAAATCGCCTCCCCAGCGATAGAACTCCCACGTGTGGCTTGGCTCGCCGAAGTAGACGCGATAGATCTCGAATCCAAACAGCGTCAGCGTGTTAATCATTTCCGCCGGATGCTGGGTTGACAGCTCTTGAACGTGAGGCGCGAGTAAGGGCGTGATTACCTGTTCCAGGAATGCTCGATTGTCCGTCACGTAACCGGAAAACACTTTGCCCTCGCCTTTTCTCAGGGTGACTTGCCCGCTTTTGACATCGCGATGAAAGACCTCTCTTTGTTCCCGCGTCGGCGGGGGAATCGGGATCGTTCCGGACAAAGATTGATATTCCGCCGAGGGCTTCATCGCGGGTTGCAGCGTGGCACAGGACAGAAAGAGGCAGAGGGACAAAGTGAAAAGCAACAGCGATCGGGTTAATATATATGCGAATCTCATAGCGCTCCTTTTCATAGGCTAGAGTATTGCTTCTTGCCTAAAAACCCCCTCCAGCTCCCCCTTGGTAAGGGGGAGAGAGACCTGCTCGCAAGGCTTGTGCGGTCTTTCCGCAAAGCGTAACGCGAAACCCTCTCCTCCCCTTTATAAGGGGAGGCGGGGTGGGGTATGTTTTTCTCCAAAGGCTCTGTTCAATCCGTCAAATTAACCCCCTCCAGCTCCCCCTTGGTAAGGGGGAGAGAGACTGATTCGTCAGGCTTGTGCGGTCTTTCCGCAAAGCGTAACGCGAAACCCTCTCCTCCCCTTTATAAGGGGAGGCGGGGTGGGGTATGTTTTTCTCCAAAGGCTCTGCTCAATCCGTAGAAAATAACCCCCTCTTTGTCTCCCCCTTGGTAAGGGGGAGAGAGACTGATTAGCAAGGTTTGTGCGATCTTGTCGCAAAGCATAACGCGAAACCCTCTCCTCCCCTTTATAAGGGGAGGCGGGGTGGGGTATGTTTTTCTCCAAAGGCACTACTCAATCCGTAGAAAATAACCCCCTCTTTGTCTCCCCCTTGGTAAGGGGGAGAGAGACTGATTCGTCAGGCTTGTGCGATCTTCCCGCAAACCGCTTCGAACACCTCGTCGATCTCGATCGCTGTCATGCAGCGGTGATCGATGGGGCAATGCCGAAGGAGGCAGGGGCTGCAGTCCACCGGATGGCGAATCAGAACGTGTTCGTCACCGACCGGCGAAGTGGTCATCGGGTTGGTCGAGCCGAAGATCGCCACAACGGGCGTGCCAACCGCGGCGGCGACGTGCATGCCGCCCGTATCGTTGGTCACCAGCACGCGGCACGCGGCCATCAGCGCGGCCAGATCCCGTAGTCTGGTTTTGCCTGCGAGATTCGAGAGGGCGGCTTTAGGAGCGCGACGCTCGATCCGCTCAGCCACGTCTTTTTCCGACGCCGCGCCAAAGAGCAGTACGTGTGCCTCTCGCTCTTCGCTCAGGCGCTCGGCCAGGGCCGCGAAGCGCTCGGGCGGCCAGCGTTTGGCCGTGCCGTACACTGCGCCGGGGACCATGCCGACGATCGGACGGCCTCGGTCGATGCCCAGAGCGCCGAGCTGCTCTTTGGCTTTTTCTTTTTCGCTGTCCTGGAGTTTCAGCCGAGGATGCGGCAGCGGCGCGCTTTCGTCCGGTTCAATGTCCAGCAGGCGGAGGTAAAGCCGGACCTCGTGGACCGCGCGAAGGCGGGCCGTTTTCTTGATCGCCCGGGAAAGCAGCGCCGAGCGGCCGTCGGTGGCGAAGCCGATGCGCTCCGGCACGCGCGCCAACCACATCAACCAGGCTGAGGAAAACGAATTCGGCAGCAGGTACGCTACGTCCGCGTTCAGCCCCCGCAAGTCCCCGGCCAGGTTGAACATCCCCAGCCCGGCGTGCAGTCCCCGGTCGTCGACGAGAATGATTTTGTCCACCGCGGGGTGGTGCTGCAGCAGCGCCGCCACGTGAGGCCGGGCCAGAATTGAAATATGCGCGTCGGGATTCTTTTCGCGCAAGGCATCCAAGAACGGCAGTGACAGAATCACGTCGCCGAGCCAATTGGTCTCGCGAACAAGGATCTTTCTCCGGCCGTTATGCGTCGGCATCTTCTTCGGCTTTCTCCCGATGGTATTCCCGGCGGCGCCTCTGGTATTCCTCCGGCGACATGCCGAGATCAGGCTCCTGCCCGGCGGCCAGCTGCTCGAAAATCTTCTCCAGGAACGGCACGCACCAGCCGCAACCGGTGCCCGCGCCGTGGCACTCGGACAGCTGGGAGGCGACCCGAGGCCGGTGCAGCCGGTGAAACTTGGCCAGCTTCGCCAGCGACACGTGAAAGCAAAGACAGACCTCATCTTCATCCGGTTTCATCGAATGACTCCGTTCCTGCCGAAACACTCCAGGCGATTCTGTAAATCCATCGTCATCGTGCACCATTCGAGCCGGGGATGTCAATAGACCCTCTCCCTCTGGGAGAGGCGTGCCCCCAAAGGCCGGCATGGTGAGGGTGATTCTTTTGTACCGCAGGCGTCCTCGCCTGCGTCGAATGGTTTCCAGGCGCCCTGGCTTTCTTAACCGCAGAGGGCGCGGAGAACGCAGAGATCAGAAACGTTTGGAAGATTAGTTCATAAATCTTCCTCAGCGCTCCTCCGCGTTCTCGGCGGTAAGATGGTTTTTCCCTCACCGAAGCAGAGCAAGAAAGCCCGCCTCTCCCGGTGGGAGAGGAATTAACCACTCTCGCCCACTGGAGACCGTCGCTGTACATTCCCCGCCGATCTCGTTATGCTTCGCGTGGTGATGTGGAACAGAATCCAAGATTGCATTTCTTAAATTGAGGCGGGATGAGACAGACAAAAGGGTATCACAAGCTGATGAAGTTGGCGCAGCGCCACCCGAAGCCCTCACCATGGTGGTTTCGGCCCGATTATAGCGATCCGGATTACAGCCGGCGCTTTTTCCTGATTTACGATCCGGCGTCCGAGCCCGCTGCGGAGGCGCTGGAGTTCTTCGCTTCGTATGTGTCGCAGGGGCAGACCCTGCTCGATATCGGCTGTGGTGGAGGCGCTTTCGCGCTGGCGATGGCCCAAAGAGGGCTTCAGGTGACGGGCATCGATCTCGGGCCTTACCCCATCGAACAGGCGGTCTCGCGCAGTGAAGAGCGAGGTTTGGACGTCGAGTGGATCTGCGGCAGTGCGCTCGAGCAGGAGTTCGACCGGCAGTTTGATTGCATCACGCTCTTGGGTTCCCAGCTGCGGGAGTTTCCGCCCGAGGAACTCCAGCAGCTGCTGGAAAAGGTGAAACAGTGGCTCAAGCCCGAAGGGCATTTTATCAGTGAGGTTGGAGCCTTGAGTCCTTCCGAGCGGGAGTACGGTTCCTATTGGTATCTGCCGGAAGTTTGTCTGTATACAGACAAGAAAGCGCTGGTGTTGGGCGAGAACTTCTACGACGAAGCCGAGCGCGTTCGAGTGCTTCGGGAATACGCGCTGGAGATTCAAACCGGGCGGCTGCTTGTCGGGGGCAGCACGGAGAAGGAATATACCGAAGCAGAGCTCGCAGCAATGAACGCCCGGGCCGGTCTTCAACTTGTTGCGACGTATGGAGACTGGGACCGCAGTGCCAACACTGCCGAGTCGAAGCACGCGATTTGCGTTTCGAAACTTGCATGAAGGGTATTTCAGCAACAGGAGGAATGAGGGTGAGTGCAAAGTACGATCCAGGCGATTTGCTCCTGCTCGCTCAAAGGGCGGCGCGCCGGGCGGGAAAGATTCTGATGGAGCACTTCGGCCGGATCGAACAGATTCAATATAAAACGGCCGATTCGATTGTCACCGAAGCCGACCTGCGTGCTGAAAACGCCATTCGGCGGATGATCCATCGAGCCTGCCCCGAGCATCGGTTCTTCGGTGAGGAAGGCGGATTGGACCCGGGCCGGGCCGGGCTGACGTGGGTCGTCGATCCGCTGGACGGCACCACGAACTATTCGGCCGAGGTTCCGCTGTTTGCCGTCTCCATTGCGCTGTTCGAGGGTAAGCGGCCAATCTTGGGCGTGATTTACGATCCCGTGCGACGGCGCTGCTATTGGGCCTCGGCGGCCGAGGAGGGCGCTTTTCGGGACGGCCGGCCGATGCACGTCAGCCGGCGCGATCTTTCTCCCACTTCCCTGGCTGCATTCGGCTCGACCTGGCGCGGCGCCCGGCACCAGAAGATTCCGCGGCGCATCGTAAAAGATTATAAAGGGCGCAATCTCGGCTCGACCGTGTTGCACTTGATCGGCGTCGCCTGCGGGCAAATGGAATTCGCCGTGGTCGAAGGCATCAAGCTGTGGGACCTGGCCGCCGCGGGATTCATTGTGCAAAAGGCGGGAGGGCGCTTCACCGATCTCGAAGGCCGCCGCTGGTTTCCCCTCAAAGGCGCGTTTGAAGATTACGTCGACCGGGACTTGGGCCTGGTGGCCAGCAACGGTCGCGTTCACCGCCGGGTGATGCAGGAGATTGTCTCCCCCTGACTGGAGACCCGCCTGGATTCGTTAACCGGTTTCTCTTGATTCCTCCGCTGAAACGAGTAATCTGAAGCAGTCCGGAGCACTTGCCATCCTGAAGTTGCGAAGGAGCGGCCGCCATGTCCAACCAACCTTTCGATTTCAAAGCGGAAACCATCCTCGATTCCCTTGCCGATGGAGTCTATGTGACCGACAAAGATCGGCGCATCCTGTTCTGGAACCGGACAGCGGAACAGATTACAGGTTACAGTCCTGCAGAAATCCTGGGACACACCTGTTATGACAACATCCTGGTGCATGAGGACAAGGACGGTCACTTGCTCTGCGGCGAGGAGTACTGTCCCCTGCATCGCGCGATTGTGACGGGCGAGCCGAGCACGGTTCCGATTATTCTTTTTGCCCAGGGGAAGAGGGGTGAGCGTGTGCCGGTGCTGGTTTCGGTGGCGCCGATCCGGGATGAGGGCGGCGAAGTCGTTGGCGGCGTCGAAGTCTTTCGAAACCTGAGCGAGCTGGTTGAAAATCTCGAGCGAGCGGCTTTGATCCAGCAACACGCGATGAAGACCGCGTTGCCTGAGGACAATCGGGTCACGTTCACGATTCACTCGATTCCCGTCGAATATATTGGCGGGGATTTCTACCGGATCGAGGCCCTGGACGCCAATCGATACGCGATCATGCTGGCAGACGTCACGGGCCACGGCGTTGCGGCGGCGCTTTACACGATGCACCTTCGTTCGCTTTGGGAGGAGTACCGCTCGGAGCTGTCCGATCCCGGCGTATTCTTCGAGCGCATCAACAATCGCCTGAGTATTCTCGTCCGGCGGGACTATTATTTCGCGGCGGGGGTGTTCGGCGTTCTCGATTTGACTGAAAAGACTTTCGCGTTTGCCGGCGCCGGTCAGCAGCCCCTGTTTCGATTCCGGGAGGGCAAGTGTATCGATCGCTTCGATGCCAGCGGCCTGCCGCTCGGCCTCGAAAAGGGCCATGTGTATGAAATCCATTCGATTCATTTGGAACCCGGCGACCTGCTGCTTCTCTACAGCGATGCCGCGATTGAGGAAGCGGACGCGCAGGGTAACAGGCTTGGCGTGGAGGGATTCCAAGACCTTTTGGAGCGCTTACGCTTCTCAGGCTCCAGCGCTTCCCTGGCGCGCGTGGAAGAGGCCCTGCTGAAACACGGCAACGGCCTTCGCCTTGCGGACGACCTGACGCTGATCGCCGTGCGGATACATTAAAAGGTTTCGGCCGGCAAGGCCAATCAGAACACCATAAGAAACAGTGATAAAGCAGCAGCGGGATTGAAGAGAAATCTTTCAAAGGATCAAATCGATGGCTGACGAAGAACCCGATCGACTTTCCTGGATCATCTGGTTATTGGTTGCTGCCGGAACCGTAGCAATCGGGATTTGGCTGTATGCAAAGTGGCAACAGGCCGCCGCTATAGGCTCGTACTTGAGTGATCTTTAAGCCTTTGAACTTCCTTCCCGATATGGAATATCAAGGGATTTGACGCCCCCCGGGCACGGCCGTTATCATCAATGCGAGCGTGGGCTATTATCATCCCGCGGGAGGGTTTCAATTCGATCGGATCTCAGCTTGTTTGCAGTTATCCAGTTCCTGGTTTTCGAATTGTGCGGAATCCATGAGAATTGTCTGAAGCAGAATTTGCAGAATTAATGAATGGACAGAATTGAAAACAGCATTCTGAAAAATCAAAAATTCTGAGAATTCTGCTTCAGAATAATAAGGAAGGATTCAACATAGACGAATGTTCGAAAAAGACGAGCTAACCTATAGAATCATTGGTTGTGCCATGAAAGTTCACAATATCCTCGGGGCGGGTTTTCAGGAAGTGATTTACCAGCGTTGTCTTGCCATAGAACTGGAGAAAGCAGGGCTCAGCTACGAACGAGAAAAAGATCAACCTATCTATTATGAGGGCACTGAGGTTGGAACTCGCCGGGCTGACTTTATCGTGGAGAATCGCGTGGTTATCGAACTAAAAGCATTGACCCAGCTTGAGGATGTTCATATTGTTCAAACGAAGAATTATACCGTGGCCTATGATTATCCCGTCGGCCTGCTCATCAACTTCGGCAGTCAAAGCCTGGAACATAAGCTGATTTTCAATCCCAAGTATGAGTTCAAACCGGAGAAGAGTAGAAAGCAGGGAAAGTAAAGAGAATTGTCTGAAGCAGAATTTACTGAATTAAAGAATGGACAGAATTGGATGTGGCATTCTGAAAATTCATGGATTCTGCGAATTCTGCTTCTGACATAGTCAGGTAAGGTGGAACGCGCTTCGCTTGTTCCACCC
>Ga0272444_10003042_pt1 | contig 15319 bp, 14 predicted proteins | sample SSMForm13_FD_201033 | JGI IMG/M metagenome (GOLD analysis project Ga0272444, IMG submission 201033) | Marine sediment archaeal communities from Little Sippewissett salt marsh, Falmouth, MA, United States - SSM-Form-13 | ecosystem: Environmental > Aquatic > Marine > Wetlands > Sediment ...
ATTGTTTTCGGCCATACAGGCCACCATGCAGGCGCCGCAACCTGTGCACTTGTCCAGGTCAATGGCCATACCAAACTTGTACGTCTTCCCGTGGCCCTGATGATGTTCGTCTGCTTCGTGATGTGCCTCTTTCATGGTTACCCCTTCTTCGTCATTAAACTCTGGTCAGCTTGGCCCGAATGCCCCACGTGGCACACAGTCCAGAAATCGGGTCTTCCACCACACCCAAAAGGCTATTCGCATTGACACCTTTGCCTGCCAGGTAGTCGTCATAAGCCGTATGGCCAAGACCCTTGGGGACCCCTATCACGCCGGGCATGATCCCCTCAAAAAGGTGGACGAGGACCTTTGCCGCCCCCTTGGGGGTTTGGAGCGTGGCATATTGGCCTTCAGACAGGCCGTGATCGGCAGCCGTTTCGGGGTTGACCTCCACAAATAAATCATTGCCCTTCAACTCCGCTTCTTCCAAGGTCTTCGTACAAAACGGCGGATTCCCAACATGGCCGCCTGCCAGACGCATCAATTCCGTGGGGATCAAGACAAGGGGATACGACGCAGCATCCCCCTCCGGCTGCACCGGTTCGTAGTGGGGAAGATACCCCACATCCTTGCGTATTTTCAGGCCGACCTGGTCAAAGGCCGAGACATGGAACTCAAACTTGCCCGACGGTGTGCCAAAGGCCTGTCCCCAGGCTGGTGGCGTGTAGTGCGCCTGTTGCAGATAGCCTGTCTCCTCGAGGCTGTCCCACTGATCTGCCAGGGTTTCCTTCAACAGGGTCTCATAGTCCTCCCAGGGGAAGGCGTTTCGGATAGTCCCCCCCAATGCCTGCGCGATGGTCATGAGGGTGTCTCCAGCATGCTTTGTATCGAATTGAGGCGCGACCACGGGCCTCAATAAGCCGAGCAAGGGTTTTTGCAGACCCGCGGGCGTCGGGCAATCTTCCCACCGTTCCAGATAGTGATGGTTGGGCAGGATCAAGTCTGCGTGGTGGGCGGTTTCGTCCATATAGCTGGAAAAACTCACCACAAAGGGGATGTTCTCGAAGGCCCTGGCCGCCGCTTGCGTATCGAGGGTGGTATAGTATGGATCCGCCTCGTGAATGAGTAACGCCTGGACCGCCCCAGGCTTCTCGCTTGCCATTTGAAACAATCGCTCCGGTCGATGACCGGTTAAGGGATAACGCTTTGTACCAGCGCCATCCAAGCGAGGCATACGGCAACCCGTCCAAGCTGTGGTATCCTGACTCACTTCCGGCCATCCTGGGGCAGCCACTCCTGGACGGGTCCACACGCCACCTGGCCTGTTGATATTTCCCACCAGCGCATTCAGGGCGTGAACCGCCATGCATTCGTATACACTTCCAGGCACGGTGCCCTTGCCGCGGCCCCAAACCGCCAAGGGATACTTGGCTCTTGCAAAGGCCCTGGCAAGGTTCACAATCTTTGAACTGGAAAGCCCCGTCATCCTGGATACGGCTTCAGGCGTATATTCGGTCAGCACCAAACGCTTGAAGCCCATATAGCCCTTTCCCGTAGCGTCAGTTCCATTCTCAAATCCAAAGGTATGGTTTCTGACAAAGTTGTCATCATACAGTGATTCTTTGATGATCACGTGAGCCAGCCCCAGGGCCAAAGCGCCTTCGGTTCCTGGATTGATGGGATGCCAGCTGTCTGCCTTGGCCGCTGTGTTGGACAGGCGGGGTTCAATCTGCACGACGGTTGCCCGGTCTTTCTCATCGCCGGAGCGCCAAAGGCTATGGGCCTTGATAACGCGTACAGGCGAGCCCCAACCCTCTATGAGACCGCTGCCAAAACTCAGGATGAAGTTTGCACGCTCCAGGTCATAACCCACGGAAGACGTGACCCCTTGCATGAGGCTCAGGGTCAACGAATAGGTATCCTCAGCAGACGCCGTGCTGATAAGATTTGGTGACCCGTAAGCCTTCATAAAACGGGCAAATAACTGGGGTACCGTTCCCCCATTGGGGCCCAGCACACAGGCCACCGTATGGGCCTGGCCACTACCGCGCAAATCGCCGAGTCTATCGACCACCTCAGCAAAGGCATCATTCCACGAGATCTGTTCCCACTGTCCTGCCCCTCGCTGTCCTGCCCGTCGTAAAGGGCCCGGCACGCGCCAGGGGCCATACAGGAGTTGAAGACCTGCTGCACCCATGAGGCAGATGCCTCCGTCATTAACTGGATATCCTTTTCTCCCTTCGATCTTTACGGCGCGGTCTCCAACCTTTCGAACAGTAATACCGCAACCGCCAGGACAAAGGGTACAGACCGAGTCTACGTGGGTGACTTCTCCCTTTTGAGGAAGACGGCCTTTCAGGCCTCCTAGCTGGTACCGTGGCCAAAGCTCCTGAGACCAGATGGTCATATCGTCCATCAACTTCCAGTTGACGGGTGTGAGCATAAAACCGGCGCCAGCCCCGGCCGAGAACCCAACTGCAAGCTCTATAAAAGTTCTTCTGTCCAATTTCATAGATCTTCCCCTTGCATATAACCGATAAGTGCTATGTTCGACATATTACTTGTGGCATTGAAAACAAGCCCCTTGGTGACCGGTCATTTCCTCGTGGCACTCCGCACAGTCATCCATCTTCATGCGATCCCAAGAGTTCTTCTTGAGACCAGCGATGTTCCAGCCCCATATGTCACGGCTGTACTTGGTGAGGCGATTGTACTGGTAAGGCCTGGTGTGATCCGATTCCCCCACGGGCCCGTGACACGTGACACACTCCATTTCTGCCATATTTACATGGGCTGGGTGAGAGAAAAAGACACACTGAGGTTGGCGGGCATAAATCAACCACGGGATTTCTTTCCCTGGCTCCACATACTCTTGAACGAGCTTGGCTTCTTCAGCACTCTCTCCAACTGCTTCCTCGTGGCACTCGACGCAGTTTGCCAGCTTAGGGACCCCTGAGAAGCTCCCGTCCTCGCGGAAGTAATGACAACTCTCACACTCGCCCAATTCCTCCACATGCACCTTGTGGTTGAAATCAATGGGCTGTTCTTTCTCGGCATAAAGGAGCAGCGGGAAGATCACCCAGCCGACAAAGAAGTGGGACACAAAGCCGATGAAAAATGCAACCAGAGGTATGATGAATCGCCACGTCCCTGGTTTCACGGGTTCAGGGCTAGCCGGGACTTGCTCATCGCTTGCCTCTGCCTGCTCACCCTCAGCTACGGTTTGCTCTTTTTCTTCTTCTGTTGCGCTCATGGAATCTCCCTATCATCCGGTCTTGAGAGTCCAAATACTGGCATGTCAGCTGACATGCCGTACCACCACATAACCACACATCGCCCTTTACCCCATCCTTGGTGCCGTGACCTGGGTCTGTGGTAATCTTTAACGTCTATCGGAGTAAGGACTTGTCCCAAAAACAAGACAGATGAGACTAAATAGTGAAAATATCACGACTTGTGCCACCAAAACATCCTGTCCCCTTTACCCCGAAGTCCTGATTTTGTCAAGGAAAAATCACAGCAAAACCACAAAGCTTAAGCCTTCTAATTGTCTCGGACCAAGGAGTCACCAATCAACAAGGCGTGGGCGCGAGAATCCTGTAGTAGGGCTAAGAAAGCTTTCTGTTCAATATGAGGTAAAAGACCACTTGGATGGATTCTATGAGAAATCCCAAAGCATATAGGGCGGCATGTTTGTGGAAGAGAAATTGCCAGGCAAAGAGAGTCGCTGCGAGTGCCAGGGAGACCTGCAGAACCCTGACACAGAAGAGTCCGGTTTCAACCGGCCTTCGCGCTGCGGCAAAGGCCAGGAAAGCCCGGGTGCCCGGCACACTGACTGCCAGGCAAAACCAGAACTTCTCCGTGGGGAAAAAAACCATGGGCCAATTGTAGCCAATAAAGGCCTTGTTCACGACGAGAATGGGCCAATTGGGATTGACCACAAAGAGGGCCGCCACGGCCACATAGATCATGGCCATCACCTCAAGAGACCACCGGACGCCCTTTGGCAGAGGCTCTTTTCCCTCTGCCCTCATGACTCGGCCATTTTTTCCAGGATATCCCTTTTCATGGCATCAAGGTCTTCACGTTCTATCCGAGCCCCTTTCAATCCTCCGTTTAGAGCGATTTCTGACAGGTAGCTATGGCCATCTGCGGTGACCAGCAGGTCGATATGGGCATAAGGAAACTTCCCCCGCTCCATGACATGGCGACAACGGGTTCGCTGGTCTTTACTCAAGTCATAGGGCCTGCTGGTGCCGCCTACTGAAAGGTTTGTTCTGAAGTTATTCCGATTTTCCCGGGTATAAGCTTCGCAGTAGTCACCCGCGATAACGACGCGTACATCGGTGTAATTTTCAAGAAAAGGCTGCACGACGAAGGGATATGAAGCAGTATCGGAGGCCATTTGGTTGTAAGTGGCTTCGATGTTGTCCCATCGATGTATGCCGAATCCACATTGCAGACGGTCCTCTTTTGTGACCACAGGGCCGACACCCTGTTGATTATAGGTGTTGATGGCATACATAAGATCTACGCGCCTGGTGATAATGAGCGTGTGGGGGATCATCCAGTGGCGAAAGACCAGGGCCTGGGCCACCTTTGACCCGGCAAGGGTTTGGGAAAGGGCCGAGGGGAAGAGCTGAACGCCTCTTTCCAGAAGGTCGACAAAGGCGCGGTGCTTCAGGGTCTTAAAGCTCAGCATACCTATGAAGCAGTCGCCTGCCTTTAGTTCATCATATCGTTCTTTTAGCTCACGGTTTGTCCGGATGAACACGGCTATGCACTCATACCCTAATTGATCGTAAACAAAATGAAAAACAGGGGTAAAATTTTAAAATAGCAGTCATTTTTGTTATGTTTTCCAAAATTCAATATGTCTTCTATGGATGAGATATAGCTTTCAGAAATTTCTTTCATTTTGTTTACCCTTCGGGAAAGCCGATGCCACCCCATCTTCTTCGTTGCCAAGGGCTCGCGGTAGACGACTACAGCTTCGCCCTTGGACGCCTTGAAGCTGGGACACCCTCGACTTTCGCTCAATTAGGGTCAGGCTAGGATATTGTCGGATTTGAACCGATTAAGCGAGTGCATCCCCCGCTGCTTGCAGCGGGGTTAGCGAGCGCATATAAAACTAGTATTGTTCCTTACGGTCGAAGATTCCCTGCAGCTTGCTGCAGGGTCTTCAATTCTGGATTTCGTGAACCTGATCCCTGTCTTCAAGGGCAAGCTCGATGAGCCGATCCAAGAGTTGGCTGAAAGAGATCCCTGCCGCCTTGGCTGCCAACGGAAAAAGACTCACGGGGGTCATCCCCGGGATCGTATTGGTTTCCAACACATAAATGATTTCATCATGGATAATCATGTCGGTCCGGCTATACCCGCGACAACAAAGGCCCCTATGGGCTTTGGCAGCGTAGGATTGAGCGCAATCAGAGAGCCATTTACTGATGCGGGCTGGACAGATCTCGCGGGTAGCCCCTTCCTGGTATTTTGCCTCGTAGTCAAAGAAGGTGTAGCTGGATTCAGGGATGATTTCCACAATGGGGAGGAGTTGACAGTTGTCATTGCCGAGCACGCCTCCCGTGATCTCAATGCCTTCCAAGTAGGCCTCCACCATGACGTGCGGGCCGTATTCAAAGGCCCGATCAAGGGCCTGCGGCAGTTGGTTCGGGGACTGCACGACACTTGTGCCGATACTCGACCCTCCATGCCGGGGCTTGACAACTAAAGGGTACCCCGGCATTTTGGCCAAGGCTTCCCCATCATAAGCTTCTCCCAGCGTGATCACTTCAAAGGCCGGCACGGGCAGGCCCGCCTCCCTATAGAGCCTTTTCGAAACCCACTTGTCCATGGCCAGAGCGCTTCCCAGCACGCCGGAGCCCTGATACGGTATATGGAGAAGCTCCAGAAGACCTTGAACAGTGCCATCTTCACCATAGGGCCCGTGCAGTACAATGAAAGCGACGTCAATCCGGGACGCTTCGGCCACCAATTTGCCGAGATCCGTGGCCGGGTCGTAGCGTGTGACGTCATACTTAGCCTTATCAAGGGCTTCATAGACCTGGTTGCCACTCTTGATGGAGACCTCACGCTCCGAGGAAATACCCCCAGAAAGCAAGGCCACTCTTGGTTTCGTCATTGACCCGTCAATTCCTTTTTGGCTGCCAGAAACTCGTCGATCGTAATGAGATCTTGCTTGAGTAGGCGAGCCAGATCGGTCAGTTGCTCGGCATGAGGGGCACTTGGATCCGTGAGCAGTTTCGGCCTGTTAGGGCCTTCATGAGGGATGGCAAGTGGTTCCTGGCTTTGGCCCAGCCTCACACTTGCCAGTCCTCCGAGTAAGGACACTTCTACGGTGCGACCCTGGAATAGAGGATCTTTGAGGGCATCTTTCAATTTCCTCCCACGCTTTTTTATATGCTTCCACCATAAATATGCCGAGCCGGCGACAACAACGCCTCCCACGGCCAGGACCCAGGGCAGGTATGCGATAACGCCTCCGAAAAAGAACAGGCAGGCACCGAGACCGAAGATCAGAATCACGTGCAAGACAAGGACAAGATGGGCGAGCAGGACACCACCAAAAAGATTTTCCGGTGCCTTGAAGGCATTTGGTGCTTTATTCATCATTCCACCCCCTGGCAGGACACGCTGTGCATTTTGGATTCCTCTTAGAGCAAAATGTGTGCCCTAAATGGACCAGGAGTGCATGGTATTCATTGAACATGGCAACGTCGGGCTTCAGACAGTCCATGAAGAAAAAGCGAACCTCGTCGTAAGAGGCCTCTTGAGGCATGAGCCTGTGCCTGAAAAGGATTCGCTTGGTGTAGGTGTCCACAACAAACGTTGGCCTGTTTCCGGCATAAAGGAGGATGCTGTCAGCGGTCTCTGGTCCGACGCCTTTGATGGATAGCAACTTGTTTCGCAGGGTGTCAAGTGCTTCGGTCAGGAGGCACTCAAGGTCCCCCCCATTTTCCAGGAAAAGGAATTCCAAAAAGTTTTTCAAGCGCCGGGCTTTTATATTGTAATAACCTGCAGGCCTGATCACTGCGGCTACATCCTGAACCGGTAAATCATAAAGGGCGTCTGGGGAAAGGAGGCCTGCGGCTTTCAGATTGCCCATGGCTTTTCTAACATTTCGCCAGGCCGTGTTTTGGGTGAGGATGGCCCCAATCGCCACCTCAAAGGGGGAATCCCCCGGCCACCAATGGCGCGGGCCGAAGGCCTTGTACAATCTGCTGTAAAGATCAAGTAAGAGCCTCTTCCTATCAACCATGAGAGGTCAGGATCCGAAACGCTTCACCAGTTTTTTCTCGTAGCGTTGGTCCTTTTCGAGAGTGGTAGTGGTGCCCCGCATCATGTTCAGCTTCATGATGAGAAAATTGAGCTTCTTAAGTTGGCGGTACCTAGCTTTTGTGTCTTCCATCCCCGCCAACAGGTCTTCGGTCTTGGCAATTTCTTTTCTAAGGGCGATCTCGGGAGGAACATATCCTGCATTCTTCAAGATCTTATAGGCCATTCGAACATCTTCCGGCATATGGGAATCCCTTTCCAGGGCAAGGGGCTTTCCTCTTCCGGGCAGGTCATTAAAGGCCCCATCCTTCATAGCCTCTTGGATACGTCTTTCAGCAATTTTCTGAAAACAGATCATATCTTTTCGTAAAGCGCTTTTTTAGTAAACAGATTAACGATATCTTGATCCAGACGTCCGGCCTCTGCATGAGCCTTAAGCACCTGGCACGCCTTGGAAGCTGGCATGGCGCTCCGGTAGGGTCGATCCACCGCAGTTAGGGCGTCAAAGATGTCTGCTATGGCCAAAATCCGGGCTTGGAGAGGAAGTTCATCTGATGTGAGTCCCCTGGGATAGCCCGTTCCGTCGAGGAATTCGTGGTGGGATGCTGAAAAAAAAGGCACATTCTTTAACGTTTTGGTAAAGGGGATATTTTTTACAATATTGTAGGTATGTTCCACGTGGGTCTGGATTCTCTCGTACTCCACGTCAGTCAGGTTGCCTTGTTTGATGGAAAGACATTCCACTTCTTTATCAGTCAGGTAAGGCCTTGCCTTGCCATGAAGATCTTCATAAGTCTTGGAAGCTATCTCTTTCAGGGTCCTCGCATCTTCGTCTGACAGAAAAGGGGCTTGATTGACCTTGATGACAAAGCTCAGTTCTCGTTCTATTTCTTGCCCTGTGTTTTCGCCCTTTCTTCTTGTGGGGTGACGCCGCGAGTCTTTTTTGTCTTCACTGGACGTGTGGTGGCAACCCTGGTTGACCGTCAGGCTCTTGATCAGGTCAAAGCGAGTCGCGATGGTGGCCATGGCCTCAGCAGAGAGCTTGTTCTCCTTGTCCAAGATCTGTTCCGGTACACCGATCTTGCCGATATCATGAAGCCATGCTGCGTAACTGACCTCTTCCATCTCCTCGGGTGTGAAGAAAACGTCTCGAAAGGGGCCCATGGTTTCATCATTAATGGCCTTAGCCATGGCCTCTGAATAGGCGGCCACACGCCTTGAATGACCCGCCGTGTGAGGGCTTCGAGCGTCGATGGCTGAGGCGGAATACCGAATCAAGGCGTCAAATAGGGCCTTGATATTTGCGATCAATTTGGCATTGCGAATGGCTACGGCTGCCTGTGACGCCAGAGACATGACAAGGTGTTCCACTGATTTTTGGAAGGGCACGACAAGACCTGTTTCGGTCGTGGCATTAATCAATTGGAGAACGCCCAGTCTATGTTCCTCCCGATCTTTCATGGGGACAACCAGCATGGATTTGGTCACATAGTCGTTGCGCAGATCGAAGTCAGGATTGAAATTGTACGGCACGGTCTCAGGTAGTTTGTAGACGTTTTCTATGTTTAGGCTCTCTCCTGTAATGCCCACATAGCCCGCGATGCTCTCTTTTGACAGGGGAAGGGGATAGGGTTTGAAACCCGGAGGAGCGTCCGTCCGCCGTTTCAGGGTGTCGTTTTGCGCCACATGAAAGTAAAGCATGCCTTGGTCCAAGATGTAGAGACTACCGGCATCTGCCCACGTAAACGCCCTTGCCTCACGGACAATGAGCTCTAAGAGCTTTTCCAAGTTGGTTTCACTGGAAAGGGCAATGCCAATCTGATTGAGCTTCTCAACCTGTTTTCTCAAGGCAGAATCTGAGAGGGGGCCCTGCTCCTTTGAGGACGCGTACGCATGGGTCTGGTCAGCAGGGGGGCCGTGTGAGGTAAAACCTTCGGTTTCAAGTTGCGCCTTCACAGCTCTTTCATATAGGATTTCAGGCAAGCTTTCAAGGGCCTTTGGGGTAACAGCCCTTAAAGTCCGAGAATGGGATGCGTTGCGGCAGCACACGCTTTGTGCTATCTAGTTTCCATGCATAAATGGCCCTTTCCCCCTGAGCGGCGTTCTCCTCGGGTTTTGGCCTGCGACGTACGAAAAGTACGCCTCGGCGTAAACCCTTGTGTGGCCTTGCTCAGAGCGAAAAATGCTCATTTCTGCATTGGAAACTGACGCCTGTGCCCAATGATTGGATTATGTTTCGTGGATGGGCACTCTCCATTCCGGGAAGCACCGGCCTTTAAGGCGGAAAACTTCACCTCCACACAGGGAGCCTCTTATGACAACCCATGGGTTTGGATACGCCAAACTGGATCACCCCGAGGTGCTAAAGGCCATATTTCATACGCGCAAGGAGATGGAAGCCAATCCGCCACCGGAAGCTATCGACCATGACATAACCGTGGAAGAGGGTATTCGGATTGGTGCCAGGTTTCATATGGCTGGGGTAGAAGATCCCAACATTTTATTTTTCCACGGAAACGGAGAGATCGTTGGCGATTACAACATGATCGGTCCTGTGTATAACGAACATGAACTGAGCCTTCTTGCGGTCGACTATCGAGGGTATGGCAGGAGCGACGGCGTGCCCTCGGTAACGGCCATGATGCGCGATGCCCACGTCATCTTCAAGGACGTCCAAAGGTGGCTGAAATATGGAGGCCGAACCGGGCCCCTTTTGGTCATGGGTCGATCCCTTGGGAGCGCATGCGCTATAGACCTGGCAGCGTCTCACCAGGAGGAGATATCCGGCCTCATCATTGAAAGTGGTTTTGCCGAAACCGTCCCCCTGTTGAATTGCCTGGGGGTTGACACCCAGGCCCTGGGGATGACCGAGACGGATGGCTTCAAGAACGTGCAAAAAATCGCGCAATTTGCCAAGCCAACGCTCATCATTCATGCCCAGTCAGATCAGTTCATTCCTGTGATGAGCGTCGAAGTCTTACAGGTGCACTGTCCCGCGCGGAGCAAAGAATTTCACATGATACCTGGTGCTGACCACAATACGGTGATGCTCCGAGGTGGGAAGTATTATTTTGAAATCATCAAGCGATTTACGAACAAAATTGAAGGAAAGCGTCCCCAGCGAAGGCACTACTATCGAGATAAGCGAAAGCGTGCCTCAAAGACCGTCCATTGAGAAAGGGGCAAGATCCCTGTCGGCGGTAGAATGGCTCTGTGCGTAACTTTCCGTTTGGAGCTGGGAAGCACAAGTAGAGAGCTTTGAAGAACTCATTTGAACGACCATCATGGACTTTTTGGGGTACCCATCTGGGCGAAGCGAACGTGCCCACTGCAGTGGGCAAATCATGAACTGTTTGAGGCCCCTGGGCCGAGTTTTCATGATTTAGTGAGCAAGCCCGCAGATGGGTCAAAAAGTTCATGTAAATAAGTGAAAGGGAGTGTTTCAAAGGTCTCAAGCAGGAAAAAAGAGGTGTGGTGGCGGTGCAGGGACTTGAACCCCGGACACTGCGGATATGAGCCGCATGCTCTAACCGACTGAGCTACACCGCCACGAAGAGAGACTTGAGATTTTCAGTGCCTCGGCATGGCCAGGCTTGGGGACCCTTCAATTATACTAACACGTGTTGCCGTGCCGAGTAAAGGCCTCGCTTTGCCTGTCCACCACGGCCATGGCGTTTTCCGGACCGTGGTGTCAGGGGTCAATAGCACCTCGTATTCTGCTAGTCAAGGCCTAGACGTGCGTGGAATGATGAGACATCCTTGCTCAGGGGTTATATTATCAGGCGGTCTGAATACCCGGATGGGAGGCCAAAACAAGGCGCTTCTTCCGGTGGGTGATAAGCTTACGCTGGACCGCCTTTCAAGCACGTTTGAGGGCCTTTTTGAAGAGGTGGTGCTGGTCACCAATGCGCCCCTTGAATACCTCTCATGGGACCTCATGATTGTAACCGATCTTTTCCCTCTGCGAAGCTCCCTCACGGGTATCCACGCCGGTCTCTTTCACGCCTCAGCGCCTCATATTTTTGTTACCGCCTGTGACACCCCCTTTCTGAAAAAAGAACTGATCACCACCCTTCTGGACGAGCTTGAGCCAAAGTGGGATGTGATTATACCGGAAACCAAGGAAGGGGCCCAACCGCTTTGTGCCATCTATTCCAAGCGCTGTATAAAGCCCATTGAACATCAACTCAGCAAGGAAGACCCCAAGATCATAAACTTCTTTTCCAAGGTCAAGGTGAAAAAGATCGCTGAACCGCAGCTCAGAAGGGCAGATCCTGATCTTGTTTCCTTCTTCAACATCAATACCCCGGAAGACCTGGCCGCATGTGAGAAGATGTGGCAAGAAGGGCTCTAATTGGTCCACATGATAGCTCTTCGATGGCTGTCGCGGGGAAAGCTGTCCTTTGCTTGAGGAAGCAGCAGAATCGGATGCCGGTCGCGCATGACGAGGTGAGACGTTCTTTGTCTTGGACGACGACGGAGGGTTTATTGTGCCAAAAATCTTTCTTCCATGAGGTCAGCAAGGCCCTTGATGTCGTTCAACTCGAAGCGAGGAACGCCGAGGTCAAGGGGGATGTCTGATACCAGGGCAACCAGGTGGTCATCGTTGTTGCAAAGGGGCTTGTCATGGACCTGGCTCCGGAAGACTTCTATCTTCGGTTTGGATTCTCTTTTGTACCCTTCTGTTAAGATGATATCCACTTCCTGGAAGTAGTTTGTTGCCAGGCCGTCTATGGTCTCCTCGGTCTCTACGTCCCTGATCACGGCTACCTTCTTAGGCGATGAAATGGCCACGGTGCGGGCTCCTGCGTGTTTATGACGCCAGCTGTCTTTGCCTTCATGGTCTATGTCAAAGCCATGGACATCGTGCTTGATCGTTCCAATGCGGTAACCCCTCGCGGTCAATTCGGACACTAGCTTTTCCAAGAGTGTGGTCTTCCCGGCATCTGACTTACCCACAATGGAGACAATAGGCGCCATAAGGGCTTCCTGTCCCTGGATCACCTTCTTCTCCGGCAGGGACCTGCTTAACAAAGAGGCTTCAAAGGGGTTAAGGGGTTGGACGAGAACTGTCTCGCCCTTGCTCAGGCGGCTCTTATCTGGATCGATGATGATCAAGCCATTAGCCCTGGTCATAGCAAAGCTAATCTCAACGTCTGGTCCCACTAGAGGAAGAACGTGGTAAGCGGAGTCCTTTTCTCTGACCAACCCTTGCGCCAAATGTTCTATGCCGGGCTTTTTCTTTATCCCCTGTTCCAAAATCGCTCTGATGGGGGGCACCCCGTCTGCCTTGAAGGCCATGAGTCGCAAGAGGGCCGGTAGAACCAGGGTGTAGAAGGCCACGTAGACCGCACTGGGTGTGCCGGGTAAGCCAAAAACAGGTTTCTTGTCATAAAGACCATAAGAGGTTCCTTTGCCGGGCCGCATGGACACGGCGGCAAACCGCAAGTCAACCCCCATCTCCTGCATCAAAGGGCGAGTAAGGTCAGAGGACGCATTGGACGAGCCGCCAGTGGTAATGAGAAGATCGCTTTTAAGGCCTTCTTCAATATCTTGCCTGAGGGCGTCTTTGTCATTCCTGGAAATCTTTGCAGCCTTGACCCTGCCGCCGTATTGCTCGATCATGGCCGACAACATGTACATGTTACTGGCCACGATTTTGTGGCCCGTAAACCTATCATGAAGATCAATGAGTTCATTTCCAATAGCAAGGATGCATACCTCAGGTCTTCTTGTGACAGGAACTTTTCTCATTTGCAAAGCGGCCAGGATGCGGAGTACCGCCGGGGAGACAGCCTCTCCCCGCTTAAGGATCAGCGCTCCATTTGTTACAGCTTTTCCCTTCTTCCAGACATGCTGGGAGGGTGGGACGACTGTTTGAACCTCGATGATTCCGGCGCTGTGTCCTGCGTCTTCTTCTTTTACGACCGCATCTGCCCGAGGAGGAATGCCCCCCCCGGTGAAAATGTGTGCAGCCTGCCTTGTTTCTATAGGGGCCAAGTCTGCCGTGCTGGGATGGATGTCCTCCACAACGGCCAGTCGAACAGGATGTTCCTTTGTTGCACCGGCCGTGTCTTTGCTGCAAACGGCGTAGCCGTCCATGGCGGCGCGATCAAAACGGGGAATATCTGCAGAGGCATAAATATTCTCACTGGCGATGTGGCCCAGGGTTTTTTCCAAGGGAAGCTGGACCGTTTCCAGGGGATACGTGCTGCCCAGGATGAGGTCAAGGGCTTGTTTTCGCGACACGGCCTTGTGGTAAGCCATTCTCAGCTCTTGTCCTTCAATATTGCGGTGACCCAGTGAACGCCTTTCGGTCTGGAAACGCCGTGCTGTGCACCGGGACTTCTGGTGCACACCAACCAGTTAGTGGCCAAAAAAGGTTCTTGCCCTCAAAAAAGCGTGGAAATCCTCCAAAAAATCAATAATATAAATGTTTCTGTCCATTGTCAAGAAGAAATATGTCATATAAGGCTTAATGATCGAGTGGTGGTAGGGGTTTTGGATTGACTTTTTAAGTACACGCTTATATTCGACTTATTGGAGGCATGGGCCATAGAAGGAGGAAAACACCATGAATCTTACTGCCTTGATTGACAAAATGAAGGCCCATCCGGAGTTCCCCAGGGTCGGCATGATCCTGTGTCACATGGGCGTGGTCCGAGGAACCTCCCGGGATGGGCGCCCCGTTTCTGGCCTGGACCTTACGGTTGACCGTGACGCACTGGCGGCCATTCTTTCTGAGCAGAGACAGCGGCCTGGCATTGTGGACATATTGGTCCGGATACAGGAAGGATCACTTAAAGTCGGTGATGAGGTCATGTTCATCGTGGTGGCGGGTGATGTGCGGGATCATGTGATTCCCGTATTGGGCGATACCTTGAATGCCATAAAAAAGCAGGTCACCCAAAAGACAGAACACTTCATATAGGGGAAGAAAGGCAATGCCCACATTCAGCCATCTTGATGAAGAGGGGAGGGTGCGCATGGTAGATGTCTCTCAAAAGCCTGCCACTGCCAGGATAGCAGTGGCCCAAGGGGTGGTTACCATGCAGCCAGAGACCTTTGATCTGATCAGGGACCAAAAGGTAAAAAAGGGGAATGTCCTGGCAACTGCCCGCATTGCAGGTGTGATGGCTGCCAAGAGGACGGCAGAACTCATACCCATGTGTCATCCCCTTCCCATTACGCATGCACAGGTGGATTTTTTCCCCCAGCCTGAAACCCACAGTATAAGGATAGAAGCGGCCGTCCGAGTGATCGGACAGACCGGGGTAGAGATGGAAGCCCTGACCGCTGTGTCCGTGGCTGCCTTAACGATTTACGACATGTGCAAATCGTATGACCGCACGATGACCATCTCTGATGTGTACCTGGTGAAAAAATCAGGGGGAAAAAGCGGCACCTTTGTGAGGGAATGATGATGAAGGAGGCCCTAACTTACGACGTGGCTGAATTCGCGGAAGGCCGCTTTCAAGATGCCCAGGTCACGGCTATTCAGGAGGTGCCTTTGACGGTCTATCTCAATGGCCAAGAGATCGTCACGTTGCTCTGTATGGGAAAGCACCCCAAACACCTGGCAGTGGGATTCCTAAAATCTGATGGGTTCATTACAGACTTAGGGCAACTTAAGGATACCCATGTGGAGGAGGTGCTCAACGGGTTTAAGGTGCACGTTGAAACATGTCATGATCCCTTCAAGCTCAGACCCCTTGCTCGATCTATCACCTCTGGATGCGGGAAGGGGACAGATTTTCAGCGGAATGTAGCAACCATTGCCACCACCCATGTGTCGGCCAGGCTGACCGTGTCACCGCAGCAAATCCTTGAACTCATGGCCCAACTTCATGAACGTTCCACCCTGTACCGGGCCACCAGGGGGTGCCATAATGCTTCCCTTGCCACACCAGAAAAGATCATGATCTTTCGTGAAGATATTGGCAGGCACAATGCGATTGACATGATTGGCGGTCAATGCTTTTTGGACAACATTCCCACCAGGGACAAGCTTATCGTGACGACCGGCCGTATTGCCTCAGAGATCCTC
>Ga0272444_10003043_pt1 | contig 15319 bp, 11 predicted proteins | sample SSMForm13_FD_201033 | JGI IMG/M metagenome (GOLD analysis project Ga0272444, IMG submission 201033) | Marine sediment archaeal communities from Little Sippewissett salt marsh, Falmouth, MA, United States - SSM-Form-13 | ecosystem: Environmental > Aquatic > Marine > Wetlands > Sediment ...
ATATGGGTTGACAGGATAAGATAAGCAGCGAAAATAAACTGAGTAAGTTGCGAGTTATAAATAATTAACTTCGCGAACCCGACACCTTTATGGTGCCTGAGGCAGTGATCGGCGTTCAATAGCGGAGCCAACGGGAAGGAGCGAGCCGTTATGAAGCTAACACGCAGCAAGTTGACGAAAGAGGAACTTGATGTGTTGTGGAAAAAGTTTTGCGCCTCCAAGGATGAGGCTATCCGCAATCGTCTAATCGAGAACTTCTTGCCGATCGTCAAATACACGGCCGAGCGGTTGCACACGAAACTTCCCGATGAGGTCGATGTCGATGACCTTATCTCGGCGGGCATTTTCGGTTTGGTCGATGCGGTGAACGCCTTCGATCCTGGTCGGGGGGTGAAGTTTGCGACCTACTGCTCGCCTCGAATTCGCGGCGCCATTCTCGACGAGCTTCGCAGCATGGACTGGGTTCCCCGCCTGGTCCGCAGCCGAGCCCACAAGCTCAAAAACTCGCTCCAGCGTCTGGAGGCCCAACTTGGCCGAAAGCCGGAGGAGAAGGAGTTGGCGAAGGATATGAAGTTGCCGATGAACGAGTTTCGCAAGCTCCAACGCGATGCTCACGCCGTCGGTCTGGTCAGCCTCAGCCGCAAATGGTTTGAGACCGATTCCAACAAGGATGTGTGCGAGATCGACGTCCTCCAGGACAAGCGCAGCGACGATCCCTTGCGCGCCGTGCAGCGCAAAGATATCAAGGATCTCGTCACCCGCGGTCTCAGCCGGGCCGAGAGACTCATCATCCTGCTCTACTATTTTGAAGAAATGACCATGCGCGAAATCGGCGAGACGCTCGACCTCTCCGAAAGCCGCGTCAGCCAGATGCACTCAGCCATCCTGTCCCGCTTGCGCCACCAACTGGACAACCGCCAGAAGGAGCTCCAGACGGTGTGACCGAAAACCCGCCCGTGCTTTGGCGGGTTACGGGCATGTGAGTACACGTCCATATCGCCGTAGTCCGGCGGATAAGGCCGGGCAGTGCCACGTCAGGTTTCGCGTGTTGTTCCCGAGTTCGAAGCGTTAGGGCGAGTAAGAAAAGCAGGGCCGTTGTCGCCGCGGTTGCTATTCGTGGCGCAAGGCGGTTATGGGGTCGAGGCGGGCGGCGCGGAAAGCTGGGTACAGGCCGGCGACCAAGCCGACACCTACGGCCATGCTCAGCGGCAGCAGCAGCAGGGCGGGGACGATCTCGGTCTTAATCTCGCTGTTAATGCTTTCGAGCAATTGTGGCAGCAGCACTCCGATACCAATTCCGAGGATTCCCCCAGCCGTGGTGAGCGTGACGGCCTCGACGAGGAACTGCACGACGATGTCGCGCCGTTTGGCGCCGAGCGCTCTGCGGATTCCGATTTCCCTCGTTCGCTCGGTGACGCTTGCGAGCATGATGTTCATAATGCCGATCCCGCCGACGACCAGCGATATCGACGCGATCGAGAGGAACATGATGTTCCACAGCCGCTGCTGGCGTTTCTTTTGTTCGATGAGTTCGCGGGGCACGGTGACGCGATAGTCCTGTTGTTCATGTTCTCGGATGAGCAGGCTTCGCGCGATATCGGCACCATTGAGCACGGCGCGTTCGTCGGCCATTTGCAGGATGATCTGGCTGACCTCGACTCGCTCGAAGCTTCGGCTGCCCGTGGATTGTGCGATGGTGTATTTGCCGAAGCGTCTGATGTCCACGCCGTAGGGGACAATTACCACGTTGCCGGCGCTTTCACCTTGTCCGCCGAGGGCGAGGGGTATTTCTCTCAGTACGCCGACGATGACAAACGGCTGATTGCCTATGCTGACGGTCTGGCCCAGCGGGTTACGGTACTTGAACAGTTTGCGGGCAAGTTCCTGGGTTATCACGCCATGGGGCTTGCGGCGAAGCACATCTACGTTGGATATGAACCTGCCGGCGGTGAGTTTGACTCGGGCGATCTGGGCGAAGACCGGCTCGGTAGCGATCAGCGAGACGGGCATGTTTACCGTCCCCATGTGGGCATACTGCTGGGTCCTGTGAGTTATTGAACAGCGGACAATACCGGGGATGCAGCCACGCATTCTCTCGACATCAATATTGGTCAGGCCGTAATTCAATGCGGTGTGCGAGTCCGACCTGCCGCCGCCGGAGGTGGTTGGCGGCTTGACCGAGTCGATGATGATATTGTCGCTACCGAGGGCACGCAGTGCCCGCTGTGCTTCCTTGCCGGTGCCCTCATTGATCGCCATCATGACGATGACGCTGCAGACGGCAATGATAATGCCAAGGGCCGTCAAGGCCGACCGCATCGCGTGGACCCACAGGCTGTGCAGGCCGAGCAACAGGATGTCGTTTACCTTGTGGATGGCTTTCATATTTGCCTGCTTGGCGATTGGTTTAGCACGTCTGACTTCACCATTCCGTCGGCTAGCACGAGAACCCGTTCGGTGTGGTCGGCTACGTCGTTCTCGTGGGTGACGATGATGATGGTCTTCCCACTGGCGTGCAGTTTGTCGAACAAATCGAGGATTTCGTAGGTAGTGGAACTGTCGAGATTGCCCGTCGGTTCGTCGGCCAGGATTATCAGCGGGTCGTTTGCCAGGGCGCGGGCGATGGCGACTCGCTGTTGCTGCCCACCGGAAAGCTCTCGCGGGCGGTGGGTGGCGCGGTCGCCCAGGCCCACCAGGTCAGCCAGGTGTCTGCTTCGCTCCCGGCGGATGCTGCGCGGTATGCCCTGGTAGAATAGTGGCACTTCGATATTCTCCAGGATCGTCAACTGTTGAACCAGGTTGAAGCTTTGAAAGACGAAGCCGATCTTGTTGTTCCGCACGTCACTGAGTTCGTTGTCGGTCAGGGCTGAGACATCTTGCCCGCCGATGAAGTACTTTCCGTTTGTCGGCCGGTCCAGGCAGCCGAGGATATTGAGCATGGTGCTCTTTCCCGATCCGCTCTTGCCCATGATGGCGGCATACTCGCCCTGGCGGATGGTCAGGCTGACCGCCCGCAAGGCCGACACCGTAGTCGTTGCCAGGTGGTAGACCTTCCAAAGCTCTTCCAGGCGGACAATTTCGCTCACGTAATCGAGTTCCTTTTGCTTGGGTGGGAGGAGGTTACTTACTGGCAGGCCGGGGGGCGGCGCCATTGCCTCCCTTGCCCCTGGTCGGGCGAGATGGCTTTCCTCGGGCGGGCGCGGGGCGTTGTGGCCTGGCCCTGGCACCGGTCTTGGGCGTGCCAGAGCCTTGTCCAGCCTTTGTCGCATTCTTGTCCTTGGGCGTACCTTCGGCGTCCTCTTCTTCCTTCGACTTGCGAGTGGTTTCGATCTGCTCGCCTTTCGGCGGGGCCAGAAGCACCTTGTCGCCTTCCTTGAGACCGGAGAGAACCTGGACCTGAGTGTTGTTCATTCGTCCGAGTTTTACCGATGATCGCTTATAGTTGCCGCTGCCATCAACAAGGTAACAGAAGGTCTCATCCTGGCGGGTGTACACCGCCGCGATTGGAACCTGAAGGGCGCTATCGAGTCTGGCGAGTTCGATTTCCACCTCGTTGCTCATGCCAGGCCGCAAGCCTTCAATTTCCTCATCGAGCTCGACGGTGACGGAGAATACCTTCACGCCGGGGTTGAGCCAGCGGTTCTGGCTGTCCGGCAGGACGCCGACACGGATAATCCTGCCCGGGTAGGTGACATCGGGTTTGTTCTCGAGTCTTACGTGGGCTCGCAGGCCCGGGTGGACCTGGTCGATGATGGCCTCGTAGACCTTTGTTTTGATCTGAAGCGTCGTCAGGTCGGGGATTATCATGAGCTGCTGGCGAGGGTTGATCTTCGCGCCGACCTCGACCCGGGCGTCACTGGAATACCATCGGCTTCCGCCGGTGTCGTAGACGACGAGCCCTTCCTTGTCGGCCTTGACGACCATCTTGCCGGAATCTTCGATGAGTTCGTTGAGTTGCCGGTCCTGCATGTCGAATGTTGCCTGCTCTGCCGCCAGAAGCGCCTCGGCCTTGAGCATTTCGCCGCGGGACTCGATCTCCGCTCTGGCCAGGTCCAGCTTGGCGTCTTCGACGGCGGTCTGCAGCTTCTGTATTTCTCGCGGATGGTCGTATTTGATCAACATTGTCAGAGCGTTTTTGGCCTTCTTCAGGCCCAGCTCAAGTTTGCGTACGCTCAGTCGTTCGGACTTGATGTCGTTCTCGGAAAATGGGCTCTTCAACTCCTCGTCTGCGTTTACCTTGAGTTTGAAGTTGAGTTTGTCCTGCGCCAGCAGGAGGTCCTGCTCGGCTGTGGCAATGTTTGAATTGGCGTCGTCGAGTTTGGTCTTGCCCTCGAGCTCGATGTAGCGTCTGAGGTCGCTGTTGGCATCGAGGACGGCCTGATGGGCGGCACGCAGCGCAGCGTCCATTTCCTTTTTCTTCAGCGTCAGGTTTTCGCGTGCCTGGGTCAGGGAATTCTTTGCCGCGGTTACGGTTATTTTGCCCTTCTCTATGTCGTCGGTGAGTTCCTTGCACTCGAACTCGATGATCATGTCGCCTTCTTTGACGGCCGTGCCCTCGGGGACGACTTCCTTGATGATTGCGGCGTAGCGAAGCTCGTTGGAGATAACCCGCCTTCTCTCAGCCTTTACCTCGCCGCTCTCGGTTACGGAATAGACCATAGGCCCGCGGGTCACGGTGGCGGTCGGGCCGAGATCGGCATGGTCGGCGGTGGCGCCCGCCGAGCCAAGCATGGCCCATCCGCCGGCGACGGCGCAGCAGGCGAGCAGGACTATCACTACGACAACTCGCGTCTTTCGGCGGGTCCTGACAGGCGCTGGCGCAACTGCTTCTGGTGGTATGAGCCTATCGGGCGTTGTCTGCGGGGCCGGCGAGGTACGGATACCGCTGCCGGATGCGGTCGTATTCAAATGGCTTTTCCCGCTCATGGAGCATTCCCTTCTCGTCGACGACCAGCAACCCGAGGGTCGTCATGAACTGCAATCTCGTAGTCGTATAGCTTACCAAAGCGTCGGTAACACCGTTCTGGGCCTGGCGCAGGTCGTCCTCGGCCTCCAGCACGTCACGCGCGGACGCCTCCCCTTCCTTCTGTTGCAAGACAGCCAGTTTTCGCCGACGTTTGGCAATTTCCACGTTGCGCAGGCGAAGTTTGTAGGTTTGCTGCGACTGCATCAGCGAACGGTAAGACTGGCGTATCTCAAGGCGAAGCGAATCGACGAACTCGTCCCAGGTCCGCAAGGACCGATCGCGCAGCAACATGGCATTGCGGTAGGCATCGCGGTTGTTGGTCTGATCCAGATCATAGGCGAACGCAACCCCGCCTGATCTGGTGTGCTGACCGAAACGGATTTCGGTCGGGTTTCGCGGCCCGGTGTTCGCCGCTGATATCCCCAGTGTTACATCCAGCGTGGGCCTGAACGAGTCCGCGGCGATCTCCACATCGCGATCAGCGTCTCTTACGAGGGATGCCTGGCGAAGCACGTCAGGGCGCGACTGCATGGCGACATCGAAAGCCTGGCTTTCGGCCACTGCCATCGGCAGCGGGCCGATGCGGTTGAGTTCCTTGAGCGCGTGGGGGTAGTCCAACTCGATTCGTGCCTCGATCGGCAGGCCCAGCGTGATCTTGAACCGGTCGAGCGAGTCGTTGTACCGTTGCTCGTCTTCGGTCAGGCGAACGCGGGCGTCCAATAGGTTCTGGTCGGCCTGGTCGAGTTCGATCTGCGAGCGGAGCCCGCCTTCCACGAGCGTCTTGGTGAGACGGTAAGTATCCTCCAGGCGGGATATGTTCTCGCGCTCGTTCTCGAGCTGGTCCCGCTGCTGCATGACGCTGTAGTACCGAGTCAGGATATCGACGGAGAACTCTTGGGTGAACCGTTCGTACTCCAGCACGCTGAACAGGAAATCTCGCTCCAGGCGATACTGATTCTCGTACGCCAGGCCTCGACATGCCCCGCGAAGCAGCGGCTGGGTGAAGTTCGCGCTGAGTGCCGAACCGATGGTTGTGGACTTCCAGCCAAGCAGGTCGCTGGCAAGGTCTACCCCCAGGCCAAGTGTCAGAACCCCGCCGTTGACAAACTGTTGGGTAAGAGACGCCCCGATCCCCGCGGCACCGCTGTTGGTTTCCCCGCCGTGGTTAACTACCTCCCGGGATGCTTCGCCCGTGAGAGTCCCAGCCGGGAGGGGGAAGTCCCATCCGCGCCGCGTGTTCGCCAGCGCCAGAGCGAGGCTGTAGAGCGTTTCCTTGCGGGTCTGGAACGATCGGCTGTTGCGGGAAGCTACTTGGAGGCACTCGTCGAGCGTAACCTTCTGGAGTTTCTCGCCGAAAAGCGGGATTACCTTCTCGCCGATCACTATGGGCGAGTTGGGGTCCTTGGCCTTTGGCGTGAAGGGCTTGTACGTAACGCCGAACGGTTCGGGTTTGCCCATTGCCTGCTCGTTGCCTTGCTTGATTGTCCGGTAGGCGTCTTTGTCGGCTTGGGAGGCATACTGCGACGGCGTACAGCCAGCCAAGGCCCCAAACAGGGCGGCTGCCACCAGCAGTCTGACGTTACGGCATTTTTGAATCATTGCTCTCACTTTGCTGAGGCATCTGTCGCGAGCACTCAGTCAGATTACTATTCAATACCATAAATCGGTCACGGTTTCCAAGTTCGTAGCGTGGAGGAACCAGCCGTTCTAGGTGCCGGACCCCTCCCAAGGCTGTCGATCGTCCGGTCTGGCCTGGAGCCAGACATTCGCGCCGTTGACCTACTATGGGCCGACGTACTTATATAAAACCGAAGAAAGGGGAATGTTCTACGCGGTATTGGAAAAGTGCCAATTGTTTGCCATGGCCGGCCGCCCCATGGCGAGGAAAAGTCCGCGTTGACGCGTTACAGGTGGGTGCTCAGTACCCACTTTCAAGGCGTTCCCAAGCCTGCCAAGCCGGTTGGTCGAGTGTTGGCAATCAAGGTGATGGTATTGTTAAGCTATGTTATGACAATACTTGTGTGTTGAGAGGCTTGCTTGATGCACGTTCCGAAGGCAGTTCTGGCACGGTTCATGCAACCAGTGGTGTTGTGTGACGTAAGGAACCAAGAGGCCAGGTAACCAAGGGCACAAGAGAAAGACAAGGAGAACCACGATGAGCTACGACATGTTCCTAAAGATCGACGGGATCAACGGCGACAGCACCGACGACAAGCACAAGCAGTGGATCGAGATCAACTCGTACTCGCACCGCATAAGTCAGCCGGTCGGTGGGGCGCTCAGCGCCCAGGGCGTTCACACTGGCGGCCGGGCCGACCATGACGACATCAGTCTGGTCCACAGGCTTGACGCGGCCTCGCCGACGCTGGCGCTGCACTGCTGCACGGGCAAGCACATCCCGAACGTGCGGCTGGAACTCTGCCGGGCGATGGGCGACAAGACCGTGTTCATGGTCTACACGTTCAAGGATGTGATCGTCGCCTCGGTAAGCCCGGCCGGCTCGGCCGACACCGAGGACCCGATTCCGATGGAAGAGTTCACCTTCCGCTACGGTCAAATCAACTGGGAGTACACGCCGACGGATATCACCGGTGGCGGCAAGAAGGGCGCGACCGTCCAGGCGGGCTGGAGCACCCTGATGAACAAACCGATGTAAACCGCAGCGGACGACCGCGGGGCGGGTTGCGAGTCAGCCCGCCCCGCTGGTTTCTTGGGGCAGTCGGTGGCTGCGGGCAAACAAGAGAAGCGTCCGATCGAGCCAATGGGCCTGCCTGCCGCCTTAAAGTTGTGCAATAGGTTTTCTGAGGCCCCAAACGAACAGACATACAACCAGCACTTTGGACAAGAGTTGGGGATTGAAGAAAGCGCAGGCCCGTAGGGCCGTTGGCGCATAGCCGGGCGGTGAGCCTGCCGGCGAACCCCCGGAACCGATTCCAATGAAACAGAACCCCGGCAGGGGTGATGGCAAGGCCAGGGAGAATGCTGCATCGCCATCGCCCCTGACCGGGGCTCCCTGTATGTGGGGTCCTGTTCCGGGGGTTCGCTGCGCTCACCGCCCGGCTATGCGCCAACGGCCCTGCGGGCCTGCGCAACTTGGTGCGTTGGGCCATAGAACAAAAGGTATCCTGATCTTCTGGCGGTTCCCCGAAACAGCTATTGCACAACTTCAAGGCTGCCGGCCGGTTTTAACCGGCTTCCGGCTACCGGTTATCACTTGGGATAGGGCCTTCGAAGGTCTTTTCTGCCTGGCGGGCTGTTTCGGTCAGGATTTCCATGAGCCGACGGACGAGGAGGGCTCCGGGCCAGGAGCGTTGGGCTCGCTCGGCGTTGTGCTGCCACCAGCCCAGCAGATTCGCCATGAGCACCAGTGTCGGACGGGTGCCCTCGAACTCTGCCGCCCAGGTCGATACCACCTGATGCATTGAGAACGGTCGCCTGACTCGTGTTTCCGTGTTGGTGGCGCAGCATGCGGGGTCCGACAGGGCCAGGAACTCTCGGCAGGGGATGGGGCGGCTTCGGTACAGGCCGCAGGACTCATCCTTGAGCAGCGGGCACGGGAAGCGGTTCTCGCTCCACCATTTGCCGGCCAGTTCACGTTGTCCGACGGTACTGGCGGGGTCGTTGGGGTCCAGCGACTCCAATTTCTCAGCCAGGTTGGATTCGATGAGTCTCTCCTCGGCCTGGAGAAACCGTGGCTCGAGCTTTCGCTTTTGACCCGGCGTGACGGTCTGGATGTCTTCCATCAGCCGCAGCGCCTCGGGGACGGTCATCGGCACGAGGAAGCTCGAACAGCACGCTCCGCAGCCCTTGGAGCAGGTGATCTTTCCGCCCGCATCGGCGACGCCACGGATGATCCGCCGGACGAACTTGTCGCAGATCGCCCGCGCCAGTGGCATGACGTCCGGCAGGCGGGCCAGGCCTACCGGCACGGCTGCGCGAAGCAAGACTGGCTGATGGTTGTATGGCACTTCAGTCTCGACCAGCACGCAGCCGTTGGGAAGCTTCTGGTCGTCTGGCAGGAGGCGGATGATGTTCGGTTTTTCACTCACGATGCTTTCTCCGATCAAGGTGCATTGTAACCGCCCGGTGGTGTTGGCCGAACTCTGGTATTAAAGATTTGCCCTTTCCGAAGGCTTTGCTTTTTTTTGTTACTGGTGGTTATAGTTCTGCCGCCTAGACTTTCCTGAGTGGTGATTAGGCAACAGCGGCCAACTGCCGTTGCGGACAAGTCTTCGACTCCGCACTGAGTTTAGAGGGCATGTGTCGGTTTTCCAGTAAGACGAAAGGATCTAATCAATGTCTAAACGTCTGGTGATTGTCGGTGGCGTGGCTGGTGGGGCTTCGGCGGCAGCCAAGGCTCGGCGAGTCTGCGAGGACCTTGATATTGTACTCATCGAGGCCGGGCGATACATGAGCTTTGCCAACTGCGGCTTGCCGTATTACATCGGCGGGGAGATTGCCGACCGCAAAGATTTGTTCGTCGTCTCGCCGGATATGTTCCGCACGAGATTTAACATCGATGTTCGCCTGGAGACCGTGGTTACTGCCGTCGATCCCAAGCGAAAGGTCGTCACTCTCGTCCACGCCGGCGACTCGCAGGAACTGGGGTATGATCGACTGGTCCTGGCGACCGGCACCAAGCCGGTCATCCCGCCGATTCCGGGCCTGGACAAGGCCGGCATGTTCAACGTTCGCACGGTTATGGACGTCGATGCGATCGTTGCGAAGCTGGCGAAGATACACCCAGCCGGGGACCGTGAAACGGTCGCCCCAGAGGCGGGCGCTGCCTCGCCGGCCCGGGCGCTGGTTATCGGCGGCGGGTACATTGGACTGGAGACGGCAGAGCAATTGCGACGGCGGGGCCTGGGCGTGACCATCGTCGAGATGCTGCCGCAGTTGATGTCGGCGGTCGATCCGGAAATGGCCGTCCCCGTGCAGTTGGCGATGACCAAGGCCGGCTGCGATATCGTGCTTGGCGACGCGGTTGCTGAGATCGTTGAGCAGGATGGGCGTCACGAGGCCATCACCAAGTCAGGCCTTCGCGTGCCGTTCGATATCGGCATCCTGTCGGTGGGAGTGAGGCCCAACGTGGATTTGGCGAAGGCGGCCGGCATAAAGCTGGGCGCCACCGGGGCCATTGCGGTTGATCGGTCACAACTCACCAGCGATGGTTCGATCTACGCAGCCGGGGACAACAGCGAAACCTTCCATGGCGTTCTTCGCAAGCCGGTGAATATTCCGCTTGCCGGGCCTGCCAACAAGGCCGGGCGTGTCGCCGGCGCCAATGCCGCGCTGGACCTGTGCGGCGCGCCGGTGGACAACCCTCAACGTTTTGTCATGCCGGACGTGTTCGGTACGGCGATTGTCACTGCCGCCGGGGCCGTCGCAGCGGTGACGGGCATCACCGAAACTCAGGCTCGCCGCGAAGGCATCCGGTTCGCCGTGACGTACCTTCCAGGTCACAGCCACGCCGGGTATTACCCGGGCGCATCGCCGTTGTTGCTGAAGTTGATTTACGCTCCCGCGACGGGCAAGGTGCTGGGCGCCCAGGGCGTTGGTGGCGAGGGAGTGGACAAGCGGATCGACGTGATCGCGACGGCCATCAGGGCCGGCCAGACCGTCGAGGATCTCGAGAACCTCGACCTGTGCTACTCGCCGCAGTTCGGATCGGCCAAGGATCCAGCCCTCTTTGTAGGACTTCTCGCCGGCAACACGCGCCGCCAGGTAATGCCCGCCATCACAGCCAACGAATTGCTGGACCGCATCGAAGCCGGCGACCCACCGACCATGGTGGATGTACGCACCAAGCCCGAATGGGATGCCGGACACCTCGAAGGCGCCATGCACATCGACCTGGCGGAACTCCGCCGGCGCATCGACGAAATCCCCGACGACAAGCCCATCGCCGTCATGTGCGGCACGGGCTACCGAAGCTACGTCGGTCAGCGAATTCTCATCAATATGGGCCGGAAGGAAGTCTACAACACCCTCGGAGGCCGAACCGTAATCGAACTCGTCCAGACAGCCAGGGCGGCGGCGAAGAAAAAATAGACTCGCCCGTGACTGACATTTCTGCCGTGCGGTACATAAGTCTATCCTTTTAAAGCGGATACCACTATTGTCCCGCCGGGAGTTTATTGGACGGCCCCGTCCAGATTATATGCCGTGGGATATAATCGTATAAAATACTGCAAATAAAGCATTTATAGGTATAAGCGTCGAGCGTGGCTCGGCCAAAAAAATACTGCGAAACAAACCCATTTTGCGCCCGCTCAAGTCTGTCCAGGCTTCAGACAACGGGCGACGCGGGGAGTTTTGCAGTTCCCGGGCATGAACGACATTCGCTCATGCCGGATACTTGGGGGCGCTCACACTCGCCCGGCCCGTGCCGATGGCGCTTGAACCGAACGGCCGAAACCGTCATTATGGACTGTCGAGCCCCGCGGCGACAATCGTGCCGCCATGCGGGGGAGGTATCTCAGCCCTGGGCGAGAAGACGTGATGTTAGCCTTTAACATAGGCTGGCAGGAAATCCTGCTGGTAATACTGTTCGTGCTTGGGATCATCGCGATTCCCCTGCCCGGGCGGTTCATGCGCAGGCCGAAACGCAAACCCGTCATCTGGACCGAGCAGTTCCTGGCTGCGCCTATCGAGTCCATCCATGACGTGACCGAGGCGTTCTTCTGCTCCTACGATGCCGGCGAGTACGCGCTGGTGGACAAGCAGCGATTTCGCCTGACGTTCCATCGCGGCCCACAGCCCAGCAACGAAGACGAGCAAATCGTACTGAGTCTGCGCGGCGAGGAACCCATCTACGATACGCCCGTTACCCTCCGCGTGCTGCTCCAGCCGCGAGCGGGAAGCCTCCTGGTAACGCTCAAGCACGAAGCCAGGCCCAAGAGCGACATGTCCGCCAAAAGGCGAAAACGCCTTACGCGCCTCTTCGACGAAGAACTGGAAGACTTCCAGGATTACCTCATCGAAAACTTCGGCGAGCCCCAGACCATGGCGCTCGATGGCGAGCGAAGACCCACCAAACGAATCGACGTGCGCCGGTCGAAGTAATGCTATTCTTGCCAGTCCAGGTTCGTGAGCCTGCTATTTCTTCTTCTGCTGCTTTTGAATCTTCGCCCACGTGTCTCTGAGCGTTACCGTACGGTTTACGACGAGCTTGCCGGGCTTGGTGTCTTTGTCCACGCAGAAGTAGCCCAGGCGTTCGAACTGGACTCGGTCAAGCGGCTTGGCTTCGGCGAGGCTGGGCTCTACCTTGGCGGCGGGGAGGACCTTCACCGAGTCGGGGTTCAGGTTGACGGTGAAGTCCTGGCCCTCTGGGACGTTCTCCGGGTCCGGGCAGGCGAACAGGTGGTCGTAGAGGCGGACTTCGGCGTCGATGGCCTTTTCCGCGGAGACCCAGTGCAGCGTGGCCTTGACCTTTCTGCCGTCCGGGCTGTCGCCGCCGCGAGTGGCGGGGTCGTATGTGCAGTGGAGCTCGACTACCTCGCCGGCATCGTTTTTGATCACGTGCGTGCAGGTGATGAAGTACGCGTATCGCAGGCGCACCTCGCGCCCCGGCGCCATGCGGAAGAACTTGCGGGGCGGGTCTTCCATGAAGTCCTCCCGCTCGATGTACAGCTCGCGGGAGAAGGGCAGCTTGCGAGTCCCGGCATCTGGGTCTTCGGGGTTATTGATCGCGTCGAGCTGCTCGACCTGGCCCTCAGGATAGTTGGTGATGACTACCTTGAGCGGGTTCAGCACGGCAAGCACTCGCGGGCTTGTCTTGTTGAGGTTCTCGCGGAGGCAGTGATCGAGCAGGGCGACGTCCACGGTGCTGACAAACTTCGCCACGCCGATGCGCTCCATGAAGTTGCGGATGGCCTCCGGCGTGTAGCCGCGACGCCGCAGGCCCGATAGCGTCGGCATTCGCGGGTCGTCCCAGCCGCTGACGTGTCCTTCCTGGACAAGCTTGAGCAGCTTGCGCTTGGACATGATCGTGTGCGTGAGATTGAACCGCGCGAACTCCCGCTGCTTGGGCTTGTGGGCGGGCAGTTGCTCAAGGAACCAGTCGTACAGCGGCCTGTGGTTTTCGAACTCCAGCGAGCACATCGAGTGCGTGATACCCTCGATGCTGTCCTCTATGCCGTGGGCCCAGTCGTACATCGGGTAGATGCACCACTTGTCGCCCTGGCGATGGTGATGGGCGTGCAGTATGCGGTACATCACCGGGTCGCGAAGGTTGATGTTCGGCGAGGCCATGTCGATCTTCGCTCGCAGTGTCCGCGAGCCGTCGGGGAACTCGCCCGCTCGCATTCGGCGGAACAGGTCGAGGTTCTCCTCGATGCCGCGATTGCGGTAGGGGCTTTCCTGGCCCGGTTCGGTGAGCGTGCCGCGCAGCTTGCGCATCTCGTCGGCGGGCAGGTCGTCAACGTATGCCTTGCCGGCCTGGATGAGCATCTCGGCGTACTCGTACATCTTTGGGAAGTAGTCCGAGGCGAAGTGGAAATGCTCGCCCCAGTCCCAGCCCAGCCAGCGTATGTCTTCCTGGATGGCATCGACGTACTCGACTTCTTCCTTGGTGGGATTGGTGTCGTCCATTCGCAGGTGACACTGCCCGTCGTAGTCGGCCGCGATGCCGAAGTTGATGCAGATCGCCTTGGCATGGCCGATGTGCAGGTAGCCGTTGGGCTCCGGCGGGAATCGCGTGACGACCCTGCCATCGTAAGTTCCCCTGGCGATGTCTTCCTCGACGATCTGGCGAAGGAAATCCTTCCGCGGTGTTGCGGGGTTCTTGTCGTCGCCGCCAGTTGTCTCGTTATGTTCGGTCATGTTCGAATTACTCTCAATAAACCTCTGCATGGGAAATTCTATAGCGAATAGCTAAACCACTTGCGGGCAAAATGCAATGGTCTGTAGGACGCTGTTTGTAGTGGTCCCGATGTGCATCGGGGCTATCTCCAGGATATGCCCTTGCGGGCACACTACAGGCGTTGCGGCTTGGCGTTGGCGCCGTAGTAGGTCTCTACGTTTATTTGGGGCAAGGCCTGCCGCACGGCACGGGCGATGGCGTCGAGTTCATCGTCCGGCAGGCTGGACGCGGACGGCGAAAGCGGGCTTCTCGCGATGGTATGGACCTGCACCAATTGGATGCGTCCGCCGCCGTCGAGGATTTCCCGCAGCCGGTCCGTGTAGGCGGCGATTTCCGCCTGGTCGGGTCCCTGCCCGTCGATGCGGAAAAACAGTGTCTGGATGACCACCGCCCGCTCGCATGCGACGGCCGTTATGCCGCTGACGATGTCCGCAAGCTGTAGCATGGGGCGCGGCCTGTTGACGACCTCGAATCGCTCCTGCGTGCCGGCGTCGAGTTTGGCCCATATCTCGCCGTTGTTGGCGTCGAGGATCGGCAGGGCCCGGGCGACCTGTGGGCTGGTCAGATGGGCCGAGTTGGTGATTACGACGATCTTGACATCGGCCAGATTTGCCGAGGCCTTGGCGTCGGCGGCGATCTTCACCGCCTTGTCGAACTCGGTCTTGGACGTCGGTTCGCCGTCGCCGCTGAAGGCGATGTCGTTTATTCGTCGCATCTCGACAGGCACGTCGGCGAATCGCGGCTCGCTCCAAATCTCCCCGCTGGCTGCGGTGTTCAGGGCGAGTTCCAACTCCGCGGCGAGGGTATCGAGGTCCACGCTATCCAGGTTTCGTCGGACGTGGCGATCGACCTGACAGTACAGGCAGCCGAAGCTGCATCGCTTGTCCGGGTTTATGTTTACGCCGATGCTCAGTCCCCTGGCCCGGCGGCTGATCACGGGATAAACGTACAGGCAATCCCGCCATTGGCGGCGATGGTCGCCGATGATGCGGGCGCTGGTGTTGATGTTGGTTTGCGGTTTGTCCATGGCGATATTGTACCATGTCCCAGCCTCGGGGGGCAGGCCGCGACTAAAACACCAGAAAACAAGGCACCACAGGACGAGCATAGTGTTGTAGAATAAACGGACTAGGCGCTACGCTCGTTTTGGGCGGAGCATGTGTGCGCTCGTGACAAGGCGGGCCTGAAAGGAATACCGTGATGTATCGTCCGGAAATCAAGGTCGTTGACTGCACCATCCGCGATGGTGGTCTGGTGAATAACTCGCAATTCTCGCTGGAAACCGTGCGTGCCGTATACAAGGCCGTATGCGAGGCCGGCGTGGACTACGTGGAGTTGGGCTATCGCAACAGTCGGGAGTTCTTTTCGGACGATGAATACGGCGCCTGGCGATTCTGCGATGAGGACGCGCTCCGCAAGGTTACCCAAGGCATCGATCCGGGCGACACCCAGGTCGCCGTCATGATGGATGCCCATAAGTCCTATGCTAC
>Ga0272444_10003048_pt1 | contig 15309 bp, 11 predicted proteins | sample SSMForm13_FD_201033 | JGI IMG/M metagenome (GOLD analysis project Ga0272444, IMG submission 201033) | Marine sediment archaeal communities from Little Sippewissett salt marsh, Falmouth, MA, United States - SSM-Form-13 | ecosystem: Environmental > Aquatic > Marine > Wetlands > Sediment ...
GACGACCACGCCATGGACGATTCCGGCCAATCTGGCTGTGGCCATCCATCCTGCCTATGAGTATGTGGCAGTGGAGGTGGAGGGCGGCGAGGTTTACATCCTGGCCCAGGCCCTAGTGGAGAGCACCCTGGAGGCCTCTGGGATCAGGGACTACAAGGTATTGGAACAAATGGACCCCCATAGGCTGGAGAAGTCCCTTTGCCGTCATCCCCTTTACGATCGAGAGTCTATGGTGATCCTTGCCGAGCACGTGACCCTGGACGCTGGAACGGGTTGTGTCCACACGGCACCGGGTCACGGACGAGAAGACTATGAGGCGGGGCTGGAGTATGGTTTAGACATCTATTCCCCTGTGGACGATGATGGCTGCTTTGAAAAAGATGTGGAGTTTCTGGCCGGCATGTTTGTTTTTGATGCAAACAGCGTCGTTATTTCCAAGCTTGAAGAATTGGAGAAACTCGTCAGTAAAGGGAGCCTGGAGCACACGTACCCACACTGCTGGCGTTGCAAAGAACCCGTGATCTTTCGGGCCACCGAGCAATGGTTTATTTCTATGGAGAAGACTGGGCTGAGACAAAAGGCCCTGACATGTATTGACAACGTAACCTGGATCCCGGCTTGGGGACGGGACCGCATCTACGGGATGATTGAGAACCGGCCAGACTGGTGTATTTCCAGGCAGCGGTCGTGGGGTGTGCCCATTGTGGCCTTCTACTGCAAGGACTGCCGATCATTGCTTATCACCGCCGATATCATTGATCATGTGGCCGCCCTTTTTGAAGCCCATGGGGCAGACATCTGGTTTGAAGCCGACCCTGCCGTTCTCCTGCCTGAAGGGACTAAGTGCCCTGAATGCCAGGGGGAGACCTTTGAGAAAGAAAAGGATATCTTAGATGTCTGGTTTGATTCAGGCGTAAGCCACACTGCGGTCCTTGAATCCAGAGATGGTCTCAGGTGGCCGGCAGACATGTACCTGGAGGGGAGCGATCAGCATCGGGGATGGTTCCACAGTGCCTTACTCACTGCCGTGGGCACCCGCGGCAAAGCCCCCTACCGGAGCGTGCTGACCCACGGTTTTGTCGTGGACGGCAAGGGAGAAAAGATGTCCAAGTCCAAGGGGAACGTGATCGCGCCCAGCGAGATCATTGACCGCTATGGCGCCGAGATCCTCCGCCTGTGGGTTGCGGCATCAGACTACCAGGACGATATAAAGATATCGGAAAAGATCCTCAAACAGCTCACAGACGCCTATCGCCGGATCCGTAACACCAGCCGGTTCATCCTTGGCAACTTGGGCGATTTTGATCCTAAAAAAGATGGCGTGCCATGCCCACAGATGCAGGAGATTGATCGATTCGCCTTACTCAGGCTTCAGCATCTGGTCAGACGAACCCGTGGGGCCTATGAATCCTTTGAGTTCCATGCCGTTTACCATGCCTTGTACAATTACTGTACCCTGGATATGGGTGCCTTTTACCTGGACGTGTTAAAGGACAGACTCTATACGTCGCCCAGGAGCTCCCATGCCAGGCGGTCGGCCCAGAGTGCACTGTACATCATTATCGACACCTTGGCGCGTGTCATGGCCCCCATTATTGTTTTCATGGCCGAGGAGATATGGCGGCATATGCCCAAGACAGATGACAGGCCGGCAAGTGTCCATCTGGCTCAGTTGCCGGAGGTAGATGAATCGTTTCTGGACCCAGGACTTTCAGAACGATGGGAATCTATCATGACATTGAGGGCAGAGGTGAGCAAGGCCATGGAAGAGGCAAGGGGCCAGAAGGTGATCGGCCACTCCCTTGATGCCGCAGTGGCGCTGGACCTGCCTGGGGAATTTGTCGAAACAGTGAAGCCCACTGAAGAGGAACTACGCACTGTCTTTATCGCTTCCAAGGTATCGATCGTATCGAATGGAGGTCTGGAGAACGCTTTCCTTAGCGAAAAGATCCCAGGCCTTGCCATCGGCATAGATCGTGCCCCTGGTGCAAAGTGCGAACGTTGCTGGATACATGATCTGTCTGTTGGCACGGACCACACCCACCGGACCCTGTGTTCTCGATGCGTGGAAGCCCTTCAACGGGGCGATGACGGTATCTAGATGTTTGCCTTTTGGGGTAAGAAATATTCTACACTCTTCTTGTTCGCAGCCATTATCGTCGTGGCGGATCAGGTGACCAAGGCAATGGTCATTCACGCCTTTTCTCTCCATGAAACCCTAGTGGTGATTCCGGGTTTTTTCTCACTGGTCCACATCCGCAACACTGGCGGCGCCTTCGGGTTGCTGGCAGGAGACGCGACCGGGATGCGCACCCTGTTCTTCTTGGGCATTTCGGTCTTGGCCCTTGTCATCATTTTGATCTTCTATTCCAGGGTCACCCCCAGCAAGCCATGGATCGCGGCAGCCTTTGCCATGATATTTGGGGGGGCTTTGGGAAACCTCATTGATCGCCTTCGTTTTGGAGAGGTTGTTGATTTTCTTGACTTCTACATCGGGACCACCCATTGGCCTGCATTCAACATCGCGGACAGTGCCATATCGGTTGGGGCGGGAACCCTGTTCTTCTTAGCGCTGACGAGAAAAATATGACCTCCATTGACGGGCTGTTGCCCAAACCGAAATGCTCTTAGACGATTCATTGAAACGTCTTTCGCTCACCAATCTTGATGAAGTCGTAGCAAGTCCCAAACCTTGTCACTCCGGCGAAGGCCGGAGTCCAGAACATATCGAAAATACTGGATGCCGGCTTCCGCCGGTATGACGTGAAATGGCCATTTTGGACTTTTTACGAGTTCACCAATAGTGATAGACTCGTAAAAAGTCATCAAAGGGATGGCAAAGTAAAAAGCTTCAAGTTCAAGGCGCGCAAATTCTGAGGAATGAGGCGTACATACGGTACGTCGCAGTGACGAAGAATGCAGCGCAACACCGAAATTGGACTTTTTACGAAGCCATCAATAGTATCGAGCAACAAGTAACCAGTAACGCGGTCACCCAAAACGAGCACTATGCATCCTGTGTTGTTTCACATAGGCCCCTTTGCGCTGCACACCTATGGCGTTTTTGTCGCTATGGCATTCCTTTCTGCCATGGCGCTGGCTCTCAAAGAGGCCCGCAGGGTCGGGGAAGACCCCGATAGACTGCTGGATCTGTGTTTTTATATACTCATTGCCGCCATCGTGGGTTCTCGAATACTCTATGTCGTGGTTGAGTGGCCGACTTTTCGACAAGATCCGGTTGAGATCATACGGATATGGCGCGGTGGGCTTGTATTTTATGGGGGGTTCATCGCTGCCTTCCTTACGGCATTGTGGTACATAAGGGTCAAGGGGCTTTCCCTCTGGAAAACAGCGGACATCCTAGCCCCGTCCGTTGCCTTTGGCCAGTTCATAGGGCGCCTGGGATGCTTTTCTGCCGGGTGCTGCTACGGAAAGGCCTGTACCCTGCCATGGGCCATTACCTTTACAAACCCTGAGTCCCTGGCTCCGACAGGGATACCGCTTCATCCGACCCAACTCTATTCCTCCTTGAACGGCCTCGTCATATTTGCAGTCCTTGTGGGCTTGAGGCGCCTTCAGAGAGCCCAAGGCCAGATATTCTGGACCTATGTCCTCCTATATGGGGTCAGCCGGTCGATCATTGAGTGCTTTAGAGGGGATGACCGGGGAGTCCTTCTGGGAGGCGTGATATCAACGTCTCAAATGATCGGTGTGACCATGGCCGTCATTGCCATAGCCATGCTCATTTCATTAAGGCGGCCCAATGCCCGAGATTAGGTACGAAGAGCTCAAGGGGGTGATGACCGAGGCAGATAAGACCGGGGCCGCGCCTGTTTACCTCCTTCATGGTGACGAATTTTTGTACAAGTTGGCCTTTAAGACTCTCCTAGATCGCATCGTTTCCCCACGGCAACAGGCCCTAAACTATGAAGCACTGGACGGCGACAGCGCAGAGATTGGGGATGTGCTTGCACGCTTAAATACATTCCCTCTCCTTCCAGGGCCGAAAGTCATTGCTGTGCACGACACCAACCTGTTCTATTCAAAGGTGTCCGTCCATGAACTCTTAATCAAGTCAAAAACGGCCTTTGAGAAACAGGACCTCAAGCGGTCGGCACGGCATTTCGTCACCATGTTGAGCATCTCTGACTTGACCCTGGACGATGTCGGCCACGGAGAGTGGAAAAAGTGTCTGGGTGGGGCCTTGGGGCAGGGATCCCAGGCCGATAAAGAGACGGTTGGCCCCTGGGTTGGGGAGATCATCGACTATTGCCTCACGGAGAAAATAGGAGCCCCTGCCCACAGGGAAGATGCCGACGTCTTGGCCGAGGCCGTGAGCAGCGGCTTTCCCGAGTCAAACCATCTTATCCTAACTGCTGAGTTCATGGACAAGCGCCGCAAGCTGTACAAGGCCATCAAGAAGACCGGGGTGGTGGTGGACTGCTCTCTTGCACAAGGCGACAGGGCTGCTGACAAGCGCCAGCAGAAAGAGACATTGATGGATTACATGACAGCGGCGTTGACAGGGGCGGGCAAGACCATGACGCCGCAAGGATTTGAGTCCCTGTACCAGAAGACGGGGGCCGGTTTGCGCAACTTCAGTAATGAACTGGAGAAGTTGATCTCATTTGTGGGGGACCGCAAGGAGATCTTGGCCGAAGACGTGGACCAAGCCTCAGAGAAGACCAAAGAGGACCCTATTTACGAACTGACCAATGCCATAGGGGAAAGGGACAGTGAAAAGGCCCTTTTCCTCGTAGACAGCCTCTTGAGGGCCGACTTCTTTCCCCTTCAAATCCTGGCGGCCACGGTCAACCAAGTGCGAAAGTTGCTCGTGGCCAGGGATTTCACCCAGCGCCCCCTGGGGAGGGGCTGGAAGAGAGGGATGGGTTATGGGGCCTTCCAGAAGACCATATTCAAAGAACTGGACAAGGGTGAAGGGGGGACCCTCATCAGCAAGGCACACCCCTTCGTGGTATATAAAACCTTCGTGCACGCAGACAACTATACCTTTGATGAGCTTGCCGAGGCACTAGAGGTCCTCCTAGCTGCTGATATTCGACTCAAGACAAGTGGTCAAGACCCCAAGCTTGTTCTGGAACACGTGATACTGGCCATATGTGGGCCCTGGGGCAACCCTCTTGACCAGCAGACGCTTTCCGCTCACGCCGGCTCACATTGAGGCTTGCCCGGCCCCGTTGCCTGGAGGCGGGCAATGGATGCCCCTGTTGCAGCCTATGGGATGGGAGGGAAAACTTCTAAAAGACAGAATAGGTTAAGACTGAACAGGCTATCTTGTACTGGCCGATAATCTCGGCCCATAGGGAAAGAAATTCCTTTACAAAAAGAGTGGCAGGATATATAAGGCGGTTGTTTTCGAACACACATTTTTAGAGGTGCGGTACCGATGCCTAAGAGTCCCAAGCGCCAGCCTAAATCCACGAAAAAGAACCCCGCAACGCCAAAGAAAACAGCCAGTTTGCAGGAAGCTGAAAAGAAAAAGGCCATCCTGGAAGGCGTTAGACGGTCTTCAAGTTCAGTAAAGGCTACTTTGAAACAGCTTGGCCTTGGCCAGTCAACCTACTACAGGTGGCAGAAGCAGTTTAAGGCAGAGGGTGCGGAGGGGCTCAAGACGGGAGGGCCAGTCTCTGACAAGGTGTGGAAACGGTTCGGTGAATTGCTGAAGAAACAAGGAAAGCAACCAGAGGCTGAAAGCAAACTAAGGGCACAGGAGAAAGACATCATGAAGAGCGACCAAGACAAAGAGAAGATCAGGAAGCTCCTCTTTAAGCGGTTTGATGAGGAGCCGTCAAAACCAGTCGAAAAAATGGAGCGGACTCCCCAGCCTGCCAAACCAGAGGCGTCGGGTGAGCCTTCGTCCCCGTCTTCCACGCCTCCGCCTGAGGACCCCATGGACAGGATGTTGAAATACGCCATTGGGGGGTTTGCACTTGTGATTGTCATTCTTCTCATGGCCAGTCTGTCCAACTCGAGCAACTTCTACTTCAAAAAGAAAGAGCAAGTGATCGAGTTGTGGCAAGGCAGATTTGCTCCCATGGGGAAGAAATATGTGGCCAGCTTTCCGGATCCTACGATTATTAAAAGTCTGCCGGAACAGAGCGTTTATACGAGAAGGCAGGCCCATGGCGTCGTTTCCGAGTATTTTATTAAGCAGGCCGATAAGTTGTTGAAAACAGGGGAGACCCCGGATCTGAAAGGGGCGAAATCGTACCTGGCTCAGGCCTCCAAGTATGCCGCGACAGACGCCGCCCGCCAGGCGATCAAGGATCGGTTGGGCAGTATCCGCAGGGTGAAGGAGAATCTGCGAAGATATGGGGAGACCCCGTAAAGCCCCGTCCAGATAAGGCGGGTGTTCACGTTTGTCACTAGGATCTTCCCATATGGTGGAAAGGGATGAAAGGGTGGGGCAAGGCCCCATCCTTTTTTTATTTGAAGGTCCCTCTTGCCACGACCACAATGCCCCGAGGCGTTACGGTATATTTCTTGCGGTCGCTTTCCGGGTCATAGCCGATTTCCGTGTTCGGCGGTATGGTGTTGCCTTTGTCGACAATGGCCTTCATGATTCTGCAGTGGCGGCCAATCTCCACGTCCGACATGATAACCGATTCTCGTACCTCTGCCCAACTTCTTACCATCACGTTGTAGGAGAGGACGGAGTTCTTCACGATTCCGCCGCTGATGATGGTCCCATGTGATACAATCGAATCGAGTGACATGCCGATCCTGTTGGCGGACTTGTTCTGAAAGACGGTCTTTACCGGTGGATAGGGGGCCTGAAAGGTCCGAATGGGCCATTTGGATCCATAGACGTTGAATGCCGGCTCCACACCGGTCAAATCCATGTTCGCATTCCAGTAGGCGTCCAGGTCCCCCACGTCCCGCCAGTATGAAGAGTCATTTACGCACGACTGCAGAACTCGCACCCGGCTTCCATCTTCTCGGATGGTGTAGACAAAATCCTCAATCCGATTTTCCTTCTTGTACGGGAAGGCGTAAAGGGAGTATCGATCCAGTGCTTGAGGGATAATGTGTTTGCCAAAGTCATCGCCCTGTGAAGACTTCAGCAAGTCTATTAACACAGGGGCCTTGAAGATATAGATGCCCATGGACGCAAGGGCGTGGCCAGGGTCGCCAGGGATAGTGGCGGGCGATTGCGGCTTTTCTTGGAAGCCGGTGACCCGATAGTCAGGCGAGACCTCCAATATACCAAAGCGATGGGTGTCGTAGGCAGGCACTTCAATGACCGAGACGGTAATGTCTGCATCTTTTTCCCGGTGAAAGTGCTTCAGGCGAGCGTAGTCCATTTTGTAGACATGATCGCCTGAAAGGACGAGGATGTGTTCCGGCGCTTCTCGCTCTATGAGATAGAGGTTCTGACGCACTGAATCCGCGGTGCCCTGGTACCACTTGTCGCCGGTGCGCATTTGGGGAGGGACCACCTTCAGATAATGGCCAAGGGCATAACTGAATATGTTCCATCCCGCCTCAAGATGCTCCACCAGGGACTGGCCCTTGTACTGAGGCAATACGATGATCTTGTAGATGTTGGAGTTAACGCAGTTGCTCAGGGTGACGTCTATGATGCGGTATATCCCCCCAAAGGGGACCGCCGGCTTGGATCGGTCCCGTGTCAGCGGGTAGAGGCGCTCCCCCTTACCGCCGGCCATAACGAGGGCGATGACCTCGCGCATGTCTAGGCCCCCTTTAGAACGTCTATCATAGAGAACACCTGGCCTTTTGCTCCCTGGTCCACCTTCTTGCCAAGATAATGAATGGCGTCCAGGGTTCCTTTGGCATAGATGTCTCTGCCGTTCACATTGTGGGTGAACTGAAAGAAGACAGTGCCGTCTTCGGACTGGAGTGTATAGTTGTGCCAGCCGTGGCCGCTAAGATATTCCTTTGGAATTTCCCAGGTCTTCTGCTGAATCTCCGGGTCACGTTCCATCTTGATCTGCTCTTTCTCAAAGGGGATTCCCAGGTTGTTGAAGTAACCGATCATGGCCTTGGCCGTTCCACTGGTATCCGCCTTTCCCTTCTGATGGCTCTCCTTAATGTCCAGATGATATCCTTTGAAGACGCCGGGGAAGGTCTTGGCAGCATATTCCATCATGGCCTGAAAGGCCACAATCTGGGCGCCCATGTTTGGGGCAATGACTGCTGCTATGGCAGAGCCCGTGACCGTGTCGATCAGCAGCTGTCTGTCGCCACCGGTGGTACCCATGACAAAGGGCATGTTGTTTTCGCAGTAAAAGGAGGCATTGCCGTTCACGGCACTGGGATGGGTGTAGTCTACTGAGATGAAGTCCCCTTCTGATTCCTTAACGGAATCGACGGCCTCCTTTCGCCTGTCCGGCAAGATGAGCCGAACCCTTTCAGGGCCGATCTGGGTTTCCTCTTCTGTAATCTCCGGGCCGGTGAGGGCCCAGTGGATGAGTTTCATGGTGGGGTCCTGCACGACGTGTTCGGCGGCCTTTGCGGCCATGTTGCCAGGAAGACCGTTAACCATAACCTTGATGGGCTCCATAGTGCACCTCCTTGTTTGGGCCGGGCTGTTAAAGGTTTCGGTTACACATTTGACTCAAGGCCTTCGTCTGATGATGGCGAAATGACCCGCTCCAAGGTGACTGTTCTAGCCGTGTCATATCACATGTGACTATGGCTTTCAAAGAATCCCTTTGGCCCCCAGCTACTGATGCCACAGGTCCAGCACCAGTTTTCTGCTGATTTCCAAATAATCAAACAGGACCGCCCTGTTGCCACAGAAGACCTCTAGGGTAATGGTTTCGTCATATCCTATCTTTTTTAAGGAAGCTACAGCCCTTTGCCAGTCTACGTTTCCCACCCCAAGGGGCATGTGATCATCGCGGACGGAGCGATTGTCAGAAAAATGGACGTGCTTAATATGGTCACCCAGGCGCCTGCAAAAAACCTCTCCGTCGTCAGCCCCGAAATTGGTGTGGCCCACGTCCAGATGCACCTTGAGCTCCGGCACCTTTGATAGCATCGTTTCATAAGTGGAAACACGATCAAAGGGGGCCTTAAAGTTTTCCAAGACAAGGCAAAGGCCGAAGCCGCCAACCATCTCAGCAATCGGTTTGAGGGCTTCAATGTTTTGATCCACCAGAGCGTGCTTCATGCAAGGCGGGGCCGCATAACAGGGGTGGATATTCATGATCGTTGCACCCAAGGAGGAGAAGATGGTGGCACAGCGCGCCAATTCCTTAAAGCAGGCCTCTCGAACGCCCTTGATGGGGTAGGCGTAAGGGAGACAGGGGTCTGTGTGGCCCACTACGAAGAGGCCATGATCATCAAGGAGTCTTTGAACCCGCTCAATATCAACATCAAGACAAGGCCCCTCAATGGTGAGGTCTACAAAATCGTACTGGGCCTTTCCAAATGTCTTGATCTCGTCGTACAAAGATGCAGCCGGATTGTTCATGACGCCGATTTTCATATTGGGGGCTCCCTTGTTTGCCTTGTGATCCTGTCTCGCCTGCAAGAAGGTTGCGGCAAGTTGCTTAACAAAGACTTGACGCACTGGTGCCCAAAGCTCTTCTCCCTTAGTTCTGAGCCGGTTTTGATACGTCTTTTTGATACCTGTGGGGCTTGCTCCAGTCCGCCTCGGGCGGATTCGCCAACATGTATTGGCAAAAAATCGGATCAACGAACGGCTCGAAGACATTCCAAATGGGCAAGAGCCCGTTGATACTCGACCGCCAGCTTTCCCAGCATATGCACAACAGCAGGCAATATCAAACTATTTTGTTCCACAAAAGTGGCGGCAGGCTTTTCTGTTGACTCTCTTTGTCCCCATTGAATATCTTGGGGCCATGACTGTCCGCAGGTTTCTCATCTTCGCTCCCACCGTAGTCATCCTTTTCCTGTTGCAGTCCTATTTCTGGGTGCCCACCTATGAAGAACAGACCAGGGGCAACCCGGACCGTCTCCATGAGTACATTGCGGCTTCCATCGGTGATGCCAGCATCCTGAACCCCATCCTTTCGGCAGATTCGGCCAGCAGCGACATTGAGTCCATGGTATTTGAGGGGCTCATTGATCGGGATGAAGAGCTTCGTTTCAGGGGTCGCCTTGCCACTTCCTGGGAGTTGTACGAAGAGGCCTTTTTATGTGTAAACGAAGCCGCGAGCGTGCCGGGTTTGGGCAGGGTAGGGGGCCGGGAAGTGGCGGATCTCATCCAAAAGGCCAAGGAGGGGCAATTGTCGGTGGGTCTTGAAGTGAAGGCCTCTTTGGACAACATAAAGGAGATAGCCATACTCCCTGCGCGGGAGTTTTCCGTGGTCAGGCGTGAAAAGGGGGACAAGGAAGATGCCGAGACCGAGGTGAAGATCAAGGTGCAGGCACCGGCACGGATCAAGCTCGACCTCAAAGATGTGGATCAAGATCTCTTCACGAGCCTATTGGCCATCTTGGGCAAGGGTTACTTCAGCTCCTTTAGGGGGGAAGACCGTGTAACCGTTGAGCAAGAGGCGTGGAAAGGGAAAAGGGCCGAGTACGCAAAAGAGGTATTGCCTGTTACGGAACACAATCCCATTGTGGTGTTTCATCTGCGTCCTGGCGTGAAGTTTCATGATGGCCATCTCTTTGACGGCAATGACGTGAAGTTCACCTTTGAGGCCATCATGGACCCTAAGAATCTATCGCCCCGGGTTTCAGACTACGAACCCGTCAAGCGCGTAGAGGTGATGGATCCACTCACCGTTCGTGTAGTCTATAAGCGGCTTTATTCCCCTGCCTTGGGCACGTGGGGCATGGGCATTCTGCCAGAGCATCTCTTAAATGACGAAGCCTTGAAAGAAGAGGCCCTTGGCCTCGGCAAGGCGCCTGAAGACTTCTCTATGCGGCAGAGCGGCTTCAGCCGCCGTCCCATAGGATGTGGTCCCTTTGTCTTTCGGGAGTGGAAATCAGATCAGTACATCCTTTTGGATTCCTTCCAGGACTATTGGGAAGGAGCCCCAAACTACGGGCGATACACCTATCGGATCGTGCCGGACCTCCTGACGCAGGAGATGGAGTTTTACGCCGGCACGATTGACAGCTACAGTGTCCAGCCCCACCAGGTGGAACGTTTGAAACAAGACCCACAGTACCAGAACTTCTCAGGTCTTTCCTTTGGCTATACGTACATTGGCTACAACATGCGACGGGAGCCTTTCAATGACCGGCGGGTGCGCCGAGCCCTCGGCATGGCCATTGATGTGGACAAGATCATCACCTACGTCCTGTACGGACAGGGGGAGCGGATCACAGGGCCTTTTGTCAAGCAGACCGATTACTATAATGATACCATCAAGCCCTTGCCCTATGATCCCCAAGGGGCGTTGAAGCTCTTAAAGGAAGCGGGGTGGGAGCGGGGCCCAAAGGGGTGGCTTGAAAAGGACGGGACCAGATTTCAGTTTACCCTCATCACCAATAGTGGCAACAACCTTCGGAAAGCGATTTTGGCCATTGCCCAGGATGGATGGAAGCGGATCGGTATAGATGTCAAGACCGATCTCCTGGAATGGGCTGTTTTCATCCAGGAAAGGGTAAACAAGGGTGACTTTGATGCCCTTGTCTTGGGCTGGAGCATGGGAATAGACCCCGACCTGTATCAGATATGGCATTCCAGCCAGACAAATCCGCACCAGCTCAACCTCGTGGGGTTCCAGAACCAAGAAGCCGACGATCTGATCATTAGGATCCGACAGGAATACGACCACGAGAAGCAGGTGGCCTATTGTCATAGACTCCATGAGATCATTGCCGGGGAGCAGGCCTATACTTTTTTGTATGTTGGCAAGTGGACGGCGCTACTGGACAAGCGGATCGTGATGCTGGAAAGGGACGCAGAGGGGAACGCCTCTTACCGGAAGATTACCCCCACCAAGACCGGAACTTTTACCTTTTATTTTAATAAGTGGATCAAGCTTAGAAATATACCGAGTTTCGCCGTGGAGGGCTAGAGCCTTGTTGTCATTTATTGGCCGTAGCATATTTCAGAAGATCATCACCCTGTTTTTTGTCTCCGTGGTCTCATTTTTGATCATCCACCTGGCACCAGGCGAGCCAAGCCAGGTAGACCCCCTGAATCCGAAGTTTACGCCAGAGATGGTGGAGCGATTTCAAAAGGCCTTTCATCTTGATGAGCCGTTACATGTCCAATACCTTTACTTCTATCGGGATCTTTTCACCGGGAAGACGGTTTCGTGGAAAGATAATCAATCGGTTCTCGCAAAAATCTGGGAGCGTTTTTTGAATAGTCTCCCTCTTTTTGTGGTGGGCACACTCATCACCTGGACCCTGTCCTTTCCAGTGGGGATTCGTGCGGCCATTTTCAGGGGAGGGCTCTACGACAGAAGCACCACTTTTTTTTCCTATTTGTTGATCTCCATTCCCGGCTTTTTCTTTGCCTATGTGTTGATTATCTTCGTGGTGAACACCTTCCATGTGCCGGTCATCGGGATGGAGACCTTCGGACTCGGAGAGGCAACCTGGCTCAATGCGCTCATGGACCGGGTATGGCACCTGCTGCTTCCATCGGTGCTCGGTGCTACCGGCGGCATCGCCGTGCTTTCCAGATACGTGCGTGGCCAGATGCTTGAAGTCGAGGGCCAGGACTATGTGCGCACGGCCAAGGCCAAGGGGCTTCCCCCGGAACAGGTGCACTACAAGCATGCCCTGCGCAATGCATTGCTCCCTTTTGTGACCATGTTCGGCCTTATCTTGCCAGGCCTGATCGGTGGTTCTGTCATCATTGAATCGATTTTTTCTTGGCCGGGGATGGGCAGGATGGCCTATGAGGCCATTCTGGCACGTGATTACGCGGTCATCCTCACGGTCAACTTTATCTCTGCCGTGCTGGTCCTGGCCGGGACCTTTGTCTCAGATCTCCTTTACCTGGTAGTGGACCCGAGGATACGACTATGACAGAAGTGCCAACTGATTCACTTGGTCGTGATCATTCCATGGAGGCGCCTCTGGTTCCCAAACAAACCAGAAGCCAGGCATTCTGGGATCTATTCAGACAGAACCGTCTTGCCTTGGCGGGACTGATGATTTTTGTCCTCTTCTTTTTTGTAGCCCTCACAGGGCTCGTTTTGACTTCAGGCCGAGCCCCTTTTCTTGATCCTGCCCAGGTGCGGCTCCAGGAAAAGCTGCGACCGCCTCTATCCAACCCCCACCTGGAGTCGTTGAAGCCCGAAGAAGCCCCTCTCCTTGGCGTTTACCTCCTGGGGACCGATGACCTGGGACGGGACGTATTCGCGAGGATGCTTCAGGGCGCGTGGGTATCTCTTACCGTGGGATTTGTGGCGGTGGGGATCTCCGTCCTCATCGGCATATTCATGGGGGGCATAGCCGGCTTTTTCGGAGAGCAACATGTGAGGGTCGACCATCTGCTCTCGGTCTTGCTTGCATGCACCGGAGCCGGCGTGATGGCAGGGGGGGGCCTTATTCCAGGGGCCATGGTTCTTTTTTTCGGGCTTGGTCTTTTTGCCTATGCTGTGTTTAAAAAAAGGTCTGCAATAAAAGGCCCCATGCCAATATGGCTGCGGGCCTTGGACAGAGAGACCCTCTCTGTAGATACGGTGATCATGCGACTCGTGGACATCATGCTCTGTTTTCCGAGCTTTTTCCTGATCCTTACGGTCGTGGCACTTCTGCCGGCGAGCATCTATAACATCATGATCGTCATAGGGTTGACGAGTTGGATGGGGGCTGCCCGGTTTGTCCGGGCGGAATTCCTCTCCCTGCGGGAACAAGACTTTGTCACAGCGGCCAGGGCCCTTGGTGTCGGAAGCTTTCGGATCATCTTCCGCCACATGATGCCCAACGCCATGGCCCCGGTCCTGGTTTCAGCCACCATCGGTATCGCCAGCGCCATCTTAACGGAAGCGGGGTTGAGTTTTCTCGGTTTTGGCGTGCCGCCTCCCCATGCCACGTGGGGAAACATCCTCTCTGACGGCAAGGGCTTTATCTTTGATGCCCCCTGGCTGACCTTTGTGCCCGGCCTTGCTATTTTGGTCGTGGTGCTATCCTTTAATCTCTTTGGTGAAGGGCTTCGAGATGCGCTGAACCCGAAGCTGAGGGAGAGAAGCTGAAGGCTCAAGGGTGAAAGCTGAAGGCAAGAAGGGGAGATGGCTTGGATTTCTTGTTTTGAGCTTTCAGCTTTCAGCTTTGAACCCTATAAGAACAGTGCAGACCGCTTATGACTAGTAACGACGACATGCTCCTTTCTATCCAGGACCTGAAGGTCTACTTCCGGGGCAACCATAAGGTTGCCAAGGCCGTAGATGGGATGAGTCTTGACGTGGGGCAGGGGGAGACGGTGTGCCTGGTTGGGGAGTCAGGGTGTGGAAAGACCGTGTCCGCCTTGACTATTCTGGGTCTGATTCCTCGCCCCCCCGGTGAAATCGTGGGCGGACGGGTGGTGTTCAACGGGCAGGATCTTACGGCCTTCTCAGAAGAAGAGATGCAAAAGGTCAGAGGCAGGCAGATCGCCATGGTTTTCCAGGAGCCCATGACATCGCTAAACCCGGTATTTACTATTGGGGACCAGATCGCAGAGGCGATCACCGTTCACGAGGATGCAAAGGCAGAAGAAGTAGAGACGCGCTGCGTGCGACTCCTTGCAGATGTTGGCATTGCAGATCCTGAAGAGCGTCTCAAGGACTATGCCCATCAGCTAAGCGGAGGCCAGCGCCAGAGGGTCATGATTGCCATGGCGCTGGCATGCAATCCTAAGCTTGTGATCGCTGACGAACCGACCACTGCCCTGGATGTGACGGTTCAGGCCCAGATTCTGGATCTTTTCGGAGAACTCCAGAAAAGGCGGAACATGGCTGTTTTGTATATTACCCATGACCTGGGGGTGGTGAGAAAGATTGCCGATCGTGTCTATGTCATGTATGCCGGGATTATTGTGGAGCAAGGGCAGGCCTCTGACATCTTCCATAGTCCCTGTCATCCCTACACGCAGGGGTTGCTGGCCTCACTGCCCGATCGCATGAAGCGGGGGGAAAGACTTAGAAGCATTCCGGGTACCGTCCCTGATCCGGCGTACAAGCCTGAAGGGTGTCCCTTTCATCCAAGGTGTGGGTTGGCCGTGGCTACTTGCAGCCAGGCACTGCCGGAGATGTGCCATTGGGGCGGGAAACACCTGAGTCGATGTCCGGTAATCTACGAGCGGAAGGGGGCAAAGCCCAGGGTCGCATCTTAATTATGTACGAGGCCGCGAGGCCGTTATCTAGTAACCTGAAAGGAGGTTATCATATCAGTTGGCCTTATGGA
>Ga0272444_10003049_pt1 | contig 15306 bp, 10 predicted proteins | sample SSMForm13_FD_201033 | JGI IMG/M metagenome (GOLD analysis project Ga0272444, IMG submission 201033) | Marine sediment archaeal communities from Little Sippewissett salt marsh, Falmouth, MA, United States - SSM-Form-13 | ecosystem: Environmental > Aquatic > Marine > Wetlands > Sediment ...
GGCCGTTTAAGGTAAAGGCGATATGAACCGTTTTGGCATCCATCCTCGTTCCTCTTTCAGATCCGAGACGACGACCGGGTGCGGCCGAAGCCTGGCGCCCCGCCCGTCTCCCGGGCTAGCGCAGGCCGTCCTCGCCCGTGATTTGGTCCACGGTCAACCCACCCACCCGCGGGGCCGGCCGGCCGGAATCCGTCACCCCGACGATCAGGACCAGTTCGTCCCCCCGGGGGGCGTCGGGCACCCGGATTTCCATGGCGTCGAAATGGGAGCGGACGTAAGCCGCGTCCTTGTGGCCCAGGGGCAGATCGATGGGGCAGCCGGGATAGCCGACCTTCTTGGCCGAGGGCAGCAGGGCCTTGCCGCCGCCGACATTCGCGCGGATGGGCGTGCCCAGGGCCGGGTGCATCAGGGCCGCGCAGTGCTCGCGCTCGCCCTGGCTGCCGGCAATGGCCGCCTTGCCGTAGCTCTGGACCTTGTCCGGGGCGATCCCCAGCGCCGCCACGGCCCGCTGGGTCAGCATGGTCCCGAGATCTTTGCTCCATTCGATCAGCAGGGAGAGGTCCTCGACGTACTTTCCGGCAAACGGGTTTTTGAAGACCACCGCGCAGGCCGCCTTGCGGGTGGGCGTCTTCAGGGTGAGCGCGCCGTCGGCGTGGGTTTCCTCGACCACCGTGAAGATGGTCCGGATCTGGGGTTTGGGGTCGGTCATGTTCGTTCTCCTTTGCGGGGCCCTGTACTTTTTGGGTCCGAAGTCCTAAAGCGCCACTTCCAGCAGATCGGCGTCGGCCGGAAAGGGCCCGGCGCCGGAGACGGGCTCGCCGGATTCGTCCGGCTGCAGCCGCAAGGCCACATCCAGCGCGTCCAGCACGTGCTCCTTCATCAGCCGGCAGGCCAGGGGGCGATCGCCCTGCCGCATGGCGGCAGCGATCCGGCGGTGGTAGGCGAGGGAGTCCTGCAAGTGTCCCGGGTCCTGCAGCGAGGTGTAGCTGATGCGGGAAACCTGGAAGCGCAGGTTGCGCTCGATCCGGGTCAGCCGGTCGTTGCCCGCGAGGGTCATGATCGTCTCGTGAAAGGCCCGGTGGTGCAGCTGGTACTGGCGCAGATCGACCGGCGGACTGGCGACCACAGCGGCCATCTGGGCGACCGCAGCCTCAAGGGCCGCCACGTCCTTTGCGGTCGTCACCGCCATGGCCAAGGAGGTGGCCATCTGGTAGATCACCGCCTTCAGGGTGTAGATTTCCCAGACATCCTTGGCGGTCATCTCAGCCACAAACACCCCGCGGCGCGGCCTGCGGGTGACCAGCCCCTCGGCCTCGAGCATCTTGAAGGCCTCGCGGATGGGGGGCCGGCTGATCTGAAACCGGCTGCAGAGCTCCTCCTCCTTGAGCTGCTGACCGGGCTTGAAGGCCCCGGTGATGATCAGCTCCCGGATGTGCTTTTGGGCCAGATCCCCCAGCGACTCGATGTCCATGCAGCCTCCCTTCGGATCGAATCTAAATTTCCGGGCCGACCGCCGGCAGGGACTCGCCTCCGTCGGGGTTTGGCCCGCAACGCTTCAGTTGAAAAAAGACTTGACCAGCTTGCTGGCGGCGCCGGCATCGGCGGCGTAGCCGTCGGCCCCGATCTCGGCCGCGAAGCGCTCGGTGACCGGGGCCCCCCCGACAATGATCTTGACCCGCTCGCGGCAGCCGCCCGCAACGATGGCGGCGATGGTCTGCTGCATCATGTTCATGGTGGTGGTCAGGAGCGCCGAGAGCCCGACGACATCGGGCTGGTGGGTTTTGATGGCCTCGACGAACTGCTGCGGGGAGACGTCCACCCCCAGATCGACGACCTCGAAGCCGGCGCTTTCGATCATCATGGTCACCAGGTTCTTGCCGATGTCATGCAGGTCGCCCTTGACCGTGCCGATCACCACCTTGCCCGAGGTGGCGGCCTCCCCCTCCCCCAGCAGCGGCTTGAGAATTTCCACCGCGGCACTCATCGCCTGGGCCGACATCAAGACCTCCGGGATGAACAGGTCACCGGTTTCCATCTTTTGGCCGACGACGTCCATCCCCGGGATCAGGGCGGTGTTCAACACCTCCCCGGCCTTGGCGCCCCCCTCGAGGGCCTCGCGCACCAGGACCGTCAACCGTTCGGCATCCCCCTTCATCAGCGTTTCGGTTATGGCGTTATAATCGATCATCACGGCTTTCCTTGAGCATGGTTTACGGGTGGTTGCGGTTTGAGAAACGGAAAAAAAGCGTCCTCACACATGCGCAGCGATTTGTTTTTCGTTCAGTGCATACAAACACCGTAAACCCGTTTGTCAAGGCCATATTGAACTCAAGGGGGCCGCACCCTTTAGAATTCGAATTTCCCGGCCCGGTGGGCCTTGAGATAGTTCATGCAGTTGCCGTCACGTCCGGCCAGCGCCTCGGCGGCGGTGATGGCGGCCATCATGCCCCGGTCCAGGGGGTTGACGATGGCGCCGTCGAGCCCCTTGGCGATGGCCATGGCCATGAAGGTCTGGTTCAAGAACTTGCGGTTGGGCAGGCCGTAGGAGATGTTGGAAAGCCCGCACATGGTGTGCGCCTCCGGGAAGGCCTGCCGGATCCCGGCGATGGCGTCCAGAAACGCCGGCCCGAAGCTCTGGTTGACCGAGGCCGGCTGCACCAGCGGGTCCAGGTAGATGTTGCCCATGGCAACACCCTTCTGCAGCAGGGCGTTGACCAGTTTGTCGGCGATGGCCAGGCGGTCCTCGACGGTCTCGGGCATGCCCGCATCGCTCATGCAAAGCGCCACCACCTTGAGGTCGGTCCCGGCGACGACCGGCAGCAGCTTCTCGAAGCGCTCTTTTTCCAGCGAGATGGAGTTGATCATGGCCGTGCCCTTGTGGACGGCCAAGGCGGCTTCCAGGGCCGCCGGGTCCGGGCTGTCCAGGGAGCAGGGGCCGTTTACGACCTCCTGGACGCTCTCCGTCAGCCATTTCAGATGCTCCGCCTCGCGCCCCACGAAGATGCCGGCATTGACGTCGATAAAATCGGCGCCGGCGGCATGCTGGTCAGCGGCCACCTGCTGGATGGCGGCCTTGTCCCGGGCCTCGATGGCCGCCCCGACGGCCTTGCGGCTGGCATTGATCAGCTCGCCCACGATGATCATGCGGAATTTCCTCCCTGTGCGATTCAAGCGGCCGGAATTTCGATTGCCGCGATCATCAGACCCAGCGGGCGGTCACCGTCTTTTCGTCCAGGAAAAGACGCATGGAGGCCATCCGCGACTTGGCCCCGCCCATGAAGGAGCGCCGTTTGGAGCCGAGCGGAAAAAAGGCGTAGGGCTGCGGCACGGCCACGTTGATGCCGACGTTGCCGACGTTGACCTCGCGGGCGAATTTGCGGGCATGGCGGCCGCTTTCGGTCATGATGCAGGCCGAGTGGCCGAGATCGGTCTTGGTGTTGATCCAACCGATGACCTCCTCCAGGCTCTGGGCCCGCATCAGGCAGGCGACCGCACCAAAGGCCTCTTCCTGGTTGATGGCCATGTCGATGTGGCAGTCCTCCAGTATCGTCGGCCCGATGAAATAGCCCGAACGCAATTCCTGGGGAATCACCCGGCCGTCATGGACCATCTTGGCGCCCTCGGCCAGGGCGCGTGCGATCCAGCCGGCCACCTTGTCGCGCCCCTGGGGCCCCACATAAGGTCCCATGGTAACCGACTCGTCCAGGCCATAGCCCAGCTTCATCTGCCGGGCGACGTTGGTGAAGCGCTCCTTGATGTCGTCGTAGATGTCGCCGAGAACGACCACGTTGTCGGACCCCAGGCAGCGCTGCCCCGTCATCCCGAAGCAGGCCTGACGCAGATAGATCGCCGATTTGTCCAGGTCGGCGTCGGGCATCAGGACCACCAGGTTTTTGCCGTTGCCGTTGATGGAGGAATTCTTGCCCAGCCGGCCGCAGTGGGCGAACAGATCGGCGCCCGCGTCGGTGGAACCGATGAAGCCCATACCCTGGATCTCGGGCTGGTCGAGGATGAACTTGTTGATCTCGCGGCCGCCGTGAATCAGGTTGATGGCCCCTTTGGGCCAGCCGGTCTCCTGGGCGACCCGGGTGATACACTCGGCCGCCACAGGGTCCTGCCGGCTGGGGCTGATCACCACCGAGCAGCCGGCCGCCAGGGCGTAGGGCACAAACGAGGACCAGGCGTGCATCGGGATGTTGCTGGGGGTGACGATCAAAAAGGCGCCCAGCGGCTCCCAGCTCAGCCACATGTCGATGCCGTTGGCCAGCTCGTCGAGGTGCTCGTTGCGGGCGGCCATGCCGTATGCCGCCGAGCAGGCCGATTCGATGTTTTCGATCACCCGGCGCACAGACCCGCGCGACTCGGCGATGGTCCGCCCGTGATCCTGGGTGAGCACCCGGCAGAGCTCCTCGAAGCGCTCCTCGAATTTCTGGCGCATGTCGAAAAGCATCCGCGCTCTTTCGCGCAGGGGGATGCGCCGCATGGCCTCGAACCCCTTTTGGGCGGCCGCCACCGCGGCACGCGCCTCCTCGCGGGTGGCGGTAGGGAACTCGGCGATGATCTCACCGGTGGCCGGGTTGGTGGTGGTGTTGCTGACAGTGGCAGTGGAGTCGACCCATTCGCCGTCAATCAGAAACTTCAGCTTGCCGTAATGCGGTTTGACCTCCGGCAGTATCGCCATCGGAACCTCCCTGAAATTCGATCCTTGGACTGTGGTGAGGGCCTGTGAAAATCCCGCCGCCGGCTGCCCCTCATCCGGCCGGACCCGGCGCGGCCGGCGCGTGGAGATAAAGGTGGAGCTATTTTCGTATATTGTATACAATATACGCGAGCGCGTTTGTCAAGGGAATTTTTACGTTCCCGAAAAAAGAGCGGGAAACAGCCGCCGGTAAGAGCGCTTGGGGAACTTGGCTGGAGCGCGCTTGGCGATGGTGCGCCTTTAACCGAAGGCGGTCCCGGGGCCTTAAATTCTGCCGGGATTTTAGAGCCCCAGGTCGGCGTTGATCAGAATGACCGTGACGCGGCCCTTGGGCCAGGCCTTTTCGGTGATCGTCCAGGTGTTGCAGATGCGCTCGGGGCTGCGGCAGTCCTCGCAGCGGCCGGTTTTGGCGCAGGGCGTCTGCATGTCCAGGCGCATGGCGTTGGCCGGGGCGGCGTAGCGCTTGATGCGCGCCATGGCGCTTTGGATGTCGGGCACGATCTTGTTGCGGCCCACCAGGACCACCACCTTCCTGGGTCCGAAGGTCAGCGCCGCCACCCGGTTGCCCTGCATGTCGAGGTTCACCAGCTGGCCGTGCTCGGTCACCGCATTGCTGCCGGTGAAGAAGAGGTCCACGGCAAGAGCCTGACGGCGGCGGGCCATTTTCTCCTCGGGGGCGACCTTGGCATCGGCGGTATCGATGGCCGTGATGCCGGGGGCCTCGCGCAGCGCCTGGTAGAGGCCGCTGCCCATGAAGGTCATCGAGCCGCCCCAGGAGACGGTGCGGGGGGCGGCCGCCGGCAGGATCTGGTTCAGCACCAGGTCCTTGGCGGCCGCGGCGTCGGCCACGATGAAAACTTCGAAATTGTTTTTCACCAGGGTCTCCTTGAGGGCCTGGAGGTGCAAGTTCCAGTAGTTTTCAACCGGTTTTTCCATGGGTTACCCCTTCTGTGGGATGTTGCAGCAGGCACCATTGCCCGGGGGACGCAGCCGCGCGGCAGCGCGGGCCGGGGTTAGGCGCTCTCCTGCATGAATTGTTTCCAGATCTCGCGGACCTTGGCCTGGCGGCGGGCGAAAAGATCTGCCGCGACCCTGGCCGGAAGCGCCAGCAGGCTGAGGCGGTGGGCGGCAGCGCGGTAGACGAGATAGGTTTCCTTTAGAAAATAGGCGCTGTTCTCGTCCAGCACCCCGGCCTCCATCAGGGTCCGCAGCTGGCGGACATTGTCGGTCCAGCCGATCAGCTCGGGGTGGGCGTGGGCCTCCAGCAGGATCAGGTACTGCACCAGAAACTCGATGTCCACCATCCCGCCGGGCGCCTGCTTGAGATCAAACTCGCCTTTGACCGGCTTCCAGAGGGACCGGCGCATGCGCTGCCGCATCCCGCCGACTTCCGCCCGCAGCGCCTCCGCCGCGCGCTTGCGGCACAGCACGGCCGCCCGGATGGCGGCGAAGCGCCGCGCCAGGGCCGCGTCCCCGCCCACCACCCGCGCCCGAATCAGGGCCTGGTGCTCCCAGGTCCAGGCGTCGTTCAGCTGGTAAGCCTCGAAGCCGTCCACGTGGCTCACCAGAATGCCGGCGTCCCCCGAGGGCCGCAGCCGCATGTCGGCCTCGTAGAGCGTGCCCACCGCGGTGTGCGCCGTCAACAGGTGGATCACCCGCTGGCCCAGGCGGGCGTAGAACTGGGCGTTGTCCAGCGGTCGCTCCCCGAGGCTCTGGCCGGCGCCGCCGGCGTGCAGGAAGACCAGATCGAGGTCCGAACCGTAGCCCAGCTCGATTCCCCCCAGCTTGCCGTAGGCCACCACCGCAAAGCCCCGATCGACCTCTCCCGCCAGGGTGAAAACCGAGGGGCGCCCATGCTTGGTCACCAGGTGGCGCCAGGAGATGTCCAGCACGGCCGCCAGGACCGTTTCGGCGATGTCGGTGAGATGATCGCTGACCCGCATCAGAGGCAACTCGCCGGTGACGTCGGCGGCCGCCACACGCAGGATATGGGTCTGCTTGAAGACCCGCAGGGCTTCCATCTGGTATTCCAGATCATCCGGGTCGATGGCCAGCAGGCGGCGGGCCAACTCGGATTCCAGCTCCGGGCGCCGGGGGGGCGTGTAAAGCGTCCGGGAGTCCAGCAGTTCGTCCAGCAGCAGCGGGTGCCGCGCCAGCTGGGCGGCCACCATCGGGCTGGCCGCGGTCAGGCGCACCAAATGGTTGAGGGCCTCGGGGTTTTCCAGCAAAAGCGCCATGTAGCAGGAGCGGGTTTCGATGGCCTTGATCAGCTCGATCACCCGGTTGAGGGTTTGGCTGCTGCCCCCGGCGGCCGCCACGGCCTCCAGGATCCGGGGCATCAGGCGATCCAGACGGCGGCGGGCCTCGATGCTGACCACGCGCCCCTCCACCGCCTGCCGCAGGTGAACCACCAGCTCCAGCACCGTCCGGGGTTCCGCAAAGCCCCGGGAAGCGAGCACGGCGGCGGCCTTTTGCGGCTCCAGCAGCCCGCGCCAGAGGTTCTCCAGCTCCGGGCTGTCGGGATCGCCGGCGCGAACCCCGCCGGAGCCGGGCTCATCGGTCTTCAGCAATCCGCTGAAATGACCGTGCACCACCGCCATGTGGCCCGCCAGGCAGGTGTGAAACGCCGGCCAGTCCTCAAACCCCATGGAAACGGCCAGCCGCAGGCGCGCCGGCTCCTCCCGGGGCAACTGGTGGGTCTGCCGGTCGGCGGCCATTTGGAGGCGGTGTTCGGTATTGCGCAGAAAGATGTAGGCCGCCCGAAGTTCGCGGCACACCGCACCGGGCACCAGGCCTTCGGCCGCCAGGGTGTCCAGGGTCTGCTGAATCGGCCGCACCTGCAGCGCCGGCAGAACCCCGCCGCGGATCAGCTGAAAGACCTGCCCGAAAAATTCGATCTCGCGAATCCCGCCGGGCCCCAGCTTGATGTTGTCCCGCAGCCCCCTGCGCCTCACCTCCAGGGTGATCTGACGTTTCATGTCGCGGATCGACTCGATGGTGCCGTAATCCAGGTAGCGGCGGAAAACGAAGGGTTTGAGCGTGGCCATCAGGCGCGCACCGGCCGCCAGGTCGCCGGCCACGGTACGGGCCTTGATCCAGGCGTAGCGCTCCCACTCGCGCCCCTGCTCCTGGTAGTATTGCTCCATGGCGTCGAAGCTCATCACCAGCGGGCCGTTCTCGCCGAAGGGCCGCAGCCGCAGGTCCACCCGGTACATGGGCCCGTCGGCGCTGGGCTGGCCGAGAACGCTTATCAGCCGCCGGGCCAGGCGCACGAAAAAGGTGTGGTTGTCCATGGGCTCCGGCCCGCCGCGGGTTTCACCGGCGGCAGGGAAGGCGAAGACCAGATCGATATCCGAGGAAAAGTTGAGCTCGCCGGCCCCCAGCTTGCCCATGCCCAGGACCACCAACGACTGGGGGAGGCCCCGGGCATCCAGCGGCGCGCCGCACTCGGCGCACTGCCAATCGTAGAGGCGCTTCAGGGCCTGGGCGATGCAGGCGTCCGCCAGCCGCGAGAGCTCCGCCATGGTGACGGCCAACCCGGCCCGCCCGGCGAGGTCGCGCCAGGCGATGCGGAGCATCTCGCGCCGACGCAGTTTGCGAAGCGCCGCGGCCAGGTCGGGCTCGGTGGCGGCGGCACCTGAAGCCTCGGCCAGTTTGCCCCGGTAGCCTCCCGGAACATAGGGCGCCTGGATATCGCCGGAGGCCACAAGGTCCACCACCAAACCCGGATAACGGGCGGCGTTCTGGGCGACAAACTCGCTGAAAGCGAACACCCGCTGCAGTTCCGCCGCCAGTTCCGGGCCTTCAGGGACCCGGAGGCCGGCGGCAGCGGCCGCCTGGTAGAAAGCGGTCCACTTGCCGGCGGCTTTCTCTGCCAGGGCAGGCGATAATGGGAGTTCAGCGGTGTTCATGGGTGGTGCGTGCTCCGTTCAGGGCTGGCCGGCGGGGCCGGAAAATTGACCGCTGCGCAGCGGCGGGACGCGGGGCGAAAACGGCGGGCGGCGCGACCCGGCGGCCGTTGGTTGGCGCCAGGGTAGCACAAAGCGGGCAAAAGCAAAAGAAAACCCCAGGGGAGCGGGGGCGTCCAGGGGCCCTTTTTTCGGGTTGAAATGCGCCGGGAAATCGACTATAGGAATCAGGCTGTTTTTTAAGGAGTTGGGGGATAAACGCTGCTGTCCTGTTCGATTTCGAAGGCTTGAAGCCGGGCGCCCGTCCGCAGGCGGTGAGACCATGCCCGCGGGCATCCACGGCGACGGTCAACCACCCGATCATGCCCCGGCGCGCACTGCCACCATTCCCGCCGCCTGCTGCCCACAGCAAACTTATCCAATTTTCAGTTGGATACGGCATAAAAATTGCTGAAGCTGACCCTGGTGCTGGATTCAGGCTCCGGATTTACAGTTTTGTCGGTTTTCGCCCCAACTCCTTACAATTTTGTAAAAAAGGAGGGTTTGCCCATGTGTCGTTTGTTTGCCTTGACCAGTGACGAACCGCTGTCCCCCATGGCCGCTCTGGAGGCCCTGGACGTGATGCGCGAGGGGCACGACGGCTCCGGCGTGGGCATTTTCCTGCGGGACCTGGGGGGGCCCTTCGAGGAGATGAAGGACGCACCGATCCTCTCGGGGATTTTCAGCGAAAAGGGGCTCAAACGGCTGGACGCCTTCATGATGGATATCGGCTTCATGACCAAATACAAAATCTCCATCAAGGTACCCAAGACCCCGCCGCCGGGGGTGCCCAAACGCGACGTTTACCTGATCCGCGCCTACGAATACCCCGAGGAGTGGGACGGCTACAGCCAGGAGCAGCTCGCCGACAAATTGCTGGACATTCGCCTGACCTTGCGCAGGATGGGGGAGGCGGAAAACGACATGATCGTCTTCTCCTTCTGGCCCGACGTGATCATGATCAAGGAGATCGGCGACCCGATCCAGGTGGGCGAACATCTGAAACTCGACCGCAAGGAACTCAAGGCCCGCGTCATCATGGCCCAGGGGCGGCAGAACACCAACTACGCCATCAACCTCTACGCCTGCCACCCGTTTTTCACCCAGGGCTACTCCACCATGACCAACGGCGAGAACACGGCCTTCATCCCCATCAAGGAGTACCTCAAGACCCGCGGCTTCCCCGGTTATTACGGCTTCCAATCCGACTCCGAGGTGTTCACCCATATCCTGCACTACACCTGCCGCAAGCTGGGGCTGGGGCTGGCGTGCTACAAGCACATCATCACCCCGCTGCAGGACGAGGGCCTGCGCAAACACCCCAACGGGGCCTTCCTGACCCATCTCAAACACTCCTGTCGGCGCCTGATCATCGACGGGCCCAACTGCGTCATCGGGTGCCTGCTGGACCACTCGCTGTTCATGGTCCAGGACCGCAAGAAGCTGCGCCCCGGGGTGGTGGGCGGCCGCCCGGGGCTCTTCGCCTTTTCGTCTGAGATCTGCGGCCTGGATGCGGCCATCCCTGACCGCGACAAGAGCAAGGACTTTCAACCGATGCATTTGGACACCGCCATCGTCGGCCCGGACCGCCAGGAGGTCAAGATATGCTGCCAAACCGAAGCATTACCCCTTCCACACTGAGCACCAAGGACCTGCCCTGGCAGATTCTGTGGAGCAAGGACAAGTGCACCCTCTGCGGCCGCTGCACGGCGGTGTGCCCGGTGCAGGCCATCGAACTGGGGGTCTTCCGCCAGCGCCGGGTCCAGACCAGCCTGAATCTCAGTGAGACACCGGCCAGCGCCTTTACGATCTATCACGGCATCCGCCAGCGCACCGACCCGGCCTACAGCTGCATCGGCTGCGCCATGTGCAGCCTCGTCTGCCCCAACGACGCCATCCTCCCGGCCCGCAGCGACGAGGCCGACAAGCTGCGCTATCACACCAACCGCGGCGGGCAGCCGCGCCGCCGCGGCGGCCGGCGCAACGACCACGGCAGCCTGCTCGACCAGATCAAATTCATCCGGATTTCGATGCTCACCGACCCGGCCCTGGATGCCGGCCGCCATGAATTCGAGCTGCGCAGCCTGATCGGAAGGGTCCTGCCGCCCGAAGAGAGCCTGAAATTCTTCACCGCCAACGGCTGGATGCCCCCGGTGCGCGAGGTCTACCCGCTGATGATCGGCGGCATGTCCTTCGGCGCCCTGAGCCCCAACATGTGGGAAGGCCTGCAGCTCGGCGTGGCCTACCTCAACGAGGAGCTCAACATGCCGGTGCGCATCTCCACCGGCGAGGGCGGGTGCCCGCCGCGCCTGCTGCGCAGCCGCTTTCTGAAATACACCATCCTGCAGATCGCCAGCGGCTATTTCGGCTGGGACGAGATCATCCACGCCCTGCCGGAGATGAAGGAGGACCCCTGCGCCATCGAGATCAAGTACGGCCAGGGCGCCAAGCCCGGCGACGGCGGCCTGCTGATGTGGTACAAGGTCAACAAGCTGATCGCGGCCATCCGCGGGGTCCCCGCGGGGGTCAGCCTGCCCAGCCCGCCCACCCACCAGACCCAGTACTCCATCGAGGAATCGGTGGCCAAGATGATCCTTTCGATGTCCATGGCCTGGGGCTTCCGGGTGCCGGTCTACCCCAAGATCTCCGCCTCCTCCACCACGCTCGCAGTGCTCAACAACCTGGCGCGCAACCCCTACGCCTCGGGTCTGGCCATCGACGGCGAGGACGGGGGCACCGGCGCGGCCTACAACGTCTCCATGAACCACATGGGCCACCCCATCGCCAGCAACATCCGCGACGCCTACCTCAATCTGGTGGCCATCGGCAAACAGAACGAGATCCCGCTGATCGCCGGCGGGGGGGTCGGCAAAAACGGCAACCTGGGGGCCAACGCCGCCGCCCTGATCATGCTGGGCGCAAGCTGCGTGCAGATCGGCAAGTACATCATGCAGGCCGCCGCCGGCTGCCTGGGCTCCGAATCGGACCGCTGCAACATCTGCAACATCGGCCGCTGCCCCAAGGGCATCACCTCCCAGGACCCGCGGCTCTACCGGCGGCTGGACGTGGACGAGGTCGCCCAAAGGGTGGTGGACGTTTTCCTGAGCTTCGACACCGAACTCAAGAAGATCATCGCCCCACTGGGGCGCTCGACATCCCTGCCGATCGGGATGTCCGACGCTCTCGGCATCGGCGATGCCGATACCGCCCAGCGACTCCAGATCAAATACGTCGTTTAGCCTGGGATTTGGCCGACCGATGCCCCATCGGCCCGGCGCACAGGAGATTGCGGAGAGAGAGATGAACAAAACCAAATTTCACGTCATCGCGGGCAAGGAAAACGGCACGCGCCTGGCCTCGCGGATCCTGGAGGACCGCATCCAGGCCGCGGTTTCCCGCGGGCACCGCCAAATCGAGGTGCAGGCCCTGGGCCAGCACGGCATTGGCGGGCGGCTCTGGAAGGCCGGCGACGACCCGCTCTACATCCGGGTGACCGGCCAATCCGGCCAGCGCATGGGCTCGCTGGGCTTTGCCAACACCCGCATCGAAGCCATGGGCCCGGCCTCGGACGACGTCGGCTGGCTCAATGCCGGGGCCGAAATCGTGGTCCACGGCAACGCCGCCAACGGCATCGCCAACGGCATGTCCCAGGGCAAAATTTTCATCGCCGGCAATATCGGCGCCCGCGGCATGACCATGACCAAGCACAACCCGCGCTTCGCGCCGCCTGAGCTGTGGGTCCTGGGGTCGGTGGGCGATTATTTCGGCGAGTTCATGGCCGGCGGCATCGCCGTGATCTGCGGCGTGGAGGCCCAGGACCCCGCCAACGTGCTGGGCTACCGGCCCTTCGTGGGCATGGTCGGCGGCAAGGTCTTCTTCCGCGGCCCTCATCAGGGGTTCAGCCAGACGGACGCTCGGCTGATACCGATCTCCGACGAGGAGTGGGGCTGGTTGACGGAGAACCTGGAGGTCTTTGCGGGTGCCATCAAACGCCCCGAGCTGCTCAAGCCCGTCTCGGACCGGCGCCAGTGGCAGCTGCTGGTGGCCCGCACCCCCCAGGAACGTCTGAGCCTCTCCAACCGCTCGATGGCCTCTTTCCGCCAGGAGGTCTGGGACCGCGAGCTCGGCCGCGGCGGCCTGGTGGGCGACCTGACCGACATCGACCGCAGCACCATCCCCGTGACCACCACCGGCGCTTTGCGCCGCTATCTTCCGATCTGGGAGAACCGCAAGTACAAGGCCCCCTGCGAGGCCACCTGCCCCACGGGGATTCCCGTCCAGCAGCGCTGGCAGCTGATCCGCGAGGGCCGCGTGGACGAGGCGGTTGACCTGGCGCTGGCCTACACCCCCTTTCCGGCCACGGTCTGCGGCTACCTCTGCCCCAACCTCTGCATGAGCGCCTGCACGCGCCAGTCGGCGGCCATGTTTCCGGTGGACATCCGCCATCTCGGCAAGGCCAGCATCGACGCCAAGCTGCCCCCCCTGCCGCCCCTTTCCGGCAAGCGCATCGCGGTGGTCGGCGGCGGTCCGGCGGGCCTGTCGGTGGCCTGGCAGCTGCGCCAGTATGGCCATGAGGCGGTGGTTTACGACCGCTCCGAGAAGCTCGGCGGCAAGATCGCCAACGTCATCCCGGAAAGCCGGATCCCCCAGGAGGTGGTGACCCGCGAACTGGGGCGCATCGGCGAGGTCATCCCCCACGTCCACCTTCAGCAGAACCTGACCCGCGAGGAAATCGACCGGCTGCGCGCGGATTTCGACTTCATGGTGATCGCCGCCGGGGCCCAGAAACCCCGCAGCCTGCCGATCCCGGGCAGCGAACGGCTGGTCACCGCCCTGGACTTTCTGCGCCAGACCAAGTCCGGCGGCTTCACGCCGGGCAAACGGGTGGTGGTCATCGGGGCCGGAAACGTCGGCTGCGATGCGGCCACCGAAGCCCACCGGCTGGGCGCGCGCGAGATCACCCTGCTGGACGTCCAGGAGCCGGCCTCTTTCGGCAAGGAGCGCGAGGCCGCCGAGGCCGCCGGCGCCCAGTTCCGCTGGCCGGTTTTCACCAAGGAGATAACCGCCAAGGGCGTCACGCTCAACACCGGCGAGGTCATCCCGGCCGACACGGTGATCATCTCGATCGGGGACGTGCCCGACCTGGATTTTCTGCCCCGCGACATCGTCACCGAGCGGGGCTTCGTGAAGGTCAACGACCACATGCAGACCTCGGACCCCAAGGTCTTCGCCATCGGCGATGCCGTAAAACCGGGGCTTTTAACCGATGCCATCGGCGCCGGCCGCAAGGCCGCAGCGGCCATCAACGACATTCTCAACGGCAAACGCCCGCTGGCCGATTCGCGCACGATGATCGACCGCCGGCGGGTCCACCTGGAGTACTTCGACCCCCGGGTGACCGCCTTCGAGGACATGGCCCACTGCGGCTCGCAGTGCTCTTCCTGCGGCGCCTGCAGGGACTGCGGCCTGTGCGTGGCGATCTGCCCCCAGGGTGCCATCAGCCGCCGGGATCTGGGCGCGCCGGAGTACGAGTACGCGGTGGACCCCGAGCTGTGCATCGGCTGCGGCTTCTGCGCCGGCGCCTGCCCCTGCGGCATCTGGGACCTGGTGGAAAACGACCCGCTGGCGTAGCCGCCCCGGCCCACCGGCCGGGTTGCGATTCAACCGGCCGCCAAAAACGAGGGAACCCACATGGACGCACTCTTAGCCCTTGAAGACGGCCGGCACTTCAGCTGCCGCGCCTTCACAGGACCGGGGGAGGCCGGCGGCGAGCTGGTCTTCAACACCAGCATGACCGGGTACCAGGAAATTCTGACGGACCCTTCCTACAGGGGGCAGATCGTCACCATGACCTACCCGCTGATCGGCAACTACGGGGTGAACTTGGAGGACGTGGAGTCCGAGCGGATCCAGGTGGCGGCCTTCGTGGTCCGCGAATACCAGCGCTTTCCCAGCAACTTCCGCGCCAGCGGGACCCTGGCCGACTACCTGCGGGCCGGGGAGGTCCTCGGCGTGGAAGCCCTCGACACCCGCGCCCTCACCCGCCACCTGCGCACCGCCGGCGCCATGCGGGGCTTTATCTCCACCCGGGACCTGGACCCGGGCAGCCTCGCGGCCCGCGCGCGGGAGATTCCCAGCATGGTGGGCCGGGACCTGACCGGACTGGTGGCCACCAAACGGCCCTACCGCTGGCAAAACGGCGGACCCCAGCCGCTGGCGCCGGCGGACGCCCCGCTGGACAGCACCTTGTGGCAGAGCACCGCCCCCACCCAGCGGGTGGTGGCGCTGGACTTTGGCATCAAATACAACATCCTGCGGCAATTGACCGCCGCCGGCTGCGAGGTCATCGTGGTGCCCGGCGACACCCCGACCGCGGCCATCCGGCGCCTGGACCCCGACGGGATCTTCCTCTCCAACGGGCCTGGGGACCCCGAGCCGGTCGCCGGGGCCATCGCCACCATCCGCGAGCTGCTGGGCTACCGGCCCATCTTCGGCATTTGTCTGGGCTTCCAGCTTCTCTGCCTGGCCTTGGACAGCCGGACCTTCAAACTCAAGTTCGGCCATCGCGGGGCCAACCAGCCGGTCAAGAACCTCGCCAACGGACGGGTGGAAATCACCTCCCAGAACCACGGCTTCGGGGTCCGGCGCGAGGCCGTCGGC
>Ga0272444_10003050_pt1 | contig 15304 bp, 10 predicted proteins | sample SSMForm13_FD_201033 | JGI IMG/M metagenome (GOLD analysis project Ga0272444, IMG submission 201033) | Marine sediment archaeal communities from Little Sippewissett salt marsh, Falmouth, MA, United States - SSM-Form-13 | ecosystem: Environmental > Aquatic > Marine > Wetlands > Sediment ...
CCCTGCTTGCGCCCTTGGCGCCAAGGGCGTAGTTATAGTAGGCCATTCCTTCAGGAAGGATGTCGTTGAATATGCACCTTCCAGCAGTCGTTACCAGCTTGCCGGTGGCCAATTCGTAGAGCTTACCGTCTTCGATCACCTTGGTGCCGACGGGCATGCGCACAATGATCTGTGCATGCATGCCGATTCTGCCAAGTTGATGGGCAGTTATGGCCTCGAACGGGCCTGCGAAGACAGGGATATCCTGTTCGTCACTGACCTTGATCCGGCGCACATCGTCGGAGACAAACATCGAGCCAACGCCGGCGGTCAAGTAGTAAACGCCAAGCACAATGTCCTGCATGGGCATCGTGATGGGTGCACCACTGGCGGGCGAGAAGATATTGTTGGTGGCGAGCATGAGCACATGTGCTTCTGCCTGCGCCTCCACCGACAGCGGAAGATGCACGGCCATCTGGTCCCCGTCGAAGTCCGCGTTGAAGCCTTTGCAGACGAGCGGGTGTATTTTTATGGCGTTGCCTTCCACCAAGACGGGCTCAAACGCCTGTATTCCCATTCGGTGAAGCGTTGGTGCACGGTTCAGCAAGACTGGATGCTGGTAGATGACGTTTTCGAGAACGTCCCATATCTCCCTGTCGAGACGCTCTAGCATCTTCTTGGCCGACTTGATCGTGTCGGCCAAACCGCGCTCCTTCAAGCGACGAATGATGAAGGGCTGGTACAGCTCCAGGGCAATCTTCTTCGGCAGGCCGCACTGGTGAAGCTTCAGTTCCGGGCCAACGACGATGACTGACCGACCCGAGTAGTCCACTCTCTTTCCCAGAAGGTTCTCTCGGAAGCGTCCCTGCTTACCCTTGATCATGTCGGTAAGACTCTTGAGCGGCCTGTTGGCGGTTCCCTGCACCGACCTTCTGCACCGTCCGTTATCGAACAGGGCATCGACCGACTGCTGAAGCATCCGCTTTTCGTTGCGAATGATGACCTCAGGGGCGTTGAGGTCCATAAGCTTCTTCAGTCGGTTGTTCCTGTTGATGATTCGGCGGTAAAGATCGTTCAAATCGCTGGTTGCGAAGTTCCCGCTTTCCAGTAGAACGAGGGGCCTGAGATCCGGGGGGATAACCGGAATCACATCCATCACCATCCACTCAGACTTGTTCCCGGACGAACGGATGGACTCGACTTGCTTGAGTTGCTTGGTCAGGTCCCTGGTCTTCTGTTTGGACGACGTCTTGCTCAGGTCGTCGCGTATGCCCTTGGCCGTTTCGTCGAGGTCAAGATCCTGAAGGAGCTTGCGCACAGCGTCGGCGCCCATTTCCGCCTTAAAATCGTCCTGGTATTTGTCGTACGCGGAGCGGTATTCCTCTTCCGTAAGAACTTGCTTGTTCTTGAGAGGCGTCTGGCCTGGGTCCGTCACCACGTAATCCTGGAAGAGGATCACCTTCTCCAGATCCGAGGTCTTCATATCCAAAAGCGTGCCCAGCCTGCTCGGAAGTGCCTTGAAGAACCAGATGTGCACAATGGGAGCGGCCAGGTTTATGTGGCCCATTCGTTTGCGGCGCACGCGGGAATGGGTCACCTTCACCCCGCATCGGTCGCATATGATGCCCTTGTGCTTGGTGCCCTTATACTTCCCGCAGGAGCACTCCCAGTCGCGCTCGGGACCGAAGATCCGCTCGCAAAACAGACCATCCTTCTCCGGGCGGTACGTGCGGTAGTTGATCGTCTCAGGCTTCTTCACCTCCCCGAACGACCAACTGCGTATGTCGTTAGGAGAAGCCAGTTGGATCTTAACCGAGCCGTAGTCGTTTATTCGATCATATACGCTTTCTGCCATCGTTTCCTCACTCCGCAACAGCCATCAGGCATCCCATTGCGAATCATATGCCGACTCGCTCCGGCAAGTGGAATCCGGCTTAACCGAAGCGCCGTTATGCAAAGGCTAAATCAACTTCTTCTTCTCAAGGTGGATATTCAGACCCAACCCGCGAAGCTCATTGCAGAGCACGTCGAAACTAACCGGGGTTCCTGCTTCGAGCGTGTTGCTGCCCTTGACCATCGACTCGTAGATCTTGGTGCGTCCTTCAACGTCATCACTCTTGACGGTAAGCAGTTCCTGCAAAGTGTAGCTGGCGCCGTAGGCTTCCAGACCCCACACCTCCATCTCTCCGAAACGCTGGCCACCGGTTCGTGCTTTTCCGCCGAGGGGCTGCTGCGTGATGAGCGAGTACGGGCCTGTCGCACGGGCATGGATCTTCTCATCCACCAAGTGGTGAAGCTTGTTCATGTAGATGTAACCGACCGTTACTTTCTGCTCGAACAGCTCGCCTGTCCTGCCGTCGTGCAGCCATGTCTTTCCATCCTCCGGCATCTCCACCAGGAGTTTGCGGGTGTCGCCCGCATTCTGGATCACGCCAATATCTTCAGTCTGTCGGCGGACCTGCTCGTTGGCTTCGCGGACGCACTCGACAATCTCTTGTTCGCTTGCTCCGTCGAATACGGGCGTAACGGCTTTGAACCCGAGCACCGCAGCAGCCCAGCCCAGATGAGTTTCCAGTATCTGTCCGAGGTTCATGCGCCCCGGAACTCCAAGGGGGTTCAGCACTATTTGCACAGAGGTACCGTCGTCGAGGAAGGGCATATCCTCTTCGGGCATTATCTTGGCGATCACGCCTTTGTTACCGTGCCGCCCGGCCATCTTGTCGCCCACGGCCAATGTCCGCTTGGTTGCCACCGTGACCTTGACCATTTCCAGAACACCGGCAGGCAGTTCGTCACCACGACGCATGTGAGCGAGTTTTCGCTCAGTCTCCTCCTGCAGTTGCAGGATGCGCGGCCAGTAACGGTGGTGAACCTTGATCGCCTGATCTTTCACTGCAGGCTTGCCCGATTTTATCCACCTAACGTTGAAGTTCTCGATCTGCTCGGATATGACCGCATCCACATCGCTTTGACCAACCTTCTGGCGGGTAGAGGGGTCCACCATCGGCGCGCCCAGCACTTCGGCGATCTCCCCGGCCATATTGCGGAAGATACCTATCATCCGCTTGTTCATTTCGGACTTGTATGCGTCGCGCTCCCTCTTCTGCTGGCGCTTGCGGTCGTCGCTGATGTGGGTCCGACGACTGAACCGCCTGGTGTCGATGACCACTCCCTCTTCTCCAGGGGGCAGTTCCAGGCTGTCATTCTTCACGTCTTCCCCGGCCCGTCCGAAGATGGCGTGAAGGAGCTTTTCTTCGGGCGACAGTTCGCTCTTGGACTTCGGGGATACCTTCCCAACCAGGATACTGTCATGGCCTTGCCCGCCCCTGACACGCGTGCCAATGCGCACGATTCCGGATTCATCGAGGTTGGCCAATGCCTTCTCGGAAACGTTTGGAATATCGCGCGTGAATTCCTCTCGCCCAAGCTTGGTCTCGCGGACCTCGACCTCATACTCCTCAAGGTGCACTGAGGTGAAGGCATCGTCCTTCACCAATCTCTCGGAGATGAGGATCGCGTCTTCAAAGTTGTAGCCGTCAAAGGGCATGAACGCGACTAGAACGTTCTTTCCAAGCGCCAGTTCTCCTTGCTTGGTGGCCGATCCGTCAGCGATTGTTTCCCCGGCCTTCACGCGCTGACCAAGCTTGACGACAGGTTTCTGGTTTTGGCAGGCACGCTCATTCATCTTCCTGAACTTATCGAGCCTGTATTCTTCCGTGTTGTCTATGACGATCCTGCTCGCATCGACATAGGTCACGGTTCCCGCTTTACGGGCTCGCAGCGACATGGACGAGTTCTGGGCAACAGCCTTCTCCATTCCAGTACCCACGATCGGAGGCTCAGTGCAGATCAGTGGTACTGCCTGCCGCTGCATGTTCGAACCCATCAATGCCCTGTTTGCATCATCATGCTCCAGGAATGGAATGAGTGCGGCCGAGACTCCAACGGTCTGCTTCGGCGAGATGTCTATGTATTCCACTTCCTTGCCCTGGACCATGCCAAGCTCTCCCCTCTGCCTGGCCAGTACGTGCTCGGCGGGCAATCTTTGGCTATCACTGCGGGCCGAAGTCTTGAGTACGTCCGGAGGGGCGAAGGTCGCTTCCATCTCCTCGTCGGCGCGGAGTTGGACCACTTCATCAGTTGCCCTGCTGCTCTTGGCCTTTCGGTATGGAGTGGTCAGGAACCCATATTCATCCACATTTGCATAGATGCTCAGAGAACTGATAAGGCCAATATTGTTTCCTTCAGGCGTCTCGATCGGACAGATTCGCCCGTAGTGGCTTATGTGCACATCGCGGACCTCGAAACCCGCTCGCTTGCGGTTGAGCCCGCCGGGGCCGAGAGCTGACAGGCGCCGTTCGTGAGTAAGCTGGCTGAGCGGGTTCTGCTGGTCCACGACCTGGCTGAGTTCGCTTCGACCAAAGAAGTAGTCGATGCTTGAAGAGATGCTCTTGGAATTTATGAGCTCGGCGATCTTGGTCAACTCACTCTGATCACGAAGCGACATCCTCTCCTGCACGGTGCGCCGCAACTTCAGGAATCCCTTGCGAAGCTCCTCGCAAGCAAGCTCGTTTATGGTCCTGAGCCTTCGGTTGCCGAGGTGGTCGATATCGTCAACCACCCCCTCTCCGTTCCTGAGTTTCACCAGATACTTGAGCGTATTCACGAAGTCCTCGACCCGAAGAGTCATCACGGTTTCGGGCACTTCCTGCTCGAACTTCCTATTGATGCGAAACCGTCCGACCTTCCCAAGCCTGTAGCGATTGTCGTCGTAGAACTTCTCGGCAAACAACGTCTTAGCCTTGGCAACCTGAGGAGGGTTGCCGGGCCTGAGTCGCACGTATATCCGCAGAAGCGCGTTCTCATAGCTGTCCGCCTGATCCTCAGACAGCGTGTTCAGCAAGAGCGGGTCCGCAGGCTTGTCGATCACCTCAATTTTCTTAGTTGGCGACGATACGATCTTGGTCAGTGCTTCCCCGACTTGCCCACCGGCTGGAACCAGCTCCTCTCCCGAATCCGGATCGACGAAGGCTTCGACCAAGTACATCTGGGGCCGGAGCTTGTCGGTCGAGATCGTCTTCGTGTCATAGAATTCGCGAAGGATGTCGGCATCATTGCCGTATTTCTCGTCCATCGCGCGAAGAAACGTTGTTGCCGGGATCTTGGTGGACTGGTCTATACGAATTGCGAGGGAGTCCTTCTTCGTGACGCTCAGTTCGATCCAACTGCCCCTTTCGGGGATGACCCGCGCCCCGTGAAGAGGGCGATCAGACTCCTCCATCGCCACACTGAAGTCCACGCCCGGCGAGCGGTGCAACTGCGAGACGATAACTCTCTCGGCACCGTTTATGATGAATTCGCCACCGCCAATCATGATGGGAACTTCGCCCAGGAAGATCGCTTCTTCCATGACCTCCTTGGCTTCCTTGCGGATAAGCCTGCAGCGAATCCGAAACGGCATTCCGTAGCTTAACTTGAGGTCCCTGCACTCTCTGACCGTGTACCGGGGCTCCCCCAGCTCGTAGTCCAGATATTCCAGACTGGTCTTATCGTCGTAGCTGTTGATCGGGAAGACTTCTCTTAACAGACCTTCCAAGCCTTCATTCTTCCGCTTCGACGGAGCGCAGTCCTTTTGGAGGAAACGCTCGTAGCTGGAAACCTGGACGTCCAGCAGGTTCGGCACGGGTATGGCGTCCCCGACCTTCGAGAAACTGCGGGTTCTGTCCATTCGCAACATTCCGGTTACCTCGATTTCAGGTCTGGTCCGGACTTCGGACCCGGCTCGGCTGTTATCTCAAAGCGCCCGCTGCCGGTCAGGGCAGAAGGCACTGGTTCACTTGCGAGACAGCGCCAAAGCGCTACTTCACTTCCACTGTTGCACCGGCTTCTTCAAGCTGGCTCTTCGCCTGGTCGGCTTCTTCCTTCGCCACGCCCTCTTTGACAGGCTTCGGTGCCGATTCAACGAGATCCTTGGCCTCCTTCAGGCCCAAGTTAGTCAGCGCACGGACGGCCTTGATGACCTGAATCTTCTTGTCCCCGACGTTCTTGAGGATCACGTCGAAGGCAGTCTGCTCCTCGGCCTCTCCTGCGTCCGCGCCACCGCCGGCCGGACCTGCGACCATCACGGCCCCGCCCGCAGCCGGCTCGATACCATGCTCCTGCTTAAGGTAATCCGCAAGCGCGACAGCCTCGGTCAGCTTCAGTCCGACCAGCTTGTCACCGAGATCCTTGATGGCCTTGGGGAATTCCTTGGCTTCTTCCTTGGCCTTCGGTTCAGCTTGGTTTTTGTCTTCGGCCTCTGCTTGCTTCTTGGCTTCTTCCGCCATCTCTAAGTACTCCGTATTTGCGTACAAACCAGCCTGATAGGTGGCGTCCCGGCGACACCATTTAATCCCGACCAGTCGGGACCAATCCGCAGCCGGCGATCAACTGCTTCTTTACGGCTATGCCGCTTGTTCGTCAGGAGATTCGTTTTCGTCCTGTTTGCCATCCTGAATCGACTTCAGCAGGCTGGCAATTATCTGCCCCGGAGCCATAATGCACGCCGCCAATTTCCCGCCTGGGGAAAGCACGCAGGCCACGGCCTTCTGGACGGCCTCAATGCGCGTGGGGTATGCGCCAAGCTCCTTTACCCGCTCCGGACCGAAGGTTTCCCCCTCGAGAAGTGCGGCCTTGACCTTCAGTTCAGGCGCTTCTTTTCCTATATCCAGGATTTCCCGAACTATCTCAACCGCAGTGACGTTGTCCGGGTCTAGTCCGAAGGCAACAGCACAGGGTCCGTCAAGAAGATCCTTGGCATCGGCAACACCAACCGCTTCGAACGCCTGCCTGGCAAGACTGTTCTTGACTACCGTCAGCTTGATTTCTTTCTCGCGAAGGCGTCCGCGGATCTTATTGGTCGTCACGCCGTCCACACCCGTGAAGCCCACCACGGCCATGGACGTCATGCCTTCGAATCTACGGATCAGTTCATCCTTGACGAGTTTCTTTACGGTTCTGCTCATTGGACACCTTCAGGTTGCTACTATGCCACCTCGATCCGCACGCCCGGCGACATCGTTGCCGCAAGGGTTATCTTCTTTATGTATGTTCCCTTGGTCGAAGCGGGGCGGAGCTTCTTAACGTGGGCGATGAATTCTTCGATATTGTCCACAAGCTTCTGCAAATCAAAGCTTTGCTTGCCCATCGGCACATGCAGATTTCCTCCGTCGTCGTTTCGGTACTCAACTTTTCCGGCAGAGTATTCCTGGACTGCCTGGGCAACGTCATCTGCGACGGTTCCCGCCTTTGGCGACGGCATCTTGCCTTGTGGACCCAGAATCCGCCCCAGCTTGGCCACCGATTTCATCGATGCAGGCGTCGCAACCGCGACATCGAAGTCCATCCAGCCCTTCTGGACCTTCGCAACCAGCTCGTCCAGACCGGCTTCGACCGCCCCCGCTGCGCTAGCCTTCTCGACATCGTCGCCCTCGCAGAAAGCGATCACACGTCTAGTGGCGCCAATTCCGTGCTTCAGTGAGATTGACCCACGGATGCCTTGATCTGCCTGTCGAGGATCGATGCCTAGATGCATGGCCAACTCGATGGTAGGGTCGAACTTGCCAGACGGGAATGACTTCACGATTTCCACCGCCTGGGCCACCGGAACAGGATCACCCGGGATCTTCTCCAGAGCTTGGCGATAGCGCTTCGAATTCTTCTTCGCCATTGGTTACGGCTCCTTTCGGCCTATAGGCCTTCCACTTTTTCTAGCCTGTGGTCAGGCTTCTATGCTCTCAGCCTGCGCGGAGCTGCCGGAAGCTAGTCCTCGACAGTTATTCCCATGCTCCGTGCCGTACCTGCGATAATGGCGCAGCCCGAATCAACATCGAAGGCATTCAGGTCCTCCAGTTTCCTCTCGGCTATGCGCCTTATCTGGTCCTTCGTCACCGATCCGACCTTCTCCTTGTTAGGCACGCCCGAGCCCTTAGCGACCTGTGCCGCTTCCTTCAACAGTGCAGCGGCCGGAGGACTCTTGACAACAAACGTAAAGGTCTTGTCTGCATAGACAGTTATCTCGACGGGTGCCGGCATGCCGTTCAATTCTTTGGTCGCTTCATTGAACTGCGAGACAAACTGCCCAATGTTAACACCGTGCTGGCCAAGGGCCGGACCCAATGGCGGAGCGGGCGTTGCCTGCCCGCCGGGCGCCTGAACCTTTATCATTGCCGCAACTTGCTTTGCCATTTCCTGCTCTCGCTACGTCGTGCTACTGATATCAATACATCCGCTTCCGAATTCTCCGCTGATGGCCTGCCCGTGGCGACCGTCGAGGCCCTGACCGCACAGCAGTTCAGATGAGCTGGACAATCAGGTCTTTTCTACCTGCCAATACTCCAACTCCACCGGCGTGGGTCGCCCGAATATCGTCACCTCCACGCGGATCAAGCCCTTCTCGGGCAACACCTCCTCGACCGCGCCCTCGAAGTTCTCGAACGCACCTTCCTTGATCTTCACCATGTCGCCCTTCTGGAACTCCACGGAGATCGGAGTGCCTTCCTCAGCCTTTTCAACCTGGAGGAGCATCTTTTCCACGTCGTTCTGCTTCATAGGAGTCGGCTTGCCGGCCGAACCAATGAAGTCACCCACCCCGCTGGTCTCGCGGATCAGGAACCATGCGTCCTCGCCGATGGAACCGTCATCCTCAAGCTCCATCTGCACGAAGACATATCCGGGGTACATTTTACGCTCCACGTACTTCTTGCTGCCGCGCCCGCGCGGGGCGGGCCTCTTCTCTGTAGGAACGAGGATCTTGCTGATCTTCTCCTCCAGACCCTCGATCTTGACCTTGCGGTCCAGGGCCTCTTTGACCTGGTCCTCCCTGTTAGAGGCGACACGCAAGACGTACCATTGTTCAGCCATGGGGCTATTCCCGTGATTGCCGGAAGATCAGTCTGTCACAGTATCTTCATGGACTTGAATAGCAACGCGAACACCAAGTCAACTGCGAACAGGATTACCGCCAGCACAAAGGTGGTTATGACCACGACCTTGGTGGAACCTATGACTTCCTTCTTGCTCGACCAAGAGACCTTCTTCATCTCTCCCTCGGTGGCAATCAGAAAATCTGCGGTCTTCGGCCTGTTAGTCAGCCACAACGTCACCAAGCCAATCGCAGCCACGATCAGCGACGGAACCCCGAAGCGGATGAACGGATCCTTCGTCAGTTCATAGCCCTTCAGGAACTCGCTTAGCGCCGCCGCCGCGAACACGGCCAATGCCACCGCGCTCGCAAGCGTCACGAACCTGGTGTATTTACCTTGGCCTTTCTTATAGATCTGAACCATTCTGCATATATCCTGGCCAAGCCCTTCAGGCCCGCCCGGCAAACCGAACAACACGGCAGGGAGGACTTGAACCCCCAACCTGCGGTTTTGGAGACCGCTGCTCTGCCAATTGAGCTACTGCCGTGTTTGCAGTCATCGGTGGGGCGCCTAGGGCATGTCGCCTGCCTATTAACGTCTCTTTATCTTGTGCTCCGTGTGCTTGCGAGACCGCGGACAGTATTTCTTGAGCGTCAGTTTGGGTGCGCCTCCAAGGACGCGCACCTCAGTGCGGTAGTTCAGTTCGCCACACTCTGCACACTGAAGAAAGACGTATTCTCGCGCCTTGGACTTTGCCATCTGAGACTACTCCAGAATCTTCGTGACCACACCGGCGCCGACGGTCCTGCTGCCTTCGCGGATGGCGAACCTCAGGCCTTCTTCCATGGCCATCGAAGTGTTAAGCAACTCCACTTCCATCGTGATGTTGTCTCCGGGCATGCACATTTCGGCCCCGCCCAGAAGCTTGATCGTTCCGGTCACGTCAGTGGTTCGGAAATAGAACTGCGGACGATAGCCGGTGAAGAACGGGCTGTGACGACCGCCCTCTTCGTGCGTCAGCACATACACCTCGCCCTCGAACTTCATGTGGGGTGTTATGCTGCCGGGCTTGGCCAGCACCTGTCCTCGCTGGAGGTCGTCCTTCTCCACGCCTCTCAGCAGACAACCCACATTGTCTCCGGCCTGTCCTGTATCGAGGGTTTTGTTGAACATCTCCACACCGGTGACGGTCGTCTCGCTAGTCTCACCAAGACCGACGATCTCCACCTTGTCACCGACCTTGACAACGCCTCGCTCGATCCTGCCCGTACCAACCGTTCCGCGACCCTTGATCGAGAACACATCCTCGACCGGCATGAGGAAGTCCATGTCGATTTCGCGCTTAGGCTCGGGAATCTGCTCGTCGAGCGCCTTGATGAGTTCCTTGATCGACTCTGCGCCTTCGCCCTCGGGATCCTCCAGTGCCTGCGTCGCCGAACCCTTGATGACGGCTACGTTGTCGCCGTCGAACTCGTACTTGCTCAGAAGTTCTCTGACCTCAAGCTCGACCAGCTCAAGCAGCTCCGGATCGTCCACGAGATCGCATTTGTTCAGGAACACAACCAACTGCGGCACGTTGACCTGCCTTGCCAGCAGGACATGCTCGCGTGTCTGGGGCATGGGTCCGTCAGCGGCAGAAACGACCAGTATCGCACCGTCCATCTGGGCGGCACCGGTGATCATGTTCTTGACGTAATCGGCGTGTCCGGGGCAGTCAACGTGAGCGTAGTGGCGGTTGGCGGACTCATACTCGACGTGAGCCGTGGCGATGGTCAGGATCTTCGTCGCGTCGCGCCGGCCCTGTGATTCCGAAGCCTTTGCGATATCGTCATAGCTTTTGTACTTCGACAGACCCTCTTTCTCCAAGACCATCGTCATAGCCGCAGTCAGCGTTGTCTTACCGTGGTCAACGTGCCCGATCGTGCCGACGTTTACGTGCGGCTTGGTCCTTTCGAATACTTCCTTGGCCATTAGTTGCGCTCCTCTCGATTAGTATTCGGTCAAACCGTTTTGCCAGTGCGTCGGCGAGGTACATCACACGCCGAAGCTCTACTGTCTATGCCCTACTGCCGCTGCATCGGTCGCGGCAAGTAACTCGAAACCTCGACTGCGGGTCCGACTGACCCGGCAGCAACTTCTGCGCCCGCTGCCGGTTCGCCGACCCGTTGACGACGTGGTCCACCGCGCGAGCATTCCTGCAACCACACTCCTGACAGCTGCTGATGGGGGTCGAACCCATGACCTCGTCCTTACCAAGGACGCGCTCTACCACTGAGCTACAGCAGCACGGCGGCCACCCGCGCAAAAACACAGCGCGCCCGGGGACCTCCCGGCCCCACAGTCGGGCGTGCATCTTACTGCCCTAACCGTTTGGCCCAACATCAGGTTATGGGTAGACGGCAACCACAGCCGCCAAATTGGATTATTCACTATAGCGATCCAAAAAAGGCTGTCAAAGAAAACTTTTCCGCCCCAGAAAAGTTTTTTCCGGCCTCCGCCAGCCTCCGTCGGGCCACCCCGGGCCTTCGCCCCACCAGAGCTCAGAGCAGAGCGGGCAGATTGGCCCCCGGCTCATCACGAAGGCGGGCGGGACGCAGTGGCGGGCTCGCCTTCGGGCTTTCCGTGGGGGCGGTTACCGTCCAGGAAGAATGGCACGTCGTAGTCAGGGTCGGGCCAGTCTTCGGGGTCGTCGGCGTACTTTCCGTGGTCGTCAATGCCGTTGCGCCCGATGCTGTAAAGGATCGGCCGGGCCGGGCCGGGCAAATAAGAGATCACCCTTCCGTCGGCCGCAAACGGGTCGGCGGGGATGGCAGGCAGGTACTCGCCAACCAGTTCCGCCAACTCCGCCGGGCGGACGCCGCAGTCAATCTCATACAGCCGGACACCCAACGCAATCGCCGCCATCCGACGCATTGCCAAGACGAGATATCGCATCCTGACAGCGTTGTTGAGGGCACCGACGGACCCACTCAAGGGATTGCGCAACCTGGCAAGCCAGTCTGGTCCATCGGGGGCCTCAGGCAACGTTCCTGAAGCTGCGGGCCAGTTATCCTGACCGACTGCTTCCACAAGCGATGAGCCTCTTCGCACCGACGTTACGGCGTCTTCCTTGAGTACCGGCCTCAGCAGGACCGCCATCACCGCGCCTCCGGGAGACGCTGTGGCGGGCGCATCGCCGCGGAGAGCGGAAAGTGCAACGTCGGCGTTCCAAGCCCTCTCGACCTGGTAGCACCGGACGGTGGCCTCACGGAGTTGCTCCTCGTCCAGCAGCTCGGAGATGAGTGCCTCAACCTGCCGGCGAGTCGCAAGCCCGTCAGGGCTCCCGCTATCGGAAACCTGGAGCGAATAACATATCTCCTCAATGCACGAGTAGGTCAGGCTGTCCAGTGCAATCGCCACGAGATGGTTCAGAATAACCCCATTTGTCTCCGCGATTCGGCCGATTCTGACGGCATCGCGAAGCAGTTCGGTGGCCTGGAGATCATCGCCGATCTGGTGATGCCACTTCGCCGCAACGCAGACTGTCTTGGTAAGTTGGCGGAGCCGGTTTATGTTGCGCACACATGCGGGGAAGGAGTTCACCAGCGGCAATCTCATGCGAAGGCCCGAGTCGCAGCCGGTCATTCCGCGAGCCTTGCGAACCAAGGCCAACGCTTCCTCATTCGCACAGACGAACTGGCCCGCCTTTTCCAGGTCAAATGGCTTGGCCCAGTCCGTCAGGTCACCCACGCTTGTCCGCATCGCCAGCGCCTCGGCAGCCGCCATGGCGAACAGGTATGCGTTTTCTTCATCGGCGACGGGGTCCCTGTCGAAGTCTTCCGGGTAGATCGGCTCGCCGGCGGCGGATATCCGGGCCATCTCTTCAAGGAGAGGTCTTGTGGCGTCTGCGCCCAACCAGGACCAGACCAGCCAACCCAGCGAGCCGACGCCCAAGATCAGGATCGCGGAGATAATCAGACGCTTTCGCCATTTGCTGCGTGTTGGTTGATCGGATGCGTTTGACAAGTCGCTCATGGATTACCCTTCGGGGACTGATCGCCCTTTCTGCTCGGTCATCGGTCGGTTTATCCGGCTGTTCCACGCACCCCGGCGCGTTATCATCGGCGTTTATGCCAACCCGCCGGAGCAGGACACATGCCCCCCAGCGACGCAATTCAGCAAACCCACGCCGGATACAACTTCCGCTGTCACTTCATCGACGGCGTCTTCTCGCTGATAGGATACTCCATATTCAACGCACACGCGATCATGCCCGGCTTTATCCACGAGCTGGTCGTGCGACACCCCTACCTCCAGCCTTACGAAAATCGTCTCGTGCAGACCCTGGTGGTTCTGTTCGTCGGCGTGGCCGGACCGGTGTCTTTCCTGACGGCTGGGCTGAGCGAACACCTGACGGAGCGCAAGGGCTGGTTTCTCCGCTGGGTGTTCACGGGCAGGTTCACTGTTTTGGCGATAGCGCTGTGCACGCTGGCCATGGGCTGGATGGGCGCGACTGTGTTCCTGACGCTGCTGTACTCGCTGGTGCTCGTCCGTGCGGTTGCTGCAGGCACTTCGATGCCGCAGTGGCTGGACTTTATCGGCAGGCAGATACCGGAGGAAAAACGCGGTGTGCTCTTCGGGGGGCGCGACGCGATGGGAACGCTTCTTGGGGTAGCTGTCCTTGCCGCCCTTCCGCATGCGACCAAGAGGTTCGGCTTCCCGACCGACTTCGGGCTACTCTTCCTGGCGGCAGCGATCGCATTCCTGATCTCAGGGCTGGTACTCTCGAGAATGCGGGAGGTGCCCTACCAAGCCGAGGAGACTCGCCCACGCGCGCCACTGCTTCAGCGTCTGCGGCGGACCCTTGGCATCTTGCGCGAAGACAAGCCCTATCGCATGCTGATGATCGCGATGGTCTTCGCCAGCATGGTTACCGTGGCCAACAGCTCGATGATCGTAACCAAGGCCAACCGACTTCTGGGCCTTGCCGGACCTGAACTCACCGCCTTCGCCGGAAAGGCCAGCATCTGTCAGATCGCCAGCTACGCCGCCTTCATGCCGCTGATGGGTCTGCTAGCCGGTAGAATCGGGTACAAGAAGCTCGCTTACATCGGTTGTCTGGCTGCATGCGGAACCATGTTGTTGGGGATATTCGCGGGAGGCGAATGGACATTCCTTTCCGCTTTGGTGATCGGCGGGGCCAGGCAGGCGGCGATGGTCTTGATCGGGATCAATCTTCCGCTGGCACTTGCCCGTAGCGACAGACGGCCGAGCTACATCGGCCTGCGATCACTATGCATGCTTCCGGCCGCATTCATGCCGCTTATCGGCGGGTCGATTGCAGACGGCTTCGACCCGGACATCGTGCTATGGGCAGCGGCAGTTTTTGCCCTCCTGGCATTGGTGGTCTTCTATTTACTGGTACGCGAGCCCGAGCAGCGATAGACTCATCGGAAAGTTGCCCAGCTCAACCAGGGACAAGCATACATACATAGAGGATTATGCAGATGAAGCTGACATTCTCCGGTTTGCATGACGTACACGATCCCTTCGGGAACCTCCACTTCGGCGCGAATTCGTTGCGGCTGATCGGCCAGGCGGTAGGGCTTCCACCGCTGAGGTGGCAATGCGCGGTGCCGGCCGACGACGGAGGCTATTGGCTATACGGCTATGAGGACCGATCGCTACCCGCTCGCGAAGACCGCAAGTACAGCGACCTGGCATGGCGGATTGTGCGTTGCAGGACCGCAGACGGTCTCGGTTACGGTCAGGTGGAAGTCGTTCACTCCGAGCCCGGCGACAACTGGCTCGGACACGGGGCCATCGCGCACAACTCGACCGACGGAAGCTTTCTTGCGATGAAATTCCGCCGCGAGCCACACTCTGCTTGGGCGTTCGGGTCGCATGATGGAGCCAGATGGCGCCCCCTCGCCGACAAGCCCGCCATCGTCGATCACGACGCGTTCGGGCTTCTGTGGGACCCTGACGGCAAGCGATACATCGATTACCAGACCACCTACCAGAAGTGGGACAGACGCCTGGTGGACAACCAGGGCGCCCCGAGACGGCGAGTGTTGAGCATCCGCACCAGCGAAGACGGCGTTCGCTGGCAGCCGGACTACGAAGTGATATCCCGCAAAAAGCTCGCACCGGAAGATCGGCTGATTACCCCTGACGAGCAAGATCCGCCCGATCTGGAGTTCTACTGGTTCCGCGTCTTCCGCTACTGCGGAAGGTACGTGGGAATGATGCTCAACTACGCGCCTAACCCGCAAAACGTGAATCCGTGGGGTCCGAACTCGCCTGACAACGAGCAATCCCGCCACGGGCCTTGGTGCTCAGGCGAATGGTGGATCAGCGAAGACGGCATGGAATGGCGCCGTCCCTGGCGGGAGGTGTTCGCCAACGGGCAATGCGACGAGACTATCCGCCACGAGCCGATG
>Ga0272444_10003051_pt1 | contig 15304 bp, 10 predicted proteins | sample SSMForm13_FD_201033 | JGI IMG/M metagenome (GOLD analysis project Ga0272444, IMG submission 201033) | Marine sediment archaeal communities from Little Sippewissett salt marsh, Falmouth, MA, United States - SSM-Form-13 | ecosystem: Environmental > Aquatic > Marine > Wetlands > Sediment ...
GTATTCTGGTACGTTGGGGCGGTGATCTCAATATCACGCGGCCCCGGTTTCGAATACAACGTTTCACCCGATAAATTCGTCTTCAGGTGAGGCAAGTACCGGCCGATTTCCGATATTAGTGAGGATTCAAAATATGCGAAGAACAATCGCTATCGCGCTTATCCTTGGAGTTACCCTGACCGGTTCCGCCGCCGGAGATAACCTGTATAAAGTAACGGTTCAGAGCCAGTCTGAGGCTTCGAAGCTGCAGGCGGCGGGCGTTGATCCACTGGTCCGGCTCAACCGGGGTTACCTGGTGCTGGCGGACGCCGCGGCGGCGCAGACGCTCGAGGCAACGGGGCTGGAGCGTGAACTGCTGGCTGGCGATGTTTCAAGAGATAACCTGGCCCTGGACAATCGCACCGACCGGGAGAATGTTGATCGTTATGACCTGCTTTATGAGGAGGGCGGCCTCAGGCTGTACCGGCTCGATTCCCGGCAGACTTTGAAGTCCGGTGATACGCCGACGCTGTTCTCCATTGCCAAAAGCAAACCGGTTATCGAATTCACACCTACACTCACCGAGCCGACCCCGAGTGCCGCTTCGGCAGATTTCGCCGACCTGACCGCCCTGATCAATAAGATCGAACAGGACTCCCTGATATCGTACGACGAGCGCCTTCAGGCCTTCCTGACACGCGTGGCCGGTACCGACTCCAATTATGCAGCACGCGACTGGATTGAGGCCAAGTTGACATCGTTCGGATATGACTCCGTCTGGCTGGATCCTTTCTTCGCCAATGTATCTTACCCTAACGCACCCTGCTATAATGTCGTCGCCTACAAACCCGGGACGCGCCTTCCGGACCAGCAAGTAATTATCGGGGCTCACTTCGACGCTGTTCCCACTTCGCCGGGCGCCGATGACAACGGCTCCGGTGCGGCCGCCGTTCTCGAGATGGCCCGCGTGCTCAAAGATTACGAAACCGACATGACTATCATTTTCATCCTGTTCGATGCCGAGGAGTACGGCCTCTACGGTTCGTGGCATTACGCCGACGAAGCCTCGGCCCGGGGTGATGAAATCGTGTTCATGTTGAACCTCGATATGGTGGGTCATTACCAGAACGACGGCGATGCGAAACTCTTCAGCGGTACCGATCAGACATTCTCGGTGCTGTGGCAGGAACTGGCCGATTCTCTGGTGAGTATTGAAGGCCACATAATGGGGAATTCCGGTGGATCGGATCATTACCCGTTCACCCAGCACGGTTATACGGCTACGTTCGTGCACGAGTATCTGTTTTCGACCGTCTATCATTCTTATCGCGACAGCACCACGTATATGAATTTTGAATATGCTACCAGGATGGTGCAGGCTTCGCTGGCTACCGCCTTTTTGGCCAGTGAAACCTATGGAAGGCGTCCGCTCATCGCCTTTGACTATCCTTCGGGAAAGCCAAAACTCCTCGATCCGGGCTCGGAGACGCCTTTCGAGGTGCAACTTACCGGCTTTTACGGCGGCGAAGTCGAGCCGGGTACGGCCCTGCTGTTCTATTCGGTCAACGGTGAAGCGTATTCATCGACCCCGATGACGCACCTTACGGGCGACAGCTACCAAGCGACACTGCCGCCCATATCATGTGATGATCACCTGAGCTATTACTTTCGAGTGACGGCCGCCGATGACTGGGGGACATTCTACGACCCGGATCCCTCTGAACCGCTATCAGCCATCGCCTATACCTCCCTCGCCACCGTCTTTGAGGACAACTTCGAAACAGACCTCGGCTGGACCATCTCGGGGGATGCCGCCGACGGTCAGTGGGAACGAGGTCTTCCGATCGACAGCGGTCGAGGTGACCCCTCCGCGGACTATGACGGTTCCGGGCAGTGTTATCTGACCGACAACGGCAGCAAGAATTCGGATGTTGATTCCGGCATGACCGTGCTTACTTCGCCGGTGTTTGCCCTGGACGGCGACGAGGGGCTGGTCGAGTACGCCCGTTACTGGTCGAACACCTTCGGGGGCTATGACGATGACGATGTTTTCGACGTGCTTATCTCCAACAACGGCGGGACCGACTGGGTGCTGGCCGACCGTACCGGGCCTTTCGCGGCCGACGAGGAGGGCTGGAACCTGCACCAGTTCATTGTCAGTGAGTTCGTCACCCCGACCGACAACATGCGCCTGAGATTCGAGGTGTCGGACTACGGCAATGTTTCGGTGGTCGAGGCGGCTCTGGACGCTGTTACCGTGAGTGACCTGGCGTGCGAATTTCTTCCGGATACCGATGGTGACGGTTTCGCGGACGGCAGCGACAACTGCCCGTACGTTTATAATCCGTTGCAGGAGGACGCCAACAACGATGGTCTCGGCGATTCCTGCTGCTGCGTCGGCACGGTGGGCAACATCGACTGTGACGGCATTGTGGATATTACCGATCTTCAGGTGTTGGTCGACCACGAGTTTATCAGCCTGGCGCCGCTGTGCTGCGAGATTTCCAGCAACATCAACCACCCCGGTTCGGGTTATGCGAGTACCGATGAGGTAATCGATATCACCGATGTCCAGTTGATGGTGGACTGTCTGTTCCTGTCCCTTGACCCGCTCCCGGCCTGTCCGTAAGTGGTACCTATATATAGATTTCGACTAAGAGGCCGCTCCTTTGCGAGCGGCCCTTTTGCGTCAGTTCGCTAATATGCCTGCTTGATTTTGATCGGCCGTCGGTCTATATTCCGGCCTTCTAATTAGAAAGGACAGACCGTGCCCGAAAAATACACCCAGCCCAAAGTCACCCCGGAAATGGTCAAAACCCACGGGCTAAACGACGAAGAGTACGCTCGCATCAAGGAAATCCTCGGCCGGGAGCCCAGCTTTACGGAGTTGGGCGTGTTTTCGGTCATGTGGTCGGAGCATTGCAGCTACAAGAATTCGATCGCACTGCTGAAAACCCTTCCCCGTGAAGGCGAATCTCTCCTGACTGAGGCGGGCGAGGAAAACGCCGGGGCGGTGGACATTGGTGATGGTCTGGCTGTCGTCTTCAAGATCGAATCGCACAATCACCCCTCCGCGATCGAACCCTACCAGGGCGCGGCGACCGGCGTTGGCGGGATATTGCGCGATGTTTTCACGATGGGCGCAAGGCCGATAGCGGCCCTTAACTCACTTCGTTTCGGCTCCCCGGACAATCCCCGGGTCCGCTATCTGGTGGACGGGGTCGTGCGCGGAATCGGCGATTACGGCAACTCGTTCGGTGTGCCGACCGTGGCGGGCGAAGTTTATTTCGACGAGGCCTATACCACCAACCCGCTCATCAACGCCATGGCGGTCGGACTGGTCAAGTCCGACGGGATCGTTTCGGCGGTGGCCCGGGGGGCCGGAAATCCGGTGATGATTGTTGGTTCGAAGACCGGGCGCGACGGCATCCACGGGGCCACCTTTGCCTCCGAAGAGTTGACCGAAGCCTCACAGGCAAAACGGCCGGCGGTGCAGATCGGCGACCCTTTCACCGAGAAGCTCCTGCTCGAGGCCACGCTTGAGATAATCGATAAGGACCTCGCGGTCGGCATACAGGATATGGGAGCGGCCGGTCTGACCTGCTGTTCTTCGGAGATGACGGCCAAAGGCGAATCGGGAATCGAGCTGGAGATCAATTTGGTGCCGGTGCGCGAGACGGGGATGACGCCGTATGAAATCCTGCTCTCGGAATCGCAGGAGCGGATGCTCGTCTGTGTGAAGAAGGGTAAGGAAGCCGAAGTTACCGAAGTCTTCGACAAGTGGGGCCTGGACTCGACTATCGTGGGGCATGTCACCGACGACAAGCTGATGACGGTCAGGCTCAACGGCGAGATCGTGTCACAGATACCTTCGGATGTCCTTGTCCTCGGCGGCGGCGCCCCGGTTTATCACCGGGAATCGAAACGACCGGGCTATCTGGACGAGATCAACAAAACAGACTTAAGCAAGTACTCGCCGGATCGCGACTGGAACGAGACATTGCTTCAGATGATGGCCGCCCCGAATATCTGCCACAAGGGCTGGGTGTTCGAACAGTACGATTCGATGGTTCGTACCAATACCGCGGTCGGGCCGGGTTCCGATGCCGCCGTGCTGAGGCTTCGCAAAACCAACAAAGCCCTGGCCATGGTCACCGACTGCAACGGCCGGCATTGCTATCTGAACCCCCGTGAGGGGGCCCGAAGCGCCGTGGCCGAAGCGGCCCGTAATATTGTCTGCTCCGGCGGCAAACCGCTGGCGATTACCAACTGTCTCAATTTCGGCAACCCCTACAAGCCGGAGATTTACTACGGCTTCTCGGAGGCGGTCGCCGGCATGGGCGAGGCCTGCCGGGTGTTCGAAACGCCGGTCACCGGCGGCAACGTGTCGTTTTACAACGAGGATCCGAAGCGGGCGGTCTTCCCCACCCCGACGATCGGCATGGTGGGGTTGATAGAGCATACTTCGCACATCACCACCCAGTGGTTCAAGGACGAAGGGGACGTTGTCCTGCTGCTCGGCGAGACCAAAGAGGAACTGGGAGCTTCGGAATTTCTCCACACCGTCCACGACGAGACCCGGGGTCCGGTGCCGGCAATTGACCTGCAATTCGAAAAGAAACTTCAGGACACCCTGCTCAAGGCGATAATCTCGGGATGGGTCAAATCGGCGCACGATGTCTCCGACGGCGGCCTGGCCGTCTGTCTGGCCGAGGGCTGTATCAGCAATACCGAACATCAGATCGGCGCCACTCTCGAACTGCACGACTCCGTGCGCACGGACTGCCTGTTGTTCGGAGAGTCACAGTCACGCGTGGTGCTAACGTGCCATCAGGATCATCTTGCCGATATAGAAAGACTGTCCAAGGACGCTGGTGTACCCTGCGCTAATATCGGCTCAGTGGGCGGTCATCGGCTCAAGATAAACGATATAGTCGACCTGCCGCTTGACCCCATATCCGAAGCTTTCCACGGCGCCCTGCCGCGCTTGATGCAAGAGGTCCGTTAACGCTCGCCGCAGGTGCGAATCGAATCGGCGGCCGCTGATTATGGCACTGTATATTTTCTCCGACGCTCACCTCGGGTCCGGGTCAAAAGATCTGGAGACCGAAAAGGTGACGCGGATAGCCCAACTGTTCGAAAGAGTCAAAGCCGACGGCGACCGTCTGATCATCCTGGGCGACCTGTTTGATTTCTGGTTCGAATACAAGCACGCTATTCCAAAGGACCACCACGAAGTTCTGTTTCTTCTGCGCGGCCTGGTCAAAGCCGGAATCAAGGTGGACTATGTCAGCGGCAATCACGATTTCTGGATGGGTGATTATTTCGAGAACCAGATCGGCGTCGTGCTGCACAGGGATCATCTTGATCTCGAATACGCCGGGAAGCGCCTTCATTTGATCCACGGCGACGGCCTGGCCAGAGCCGACCGCGGCTACCGCTTTCTGAAGAGAATACTTCGCAACCGCTTCAATATCTGGCTCTATCGCAAACTGCCGCCCGACTGGGGGATCCCGCTGGCCAAATGGGTCTCAGGGTCGTCACGGGATTACACCTCGCGGCGTGATCACACTTTCGAACCGGATTACGAGGCCTACGCCGCCAAGAAACTGAAAAGCGGTTACGACATTGTAGCTATCGGCCATCTTCATATCCCGAGGATAAAGCAGCTCGACGGTGGCACTTACCTCAACACCGGCGATTTCATTCACCATTTCAGCTATGCACGGCTGGATGCCGACGGATGTAAGCTGGAGAGAGCGAAGTAGTACTTTCGGCGTCAGGCCCCGGCGACCGCCCGGTCAGTTGCCTTCCCCGATGAGATTGCCTTCGTGAGTTCACCCGCAAACGGATGTGAGTTCTGCCAGCCGGTCTTGCCGGTCCGGCGGAAGCGTTCGAGGCGGCGGATGGTGATCTCAGCGCAGATGGGATCGATGTCTATCGTCACGCATTTGCGGCCGGTCCGCTCGCAAGCCAGTAGGGTAGTCCCGGAGTGAGCGAAAGAATCAAGCACCAACTCCCCCTCGCGTGATGACGCCTTGATGATCCGCTCGATCGCCGCCAGCGGTTTCTGAGCCGGACAGCCGTTGACGTTCTCTTCGAGTCGATAGAACACCTGCTGAATGTCAACCCAGACGTTGCCGGCCCGGATGAACTCAGAACGCGAGCGTTCCAGGTTCTCGGTCAGCTCCCCGCCGACTTTCTTGTAATAGCCCCGGAGTATTCTGGGTATCTCGGTGTACTGGACCTCAAAACAGGGGGAGCCTTTGGTATAGTAGAGCAGTTCCTGCCGGATGGCCATCCAGTTCTTCTGCGTGCCATAACCCCGCTGATTGCGCATGGTGATAAACGAACGTGCGGAAAATTCGGTTTCGGCCATCATAAGCATGAACTGCGGCAGGGGCTGGAAATTATCCCGCTGGTCCGCTCCCAGCCAGATGTACAGGGAACTGTTGTCGGCCAGCACACTGTGGGTGACGTCGATCCATAGGCGGCACCAGGCGATGTACTCCTCGACCGATCTTCGCTCGAACATGACGAGATTGTAAGGCGGGTCCTGAACCGCCAAGGAAACTGGAGGCAAAGCCTCGAACAGCGCCGTTAAAAGGTGGCTGTCGGTGGCATCGCCGCAGGCCATCACGTGACGGCCTCCGGGATCTTGCCACACCTCGCCCGGTTTCAGCCGACAGTGCGGGAGCAATTCCCGGCGTACAGGCTCAGACGATAGGTCGAGTCCGCTGGTGTTGGCGTCACTCATACAAGCATGATTAGCGAGCCGGCTGCGATGTCTCAACAAAAACAATGTCGGAGGGAAGTCTAGCGAACGAACCGGGTCGGATCGGTGATGACCCCGTTGAGGGCCGAAGCTGCGGCGGTGGCCGGTGAGCACAGATAGATATCGGCGTTATGCGCATCGGTTAGACCGGCGATGGGGCGATTGGACGTGGTCAGGCAGCGTTCGCCCTCGGCCAGGAAGCCTGAATTTTCCATCGAACCGGGATAGCAGCCGGGATACATCACAATCGCACCGGCCTCAATGAAAACTCGTATAAGCCCCTTCTTGAGAGCTTCGAGATAAACCGCCCGAGAGCCCGGGATGATGATCAGGCGACATTCGTGGTGCACCTGTTTGCCCTTGAGGACGTCGGCCGCCACCCGGAGATCCTCGAACCTTCCGGCGGTGCAGGTCCCCAGAATGACCTGGTGGACCGCGAGACCGTCGACCTCGGCAAGTTCCCTGACCTGTCTTTCGCTCCCCTGGCGTTCGATCTTGGGAGTGAGCTGATCGATATTGACCTGGTAAATCTGATCGTACTCGGCGTCTTTGTCGGGCATCACCGGCTGGAAGCGGTTGATCGTGCGCCCGGTCAGATAGCGCCGTGTCGTGGCGTCGTAAGCACACACGGCGGCTACGGCGCCGGTCTCGTGTGAAAGGCTGGAAAGAGCGTAGCGCTCGCCGATGGTCAATTGCGATATGGCCGACCCGGCGTATTCGATCGCTTTGCCCTCGAGTGATCCCGGACCCAACTGCTTGATAATCGACAGGGCCATGTCGACCGCATAGACACCCCGGTAGCGTCTCCCGGTAACTACGATTCGCACCGTTCCCGGGACCGTGAGTTTCGTCTTGCCGGTCACCCATATTTCGGCCATAGTCCCGGCATCGATCCCCGCCGCGTACGCCGCCATGGCGCCGTAACCGGCCACCTGGCGTTCCGGGCCGACCAGAAGTTGCCCCGGTACGACGAGACCTTTTTCGATCACCAGTTGATGACCGGTGCCCTCGCGAAGGTCGTAGAACGACTTGATACCCTGACGACGGGCGAACTCGCGGACCATCTTGTGCGCCGCCGCCGGACCCTTGCCGTTGTGCGTGCGAAGATAGTCGAGAGTCATGACTATCTTGTTGGGGTTCCAGACTAACTCGGCGCTCTTTTTCTTAAAACTCTCCACCACCGAGCCGGCCCCGCCGGGGGCAAGAACCAGGTCCGGTTCTACTTCGACTTCCTCACCCGGTTCGACCCGCTCGACTTCGGCCAGCCCGGCCAGAATCTTCTGGGCTACCGACCGTTTGCCGTAGAGCGAGCTGACGTGGGCCGGCTGCTGGCTGCCGGGAAAATTGAGCTCCAACTGCTCCAGTTTAAGGAAAGCCGGTTTCTCCCGAATGCCATAGCGCCGCCGCCAGTTATAGAAGGCGGCTTTGGAGATGCCCAACTCCAGCCCGCTTTTCTCGTCATCGCCGTACCGCTCCCACAGGTTACGAATCTCCTTCTCGGAGAATTTCGGCAGCGAGTACTTGGGGATGTTCTTCTTGCGTCGCCAGTAGGCAACCAGGTAGGCCGGTACTCCTCCAAGCCGTTCGCCGATCCGCTCATCGGTCTTGTACAGCTTCTGGAGCTGCAGAAGCTCGGTCTTGGTCGGGATTTTCTTGCGCTTCTTCATACCCTCGAGAATTCCTCTCGAAGGCGATCGTAGAAAGGCTCGAGCGGGAACGACACCACTTTGGTTTTGCCCAGTACCGGCATAAAGTTGGAATCCCCGGTCCAGCGAGGGACGATGTGCATGTGAAGATGTGCCGGGATACCGGCCCCGGAGGATCGTCCCAGATTCATGCCTATGTTGAAAGCGTGCGGTTTGAAGCAGTGCTTGATGATCTTGACGGTCAGGCGGGTGAGTTCAAAGAACTCGGCGGCTTCATCGGTATGCAGTTTCTCCAACTGACCGATGTGGCGGTTGGGGACAACCATGGCATGCCCGGCGTTGTAGGGAAACTTGTTGAGGATCACGAAGGAGGCTTTTCCCCGATAAACGATCAGGTTCTCAACCGAGTCCTTCATCTTGAATCGGTTGCAGAGGATACACCCCTTTTCTTTTTCGCTCAGGATGAACGACGCACGCCAGGGTGCCCAGATGATCTTTTCGTCCATAGGGCGTCAATATACAACGGGCGGCGGCAACGAGAAAGGAAAAAAGCAAAAACTTCTGACGTATCTGGTTGCCTGATAGAAAGTTGACCTTTGAGGCGTAAAATCGGGCCGGGCGGGCGTCATCCCTCTCGGCGGCGACGGCGGTACTCGGCTATTGCTTTTGAGGTTACGGGGGCCTACTTTGCCCTTTTGAAGGGCCTCTTAAGCTCATGGGGATTGCTGTGAAAGAGAAAATTATCGTCATCGGCGGGACCGGCATGCTCGGGCTGCCGGTGGCCCGGAAACTTCACGAGGACGGTTTCGACGTGACTATCATGACTACCGACCCGGTCCGGACCCGGGCCAGGGTTGGCCAGGATTTCAGACTGGTCGAGGGCGATGTAACCCACATCGAGTCCCTCAAACCGGCCTTCGAGGACCAGGATTACATCTACCTGAATCTCAACTCGCGACTCGACGAGAAGCTGTATCAGAAGATCGAAATTGACGGCACAGCCAACGCCGCCAAACTGGCCGCCGAGATGGGAGTCAAGCGGATCGGCTGTATCTCCGGGGCGTCTTCCAGGGGCGAAGAAAAGGGTATTATCTACCTTGACGCCAAAGTGAAGGCGGAGCGGGCCCTGATCGAAAGCGGTGTCCCCTACACCATTATGCGGCCCTCGTGGTTTTTCGAGGGCCTCCCCAACTTCATCCAGGAGGGAAAGGCGATGGTCCTGGGCAAGCAGCCGATTCCAAGAGGGTGGCTGGCCGCCTCGGATTATGCTCGCCAGGTGTCAAACGCCTTCCAGAAAGAGGAAGCGGCCAACAAGTGCTTCTATAATTTGGGACCGCAGAAGATGACCATCCTGGAAGCGGTGACAGCTTTCTGCAAGAGAGTTCATCCGGAACTGGAACCAATGACCGTTTCTTACGCCATGGCCAAGATGCGGGCCGCCTTTCCGGGCGGGGGCAGAATAAAGGCTGCAATAGGATTTTTCCAGTATTTCGAGGACAACCCAGAGGATGTAGACGCATCCGAGGCGGACCGCATCCTGGGCCCAAACTTGACGACTCTTGAGGAATGGGTGGAGACCTACCCACGCGCATTGTAGCGCTCCACGGGCCAAAAATCTCGGTGGCCCACCCCTCCTCGGGTGGAATGTGCTAAATAAATCGATCGCGGATTCTTTGATGGGGCAGACGGGGACGCAGACACGGCCTGGTTTCTGCCGCCCACGGAAATGCCTGGGCTCCGAGCTGCCGCGATTTGCCGGATCGAGCTCCCGGAGGCGTATAATCGGGCAATTTCGCACCGCTCTTCAATATCGATTTGTGAGTACTTTCGTCCCATGACAACACCTTATACAGGTGTTGCACTTCGTTTGTGAATTTAGGGAGTCCAGTGCTGGGCCCCAGCCTTCGCTGGGGAGACGGAAAGGAAGCTGGGGAGACGAGAGAGGAACTGGGGCGATAGAAAGAGGACGTTGTTCGGGAGACTATGGCGGGTTCGAAGACGGACCCGCCTACAACGTAGGGGCAGACGAGGCGTCTGCCGCCCACGATAAGAGTCAGGGCGTCGGCTGCAATCCCAAAATGTCCCACATCAGGGCCGGGGGGATTGAGCCCTCGGCGAGAAGATCGTCGTAGAAGTCCCTTTCGGAGAAAGCGTCGCCATCGCGCTCCATAACGGCATCGCGCAACCGTTCGATCTCTCTTTTCCCCATAAGGTAGGACATCCAGACGGTGGGGGTCATGGTGTATTTCCGGATAATGCGGCGATGGTAGTCTTTATCCGCCTCGGTCTCGGCGTCGAGCACCCGGGTCATCCATTCGAAGCATTCCGCAAACGTAAACTGGCCGGTGTGGAGTTTAACATCGGCTACGATGCGTGCCGCCCGGTAGCGTATACCGCCGAGAATGGCCAGCCACATAGCGGGGTTCTCGTTCCCGTAAAGCCCGGCGCCGTACATCATCTCTTCGCAATACAGCGCCCAGCCCTCCTGCATCATGGTGTTCGACTGCCATTTCCTGACGGGGCTTTCGTTCATACCGGCAATCTGGGTCTGAAGGTGATGTCCGGGATAGCCCTCGTGCACCATGGAACCCTTGAAGCCCCGACGGTGGACATAACGATACCGCGCGGCCAGCTGGGCAGAGTCGAGCTGCTCGGGGATCGGGCGTACATAGAAATAACCGGTCTGGATGCTGTCAAACGGTCCGGCCGGATTATAGGCAATGCCGGCCACCATGGAGCGAAGGAACGGCGGGGTTTCGACAACCTTGAGTTCAGCAATACCTTCGGGTACGGTTACGATGTCCCGGCGGTCGAGGAAAGCAATCATCTCCCCCACTTCCCACTGGTAATAGTCCAGGATGTCCTGCCGGTTAAAGCTGGCCGGGACGAAAACGTCCTCCAGACCGTTCTGATGATCATTCTCAACGTAGTCACGGTACTCCTGATAGACGGAGTCGGCTTGTGCGAAGAGGTTCTCTCCGATTTTCAGCAGCGAGTCCGAATCGATATTGAGGAAATACTCATGCTTTAGCTTGTAGTCAAAGTCCTGCTTGCCGATAGCGAAGCTTGTTTCCGGCCCGCGCTCGATATCGGCCAGGTAGACCGAAAACTCATGCATGGCTTCGCGGGCCTTCGTGGAGACCTCCATCAGTTCATCGGCCCGCTCCGGGAACTGGTGGGCCAACTCCCCGGCCGCCTGCCGGTAGAATTCTATGGCCGCCTCAAGCGTCTCCCGGGCGACCTCGACATATACCTCGGGCGGTTTCCTGATGTTTTTACGGGCGGTGACGAAAAGCTCCGGGACAGCCTTCATGCGGGCTATAATCGGGTAGAGCTTCTCGGACATGGGGGCGTGCTGCGATACCATCAGCGAGTATACGCCGTGCAGGGCTTCATCGACGTAAACCTGGGGGAGTTTCTCATGCCACTTGATCTGCTTGAGATCGAGGATAGCGATTTCGACGTTGGAGCGAATGAGTTCATAGTTCACCCGGTCGGCTGTCTCAAACTGCACGTTCCGGTACTTGTGCAGCTCCTTCACATAATCATCGAGATCCTTGAGCATCTCCCGGACGGCTTTCGAGGAATAGTCCGTCAGCCGGTGGTCATATGAGTGAATGCCCTTCTCCGTGGCCTGCACCGGGTAGAACGACTGCAAAGTCTCCAGGATTTGTCCGGCCAGTTTGTCGAAAGTCTGTTTGTTTCTCGTGGCGGCGCCGGCATCGGCGACCAGCAGTACGGCCAGTATCGAAGCAGCCAGAACCTTGTTTATTGTGCGACCCATCGGTCCTCCGTAACTCGTTGAAGCGGCAAATAAAGCCCTTAATACATCCGGCGCAAGTTTTTGATTACTTCGAAAACAGCGCCACCAGCTCGATATGCTTCGTATGCGGAAACATATCGACCGGTTTCACCTTTGATACATTATACCCGGCAGATGTCAATTCTCTGGCATCGCGGGCGAAAGTCGCCGGGTTACAGGAGATGTATAGTATCTTGTCGGCCCCCAGTCCGATAGTCCGCTTGAGCGCCTTCGGATGCAGCCCGGCCCGAGGCGGGTCGATCACGACGATGTCGAAACGGCGTTGTTCCGGCCGGAGCGCTTTCAGAAACTCCTTAACATGCCCCTGAAAAAACTCAATATTGGTGATATCGTTAAGTTCTGCGTTGTCTTTAGCCGCCCGCACGGCGTCCTCGACCAGCTCCACCCCCACCACTTCGGCCACTCTCGAGGCCAGCAGGATACCAATCGAACCGGTGCCGCAGTACAGATCGAGCAGGCGGTCGGTCGGCTTCGGATCGAGAAGGTCAAAGCCTGTCTCGTAAAGCACCTCCGACTGCAGCGAGTTCGTCTGGAAGAACGAGTTGGCCCGGATGCGGAACCGGCAGTCGAAGAGCTGTTCTTCGATGTAGCCCGGTCCAAAAAGCACGTTCTCCGTCTCCGACACGGCAATGTTTGATTTCTTCGAATTCTGCCCGTGAACGATCGTGGCAATGTTCGGAAACTCCGCGGTCAGACGCTCGACCAGTCGGTCCTGGGCCGGGAGGTCCCCGGCGTTGGTGACTATATTGACCATTATCTGGCCGGTCCGCTTAGCCTCGCGCAGCATGAGAAAGCGCATGAAGCCGGTGTGTGTCCTGAGGTCGTAGACCGGGATGTTCTCATTCTTCACGAACTCCCGCACCCGGTGAACGATCTCATTGGCGGTATCGGACTGGAGAAAGCACCTGTCCAGGTCGAAGATATCGTCATAGCGACCGCGCCGGTGCAACCCGAGATGAAACCCGCCTTCATCGATCACATGAAACGAGAATTCCATCTTGTTGCGGTAGTCAAAGATGTTCCCGGAAGGGATAACGTCGTCCACCGCTACATCTTCCAGTCCCCCCAGACGGCTGAGACATTCGCTAACCTGTTTCTTCTTGAAATGCAACTGGCGCTCGTATTCGAGGTCCTGCCAGGTGCAACCGCCGCAGTGGTCGAAATGGGAGCAGCGAGCGGGAATGCGGGCGTCGCACTTGTCGGTGATTTCGAGAACGGTCGCCTGGCTGTAGCGCGGTTTGGAGCGCGTGATTTCGGCGGTCACCGTCTCCCCCGGCAGGCCGCCGTCCAGAAATACCACCTTGCCGTCAAGGTGCGCCACCGACTTGCCGTCGAACGCCAGATCCTCAATTTCAACCGTAATAATCTTCCCGCCCATGCTCAATATCTCCGCCGGGTGTCGTGATTACAGAGAACGCCCGAGCGGGTGCACTCGCCGAACTCCAGTTGCACCGTGCCGTGACCGATGCCGAAACGGTCCCGGATAAGGCGGTTTACCTCGCGGATGACCTCGGCGCCGTGGCTCAGGTCTTCCTCTTCAAGGCAGACGTGACATGAGAGGGCCGTCTCGTGCGACGAAAGCGACCAGATGTGAAGGTCGTGAACGTGGCAGACGCGGGGAATAGTCTCTATAGCGGCGTGCACCTTGTCGAACTCGATTCCCGGAGGGACGGCTTCCAGGAAGATCAGTACGGCTTCCTTGATAACCAGGTACGACGACCAGAAAATCATCAGGGCAATGGCCACGGACAAAATGACATCGATTATGGTCCAGCCGGTGAGAAGAATGACCACGCCACCGGCAATAACAGCCACTGAAGACAGAGCGTCGAACGCCATGTGCAGAAACGCCGTCTTGAAATTGAGAGACTTCCCCTTGTCGCCGTAAAGCAGCCAGACCGAAAGAAGATTCCCTGCCAGTCCGATAACAGCCACGGTCAGGAACAACCAGGGATGAGTCAGCGGCTGGGGATCGATAAAGCGGTGATAGGCTTCCCAGAGAATGTAAACGGCGATCACGACCAGCGAAACGGCCGAAATGAACGCCGTCATTACCTCGACTCTCTTGTAGCCGTAGGTGGATCTCTTGGTAGGCGGTAACTGGGAGCCCTTGACCCCGAACCAGGCAAGCACCAGAGCAGCGACATCGGAGAGGTTATGGACGGCATCGGCCAGGAGCGCCAGGTAGCCCGAGAAGAGCCCTGCGAGAAACTCGGCCAGGGTGATGACCGCGTTGAAGATAATAGTCCAGAAGAGCTTGCGTCCGGACACCTGAGCGTGAACGTGACTGTGCGCCATAATCAAGTCTTATACAATGAGTCGGCAGGTGACCGGTCCCGGTTGACACCCGCCGTAAAGCCCCGGGGCCGTGGTGATCAGTCTCCCCCCAGCCATTTGAGCGACATAAAACCGAGGATCAGCAGGACCACGAAAGCTACCGCCAGCAGATTGAAGTACTTATCTATAAAACGCTGTATGCGGGGGCCGTGTTTCTCAAACAGGATACCGATAAGCCCGGCCACCACAAAAAAGCGCATTGAGCGGCTTACAGCCGAAGCCAGCAAAAAGACGCCGAAATTCATTTTGAAAAAACCGGCGGCGATAGTAAAGACTTTGTACGGGATCGGTGTGAAACCGGCGATGCCGACCGCCCAGGCGCCCACTTTCATACCATAAACGACTTTCTCATTGAACCAGTAACTGGCTATAGAGAGCATTTCATCGGGATCGGTCCCCGACAGACCGGCGATGAACGCGATTATATGATGGCCGATCAGATCAAACGCCCCCCAGCCGATCAGATAACCGACCACACCGCCGATGACCGAACCTACAGAGCAGATCACGGCGAAGCGCACCCATTTTCGGTGGGCGCCCATGCACAGGGCGATCAGGAGAGCATCGGGAGGAACCGGGAAAAAAGAGGCTTCGGCCGCCGAGAGGATAAACAGCGCTTTACCGCCGTGCCGGGAGTTCCCCCAACTCAGGACCCAGTCGTACAGCCGGCGCACCCAGAGCATCGGGCGCATCAGCAGAGAGGTCCGGCCGGGTTGCTGTTTGGGCATGTCAGTCTTCCTCGTC
>Ga0272444_10003052_pt1 | contig 15298 bp, 26 predicted proteins | sample SSMForm13_FD_201033 | JGI IMG/M metagenome (GOLD analysis project Ga0272444, IMG submission 201033) | Marine sediment archaeal communities from Little Sippewissett salt marsh, Falmouth, MA, United States - SSM-Form-13 | ecosystem: Environmental > Aquatic > Marine > Wetlands > Sediment ...
ATAATATTCATCAATTTTTAGTTAATTCCGTCCAGTCTGTATAATGTTTTGTACCATCAGTGTCTGCTATCAAAATATACGCAGTATTTTCCTGTGTTAAAGCGTACCCGCTTTCTTGTAATAAATAAGCCAAGAACCCAAAAACTGAACTATGTTTGGTCTCCGATGTAAGTGTTGATGTATTTTTATCCTGCCCAGTGAATACAGATGTATTCTTATTAGGTGGTGTAAATGTCGTTGTATTTTTAGATGGAATTGTCCAACTCATAATTTGTTATGGTGTTTCAGATCAAATTTTCCAATCGCTAGAACGCCACAGAAAAGATGATTGCTTTTGATACCAAATCTCTCGTTAAAGAAATCTCTATTGCTTGCTCTCACATTAGGGTTTATAAAGCAACAACCATAGTTCATCGCCTCACAAGCGAGATATACAGTTTGTATAATCACACCAGCGTCTAAATAAGGCATATTTGGCCTTTCTACTGGGTTCTTATATGCGTCCATATCTGCTATTACTAGAAGTAATTTGTCTGCCCTATGTACCCAACCAGTTCCTCCTACCAGAAGTCCCGAAAGCAAATCTTTACTATCTCTATCTCCGACCATTTTTACAAACACTCCTTTTCTTCCACAAGAACTAGGCGCTGTATCTATCGCATCTAGGATTGGTTGTAAATCTACCGTTTCTCTGTTAAATGTTCTCTGACTTGACCTATTATTTAATATTGTAAAAAATGCGTCTTGTTCCTTTTTTGTATATTTCTTGTAGTCGTGCTTTCCAAACGCATTAGTGTAAAGCACTTTTGCTTTTCTTGCTTGATGTGCAAGATACCTTTTCTGATAGCAGTCTATTGTTTTCATATATTTATATTAAAATAATTTAACCAATATTCTCTATTATAGTTTGTCTTTACATGACAACTCCTACAAAGAGATATCAGATTTTCAGGATTACAATTTTGCTTGTCATAATCAATATGGTGAACATCTAACTTTTGATTGAATCCATTTAACTCATCTTGATGCGTCCCACATATATAACATATATAACCATCTCTTTCTCTAATAATATCTTTTAATTCATCTGTCCAGTCTGTAGTATATTTTTCAAAAGACTTTCCCCCCTTCCAATTAGGACATTTATCTAGTCTTTTTCCATACATTGGATTATTAACTCCAGTATTCTTTCCTTTTTTAGACTCGCTCATCTTTTTTCTAGTTTCATTAGATATGTGTTTCCCGATTTGAGATGCACGCAGTTTCTTTCTCGTTTCTAGTGAAACAGGATGTCCAATTTTAGATTCACTTATTCGCTTACCTATCATTTTCTTATACTCATCATTTGCCCACCTTTTTGCCGACTCCAGTGCTATTTTAAGTTTTCTTTCATCAGATAATTTCTTCCCATACATTGGATTCTTTATACCAACTTTAGAGATACTAAGATTCTTTCTATGTTCTGCAGAAAACTTCTTCTTCTTTTTAACTTTTTCTTTTGTGACGTCACTCATAATATGTATATCCTATATTATTTTATGTTAATTATATTTGTTAATTATTTCTACTATTTTTTTGTGTGTTTCACCATTTCTGTGGTTCGCAAAGTGACCATTGTGTCTGTACCTATAAATAGTACATGGTTTATCTGTCCTCGCAAACTTTGCACCTAACTTTGCTAATCCAAACCAGAAAGGATAATTTGGATACTCACCATCTTCTCCATCTATAAACGGAGATTTTTCCCACATACTTCTTCTAAATGGACTATTACATACTATGAAGCAATTTTTCCAGTCCAGTATTTTTTCTTTTGTTAACTTTTTTGGTGCTAGTTTCGTTCTTACTTGATATATTTTTCCCCAATGACTTTCTTCTAAGTAAGATGTTGCTATCGCGTCATAGTCTTCATATTTTTCAAATTCTTCTATCGCGTCTTTTATGATTACATCATCTACATCAAGATATAAAATCCATTCTGTCGGGGTTTCTTTTACCGCAATATTCCTGGCATTTCCCATGTTCTTAAATTCTTTGACATACACTATTTTAACTTTTGGAACTCTTGATAAAATGTTAAAATAATCTACGTCTTTAAGTCCATGATTTTCTCCTAGCGCAACAATAGTTACCTGGTCAGGAACTATTGTTAGTTGTGCTATACTTTCGCACCAATCTTTTACAAACTTCCCATAGCCGTTATAACAAATTGTTACTATTCCTATGTTCATTTTTTTAAGTATCCAATGATATACTTTTTAGAACCAGTAATAATGTGCGTCTCTGCTTCTCCGAATTCTGACAATAAGTCTCTAATATCTTTCTCTTTAAAGCTCCAAATATGTTCTCGTTCAGAATATCTTCCGTTATCGTTCAGTGGCACTGATACTGCTAATGTTCCGTTAGAAACTAATACTCTGACAGCCTCGCTAATAACTTCTTTAGGATTATCAAAATGTTCTAAGAATTCTCCCATTACAATATAGTCAAAGTAATTGTCCTCGTAAGAAAGAGTTCTTGCGTCTTGTACAGAATAATTTATTTCTGGGAATTCTTTACTAAGATGTTCTATTAGTTTATCTGAGAAATCTATGGCATAGACTTCTGCCCCCATTTCCAATGCTCTTAGACTGTTTACTGCTAGGCCACATCCTATGTCTAAGAATTTTCCACCATTGAACTTTCTTAACAAATGGTCTGCCCTAATTTCTACTTGCGATATTCCTTTGTGTATCTTGAAGTGTCTGCCACGAAATATATCGTTATAATGTTCTGGTGTATTTATGTTGATTGTCTTCAGTCTTTTCATTTCTTAAATAGAACATTGTTGTTCGTAGCCAATTCTGCATACTGTTTCCATTTTGATTTGAATGGTTCATAGTGCATTTCTGCCATTAAGCGTAGTGCTTCGGCATAGTCTGGGTTTAATCTTATGGCGTGCATACACATCATTCGTGCATCATCACCCATACTAGAATACCAATATGCTTTTGCTATTACCAAATAAGCATTTGACTTTTCTGGTGCCCATTTACCTATCTTTAAATATTCGTTCAACCACCAGATACACTTAATATAATCTTTCTTTTGAAAATACTCTCTCCCTAGGTAAAACTTCCACCTTGAAACTTGTGGGTGGTCTTTCACTTCTTGTAATAGAATTCTTAAATTTCTATCTGGGTCTGTATAGTGTGTTGGGCTGTATAAATAAACCAACGCTACTTCACCAGTTCCGAAACCTTGTGCTACCTTGTCGCCTTCTTTTACAAACTCGTGGACTCTACCTTCGTAGTGAATGTTTTTACCTGCCTTGAACAACTTTGGTAATGTGTGATATTTAGTATCACGATTGTCAAATGTATTAGGGACTATCCTTATATTTAGAACATTATGGTCCTTACCATGCTTTTTTATAAGTTCTTTCAACTTCTTAATGCCGTCTTTTTCAAATCGGCAGTCCGCATCTAGCCCTATTACCCATTCTCCTGAACATTTAGACATGGCGTAGTTTTTTGCTTCAGCAAAGTTATCGTTCCATTTATAGTCTGTATATATTTTGTCTGTGTACTTTTTGGCTATCTTGATAGTTTTATCAGTAGAGCCAGTGTCAACTATTATTATCTCGTCTGCCCCTTTCATTGACTTCAAGGAGTCTTCAATCATCTTTTCTTCGTTCTTCACAACCGAGAATACACTTAGTTTTATATCTTCTTTTTTCATATTACTGTGACTGTGGTTTATGAATTACCGTTATATCCTGTGCTGCTACTGATGTTACTATTGTCAATCCCTTTGGGAATACTGTTCCGTATTCCAGTGAGAAATGATTTTGTAACAAAGTACCAGGTGATGTTATGATTCCCTTAACCGTACCAGCTGCCGCAGTCGGTCCATCGTAGATAGTGATTACACCATTAGCTGCTGCTTTATTTACCGTTATTCTTTCTAAGACACAAGGTCTAGTAGAGATAATAGTAGTAGTGGATGAGGAAATATATGTATTTTGTCCTGCCATTGTTTTATTTAATTATATCCCCCGATAGGGGGGTGAGCCCAGAGATGGACTCACCTAGAAAGTCTTTATGCTTTCTTTAACGTTACTCTAAATCCGAGACCGTCACCAGTACCAGGTGCTGTTGTAAGCACACCAGTTAAGGTGGTTCCAGATACTGTTAACTGCAAATGTGATGCAGCAGGGTTTCCCGTTACGTTGTACACGTTCGAACCGATCACGGTTGAACCAGTTGTACAAGCGCCAGTTTCTGTCGCAGTTGCTCCATTGAAGTCCAATGTTACAACTTCGGTATCGAATGTAGGCCCAGTAGCTCCTGTAGGTCCAGTAGCACCAGTTGCACCAGTAGGTCCAGTTACTTCTGTTCCAGTAGGTCCAGTAGCTCCTGTTTCTCCTGTAGGTCCTGTAGGTCCAGTTACTCCAGTGGCACCAGTAGAACCAACAAAGGTTGGTCCAGTTGCTCCTGTTTCACCAGTAACTCCTGTTTCACCAGTAGGTCCAGTTGCTCCAGTAGCACCAGTTGCACCAGTTCCTCCAGTCGCACCAGCAGGTCCGACAGGTCCTATTCCTCCAGTAGCACCTGTTGCTCCATCTGAACCAGCAGTACCCTGTGCACCAGTAGGTCCAGTTGCACCAGTAGCACCCGTTGCTCCAGTTCCTCCAGTTGCACCTGTTGCACCTGTAGCACCATCGACACCAGCGGTGTCTTCAGTCCAAGTAGAACTTGCGACAGTACCAGTATTTCTGTAGGTCTTTTTGTTGGTTTGGTCTCTGTACTCACACATTATAGCGAATCCAGCGACACTAGCAGGGGCTGACCCTGCACCTTGTGCTCTCCTGATTTTACCACTAGCATCATATTCGATGGCGGTAAACCCAGTCCCTCCGATGTTTCTAGGTTCTCCAGCAACTAATATAGGCCGATTGAATATTTTCATTTTTGTCGTAAGAGGTTATTAAACTCTTACCATTTGTCTTACGACCTTTCTAATCCCCCAAAGGGGGTGAGTTTTTGAATAGAACTCACAAAACTATACTAGATTAGGATTATACCCAATCTGAGACGTCCACTTTTGCGTAAACTAAACCTTTCTTTTCCTTAGTAAAGGTTTTCTTACCATATCTTGTCCATGCGAAAACATTTCTACCAAGTCTATCTGGGTCTCTTACGAAATCAACACTAGGTTCTTTTTCGATAACTAAATCGATAGAACCCTTTACACCAAACAATGGGTAAGAGGTTGTAGTTACAGAAGTTACATTTGAAGTATCACTTTCATTTATAACCACGTCACCGTAACCTGAAATTACCAAAGCGTGTGATGTATAAGATGCTGAGATTCCACCATTTGTCAATGTTTCTCTGTCATCAGCAGAAACATCGTAATAGGTAGATGTAGTTGCGGCTGTAGTTCCATTGATAGCTAATACTAAGTTAGCATAAGCCTCATCTTCAGATGTTCCAATGTCAACTTCACCAGCTGCATTACAGTTAGTTCCGTGTGCTTCCCATGTGAAGGTTACTCCATCAACGATGAAAGTTTGTCCATCAGTAGGAATACCACTTGTTACAATGGTACTTGAGAAAGGAATGTTGTTTGAGAAGTAAACATCAAATCCAAATCTTGAACCAATGTAACCATTCATTCCAACCTTGTCACCGAACATAGTTTCTCTTCCACTTACAGCAAGGGATAAGATTTCTCTTAACCTAGGACCAACGACAGCGAATCTGCCTTGTGCCCCTCTATTATACTTGTCTAAGTTTCTACTTGCGGTTGTAAATAGATTTGAAATGTTTGAAACGGTAACGGCTGCTGCACCAGTACCAGAACCACCTAAATCTTGTGCTGCGACATAACTATAAGCATTGCTATATTCTGCAAAGATAGCTTGGTCGATAATGTTGTTTAACAATCTACCAGCGTCTCTTGCATAAATAGTTGCCATATCCCATTTATTTTCAATTACATCAATATCATCAATGTAAAATGCAATCAATGGGGTTGTGTCGATGTCAAGATATTCGTTTACACCACTAAGGTCATTATATACTGAGATATCTGTACCCTTAGTATAGGTAGTTGCTTTTAAAGCACTCCTATATGGTCTATTGATTCTTGTACCGTCAACTAATTGGCTAGCTAAGGTTTCACTTACTAAAGCTCTTGCTACATTTTCCTTAGAATAAGTAGCCTGCATCTCATTTGCCCAATACTCGGCATTAAAAGTTGTTAATGCGTTTGCCATTTTATTTTATTTTAACCCCTAACCTTGCGTTTTAATCCACGCCTTGTAATCTTCCCAGGTTTTTTGACCTTCCTCGGTTGTCAAATCAAGTTTTGGCGGATTATTAACATCAAAGTTTTGTTTTGTAGGAGCCCCCTTGCCTTTTCCGATTGTCGCCTCCTCGACTTTCTTCGCAGCTTCCTCCTTATCCTTTACAAAAGTAAAGTAGTCAGAACTCATTGCTTGCTTAATTGTAAGGCCCTCGGCTTTAGCGTAGGCTTTTATACTCTTTTTTGCAGCGTCGCTGATATTAACAGCGTCTAATTCCTTTTCATCAAGTTTTTCAGCAACCTTTTTGTCGATAGTATCTAAAATATCATCGATAGGTTCTGCTTTCTGAACAGGTTCTGCATCAGAACTTTCTTTAGAAGCCTTGAGTTCTGTTTCGGCTTTCTTGGCACGAGCAAATAATTTCTTATTTGTTTCCTCCAATTTGGCGAGTTTATCTTCCACAGATTCCTCTGTTTCAGTAGTAGTCTCGTCTTCTACTGGTTCGACATTTTCAGTGGTGTCGATATCCACTTCTTCTTCATTTGGAGAGTTTAGATTCTCATTCATATTTTTATATGTTTAAATTATAATGTTCGACCTTAGATATTTACTGTCACAATATCTGATATCTCTATTTTAAGTCCCTTTCTTTCTGCATGGGCTTTCGCTTTTTCCATTTCGTCAATTCCGTGAACTATATATGAAACCAATAGTTCATCTTCTTTATAAAGTTTTATTCTAGCCATAGCTAAGTCTTCTGACTCAACTGGCTTTTTTACGTCTTTATGAACTCTCATGTGTAATCTGAGTCCATTTGCGTTTTTAAACTCTCGTCCGCATATAGTACATACTTCCATAGTTTTATATTAATTATTTGTCGTCCACACCAACGTGGTATTTTGGTTCTTCTACTTGCTCTTTATCTAATACCATTACTTTTCCAAGAATATTATCTATAAGCCATAGTGCTTTCTTTTGAGCCTTTAACTCTAACGCTTGTTCTTCTGCGTTAGAACAATCTTTTACATTGTATATACTCTCTAAAATCTGAACTTCTTTTAATAAAAATTCTTTAAGAGATTTTCCTGCTTCACTATTGAAGTATTTTTTTAGTTCTTCGTCTTTCATTTTTGTGCTTTCTTGTTTTCGTTAGCTTGATTTGTTTGTGCTGCTGGTTGTTCTAAGCCCAACAACTGATCTGGCGTACTCCTAGGTAAAGACGACACATCTATGTTTTGTTTAGCCATAGCCATTTCTACTAGATAAGAACGTCTTACAGGGTCCGACTCCAGCTGTATAAACGATAGAAGTGATTCCATTTCCGCAGCAAGTCTAACGTTTTCTCCTGTTATAATGACCTTTACCCTTGGTTCAAAATTATCCCAGAACCCCTTGGTTACCTTAATAGCTGATTTCTTATCAGTCATAAGCTCTTCCATTTTCCTTTCTTTTAAGGTTTGTGCGATTTCTGGAGAGTGTGGTGGTAAATTAATCAAGTTTTTTACATACCACGAATTTGCTACCATTTGGTAAAACTCTTTTAAATTTTCTTCACTGTTGGTAAGGTCTATTACCTTTTGTGCTGTCAAGTCTCTCATAAGGTCTGGAACAATCCAGTCCTCTATTAAAGACCTTAATCCTAACGCTAATTTTTCTCGTAAAAAGTCAAATAACTTATTTGCGTTTTGATTTAATAGATTGCCCAACTTAAACGGTGTGTTAGAAGGCATTGTTTGTCCTTGTACAATTTCGTAACTATTAGCCAAAAAGTCTGCTGTTTGGATATTTCTATTCCAGTCAATCATCATCTGGTCTAATCCTTGCATACGAACATCTACTTGTGCTAAATCACGAGTTCGTATAACATCACCACTTCTTAGGTCTGTCAATAAGTTCTGAACAATCATATCATCAGATGACCTAAATATAGTTTTTGAAGCCCACTCTAATCCTTTGGCGATTTGATTACCTAATTGATTTGCTCTAGTCTGACAATCAAACAAAATTTCATACATACCTTCTCTCCACCATCTTCCTTTGTATCTACCACGATGTGCTTCTCTATAAGGCATTTCACTAATCTGTTCAGCAAACAAAACTAAATTACCACTAGACTTAGAGTTTTTATTCATTCCAGCGACAATTATTTTTGCTAATACAAATTTCTTATCACTACCACCTTCCTTACCTTGTGCTTCCCTAAGTTCACTTTCTTTTATCTCGCCATTGCGTTCATAGATTTCATAATAAGGATTTGTTGTTGAGCTTGGTGTAGATTTTGCTTGTGCGGCAAATTGTTTATTACCGAATTTTTCTATAACCTCATCAATATTATTCCATATACCCTCTTTCTTTCTTAAATCTGATTGCGTTAAAAGATGTCTTTCTATTACAGTTGTATCATTTAAACTTTTCGCAGTTTGATTTATGACATAGAAGTTTTTAAGGTCAACTCTTTCATAACCACCTTTTACTTTTTTCCACGCTACATTTCCTAACGCAGAAAATTCCTCTACTGCATCATTAAGTTCTTCGCCTTGTCCAGTTTCTTTTAACCAGAAACCTAACTTTACGTTGGATAGATATACTGCCAATCTATCTCGTATTGACTCTGAATAAATCATTATATTACTGCTGTCAAAGTCTATATTTTTTATTTCAGCACTAACTCTTGGTGAAATAATATCATACCAATATTTATAGTCTCCTTGTGAGTCTATCTTTCCTTTTGGATATTGTTGATTTTCATAAAGTGAAATCCTTCTCACTAATTTATATTGTGAAAACGATATTCCTTCAGCTAAATCAACGGTATCCTCTTGATACGTTCTTATCTCATCTCTTATTGTATTAAATACGCTCATACATTATGAATGAAGAAAGTTTTTCTTCTTTAATTTTATCTCGCTTTTCAGCGTTTTTTCTTTTCCTGACTTCTTCTGGGTCTGTGTGTTTTCTAAATATCTCAACAAATTGTTTAGTGACGTTTTTTTTCATTTTTCTTAACCTTGCTAAGTGTACCGTAAATATACTTCTTTGCCCTATCAGAAGTTATTGTACCAAATTTTTTCCTTGCTTCTCTTTTAAGTTTTTCGTGTAATTTTTTAGGCATAGAATTCATTTACCCTTTCTCTACGAATTCGTTTTATGTCCATAGTTTTGTCTGGATTGTGTTCTGGGATTGCCTCACCTTTCATCTGCCAAGCAATCGCTAGTGCTACTAACAAATCAAAATGTCTAGTCATACCAGGTTTCTTACGTGTGCTCATATTCCTACGTTGATAATGACGACATTCTTCTATTAGATCTACATCTGGTATTTCTAAAAGTCCTTCTTCTACTGCTGTTTTCAATTCCATTATCATAGAAGATTTTGTTCCTACATTTGTTGCCCAACCAAGTTTTTTTGTTTCTGCGTTGGTTACTTTATCTCTAACTGTATGTCTATATATTTTTGAATCAGGATAGTTTTCTCCTAAAATTGCTATAGTACCATAACCAGTATTATTTAGTTCTGGTGCTATTAAACACTTGCCAAACATATTCCCTTGACGGATAAGTTCATATCCAAATAAATCTGGACTTATTGTTGAACTCTTATATGTCCCAACCACTTTCGCTGGCATTGTTGAAAAATCTATCAATACTGACGCAGACGCATCTCTCCCTATTCCTTCTGCTGTGTCAGCACCTATTGCGTACCTGTGAGTTGGTATGTATTCAGACCAAGTCTTAAACCCTGCCGAAACATCATTAGGCTCATAACATAGTTTCTTCTTGTTATCCATAACACCCCTGTCGAATATATTATCTCCAGCCTTGGCAGGATTATTCATCATTTCTGTTTCAAACACTGGGTCTGTTAAATCCCTACGCTTTGCTTCTAAAGAAACCAAGGGGTTTTTTTTGTCCTTATTTACCTTGACAGCTTCTTCGTCTGTCATTACGTACTTCCCTGGCCATGTTGGTTTTCCGTCTTCTATCACTGGAATATTTCTAACTACTGTGTTATTTCTGTTTTTTAAAATGTCCATTATATATGTTATAACCCCGTCTTCTGTAATTAGATTCCCTAAGTAAAGTATAGAACCATCTACTGCTATACCTGTTCTACACTCGTTTATATGTTCTATTATTTTTAAAATAATTGGCATAGAATCTTTTGTACGACTAGACTCTACGTCATCAAATACAACCATATCAGGTCTTTGACTTTCATACACACGTCCACGGATAGGTTCTTGTGTAGAAAATGCTTCTACCTTGACTTTGTTTTCTGTAATAAAGTTCCCTATTCTTTTGACTTTGGCTTCTTTCTTTTCTTTGCCTTGTTTTGACGGAAAGTATATCTGTCCAAAGTCTCTTAGGATTTTCTTATTAGTCTGAAGTGCTACGGCTATATCAAATAAAGCTGCTTCTGAATTAGACTTGTCATACGAATCATAGTTGATATACTTCTTTTTTCTATAAAGAATACACCATACGATAAACATTTTAGCCACGGAAGTCTTGGCACACTCTCTGAATCCAATCCAAGCTGCTTCTTTTAAGCGTCCATCAACTAACTTATGACAATCGTCATAGAAGTCCCAATGAAAAGGTGCTGGTGGATATGTAAAATATTCTGTAAAATAGTATGCAGCAAAAGCAGCAAAAGACTTAGAACAAGCATAAACACGCTGTTCTTTGGTTCCATTGACAACTATGTCTTTTATCTTCTGGTTTAGCATCTATATTGAGCACTGTATTATTCCCAAGCAGAGGTTTAATCACAATAGTGGGAGTTTATCCCTCTGCTTAATGGGTTGTTTCGTGAACATAATTCCCTTTTAATTAAACTCCTGCTTGGAAACATACGGGTCGGCAAGGATTCGCACCTTGCTGGTTTTATTTGGTTATGCTACGGGAAGCCACCCATGACTAGCACCAAAAAGGACTCTCAACCTATGTTAATCCTTCAGCTAGCGGCGAACTCTAGCTTGCACCCATTCTTCCTAAATGAGGAACGACCCTTACTATGCTAAAATTACATTATCCACCATCCTAATAGGAATCCTATAATAAGTCCTTTTAGAAAAGCCCACCAACACCAAGGATTACGTAATGCGTCTATTGCTCTTAATAGGAATAATCTGAATCTTCCTATCTCGCCTATTTCGCAATCACCTAGTCCTCTGCCTGTTCTTGGTCCTTTTCCACGAGGTCCTGTACCATCTTTGTTCATAAGTTAAATTACTCTAAATTAATTATAATCGTCTAATTCTTCCGTGTCATATTCCTCGCCAAGTTCTTTGGATAATTTAATATCTTCTTTACTAGGAATATATTCTGGAATATTGTCTAGTTCGTCTATCATAAATCTATTGGTTCTATGTTTAGATATCCGTTTTTACATCTAACTACCTTATTATCTTTTGCCTTTTCACGGGCTTTATTTGCTTTGTCTAAACGCTCTAAAAACTTGTCATATATAATATCGTCTACTTGTTTGCGAGTTATGCGTTTAGATTTCATTTATATTTGTCTATATTCGTCTTTAACCTTAAATACATTGAGATAATATTTACGCCGCGGCTACCTCAATTTAATGCATGCTATTTGATTGTCCTTCCTTTTTCCTCTCTCCTGCCTGATAAAGTATAGTCCCTAGAAAGGCTAGGGTCCTGACTTCTCTCTTTCGAGGTTATCAGTATAGGTTTCGAGTTGTAAAGTGTAGGCATCTATCCGTAGTATTTACCCATACTACCACTAGATGTGTGTTCCTTGGGAGAGTTAATACTCTCGACTATTCTCGTTTAAGAATAATCGAGAAAATTAAATCTACTTTTTATTGAATTCTTTCATATATTCTTCGTGTTCTTTCGCACATTTTTCAACATAGTTTGGGTCAAAAGTATATACTATATCATCTTCACAAACATAATTTTCATTATTATATCCACTTGTTAAATGATGACTTTAGTTTAGACTAGATGTAATGTTGCCCATAGCGTTGGGAGGTCATCTAACGGTAGGATGCTTACTTGTCAGGTTAGTTATTCGGGTTCGAATCCCGACCTCCCAATGGTGTGGGTAATATGCTTGACAATACTAAGTAAATTGATTAACCTAATATTGACAAGTAGGCATTTCATAAATGCCGTTATAGGGATTCAAGCCGTGATTGAATTAATATTCAGGAACGATTGTTTCTCGCCAAACCCCCGTAAGGGGGTTTTGGTTTCCAAATCTCTTATATTACTAGTATCATGCTTAGATTGCGGATTTGTTCATTTATTCGCCAAAAACGTAATAGACAAGAAGTTATAATCCAAATAATGATAATATAAATCTCATAAACGATCGTTTTTTTAATTTTGTAGCAGTTATTATTCCACTAGTCATATTTATATGATTTTTTTATTGGTTTTTGACCTTTTTAAAATCTCTTAATGTGTTATATTATTAAGAAATAATTAATTTAATTTTATGACGCCCAAGGAACTTGAAGAAATCTATGATAAGAATATTAAGCCGTCTTTTGATGAGTGGAGAAAAGCAGAAAAAGAATATTGGCGCTATCATGGACGATTTTTCGCAAAATTAATAAACGGAAGTTTTAGTTGGGAAGGTGTAAAAGCATTTACTGTAGAAGAATCAGAAAAACTAGATAAAATGCGGGATGATGTAAAGAAGAAAGAAGAAACACATAATAAAATATTCAAGGAATGGTTATTCTTGGTTAAATAATTCTTCAAAAGCTAACTTAAAAATATTCAATAATATTTTTTGATTTTTAATAACATCTTTCTCAATTTTAAATCCCACACTATTGCCGTTTAATTCAAGGATAATCTTTATTATATCCTTATCTGATGTTTTTTTATTTTTTGTACTTGTTTTCATGGTATAGTTACCCTTCTTTGGCTTGTTTAACAGTTATTTTCTTTGGTGCACAATGTGGTAACTCACAAGCCATACACAAGGTATATTTATAAACTATATCTTCGTCTTTCATATATCCATATTAGCAAAGTTTTTTATTCTTGTCAAGTCAGAGTAAACTGTGGATAACTTTTTATGTGTTATATTTGACGTTTGTCTGGTTTTGTGTTCTCGTTAAGGTCTAAAAAATATGGTTGGTACATGTTGGGTATGATACTTATAACCACACCTAACTTTCGTTTTAAGGACATACTCCCACCCGTCTAACATAACCTTTATCAATCCACGGGCATCAGACTATCAGACTATCAGACTACTACTATTATATGATATATTATACCTTTTTCTTATTTTAGGAGCTTATTTTGGCTTGTGTGAGCTTGTATGTCCGTGTTTAAGTCTGAATATCCTTAGAAATACCCCTCTTATATAGTAGACGAATGAACAAGCGTTTTGTTACACTAAGGCGTTTTACTCTACCCGTGTAGACTTGCCACTTTTGGCTTAACCACGGGCTTTCTGAAGTCGGTTTTTAAGGTTTTAGTCCGATTTTCTCTCTTTTTAGGTCTTTTTTTTGGCTTTTTACATCAATTCATCAAAAACAGCGTCTATTTCCTTCTTATCTTTGTCAGATATTTCTATTCTTTCTGTTGCTTGACCGCCGATTAACTGGCTTAGCTTTTTAAGGTTTACAAATGAGTCCGACAGCTCTTTATATCTAGCTTTGTCTCTGGTTTTGTCCATACGCTTGGCTATTTGGGCGATCTCATAGTCAATCCAGCCAAGTAATTCTTGAGTCTTTTTGCACCTTAAAAACTTCTTTGGGTTTTTAGCATACGCTTTCGTATAGCCAGACTCAATCATCGCCTTACCTTTTTCAGCACCCCCACTTGCCACCATTTTATTTACAGCTTCAACTCTTCTTAAATCTAAATCCTTGTATGTTTTATCTAGCGTCTTTTCTATTGTCTTATTATCTTCCATTGTATATTGTTTTAACCCCGCGAAAGTCTAACTTAACTTGCGTTGAGGTATTATACCTATTTTAATTTTTGTTAGCTTATATTCTATTGCGTTGTTTTCTTTTAGTATTGATTGATTATTATGTTTTAACCCCGTTTTAGAGTTATCCACATATTGCTGTTGACAAGGTTTTTAGTATTGATATAATTAGTATATAATAAGTAATTTAATAATATGAGTAAGTATAATGATAAAGAAGTTAGAAAAATGGTTTATGATTTCTTAAAAAGCGAGGGTAATGACGAGGAACAATTTTCAGAGAGTTGTCAATACTCAATAATTGAAAACTATGTTCCAGATTGTCCAGCTTGGTGTGGTGATATTCTAACAGTAGTTTATGGTTATGATGAGGCAATATCTAATTATAGAATAGTAGATAATAAATTAGAAAAGATTATACCCGCTGAATATGCTAATTAGTTTATCCTTAATGCTCACCACCACTAACCGCCTAACTAGCGGTTTTTGGTTGTTCTCCTAGATAATCTGATACTTTAACAATTTCCCCCACAGGAACAACCGACCACCACTTGCGGAACTCTTTTTCGTCTTCTTCTGTCCATTCTTTATCTTTCCTCATTAACTTTCTCTTTTCATCTCTTTAATGGCTTTCTTTTGTTTAGCTTCTCTCTTGTTTTTCTCGGCTTCGGCTTTGGCAGTAATCTTGGCTTGTTCTTCTTCAATCGCCTTTAAATCCACAGGACGCATTGAAGGAAGAATAGCGTCGTTTCTAAAATCTAAACCTGCTTTTAAATCCACCCTATGTTTTTGGCTTATAACTTTATAATCGTTGTGAAAAGCCTGCCATCTTTTTTCAAAGTCTTGGGCTTTCTTTTTCTCGGCACGATTGAGTTTTCTTTTTAATCCCATAGTATAAGTTTAATTATCTGTGTCTATTGTATCATACTATAATTTAAAAGTCAAGCGAAATTCGGTAAAAGTAATCTGTGGATAACTTTTTGAACATTCTATTGACAATGGTTTTATATTTGATATAATTAGGTTAGATAAGTGATATAAATAATATGAACAAAGAACTAATAACATACACTATAATAC
>Ga0272444_10003054_pt1 | contig 15288 bp, 14 predicted proteins | sample SSMForm13_FD_201033 | JGI IMG/M metagenome (GOLD analysis project Ga0272444, IMG submission 201033) | Marine sediment archaeal communities from Little Sippewissett salt marsh, Falmouth, MA, United States - SSM-Form-13 | ecosystem: Environmental > Aquatic > Marine > Wetlands > Sediment ...
CATTTGAGATACATATACTTGCTTCCGATAATACAATGGTAAGCAAAGACAAAATTACCCCCCAGTGAACTAAATTAACGATAACGCTATTGAGGGAGAAAACCAGTGAAACGATGTTTCAGCCAGACCCATTTGGCCTTGTTCGCCGCAGGCGTGATCTTAGCCGGCCTGGCAATGGCCGGCTGTCAGGAAAAGAACCCGCAGCAGGCCCCTGCCGCCGCGGCCCCCATGCCGCAGGTTTCCGTGGTAACCATAAAGCCGCAATCGATCATGCTGACCACGGAGCTTCCTGGACGCACCTCCGCCTATCGCATTGCCGAAATCCGTCCCCAGGTGAACGGGCTGATCCAGAAACGGCTGTTCACCGAGGGTGCTGATGTAAAAGCCGGTGATGTCCTCTACCAGATCGACCCCGCCACCTTCAAGGCGGCCCTTGGCAATGCCGAGGCCGCCCTGAGCCGATCGGAAGCCACGTTGCCGGCAATTCGATCAAGGGTCGAACGTTACAAGGAGCTGCTGGCCGAAAAAGCGGTCAGCCAACAGGATTTCGACGATGCGGCCGCCGAGTTGAAAAACGCCGAGGCCGATGTTCAGTACTGGCAAGCCTCCGTGGAAACGGCGCGCATCAATCTGGCTTTCACACGCATCACGGCCCCCATTTCCGGACGCATCGGCAAGTCCAACGTCACCGAAGGCGCCATCGTCACCGCCTATCAGGCCATGGCCCTGACCTCCATCCAGCAGCTGGATCCGATCTATGTGGACGTGCCCCAGTCCACCACCGATCTGCTGCGGCTGAGACGGCGCCTGAAGGAAGGCCGGCTCAACCAGAGCGGAAAAGGCCAGAACAAAGTGGCACTGCTCTTGGGAGACCGCAGCACATACTCCCATGAGGGATCACTCCAGTTCAGGGACGTGTCCGTCGAGCAGAGCACCGGCTCGGTCACCCTGCGGGTGGTTTTCCCCAACCCGGACGGATTGCTGCTGCCCGGCATGTTCGTGCGTGCCGTTATCAAGGAAGGTGAAAACCAGGCAGCCATCCTGGTCCCCCAACAGGGGGTCTCACGGGATCGGCGGGGCAATCCCCAGGCCCTGATCGTGGATGAACAAGGCAAGACGGCGCTGCGCATGCTCACGGTAGAGCGTGCCGTCGGTGACCAGTGGCTGGTCTCAAAGGGCCTCGCCCCCGGTGACCGCGTGATCGTCGAAGGGCTGAAGATGTTGCGGCCCGGAACCCCGGTAAAGGCCGTCCCGTTCACCCCAAGCAATGCCGCACCGGCCGGCAGAACGAAGTAAGGGAGGCAACCGATGTTATCAAAATTTTTCCTGGATCGGCCGGTCTTCGCCTGGGTGATCGCCATCGTCATGATGACCGCCGGCGGCCTGGCCATTTACAATCTGCCGATCTCCCAATATCCGCCCATCGCACCACCGTCCATCGCCATCGAGGCCTATTACCCCGGCGCCTCGGCGGAAACCGTTGAAAACACGGTGACCCAGATCATCGAGCAGAAAATGACCGGCCTGGCCGACATGCTCTACCTCTCCGGCGAAAGTTCGTCATCGGGAAGTTCCCGCATCGAATTGACCTTCGCTCCCGGCACCGACCCGGACCTGGCATGGTCCAAGGTTCAGAACAAACTCCAGTTGGCTACGGCCAGTCTGCCCGACGTGGTTCAGCGCCAGGGCGTCGAGGTCAGCAAATCGACCCGCAATTACCTGATCATCGTGGGCCTGGTCTCCGAGGACGGGAGCATGAACAACCACGACCTCGGCGATTATGCCCAATCCAACCTGGAGAAAATCCTTTCCCGGGTACCGGGGGTGGGCGAGGTCGAATCCTTTGGTTCCCAGTATTCCATGCGGGTCTGGGTCAATCCCGACAAGCTGACCAATTATCGTCTCACGATGCAGGATGTCATCGGGGCATTGAGAAGTTACAATGTAGAGGTCTCCGCCGGCCAGTTCGGCGGGGCGCCGTCCGTGAAAGGCCAGCGCCTGAATGCCGCCATCGTCGTCCAGCACCTACTCCAGACCCCGGACGAGTTCGCCGCCATCCCCATCCGCACCAATCCGGACGGGTCCGTGGTGCGCATCAGGGATGTCGGACGGACGGAGCTGGGCACCGAGCGCTACGGCGTTGTCAGCAACTACAACGGCAAGCCTGCCTCGGCCCTGGCCGTCCGTCAGGCCGCCGGCGCCAATGCGCTGGAGACCGCCGATAACGTCAAGAAAAAAATGAAAGAGATGAGCCGGTATTTTCCGCCCGGCATGAAGGTGGTCTACCCCTACGACACCACCCCCTTCACCAAGGTGGCCATCGATGAGGTGGTCAAAACCCTGTTCGAGGCGGTGTTTCTGGTCTTCGTGATCATGTATCTGTTCATGGGGACCTTCCGGGCCACCCTGATTCCCACCATCGCCGTGCCGGTGGTGCTGCTGGGAACGTTCGGCATCCTCGGATTTTTCGGCTTTTCCATCAACATGCTGACCATGTTCGCCATGGTGCTGGCCATCGGGCTGCTGGTGGACGACGCCATCGTGGTGGTGGAAAACGTGGAGCGTATCATGGCTGAAGAGGGGCTACCGCCCCGGGAGGCCACCGCCAAGTCCATGGACCAAATCACCAGCGCCCTGATCGGCATCGGCCTGGTGCTGGCGGCCGTATTCGGCCCCATGGCTTTTTTCCCGGGATCGACCGGAATCATTTATCGCCAGTTTTCCCTGACCATCGCCGCTGCCATGCTGTTGTCGGTGGTCGTGGCCCTGATCCTCACCCCGGTGCTTTGCGCCTCCCTGCTCAAACCGGTACCGGCCGGACACCAGCCGGCCGACGGCGCCGTTTTCTTCCTGCGCCCCTTTTTCCGGTGGTTCGACCGCGCCTTTGACTGGTTTCGGAACCTGTATGTGAAACTCGTGGGCCGGGTGCTGGCCAAAAAGCTGCGCTACATGCTCGTCTTCATACTGATCGTGGTTGCCATGGGGATGCTGTTCAAACGCATGCCCACCGCCTATCTGCCCGACGAAGACCAGGGGATTCTTTTTGTTCAGGCCATCCTTCCGGGAAACGCGACCCTGGAGCAAACCGATGCGGTCATGGAAAAAGTCCAGAAGTTTTTCCTGAACAACGAAAAAGAGGCCGTTTCGTCGATCATGACCATATCCGGGTTCAGTTTTGCCGGCCAGGGTCAGAACATGGGGCTGGGTTTTGTCCACCTGCGTGACTGGGACCTGCGCGAGCGGCCGGACCTGAAAGTCACGGCCGTGGCCGGCCGGGCCATGGGCGCCTTTTCACAGATCAAGGAAGCCATGGTCTATGCCTTTCCGCCGCCGGCGGTCATCGAACTGGGCAATGCCCTGGGGTTTGACTTTCAGCTCCAGGACCGCGGCGGTATCGGTCACGACAAATTAATGGCCGCCCGCAACCAGCTGTTGGGCATGGCGGCCCAAGATCCACGCCTGACCAAGGTCCGGCCCAACGGTATGGAGGATGTGCCCGAATATATCATTGACGTGGACTGGGACAAGGCCGGCGCCCTGGGCGTTCCCATTTCCAGCATCCACAGCACCATCGCCGCGGCGTTCGGCGGCAGCTATGTAAACGATTTTATTCAGGGAGGACGCGTCAAACGGGTCTACATCCAGGCCGACGCCCCCTATCGCATGCTGCCCGAGGACTTGAGCAAGCTCTATATGCGCAACACCCAGGGCAAAATGGTGCCCTTCAGCTCCTTTGCATCCGGAAGATGGACCCAGGGGTCGCCGCAACTGGAACGTTACAACGCCTTTCCATCCATGAACATACAGGGAGAACCGGCCGAGGGACGCAGTTCCGGCGAGGCCATGACCGCCATGGAGGAAATCGCCGCCAAGCTGCCCGAGGGGATCGGCTTCGACTGGACCGGGCTCTCCTATCAGGAACGCATGGCTGGCTCCCAGGCACCGCTGCTCTATGCCTTTTCCATCTTCGTCATCTTCCTGTGCCTGGCAGCCCTGTACGAAAGCTGGCCGATTCCCATCTCGATCCTGATGACCCTGCCCCTGGGGGCCATCGGCGGCGTGCTCGCCTCCACCTGGCGGGGACTGCCCAATGATGTCTATTTTCAGATCGGGCTGTTGACCACCATGGGCCTGACCACTAAAAACGCCATCCTCATCGTCCAGTTCGCCAAGGCACGCGTGGAGGAAGGCGCACGGCTGACGACGGCCACCCTGGAGGCTGCCAAAACCCGGCTACGGCCCATCATCATGACCTCCCTGGCCTTCGGGTTCGGGGTCTTGCCCCTGTTTTTGGCCAGCGGTGCCGGCGCTGGGGCCCAACGGGCCATCGGCACCGGGGTGTTGGGTGGTATGATCACCTCCACCATCCTGGTAACCCTTTTTGCACCGCTTTTTTACGTGATGATCTACAAGGCCCTTGGAAAACATCGAAAGCGGGTAACCATGAAGCATATCAATGAGAAAGACGCAGGGGAGGCCATCTCATGAAAAGGCAATTGATGATCATCGGCAGCGTTGCAGGTCTGCTTTTGGCCGGCTGCTCATTCACACCTGAATACAACCGGCCCGAGGCGCCTGTATCCCAGCAGTGGCCCGATGGGCCGGCCTATGAAAAGGCCCCGGTGGCATCGCAAGAAAAACGTCCCGGCGACATCCCCTGGCACGAATTTTTCGCCGACCAGCGGATGCGACAATTGATCGAAATGGCCCTTGAAAACAACCGCGATCTGCGGCTGGCCGCGCTGAATGTGGAGCGGGCCCGGGCCATGTACGGCATTCAACGGGCGACGCTCTATCCTTCCGTGGACGCCACGGCAGAGGCCAGCAAGTCGCGTACCCCGGCGGATCTGTCTTCTACAGGAGAAGCCACGCATCCCGAGCAGTACAGCGTCGGCCTGGGGGTCTTCGCCTGGGAGATCGACTTTTTCGGGCGCCTGCGCAGCCTCAGGGAGCAGGCCCTGGAGACTTTTCTGGCCACGGAGCAGGCCCGGCGGAGCACCCAGATTTTGATCGTTTCCTCGGTTGCCAACGCCTACCTGGCCCTGGCCGCCGACCGGGAAAACCTGCAACTGTCGCAGACCACGTATGACGCCCAAAAGGCGTCCTATAATCTGATCAAACGGCGGTTTGACGTGGGGCTCTCCTCGGAGTTGGACCTGAACCGGGTAAAAAGCCAGGTGGCCGTGGCTAGGCGCAATATTGCCCGCTACACCCTGCGGGTGGCCCAGGACATCAACGCCGTAAGGCTTCTGGTGGGCAGCCAGAACCCGCTACCGGGCGACCTGCTGCCAGGCGATCTGGCCGGCGTCAAGCCGCCGAACACCATTACCGCCGGCGTCTCATCCCAGGTGTTGTTGATGCGGCCGGACATCCTGCAGGCCGAGAACCAGCTCAAGGCGACCAATGCGAACATCGGTGCGGCCCGTGCAGCGCTTTTTCCCAACATCTCCCTGACCACCTCCATCGGGACCGCCAGCGCCGAGCTGTCCGGCCTGTTCAATTCGGGTTCCGGGACCTGGCTTTTCGGACCGCAACTTTCGATGCCGGTTTTCGACGCCCGCCTGTGGGCGGCAGTGGACGCAGCCAAGGCCGAGAATCAAATCGCCCTGACCAACTATGAAAAGGTTATTCAGGAAGCATTCAGGGAGGTCGCCGACGTGCTGTCCGTCGCGGGCACCATCGACGACCGCCTGGGAGCCCAGCAGGCCTATGTGGAAGCAGCCTCGCAAACCTACCGGCTATCGGATATGCGCTATACCAAGGGAATCGACAACTATCTCAGCGTGCTCGATGCCCAGCGCTCATTGTTTGCTGCCCAGCAGGAACTGGTGATGCTGAAACTGGAAAAGATATCCAATCAGGTGCGGCTTTATGCGGTGTTAGGTGGCGGTGCCGAATAGTGGTGTGCTTTTATCAAAAAACGCTGCGTTTTCCGGTGGATGGTTTCCATCCGGAAAAGCAGCGTTTTTGTTTGCGGATTGGATTGTCTGAAAGGGTTTAGCCGGAACAGCAACTACCTGCGGACCCACAGCTCTGGCAGCCACCGCCCAGCTCAAGGCTGGAAGAGATTTTAAACCCCATATTGGCGTAGTCAATTTCCACCGGTTGGGCCTGACTCAGCAATTCTTTATCCATGACAAACTGATAGCCGTTTTCTTCATGGACATTGTCCGAGGGTTTTACCTCATCCAGCGCCATGGCCAGTTGCTGGCCCCCACAGCCCTGGGTGAGAAACACACGAATAGGCCTGACATCCATGGATTTGAAGTATTCGGCCACGGCTTGGACGGCCGAGTCGGTTACATTGAACATGCGTATTGTTCCTTTCGTTATGGTTGACCTAAAAGGCTGTCGGAAAACCCTGTATGAACTTTGCTGACGAAGCTGATGCAGAGTTTTCAAACAACCTCTACCCCCTCAATAATATTCAACTTCCCTCCACCAGACCGCTGAAAACCATTCTCAGGTCCTTGTCGGAAAGGGGCGGAATCCAATCTTCCTCCGCTTCGAGGTCGTTTGAGGTTGCGTGTTTTGACGCTACGGTCCTTTTTCTGATGCCGGGCCGTTTGATGGTATCGCACCGTTCGGCGATCGATTCCATGGTGAGGTGCGCGCGATTGTTGTCGATCCAGCGGCTGCACTCATCATGGGTACCGGCGAACAGCAGAAAAAGATTATTATCCTGTTTGAGGGTGACCAGACGATATCCAGCGCCTAAATCATATTTCCGGCATCCCTTGATGCGGCCCTCACCATGGCGGGTAAAACTGCAGATATCTCCGGGTGGCATCTCACCACGCTTGAGTTCCTTGATGATGGAGTCTGTGCGGTCGGCAGCCAGACAGGCCCGGCGACTCCCCTTTCTGAGCACCGACAGACACTTATCCAGTTTCGGATCCACATGTATGTTTTCGATCATGTTGCCGTCTCCTCGAAAAGTTCAGGCAGCGTTCGTCAAGCCTTGAACGACCGGTGTCGGTCCCAATCGACGAATCTGCTCGGTCATTTCTTCGGCAATTTCGGCAAACCGCGGCCCCATGGCTGACGATAAGTTGAACATTTCAACGCGCTCCGGTTCGACACCCGCTTCCTCAAGAATCTTCTTGACCGCCAACACCTTTTTCTTGGTCTTCAGATTCCCCTCCACAAAATGGCATTCGCCCTCAAGGCATCCGGCAACACAGACACCGTCAGCGCCTTCCTCGATGGCTTTGAGCAAATGGAGCATGTCCACCCGGCCACTGCAGGGCAACTGAATAATTTTAATGTTGGCGGGATAGTCCAGGCGCATGGAACCGGCAAGATCAGCAGCAGCATATGCACAATACTTGCAGCAGAAAGCAACGATTTGTGGTTCGAAACGATCTGTGTTCATGGTTCCTCCTTTTTGCATTCAATGTGTCAAACCGTTGGGCATATTTCACATACATCGGTCAGAACGAAACGCTTCAAGCCTTGATATCGCCAATGACATAGAGGAGCAGTTCCTTTTTCAATGTACTGTCGGTCTTGACAATCACTCTGCCGCGATATTGCCCCGACACGGCCTGGCGATTGTAAATGGTAACCCGATACGTTCCGTCATGTTCCTCTAATTGGATGTTGATTTTTTCGGCCAAACGGCGTTCCGCCACGACCTCAATGATGCGAAAGGGATGCACCGAATTCGGTGTGATGGTTGCCTGGGCGTTCAGGGAAGCACCCGTTTTCCCCCGCAACACGATCCGGTTGGGTTCAATACGGGCAAACCGCCCAACCGGTCCCATTAGTCTCAGGTGCAACTCGGGCGACAGTGGATCATTGGTGTAAACGGTAATGCGCTTATCGAAAACATGCCCCCCGTACCCCCGGGTGTCGCCCTTGACTTCGATTTGACCGCTTGACCCCGGCGCGATGCTTTTCGGCCGCCTGGCAGTTGTACATCCGCAACTGGTACGGATATTCAAGATGTCAAGGGGCACTGGGCCTTGGTTTTCAATTACAAAGGCATGGGAGACGACTTCACCTTCCAGAACCTCATCGAAGGTGTACGCTTTGTTGGCCAGAACGGCCCTGGGGGCACTGGCCGGACTCTGCCCAAAAGACTGATCCGCAGCCACTGCCCCGGTTATACCGATTGCCGTGATAATGACGGCAACCCATGCCGCAGTGAAAAAGATAGCAGCTTGCTTTTTCACATTCACCTCATGAATAAGCGATCAAACAATCTCAAAGACTGACAACGTCTATTTCCCTGCAAACGGGTCAGGCGTTCCCGGTTCTCCCGGCAGCCAGACTTCGGCCAGATCGGGACCCAGATAGACACGTTCGGTTTCCGCGAGCGCACCCAGTGACAGGGCCAGCAAGGTCCACAGGTGAATCGTGTGGTAGCCGCCTTCAAAATGCTCATTCAGATCATGAATCTGGGCATGGCAGTTGTGGCAGGGCGTCACCACGTATTGGGCGCCGGTGGCCTTGATCTGATCGAATTTGATCTTGCCGTATTGATGTCTGGCCTCGGTATATCCGGACTGCAGGTAGCCACCGCCTCCGCCGCAGCAGAAGTTATTGGAACGGTTGGGCGTCATATCGATGAAATTCTCTTCGCCCACACAGGCTTTGACCACAAACCGCAGATCTTCGGCCAGGGGATCGCCGAAACTTTTACGCACCTGCTGGCAGGGATCCTGACAGGTGAATTTGATTTTCAGGTCTTTATTCCAGTCGCTGCTGGGGTTGAGTTTGCCCTCCCGGATCCAGCGGGCGTAGTAGGGAACAATCGGCGCAATTTCGAGATCGGTATCGATCTTGTGGCGCTGAACCCCCATCCAGACTGAATAGGTCGAGTGCCCGCACTCGGTATTGAGATAAATTTTGGATCCCAATGATTCGGCTTTTCGGATGGATTTCTCGGTAATCAATTTCCAGTTTTCATCGTCGGCCAGGAACATGCAGTAGTTCTCACCTCCCCACCCGGTACTGCCATAGGTCCAATCCACCCCGGCCAGATGCAGAATTTTCCACAGCGGTGCCATTTCCTCAGGCTCGGTAACCGGTTCACGGGAATTCTGGCTGAGGAAAAACTGGGCGCCTTCCTTGTCCATGGGGGCCTGGAGGTTTTCCCATCCCGGCTGATCACTCTGGATCTCCTCGCACACATCCTCCACTACAAAAACGAAATCGTCGGGGGGTGATCCCATGGCGCTGCAGCTGTCATTGCGAAGGGCCATGTCGCAGGACCCCAGGATGCCTTTGGGACGATCCTCACGCGGCCAGAGCTGACGCGCTTCGTACACCAGAGCCGGAATATTGATGGACATGGGGCAGACATAGACACAGCGTTGACACTGGGAGCACATCCACACCCACGGATGGCCGGTGATTTCATCGTCCAGCCCCAATGCGGCCATGCGCAGAAACTTGCGCGGATCCATGTTTTCCAGTCCGGTAGCCGGGCAGCCCGATGCACATGCACCGCAAGTGAGGCAAAGATTCAGATTGCCCCCTTCCGGAAGTATGTCTTTGACCTTCTGGATGAAGCTGTTTTTGCGGTCATTTTTGATTTTTATGGTTTCAGTTTCGCTCATACTCACTCCTCTCACGCATCCTTGGTATATAGTTGGGGTTTAATCACAATTGCCTGGTTGCGTTATTAAACAATTAATGCAATCTGCACATACGCGGATACGACAAAACCGAAACCCCAGTCACCATCCCGATTTTTTCGAAAAAGGCGACCATGGGACTTTTCAATAAATGGCATCACCAGCGCGAGACAAATCACCACAGTTGCATCTTACCTTAAGATGCAAGGGGAAGCGGTTTGAATTGGCGATCGGCTCGCCCCCCAAAAAAGGGAATCAATCCCGAACACCATCGCGCTGGCCAGCCGCGTTTCTTGAAGGGAGGTCATACAAAAAAGGCGGCTTTTCAGTCTTATCCAGTGCATACCGACCCGGGCAGCAAACCGGGGCCCTGTCATGTAAAACCGAAAAACCGATACATAGATAACCCTTTGGATAGGAAATTGATGTTTTTAATCCAATCTCGCAACCCAAGATAAAAGTCAAATTTATTATGCCAATAGCGATCTATAATTGCATTGATAATAACTGTTTGACTATACCACGGGCGAGAATTAGTTATATGGTTCCATTCATTGGAAAAGACAGGCAAGGATGCCCGTTACCAAAAGAGCGCCAACTATGCGAGTCAACAATCCCGCAATCCCCATATGTCCTTGGCTGTATCGCCTCTTGCGCTGGTGTCTCGGGTGTATCTTTGTCTATTCTGGAATTACCAAGCTTTATGCCCCTATCCCATTTGCAGTCCTGATTGATGCCTACGGACTGGTCCCCGAGCCATTTTTAATGCCGGTCGCCGTGATCATCCCGCTATTGGAGGTTCTTGCCGGTGCCGGTTTGTTGATCGATTTGCGGGGGAGTCTGGGGGTCATTACCGGCCTGTTGCTTCTGTTTGTGGCCATTCTGGGCTTTGGCATCCGGATGGGGCTGGATGTGGATTGCGGCTGTTTTGGACCTGATGATCCTGAAGCCGATGCGTTTCATGGCCTCAGGCCAGCCCTTTATCGGGATATTGCCATGCTGGTGGCCGTGGCTTTTTTATATTGGTGGCGTGGCCACGCAAAAATCAAACTCATTCAATTGTCAATGCTGATCGGAAAATCAAACCAAACGGAGGAAGCACATGTTTAAATGGATGTTTAAACTGGTGGTAATCGGCGCAGTGGTGACGGGTCTGGCGTGTCCGGCAATGGCCCTTTTCGATAATAAATTCGAAAAAGAAGTCGAAAAAGAGACCGGTGCTGTCAAGCTGGTGCGGGAAGTCCAACGCGGCGGCTACGATCTGGTAACCACCGAGGAATTAAAAGGATGGATCGACAGCGGCAAAGACATGGTTATCGTAGATACCATGCCATATGAGGCCAGTTACAAAAAGGAACACGTTCCAGGAGCGCTTCAGTTTTTATTTCCCATACCGGATATGAACCAGTGGGACACCCAGGAAACCGATGGCAAAACCCAGGACGATTTTATCAAACTGTTGGGACCGGATAAGGAAAAAACCATCGTGATCTACTGCGGTTTTGTCAAATGCACCCGCAGCCATAATGGCGCGGCCTGGGCCGTCAAGCTGGGATACAAGAACGTGTATCGCTATTCAGGCGGGGTGTTTGCCTGGAAAGGGGCCGGGTATCCGGTGGAAAACGTAGAGAAATGAATAATCAGAAAAGAAAAAACGACCCACAAAACGAGGCATTGGTCAGCGGCATTGCCGATCGTGCCCGCAATCTTTATCTGACGCGGCAGATGCTGTGCACCGAAGCGGTGCTGACAGCCCTCAACCAGGGATTGGGAGGAGGCTTGACCGATACCCAGGCAACAGCCATGGCGGCTCCTTTTTGTATTGCTCTGGGAGACAGCGGTTGTCTGTGTGGGGCCTTGAGCGGTGCCGTCATGGGCACCGGGCTGCTGCTGGGTAAAGACGGTGCCTATCGGCAGCGTAAAAACATGCGTGACAGCGCCCGCCAGTTACATGACCAGTTTAAAGCGACCCATGGCGCCACCTGCTGCCGGGTGCTGTCTAAAAAAGTCAAACACGATAAAAAGGCCCATTTCGATCAGTGTGCCGGTCTGACGGCGCGGGCCGCTGAAATGGCAGCGCGCCTGGTGCTGGAAAAACGGCCCGAATTGACAGGTCAGGCGAATAACGCCTTCATCAACCGGCGACAATCCGTCCTCGGCGGCATGCTCTCCCGTCTGGCGCATCTGTTTTCACGTTGATTATTTACCCTTTTACTAATACCTGAAAGGCCCGTTTGGCATAAGAAAGGACAAAATCATGAGTGAAGATTACAAGCAAATGTGGAGTGACCTGGGGTTGGATCTCGGTGCCCATGATGCCTTGCTAGAGGTATTGGGACAAGGCTATCAGCAGATCTTTTTATCCCAAAAGAATCGGCCTGAGGGTATGGCCTATTTTGATTTTGTCATGAGCGAGGTTCATGGCTTGCGCATCAAGGAGTTAGTCGATGAAAAAGCGGCCGGGCGCAAAATCATCGGCTCATACTGTGTTTTTGTACCCGAAGAGATCGTCCTGGCAGCCAATGCCACCCTGGTGGGCCTGTGTTCCGGTGCCGATTTTGCCACCGAAGACGTGGAAAGATTATTGCCGCGCAATACCTGTGCATTGATCAAATCCTCATTCGGCTTCAAACTCGGCAAAGTCTGTCCCTACCTGGAAAGTGCGGACATGATCGTGGGTGAAAATACCTGCGACGGCAAGAAAAAAGCCTATGAGTCCTTGGGGCCGCTGGTCGACAATCTTTATGTCATGGACCTGCCGCAGGTCAAATCCGAAAACGGCAAAGCCTTGCTCAAGGCTGAATACCAGCGTTTTCAGGCGGCGGTCGAAACGCTTACCGGTGTCAAGATCACCAAAGATTCCTTGAAAGAAGCCATCCGCACGGTCAACGCCAAACGCGCGGCCATCCATCGGCTTTTATTGCTGCGCAATGCTGATCCCGCGCCGATTTCCGGCCTGGACGCGCTTTTGGCCAATCAGGTGTTCTTCTACGACAACCCGGCCCGGTTCACCGAATCGGTCAACAAGATCTGTGATGAACTGGAAAAACGCATCGATAAAAAACAAGGTGTCTTCCCTGAGAAGACCCCGCGCATTCTGGTGTCCGGCTGTCCTCAGGCCGTGCCCAACTGGAAACTGCCCATGATCGTCGAGACTGCCGGTGCGGTGATCGTCGGTGAGGAATCCTGCGTGGGCGAACGCGGCACCCGTAATCTGACCGATGAATCGGGAGAAACAGTGGATGAAATGATCGAGGCCATTGTCGATCGGCACTTCAAGGTCGACTGCGCCATTTTTACCCCCAACCCGGATCGCCTTGCGCATATCCAGCAGATGGTTGCCGATTACAAGGCCGACGGTGTGATCCATTACGGTCTGCAGTTCTGCCAGCCGTATCTGATGGAATCCATCCCGGTCGAAAAAGCCCTGGAGGATGCCCAGATTCCCTGCCTGCGTATCGAAACCGATTACAGCATGGAGGATTTGGGACAGCTTACGACAAGGGTGGAAGCGTTTGTGGAACAATTGAAATAGGAGTTTTCATGGGTGGACGTTTTGCAGGCATTGACATCGGCTCACGGACCATTGAACTGGTCGTGGTCGACGAGGCAGGAGAAATTGTTGAGAGCGTTCAGGCCGACACCGGCTTCGATCCCATGACCGAAGCCAAGCAGCTTATCGACGGGAGAGATTTTGATCACATCATGGCCACCGGCTACGGTCGCAACCTGTTCGAGATTTCCTTTGATGCGTCGACGGTCACGGAGATCAAGGCCCACGCCCGGGGCGCACGGGAGATGTTTCCCGACATCCAGACGGTCATTGATATCGGCGGGCAGGACAGCAAGGCCATTGCACTTTTCGATAACGGCCGGGTCAAAAAATTCGAGATGAACGACCGCTGCGCCGCGGGCACGGGAAAATTTTTAGAGATCATGGCCAAAACCCTGGGGTTTACAATTGACGATTTTGGACACGAAGCGCTTTCGGCCGATAGCGAGCTTAACATCTCCAGCATGTGTACGGTGTTTGCCGAGTCCGAGGTCACCTCCTTGATCGCTAAGGGAGAAAACCGCCAGCAAATTGCCCGGGGACTGCATGCCAGCGTCATCCGCCGTATCGCCGGGATGGTCAATCGGGTCTCATCCGATGGCGACATCGCCTTTACCGGCGGCGTCGCCAAAAATCCGTGTATGCACAAACTGCTGGAGGAAAAACTGGGCCGCACCATCCGCTTGCCGGACGATCCCCAACGGATGGGTGCGATAGGTGCAGCACTCTTGGCAGCGGAAAGCGGTTCGGCATAGCTACGAATAAACTGTTTCTGATCCCCAATCGTTTTATGCAACATTGGAGTGATAATTCTCAGCGGAAAGCGATCTTGAACCGTGTTCGATATTAATGTGCGTGCGGATGCTATAGAAAGCAGCGGGCCGTCCAAGAATGTTGCGTCCCGAGACCCATGGAAGCAATTTGATAAATTCTCAGCGTCCTGCCTGATCGAACTTGAGGCGGCCAAGGAAGCCGCCACGATCATCGCTGGCATCTATTGCATCTTCGCACCCACCGAATTAATACGCGCAGCCGGGGCGATCCCGGTGGGATTGTGCGGAAAACAGGAAGCACCCATTGCTGCCGCAGAGCAAATCCTGCCCAGCGCATTGTGCCCGTTGATCAAATCCAGCTACGGATACGCCGTCACCAACACCTGCCCGTTCTTTGACGCCTCGGATGTCGTCATCGGTGAAACCACCTGCGACGGCAAAAAAAAGATGTTCGAACTGATGGCCGATATCAAGCCCCTGCATCTGATGCATCTGCCCTACGCAACCACTTCTCGAGCGGCACTTGAGTTCTGGTACGCCGAAATCCTTAGGCTGAAACGATTTCTTGAGAAGCTCACCCACCAGACAATCCAGGTGGATGAATTGGCAAGACAAATCAATCTACAGAACCGAATTCGCTTGTCTTTCCAACGTCTGTTGCAGGTCAACCGCCCCGCAAGAAATCCCATCAACGGCATGCGCATGCTCAGCGTACTGGAATCAAAGGGATTCGTTGTCGACCCGGAAAAATATTTGAAGGACCTTGACGCATTAATCAATGCACTTGATCGTTCACCGCATCCAGACGCTTCTAATGGATCTGCCAAACCGCGTATTTTGCTGACCGGCACCCCCCTGGGTCGCGGTTCAGAGAAAGTTTTGCAACTCATTGAAGATGCCGACGGCGTGGTTGTTTGCATGGAGAATTGCACCGGAATAAAAAGTATTTTCAATCTGGTGGACGAGACCGAACCGGATCCCATCCGCGCGCTCGCCAAACGATATCTGAAAACCCCTTGCGCCTGTATGACGCCCAACACCGAAAGATTGGAAATGCTCTCACGCCTTGTCCGCGAGTATCAGATCGATGGGATTGTAGATCTGACCTGGCAGTGCTGCCATGCCTATCATATTGAGTCCACATCCGTGGAAAAACTCGCGGAACAGCAATTCGGTATCCCTTTTCTTCATATCGCGACTGATTATTCGCCATCGGACACCGGTCAATTGGGCGTCCGTATCGAAGCATTTCTTGAACTGTTGAAAAACTGACAAGCTGAAAATCTGAGAAACTGAAAGGGAGAGGTTCCTCAAAAGAAAACTCACCATACATGCTTTTAACAGATTTCAAGTAAGGGTTATCCGAACTGATATGATA
>Ga0272444_10003055_pt1 | contig 15279 bp, 13 predicted proteins | sample SSMForm13_FD_201033 | JGI IMG/M metagenome (GOLD analysis project Ga0272444, IMG submission 201033) | Marine sediment archaeal communities from Little Sippewissett salt marsh, Falmouth, MA, United States - SSM-Form-13 | ecosystem: Environmental > Aquatic > Marine > Wetlands > Sediment ...
GGTATATAAAGCGAGCAGTAGTTATGCATTTGTGACTACAATTGTTTCTCTGTTTTCTTTTGGCTCTCAATCTCGAGTTCATACGGAAATAGAGCTCTGGAAATTGGCCACGGAGGAACTTGGCAAAGACGCTGCCTTGGATTTGGCTATGCCAAAACCTAAAGGTGAAGTGTTACTTAGTGCAAGATTTTTCGCGCCAAACAGTAATCCTGTGTTGGGCGGAACGGTCCGTTTTGAGTTGGGTGGTATTCAAAAAACCCTTAATGTGTTTGGCGATCGCTTCTGGAAACGCAGCCGTACCGGAATCTTGGAGATATCTGATCCCGTACCTATGGATGTGATGGACATTAGCTATGACAATGCCTTTGGCGGCCAGGAATTCGAGAGGAACCCACTTGGAAAAGGCTTCAAGCCTGTAGTACTTGAAACCGGAGAAAGGGTTCATCCTTTGCCCAACATAGAAGACCCTGGAGATCTTGTCCTATCACCAAAGGACAAGCGCGACCCTGCCTGCTTTGGCCCCCTGGATCTTACCTGGCCGCAACGTTTCTCAAAGGTCGGTACATACGATAAAAAATGGCTCAATGAGCGTTTTCCTGGCTTTGCCGAGGATTTTGATCCCACCTTTTTCAATACTGCTCCTGAAGATCAGCAAATGCAAGGATTCTTTAAAGGTGATGAAGAATTCATCTGTGAGAATATGCATGCGAAGAAGCCAATAATTCGTTCAAATCTTCCCAGTATTAAGCCCCGCTGTTTTATCAATCGGCAGAAGGAGGTCGCTCCAGCCTTTCAGGAAGTGCCCATACACCTGGACACCGTATGGCTTTTTCCCCATGCGGAAAAGGGGATACTGATTTTTCGCGGCTTGGCAGAGGTGAAAGACGACGTGGCAAGTGATGTCTCGGACATCCTCATTGCCTATGAGCGACTGGGCGAAACACCCCGCGAACAGACCCATTACCAAGATGCTTTGTCAAAGAGAATTGACAATGAGAAAGGCCACCTCCACGGACTCAACGAAAAGGATCTTATCCCTGAGGGAGAACGATCCGGCATCCAGGAACTGCTTGAAGAGGGAGAGAAAAAACTCGGCGACGGTTTGCTCGAACAAAATATGAAAAAGAGAGCCGAACGTGAGGTGGCAAAAGCAAGGAAAAGTATAGAAGAGCTGGGTCTAAACCCTGATGACTTTTTAGATGAATCACCTGAAGATCAACCTGAAATCGGCATTCATAACCTAGATGAACTCGACGTAATTACCGAGAAACTAATGAAGGACGCCCAGGACAAACGCAAAGAAATGGAGAAGACCTTTCGGCAAATGATTGAGTCTTTGGGCATGGAGTATGAGCAACTCATTCAGGATGCGAAAGAAAAATCGGGCGGACGTATTAAATTCTCTGCCGATAAGACCATTGAACAATTACGACAAGTTGGCCTAAACGATCCGAATACAGAAAAGAAACTTCACGAAGCTGAAAAACATATCGATAATGTTTATCGCCAATACGGACATTATTTTCCCCCGGGGGCAAAGCCTTCCCAGGAACAGATTGACCAAATGCGGACATTTATCCTTGATGGATATAAAAAGGATATTAGTTTTGAAGGGATGGAGTTTACTGGTGTTGATCTTTCGGGGCTAAATCTTGAGGGGGTTAATCTGAGCGGGGCCTTTCTTGAAGGGGCGGATCTGAGCGGGGCTGATTTCACCGACGCCAATCTCAGTAATTGTATGCTGGCCCGCTCAAACCTCTCTCAAGCCATCTTTTCGAAAGCCCAAATGGCGGAAGTGAATCTGGGACAGGCCAACCTGGCAGGGGCCGATTTCAGTGAAGCACAGCTTGAAAAAGCCGTCCTATATCAGGCGAACCTTGCAGGCGCTCGTTTTACCGATGCGAAAATGGTTGAAGCTGACCTGTCCGAATGTAAAGGGAACAAGGCCAATATGTGTGGCGCAGACCTGACCGAAGCCCGTTTCATGGAAAGTGAGCTGGAGGAAGCTGATTTTTCAGACAGCAACGTAAGCGATGCCCTTTTCTTGAATACGCAGGCCAAAAAGACCAATTTTACCGGTGCGCAACTGGTATCCACCATTTTCGTTCAATTCCAAGGAGATGGAGCTGTATTCACCAATGCGGATATGACAAACCTCCGTGCAGCCATGGACATAAGGTTGCGCGCCGCGGACTTCAGTGGGGCCAAACTTGTTGACGCCAATCTGCGCAGTGCGGATCTACGAGGCGCCAACTTCGAGAAAGCGGATCTTTCCCAGGCTGACTTGAGTGAATGTGACCTTGCAAACAGTCGGTTTTACAGGGCTGTTGCCAAACAGACGATGTTCATGAAGGCGGATCTTGTCAATGCAAACATGATTTCCATAAACCTGTTAGAAGGTTCGCTACAAAAAGCGAAGTTACTGAATACAGATCTTCGGGGAGCGAACCTTTTTGCGGCGGATTTGTTACAAACAGACTTTCAGCACACAAAGTTGGACAAAGCCAGCGTTCAGAAAACAATCCTGAGTAAGTGGAGTCCTTAATGACGCCTGACGAGCTTGTTGCCAATATCAAACAGGGTGAAGTAATAGAGAAAGAGGACTTCTCAGGCGTAGATCTTTCGGGCTTGGAGCTTGCGGGCGGTATTTTTGATGAGGTGAGTTTTGCAGAAGCAAACCTCGCTGGAGCCAGGCTCAACGAGTCCATTTTCAACAATGTCGATTTTTCCGGCGCGAATTTATCGGATGCGAACCTGCATATGACCATTATCAACGAAAGCAAAGCCCAGGGTGCCATTTTCAACAAAGCCCGCCTTGTTAACGCAAAACTCTATAGGATAGATTGCTGCAACTCATATTTCCAAAAGGCCGACTGCACCGAGGCTGTCGTGGCAGATTGCGACCTGTCAGGATCAGACCTGTCTGCCGCGAACCTGCATAAGACAGTCTTCCATCAGTGTGACACGGGAAACATCAATCTGAGTGGTGCAAACGGTGAGCAGGCCATATTCATTGATGTGAATCTGGCAAGCGCAGAGGTGACAGGTGCAAACTTTCGCCAAGCCGTTTTGATGAATGCTAATTTGTCTGAAAAAAACCTCCAAGGCATGGATTTTTCCATGGCAATGTTAAGAGGCTCTGATCTGTCAGGTGTTGATTTGACCGGGGCGGACATCACCCAGACGAATTTTATGGAAAGCAATCTTTCAGGAGCCCAACTGGACAATGTCAAGGGAAAGTATGCTATCTTTATGGGTGCCAGGATTGAAAAAGCGAGCATGAAGCAGGCCTATCTGCTGCAAAGTTGTTTTGATGGCGCTCGTCTCTCGCTGGCCGACCTGTCCGGCACGGAACTGGAATCCAGCATATTCAATAACGCCATCTGCCGTGCCACACGATTCGTCCATGCCAACCTGACCTATTGTGATTTTTCTCATGCGGACGTTTCCGGGGCGGACATGACAAGGGCAAATTTGACACGAACCAAATTCCACCGAACCGTATTGGAGCATACCACATGGACAGGGGCCAATAGAGAAGCTGCCCTTGGTACTGATCCGGAGGTGGCTGCTGCCGAAGACTGGAAACCAGTGCTATGAACTGATAACGGCCGTTAAAGCGTTATGGGTTAAGTACGTCTGAGATGTAAGCATAGAGAGGAGAATGTAAAAATGGACAATCTGGCAAGACAACCGGAAGATTTTCTTGTTTTTCACGAATTTGGTCACATCACGGGATTGCAGGAGGATGCCTTTATCGTTGATGCCGGGTCGGGCCGATATGTGGCGAAGAAGGCCGTCAGTTGCCTCCTGGAACCGAGAATGGGGGCTCGTGTCCTTTTAGTGGGAGATGCAACCGGCGAGTGTTATATTCTCTCTGTCCTTGAGCACGGCATTGACAAGAAAAGCTCCATCCAATTCGATGGGGACGCTGAAGTGGTTACAAGAAATGGTCGATTACAGATTGCGGCCCAGAAGGGCATAGACCTGGCAACGGTTGACAATATCGGTCTGGTCTCTTCCGGGTTGAATGTTCATTCCAATGGCGCGGAAGTGAGCATCTCGCGGCTGTCCTATCGCGGCAGTTCTATGTTTGCACAGATCGGAAAAATCAAGGTTCTTGCAGCCACAATAGAGTCGGCAGCAAGAAGGCTGACGCAGAAAATAAAGCAATCATACCGTACGGTAGAGGATCTGGATCAGGTTAAGGCTGGAAAACTGGAGTATCGTGCTGAAAAGCTCATGGCTTTTCGCGGAAAATATTCCATGTTCACTGCCGAAGAAGACGTAAGAATTGACGGTGAACGCATACATCTAGGCTAGAAGTAGGAGGAAACCAATGTTCGCAAATTCACAGATGATGGGGATGGATACGGCTTTTCCTGATGTGTGCCTGACCCCTGCGCCACCGTCCCCTGCACCGGTTCCCATCCCTTATCCTAACATGGCCATGGGCCCCACGGCCAATCCGGGTACGGCTTGTAGGAAGATTTTGATTATGGCCATGCCGGCACACAATCTGGGAACAACTATCCCCATGACTCAGGGTGATAACCCGGGCGTTAACATGGGTGTGGCCTCAGGCAGGGTGATGGGGCCATCAAGACATTTGACAGGTGCCTTTACAGTACTTTTCGAAGGTAAGCCTGCTACAAGACTGACCAGTGCAAGCCTGCAAAACGGAACCAATGCGCCGGGGGCCAGACTCGTCCCCAGCCAGACAAAGGTCCTATTGCTGGCTCCATGAGACCATGGGCGGTTCTGGACTGCGAGGTTTGGCGAAAAGGCAATGTCACTGGACAAGGTCACTCCCGTGATAGGTGAAGGAGGCATCATTCCTTCTCGCTGAGCCTGGCAAGTAGCTGTTGGCGCGGCCACTGCAAACGGGCCAGGTGGTCATGCTTAGAGGCCCAATCCAAGACAAGAGGAAGGGCGATCATCCTCCACGGCTCCCCCAGGAGATCTGCTGCTATTGTAGCAAGCAACTCTCCAACACTGTGCGCCAAGCTCACGCGGCGGACGTTTTTGCCAAACGGATCAACGCACCAGTCGGCAGGGGAGGTCACATAATATTGGCGACACTTTATGGGCCGCCATGGATAGACGGAGCAGGCTTCCTGCTCCAAGAATGGACAAGGGAGCTGTAAAGCATGGTAGCGGCGAGAGAGCACATGGAGCCGATGGTCAAGGGTGACATCTCCATGCCCTCGCGTGAGATCCCGTGCCAGCGCTTCGGCTAAACCATTTTCCTCCAAAGTCTCCTTGATCCGACGAAAGCGCTGAAATATGTCGTCGCGCCTCCGACTTTCACACCCACGCAAGCGCTCATGAATATAAAGGGCCTCTGGAATTGACACACAAACCAGCCACCGGCAGCATGCCGCACACCCCTTGGCGCAAGAGACCTTTGAGCCAAGCTTGGCTTCTCTTTCTATGCCTTCACGGGCGATCTGGTCGGCAAGTTTGAAGGCTTCTGGTACCAGTGTGCTCAGCCCTAAACCGTTCTTCACAGCGGTTCGTTCCTCCTTTTTCTGGTCTTAGGTTCCGGTATAGATCATGGTGACTATTGAGAGCGCGGTTGGCCCTACTTGTACAGTGCACGAATCCTTACGATCATGTCAAGGGAACTGTCTTGCTCGGGAGTAAAGCTTCTCCTGGTAGACGGGTCGCCTAGGCTTTTAAACAAGGGCAGTGAAACGACCCGAGAAGTCCATTGATGACACAGGGCCTGAAGTTGATCAACACTAAAGACTTTTAATAGATTGAAAAATGTTGTAGGAGAAGACCAGCAAGGGCCTTGCCATCTGATGTTCAACCTTGAGCCAGTCACAGCGAGAGTGGGGACGGCATGAGCAACGCTGCATATTTTTCCGTGAAGCTAAGCACGCCTTTGGGCCCTATACGGGGCAAAGTGGCCATTGAAACCGGACCCATGCGCCTGGCCGAGCTGGTGCCAACTGCCTTGGAACTGACCAATATCCTGGTAGACCGTGCACTGCGCCGCGAAGAGCAAAGAGGAAAGAAAGTCACCTGTGGTCCGGGCTGCGGTGTGTGCTGTTGTCAGATGGTAGCCCTCTCACCCCCAGAGGCCTTTTACCTATCAGAGATGATCGCCTCGCTGGATGACAATGTACGGGAAAAGATCCTGGGCCGAATCCAGCGAATAGTCCGCACAGTCAAAGACCGTGGCATGGTCGAAGAGTTGATGGCTCCAGAGTATTCTGACGATACTGCTCTGGCTATCGCCAAGGAGTATTTTGGGTTGGGGATGTCATGTCCTTTTCTGGAAGACTATTCTTGCAGTATTCATCCCAACCGGCCAGTGGCTTGCCGTGAGTATAACGTGACATCTCCGGCCGCATGGTGCGCTGACCCGTATTCCCATGAGATTGAAAAGGTGCCCATGCCCATGCCGCTGTCCATACCGCTGGCCAGACTCCATGCCCAATTGACCGATACCAAACCCCGCCTGATTCCTCTAACCCTTGTGCCCATGTGGGTTGCCGAGCACGCTGATTTGAAAGACAGGGCATGGCCGGGGCAGGGGGTATTTGAGAGATTCATGGCAGAGGTGGGAACACCGCCAGGGTAAAGCCTAACACTGCAAAAGTCGAGGATGCCGTGGGTCCAAACCATGAGTAATCAAGGCAAAGAGAGATTAGGTCCGTCCTCACCGCCGCCTGTGATCGTGAGAATTGAAAAGGGCAAGGCTCAAAAGACGGACTTTTCTTTTTCAGAGCCCTTTCGCATTGGTCGGAGTGAGGAGTGCGAGGTCCGTATCACAGATGGAGTGGTGAGCCGACATCACGCGGAAATCATCTTGGTTGGAGGCAAGTGGTGGCTTTGCGACCTGAGTAGCGGCAACGGCACATACGTGGATGGCCAACGGGTGGAACGTGTGCCGTTAGCAAGAGAGACCAGAGTAAGCCTTGGCATGGATGGACCGTTGCTGCGTTTGTCTGCCCAAAAGATGGCAGAAGAGACTGAAGAGGACAGGTATACGGTCACCCACTACGTGAAGCACTATTTTGGCGATTCCGGCAGTGGCCAGGCCGGTGAGCACACCATGATGGTTCGCCGTGCCTTTGACAAGGTGCAAAAGAAACAGAGGCGGAAATACGCCGGGATTATTACGGTGGTAGTCTGTCTTTTTTTGGCGGCAGGCGCCTACGCCGTGTACAAGCACATGGAGGTGCGAAAACAGAGATTATTGGCCGAGGAGATCTTCTATGCCATAAAATCACAGGAGCTTGAGTTTGTGGATCTACTGAAAGAAGCGAGGCAGAGCAAAGATCCTCAAGTCCTGGAACGCGTGAAGAGATACAGGGCCAGACGTCAGGAGATGAAGGAGAGTTATGACGAGTTCATGACAGCCCTAGAAGTGTACGGTGAGAGCATCAGCGAGGAGGAGCGGCTCATACTTCGAATGGCCCGGACTTTTGGTGAGTGTGAAATGAACATGCCTGCCGGTTTTGTTGAAGAAGTCCTGAAGTACGTCAAGAAATGGAAATCCACAGGCAGGCTGAAAGGGGCACTTGATGGGGCGAAGAAAAACGGCTATGTTGAAAAGATCGGGGAAACCATGTTGGCCCATGACCTGCCACCCCAGTTCTTTTACGTTGCCCTTCAGGAAAGTAATTTTAACATAGATGCCTGCGGCCCGAAGACCAAATACGGTATCGCAAAAGGGATGTGGCAGTTCATCCCGTCCACGGCTACCTATTATGGGCTCCAGACAGGCCCATTGGTGCACCTGCGCCGGTCAGATCCCCGTGATGAGCGGCATGATTTTGACAAATCCACTCAGGCTGCTGCCAGATACTTGAGAGACATCTACGAGACTGAAGCCCAGGCTTCTGCCCTTCTGGTTATTGCCTCTTACAATTGGGGTCAGAGACGGGTCATTGAACTCATCCGAACGATGCCGGAAAACGCACGAGAAAGAAACTTCTGGCGCCTTCTTGCCAAGTACAGGAATCAAATTCCCCGGGAGACATACGACTATGTGTATCACATTATCTCAGCCGCTGTTATCGGGGAGAATCCGCACCTCTTCGGTTTTGATTTTGATAATCCTCTTGCTCCTGTGGAGGAGAGATTCGGTGGTTGACAAGGTGGTTGAAGAACTGATGGCTGTGTAAGGTCTCAATCAGTTCGGGCAAAGCTCCTGAGACTAAGTCGGCCGACAGGCAATTAAATTTGAAAACGTCTGAAACTAAAAACAGTCAGCCATTTTCAAATTGAACCACCTGCCGCCCTAAGTTTTTGAAAAGTTACACGGCCGTGGGCTAACTGCTGAAATCCTCCCAGGGAGAAAGGACGACATGATGAAAACAATGTGGCTTACGTCAATGGCATCTTCTGAGGACCTGGTCAAGAAGCTCATATCTCAAATGAAAACCTATGGCCTGGAAGTGAAAGGGCATTTTTGGGAGGACGATCTGGACAAAATGGCCTGGAGTCGTGCAAGGGATGCATTAATTGATCCGAAGATCGCTCTTTGGGCTATTTTGGCCTCCCCCGAGGATTTGGGCGCCCCTGCCATTCGCTATGGAGTCTCTCTTCTCACGATCACGGTGCAGGCCAAAAGAGGGCTGAGTTTTCCCATCGTGATACTGCAGACAGAAGGCGAGGCTCTTTCTCCTGAAACGCTAGCCACGCCCCTGAAGGGAGTTGATGTATTATCTGCCTCGGCCCCCAACCTGGGCGCAAAACTGGTGGCCAAAGCCCACGCCCCGGCCAAGGAAGTGTCCTCAGAATACAGGCTTGACACGTACGGTAATGCCCAGATAGGGCAATGGTTTGAGGTGGGACCCGAGAATACTCCTTGGCCCGGGGCCATGTTTGGAGTGGCTGGCGCTGAGATAGGCTTCCATGCTGTGGGCCCGAAAGGAAGCCTTCCAGATAAAGCAGTCCTCAATTATCCAGTTCAGGGCTTGAAATTACACCTTGGTGAAAAGGAGTATACCGCCTGGGCCGTGCAGAATGAGCTGGATCCTGAGGTCTCCTATTTCGTAAAGGTTGAAGGCTTTCCCGAGTCCATTGTTTTTGGCTCCTATTCGACAGAGGAACAAGCAGATGTCTATGTGGTGGGCCTCAAGTAGCTGTTTTCAATCTTTCAGATTGACAGCGTGTGGGGAACCTGCTATACAAGATATTAAAATTGCATAAGAATCAGGTTTGACGAGCTTTGGTAATAGTGCCAGGCGGACGGAAGATCCCGAGAATCACTCTCCGGAGTGAGCAAATGGGGCTTTTTTTGAGAGGCTAAGCGCTTAAGGATTATTCCTATGGATGGTGAACAAGTAGCTCGCAAAGACTTGGACAGCGAGGAATTCTTAAAGCTTCGGCAGGCCACGGAGAAGATTGCCAACGCTCTGGACAAACGCCTCAAGGAGCACCTAAGGGTTTTAAGGTCCCTCTTTATCCCGAGAAAACTTCTTGGCACCTACGTGAAGAGTTCGGCCATGCAAGAGGTGCCAGGCTCGGATAAGGCCTTTGCCGAACTTCAAGAGGCCTATGCCGCAGTGTGTGAGAACCCCTTCGGATTGCCCAAAAAGCTGCACCCACCTCTGCCTCCCATTTCAAACAAACTGGAGGCGACACCTTTAGAATACTCTCTTCATTCTGGAGACTCCCGGGATAAAGCCACAAAGATTACCTCGCCCACACAATGGGTTCTTTCCTATCGAGGTGAGTGCCCTTTGAACCGCTTGAAGGCCATGGTGTCTGGGGCTGAAACTCGTCAGCCAGATGACATGAGACAGGCTCTCATAGACCATCTGGCCATGGTTTTGGTCCTGATGCATTTTCCAGCCCTCACACACTTGCTTGAAGACCTTCGCTACGAGGTGGAAACGAGGGAGCTTACAGATTTGGGGGGGCTTCCAGTGGTGGTTTTAAAGGCACCGTTAGAGACTTTCCTTCCGCTGAACGACTTTATCCTTCAAGTGACCCAACTGTCCGGAATTCCAGCATTCCAGGAGATTGTGGACCTTGAGGCCTTCCAGAGTATGCCTGACCCCTTGAAGGAATTTCTAACAAATAAAGCCGGTTTGCAGGATTAGAAGGCCGGTTGGACCAGATTGGCTGACGGCTTTGGCAATGACGAAGGTCCTATCCGCAACAATATGATCAGAGTGAAATGCCAACAATACTTCATCCTTTTCCTGTGCCTTGCACTCCTCAGCGCCCCCCTTTATGCTGATGCCGATGTTTTGGCGAAAGTGCATCCCGTCCCCATTACTGAGTTGGAACGGATTCTTTGTCAGTGGCTTACACGTTATGGATTTGATGTGGGCCGCACTCGTCTGGAAATGGGCCGAATTCGCTTGAAGGCTGTAACAGACAGGGAACGCTGTGAAATCCTCTTGAGGCCCCATTCCCCCTTGGCAACTGAAATACAGGCCAGATGCACTGTTGGGGACCAACCTGGTGTGGCACAGCTTAACAAACTGTGGGACTTCATCTCAGGTTATACGGAATCCCTTTCAGTTGAAATGGAGAGTTCAAACCAGGTCATCCCGGCGGCTGTTATGTCCAACATGGAGGCTGTGGTTTGCATTACAGGGAAACAGGAAGACAAGGACATTCAACTCTCAGGTTTCTTTGTTGACCGGGAGGGCTTAATTATCTGTACAGCCCATGACCTGAAAGGCGTCCAAGAGATCACCGTGCATCTCTATGACGGTCAAGGACACGAGGGCCATTTGGTCACGATCGACTCCCGTCGGGACTTGGCCCTTTTGCGGGTGAACTTCCAACCGAACACCTTTATCTCTCTGGTCAAAGGCAGAAATCTCCTGGACCTGGGTGAGACGCTCTATGCTATGGGTTGTCCCATTAATCATGGAGGAACAATACTCTCTGGGATCATTGATGGACCGCCCAGACGGGCCAACGACCTTCCATTGTGGCAGGTGAAAATGCAGGTCTATCCGGGAAGTAGCGGAAGCCCTGTCTTTGACGGGGAAGGAAACCTGGTCGCCATCGTGAAGGGGAGATACCGGGGAACAGATTCTGTTGGGTTTTTGATCCCCCTTGAGACCGTCATGGAGTTCGCGGAAGAGACATAGCCGTAACGTTGCATAAACAACACGGCTGGACCGTAACAAAGACTATATTGCCAGGAAGCTAATGAAAAGCGGTTCTTCCCACAGTGCCACTCATAGTGGGGTTCAAGGGCATTATCATATTCGCCCTGTTGTTGACCTTTCAGGAAAGCCGATGATACCGCATCTCCGGCGTTGTCAAGGGTTCGGCGTAGCCTACTACAGCCTCACCCTCGACGCCTTGGATCTTCGGCATCCTCGACTTTTGCAATGTCAGACGTAGCCCGATGAATTACGGTCGTTACCAGATTCTGGAAGAGCTGGGGAGGGGGTCCATGGGCGTCGTACACAAAGCCCTTGACCCTCAGATCGACCGGGTAATTGCCTTAAAGGTGTTGCGCCAGGATCGTGTGGCCAGCGAGGCTTGTGTCCAAAGATTTCTCATGGAAGCCAAGGCGATTGGCCGGCTTTCTCATCCCAACATTGTGACTGTCTATGATGTGGGCCAAGACCATGGGATGATCTATATTGCCATGGAACTCTTGGAAGGAATCCCTTTGAATGAAGCTGTAAAAGGAGAAAAACTGGGCCTCGAAGAGATGGTGGGGCTGTGCGTTCGGGTGGCTGAAACCCTTCACTATGCCCATGAGAAGGGGATTGTTCATAGAGATATCAAACCGACCAACATTATCTTGACTCCCAGTGGTCAGGCAAAAATCACTGATTTTGGTGTGGCCCGAATTGAAGACCCGGCCATGCCTCAACAGACCCAAGCTGGCGAGATCCTTGGCACGCCATTGTACATGTCGCCTGAGCAGGTGATGGGCCGGCCCGTAGATGGGCGTTCGGACCTCTACTCGCTAGGAGTCATCTTTTACGAGCTTACCACAGGCAGAAGGCCATTTGGAGGAAACAACCTGGCTGCCATCTTCAGATCCATCGCTGAGGATACGCCGCCTCAGCCGAGCCAGGTGAATCCTTCCATCCCCCCGGAACTCTCCGGGCTTGTCATGAAAAGCCTAAGCAGGTTACCCCACGAGCGCTTCCAGACCGGAAAAGCCATGGCTGAGGGCCTCAAGGCTTGCCTCGGCGAAGAAGTTCCCTCAACCCTGCCACCACCGGCCACGAGGAAAAAACCGAGATATCTTGGTCTTTTTGTGTTGGCCACATTGGTCGTCTTAGGTGTGGGAGGGGCATTGTCCTATTACATCATCACCAAAAGCACGCCAGAAGAAGCCATTCTGGAAAGCGAGCAGGTGGTTCAACCGGGGTTTCTCAAGGTGGAATGCGAGCCCCCTGGCGCGCTTGTTTTTCTGGGTGGGTCGTTTAGAGGAAAGGCGCCTCTGAGCCTTGAGCTGGAACCGGGGAAATATGAGGTTCGGCTGAGTTCACCTGATCATTATGAATGGGAGGCTCAGGTTCAATTGGAGGCAGAATCCGTAACGCCCCTTTTTGTCAAACTCATTCCAACGGATGAGAGAAACCCCTAGCATGTGGAGGAATGAAAAATGAAGCATTTCACAGGATCCTTCATCTTTTTAGGCATGGCGATCCTAGTCATCATGTTTGGGGCCGATCCATGTTGGAGTCAGCTTACACCCGGCCAAGTAGCCCCTGATTTCTCCTTGCAGGATGTCAGAGGTCATACCTACGACTTGTCTGAGATGAAAGACAGGCAGATGGTCATACTCTATTTCTTTGATGTGGAGTCAAGGGCCAGCCAGAAAGGCTTGCTGAGCCTGGATCAGTTGTCCAAGAAATATGAAGGTGCTGATCTGATCGTATGGGGCATCACGCTTGCATCCAAAGAGAGAGCAGCGGGTTTTGTGGCCCAGACAAAGCCGGGTTTCCCGGTCATGTTGGACACGGCCGGGGTGAGCGACCTTTATCAGGCCCGGGCAGTGCTGCCAACTGTGTGCATCGTGGGGCCTGGACTCAAAGTGCTCGATTATTTCCAAGGCGGGGGCAAGACCACGGAGGTCATGCTGGTGAGACTGGCTGGAAGGCAATTGCAGCGAAAGCGGACATTGTTTGCCAAAGCCCTTAGTGAAGAAGTTGCAAGAGAAAATCCCAACAATGTGAAGGCAAAAACGGTCAAGGGCCACGCAGCCTTAGAGGAGGGAAAGCTGGACGAGGCTGGAAAGATCTTCAGGGCGCTTTCCCAGGAAAAGGGCGAAGGAGAAGTCCTGGGCAAAGAGGGATTGACTGCACTTTATGCAAGAAAAGGCGACACCGATAAGGCGCTCAAACTCGCTGAGGAGGTAGAGAAAAAGGCTCCCAACAGGCCTTATGTCCACGTCATCAAGGGAGATCTCCTTTACGGCCAGGGCCAGAAGAAGGAGGCTGAAGCAGAATACCGGAAGGCAGTCCAGAAAAAGGAAGGAGAGCCTTATCAACAGGGTGTGGGGCATAATCAGCTCGGGCGTTTGTATGCCAGCGCAGGAGAGTACGAAAAGGCCCGCGGTCTCTATGATGAGGCTCTGGAAATAGATCCTTATTACATTGAAGCCACGTCAAATAAAGGGGTTACGTACGAAAAGGAGGGGAAGTGGGATAAGGCATTGGGCGCGTACCGTCAGGCCTTAACCCTTGACAAGAACGATACCTTTGCAGCCGTCTTAGCCAAGAAGGCAGAGGAGATGCTCGCCTTTCAGAAGGACGTTGAGCGAAAGAAGCGGATGGACACCTTGGTCAAGGAATTAGCACAGCGGTACCGCAAGCAGAAGAAGCCCTGGCCCTGGTCAAAAGAGAAGGAGATCTGGACGTCGCGGCCCATGGTCCTGTCATTCGTTGATTTCCAGGAAAAAGGGGGGTTAGCAGAAAGAGAGGGATTGTCCACTGTTTTGAACTTGCAGCTTACCGAACAGCTGAATGCTTCTGGTCGGGTAAAAGTCGTGGAACGGGTTCTCATTGAGCAGCTCCTTGAAGAGCTGAATCTCGGCTCTTCAGATCTGGCCAATTCCGAAACGGCCCTGAAGCTTGGCAAAGTGCTGGCCGCGAGGATCATGGGTACAGGGTCTTTGTTCCATATGCCCGAGGGGACGCTTCTTACTCTTAGACTCATAGACACAGAAACGTCCGCTATTCCCAAGGTGGTCACCAGGCAGCTTGGCGCCCAGCCGGCTTTGGAAAAGGAATCCTACCGGCTTAATCGAGAAATTCTAAAGACTGTCATCCAGGAATACCCGTTGCGGGGCCATGTGGTGGAGACCACCGAGCAAGAGGTGATGATCAATCTTGGTTCAGAGCAAGGTGTGGTTTTAGGGACCCGTTTTGAAGTGGTAGAAGAACAAGAGCCCGTCAAGTATGAGGGAAAACTGCTCGAAAGGTTGCCAAAACCGGTGGCAGAGGTTGAAGTAGTAACCATTGAGCCGGATCTTTGTCATGCTCGCGTGGTGAGTCAGGAGAGACCTCTTGAGCGCGATGACAAGGTGCAAGAGAAGCTTGAAGAGACTGTGGGAGGGGAAGGCAGTGTGGGTCAGTAGGAACACCCTATGGTATCTTGTCTTGGTGGCAGTCGTATTTTTCTTTGCTTCCTGTGCCACCAGGCCAGACGTGTACGAAAAAGGCGCCGCCGTTGCCGTGTGGGATTTGGAGAACCTGAGCCCCATGAACGTTCCCCAACCGGACTTGGGAGAACTTCTCTCGGCTGCGGTGATTCAAACCCTGAAGGAGGAAGCAGCCTGGACGGTCGTTGAAAGAGAGCGTTTACTCCTCGCCCTGGAAGAGCTTGGTCTGGGAACAGCATCCCTGGCAGATGAAGCCACCCGATTAAGGCTTGGGAGGCTAGTGGGCGCCAGGCTGATGGTCTTTGGCGGTTATCAGGTGATTCAACATGAGATGCGTCTGGACCTCCGCCTGGTAGAAGTAGAGACGGGCAAGATTTTGAAAGCCGCTGAGAAAACCACGTCGGCTGGCAACCTGTCTGGATGGCTGGAAGCTGCAAGGGATACGACTGCAGAACTCCTCTGATCATTTTCCCAATGCTCGGCCTTTGCGGTACGATGTCATCCAGTTTTGCCTGTGAGAATGCGTGACCAAATCCAACTCTCTGGGCACAAAACAAGGCCGATGAAATCTACTTAACAGCCGGATAACAGGCTTTGTTGAAATGGGATCTCAAGTTTCGCACCCCTATCAACCAATTGAAATAACAAATAAAAACGTGCCAACAGCTCCAAAAACGGCAGGGCCCTGGTTTGGGCCTTTTCTATGCAATTGAAGCCTC
>Ga0272444_10003056_pt1 | contig 15273 bp, 7 predicted proteins | sample SSMForm13_FD_201033 | JGI IMG/M metagenome (GOLD analysis project Ga0272444, IMG submission 201033) | Marine sediment archaeal communities from Little Sippewissett salt marsh, Falmouth, MA, United States - SSM-Form-13 | ecosystem: Environmental > Aquatic > Marine > Wetlands > Sediment ...
CCCAAAACACGGGCCGATGATGAGGCCATCCGCGTCTTTGCCGACAACCTCAGGCAGCTTCTGATGGCTCCCCCGCTCGGACGCAAGCGTGTACTGGCTATTGATCCGGGATTCAGAACGGGCTGTAAGATGGTTTGTCTCGATAGGCACGGCAGTCTGGAACACAACGCTACCATATTCCCACATGGTTCGGAGACGCAGCGGCGAGAGGCGGAGCAGGACGTGAAAGCTGCTTGCGAGCGGTTTCGGATAAACGTCGTGGCTATCGGAAACGGAACCGCCGGACGCGAGACGGAGACTTTTGTTCGGGCTTTGGGCCTGCCGGAACACATTCAGATTGTGATGGTCAGCGAGGCCGGGGCCTCGGTATACTCGGCTTCGGAAGTCGCCCGCGAGGAGTTTCCGGATTACGATGTCACGGTGCGGGGAGCGGTGTCAATCGGCCGGCGATTGATGGATCCGCTGTCAGAGTTGGTTAAAATCGATCCCAAGGCAATCGGCGTGGGCCAGTACCAGCATGATGTTGACCAGAGCGCCCTGAAGGACAGACTCGATGATACCGTGGTCAGTTGCGTAAACGCCGTGGGCGTAGAGGTCAATACGGCAAGCAAGGAGCTTCTGGGATATGTATCGGGCGTCGGCCCCAAGCTGGCTGAGCGAATAGTTGCCTATCGCGCCGAGAAAGGCCCGTTCCGGGCTCGAGGGGCGTTGATGAAAGTGCCTCGACTCGGTCCCAAAGTGTTCCAGCAAGCGGCCGGATTCATCAGAATTGCAGACGCCGAAAATCCGTTGGACCGAAGCGCCGTGCATCCGGAAAGCTACAAGGTGGTTGAGGCCATGGCCCGTGATGCCGGCTGTTCTGTCGGTGTCCTGATGCAGCAGGCAGAGGCCCGGGAGGGTTTGGATCTGACTCGTTACGTGTCAGACACGGTGGGCATGCCCACTCTGACCGATATCCTCGCTGAGTTAGCCAAACCGGGGCGTGATCCCCGGAGCGAATTCGAGGCGTTCAGTTTCGACGATTCGGTGCAGAGCATGAATGATCTCAAACCGGGCATGCGGCTTCCCGGGATTGTTACCAACGTCACGGCCTTTGGAGCGTTTGTGGATATCGGCGTGCATCAGGACGGCTTGGTCCATATCAGCCAGCTGGCTGACCGATACATCAAGGATCCCTTTGAAGTGGTGAAGGTTCAGCAGCAAGTTTGGGTTACAGTGCTTGATGTTGACCTGGAAAGAAAGCGAATAGCTCTATCGATGAGGTCGGTTTCCACCGACCGGCCGCCGGCCTAACATTCAAGCACAACTCTAGACTCTCGGAGTAATGCGCAGTCCCACAGAGTGTTATGTGGTGTCGCCGCATCCGAGCGTGACGCTTGCGGAGTTGGGTTACTAAATGCGGATTTTGTTATGAGGGGTGTTCTCGGGGGTTTTGCGGTTGCGTTTTCCACATTTCCAGCTATATTTACAGCGGTCGAGGTTATTTACTGATTATCCTATCATCAATTAGCATTGACAAAGAGCACACAGTTGGTTGTCGACCAACCGGCGTGTGTTGAAGCATATTGACTTTGTCGGATTGACGCGGGCTCTACCGCGTCCGGGGTTTGACAATAGGTTCAGGGAAGGCCCCCTTCTCGCTCGAGAAGGCAGGGTCGGACAAACGAAAGAGGTGATCGATGAGGACAAAGCTCATGGTTTTGGCGCTGGTCCTGATTCTCCCGGCGACAACACTGGGCTTCGGCTGGGTAAACATCTCCAGGGCATACATCGAGCAACTGGATTTTGATACTTACCGCTTGCGCGTCGAGGTAGAATACGGGGAATTTATGCCCCGTCCGCACACCGAGGGACCGTTCTTGCACGGGTTTGAGATAGGCACCCCCCTGGGGGCCTACAACCCGACGCAAAATATCGATCTGGGGCTGAATGAGGCCGGTGAATGGCTGGCCGATGATCCGGATGTGTCGCTTACATCGGTATTCGGCTATGATTTCGATATGCCGGGATGGGACGGCCAACCAATGGTGTTAGGCTACACGGCCCAACTCAACTGGTTACAGGACGTATCGAGTCTGGATGGACCCTCGTTCGTATACGCGGAGGCGGAGACCCACCAGGGTACGATCGAGGTGCACGCCATTCCCGAGCCGGCCACTATGATCCTGTTGGGGCTAGGTTTGGCAGGAATCGGACTTGCCCGTCGTTTCCTCTAGTTCGAATCGCACTACTCAGTTGGCATGACCGGCGGGTCTAGTCGCCGCCGGCCATCAAAGCGGGTAGCTCCTACATAGTCAGGTATCGTTCCCGACGGAGTATCTGATCAATCATCCGGACGGTCTTCTCGGCAGATGACTGGATCAGATCGCGGGGCGTGAAGGTCCTTCGGACATTCGGACGGCCCAGTTGGGTCGGTGCGTCGGCGTCGCCGGGTCGTGCTTTCTTCTTGTATTTTCGGTTATACTCGCGCTGATAGGCCAGCGCTCGGTCTCTATTCTTAAGATAGTAGTTGTGCAGGTATTCGCGCCTGGCCTCTGATACCTGGCGCTTCGACTTGCTGTTGTTGCCGCCTAGTCTACCTGTTGATGCTTCTCTGACTGCTTCCATGCGGTAAACCGCTTTCTCCGGTCAAGCTTTTCCAATACTTCCGTTGTCTTTCTTCGCAGCCTGCTAGGTGCTGCGCCGTACGTGTCCTCCCTAGTGCTGCACGCGATCGAGTCGGACCTTGTTCTCCCTCAGGTCCTGATCCACCAGATCGACCTCGGCTGCTTCGCGACCCTGAGCCGCAAACCGCATCGGTTCGCCCGGCCTCGAGCCGGCAGCCCGGTTGCCACGGGACATATGCTGGGTGAGCATATCGCCAAGGAGTTCTACTGACCGGATCTCATGATACATGCTGTCCCGCTGGGCGGTTAAGTCACTGTCCATCTGCCCGAGGCGCTCGGTAAGCTGTACAACCGGACGCAAGGCCTCACTGAGTTCACGCAAGCTGGTCGACAGGCGTTGCGTCTGCTGCAAGAAATCACCGATTTGTTGATAGTTAATCACGGTGCTACCCTTTTGATATTAAACGAAGTTGGTTTCCTCCGGGAATCGTGGCGCCCTACAGTCTCCACACCTTCGGGCCACATCCCCCTGTCTACGTAGGCCGTGAATGTGCCTAGCCGGAGTCGTTCGCTGGTACCATTGTTAGCCCCTTTTGCCATATTCGTGTTCACCTGCTGCGCAAGGTTGCTTCTGTCGATCCGCTCGTAGTACCGCCCTTCGCTCCGCCCGTCGGCTGGAATTCGGGCAAATCATCGCCATGACAGATCAGACAAATCATCCTAAACGCCTTCCTTGCTTATGTTGTGGATCAGCAAAAGAGTCGGGTGCGGACTTGAGCCAACCGTTTGCGGTCGACGGTCCGTCCTGCAGAGAACTCGTCAGAGAGCAGAATGTAGCTTTGGACAGCTCGCGAACGGGTTTTGGCCGCTTCGCGCATTCTATATACCGCCTTAACTGCGACGGGCCAAGAATTGTTTCTGAAGGTTCGGGGATTGTTCGACAAACGCGTGGTTCTACTGAATTTACGGCACATGGTGATAGTGGCTTAGTCGAGCCACGTTGTCTGCCGGAACCCGACATTGAAAACTCGACCGGCGGATTGAACTCATTCGCAACGCATTGAAGCGGAACCGCGCCGAGAATCATCAGAGAGACCCTGCTGATCGGATCTGCTCCGCTGTTAACGAGTTCATTGCACCCCGGTTCTATGGTTGCCGCGAATGCAAGTCGTATATCTAAACAGAGAGATAACGGCTCGACGTTCACCACGGTCGAACGTCCGGTACCTGAGCCTGGCACCGTGGGAAGGACGCCAATAACGGTATACGGAAGATTGCGACCACTGTGAGTCGGACGTGTCAGTGGACTACTGGTTAGCACTGAGGGGCTGCCGAGGCGTTCGCGAAGTGGATGACTTGCGATGCTGCATATGACAGTATTTGCAGAAACGCGGTTCGCGGGTAACCTTTCGTTCCTCGAAGTAGCGCTGGGCGTCGGCGGTGAAGACAAACTCCTCGCCGCACGTGTCACACGTGAGAATCTTGTTTTCGAACTGTGTCATATCGCGGCCCCCTTTCTGGGGATGGAGTTGGTACGAGTCGCCGTTTCGATTGGCGGCGGCGGGCTTCGTTCAGAAAACCTCACCGCCGCCCCAAAGCTACATCCTTGTATCGCCTGAACCACGTCCCTGTTCTGCCAGCTTCTCTGACTGCTGTACCGTCAGTTTCGTGGTCGCGAGTGACTCTCTGCTGTCCGCGCCCAAACTAACCAAAACCGTTGATCGGTCAATACGAGGATACTGCGAACATATTGCGTATTCGTATAACTCATTACTTGAAATGCAGATACGTGCTCAAGTTAATGTATTTGTTTCGTATCTTCAGCTTCCGCCGTATGTGTTCGCGGTGCTTGTGAACCGTCACCACGGACACCCCCAACTGATCGGATATCTCCTTCGAGGAGTTTCCATGCTTGATCAGCTCGCATATCTCCCTCTCCCTCGGAGTCAGACTCTGATAGCGGGCTCGGAAACCGTCCACGTCTTTGGCCAGAAGTTCTCCAAGCTCGTCCGTGATTCCTTCGATGCGTTTCTGCGTCTGCGCTGAAGCGTCGGATTTGACATTTTCCAGAAGCGGGATGATTTCCATTTCGATCTCACTGCACACTCGTTCGCGGAAAGCCGATTTCTCCTTGTCGAGGTGCGTGAGTATCTGATTCAGGGCGGCGTTCTTTTCGCTCAGAGCGCTTCGCTCCGCTTCGAGGGCCTGGGTCGTCTCGCGCAACGCGTTTTCCGTCTTCTTGCGCGACGTGATGTCGCGAGTGACGGTTACGAGGCCCAAGGCGTTGCCCTCGTCATCGAGAATCGGGGCCTTGATGGTTTCCAGATAAGTTATCTCGAGTTTATCGTCCAGGAATTCCGCATCGGATCTGATCACTCGCTTTTCGTTTATCGTCTGTTCATCGGTGAGCCGGGATTGCTCCAGCAGCTCCTGGCGGTCGTGCAGCGCGACTTCGGCGGCTGTACGACCGATGATCTCTCTTGCCGGCCTGCCGACCAGATTACAGAGGGCCTTGTTAACCAGAATGATCCGGCCATCTCCGTCCTTAAACGTGATGGCATCCGGCATGGACTGCACGAGGGCCTGCAGCTGATTGTAGAGATGTTGCGTCTTCTGTTCCGCCTCGCGCCTGGCGGTGGTGTCCTGCAAGGTCTCAATGGCCCCCACCACCTCACCATCGGCGCTGTAAAGCGGTGTCGCCGTGAAATACAGCCATCTGCCTTCTTCGCCTACATCGGGGATGAAGGCTTCACATTCGTACGCGGTTTCGATGACCGTCGACCGCCGCCATCGGTCGCCGTAATAGAGGCTGATTGTCTCCTCGGAAGCGCCGTCCAGAACCAGATCTGCCAGGATCGGGCGCTCCTGAGTGTAGAAGGCCGACCAGTGGCGATTGCTTCCGATAACAGTATCGGCGGTTATCCCGGTCATTCGCTCGGCGGCCCGGTTCCAGTGCGTAACCTGGTGATTCTTGTCGATGACGAAGGCAGCGATGGAATTGCCGTCGACAATCTGTGCCAGCCATGTCTCGCTCTCAGCCAGTTTCATCAGGGCGCGCTTTCTTTCGGTAATATCCAGAGCAGTGAAAGTAACTCCGGCCTCAAGATTCTGCGGATCTGCCGGCGTTGAACTGAGGAGAATATCGAGGACGACACCGTCCTTACGGACCCACCGGGTCTCGGTCGTGCCCGTGCCGCACTTGTCTATCTGTTGATACTTCTCATGACCGACTCGTTCGAATTCTTCCTGGGTCTCGTACAGCACGAGGGCGCTCTTGCCCAACAGCTCTTTTTGCTCGTAGCCAACCATCTCGCACAAGCGGTCGTTGACTTCCATGAAGACACGGTTTGAGACAACCCCAATGCCGGTCGGGGCCGCCCGGAATATGCTGCTCAGAGTGGCCTCACGTTCGCGGATGATCCTCTCTGCCTTCACGCGATCCGAGACATCACGCACTACTGCCTGAAGATAGTCCTCACCCGCAATCTCAACTCTGCTCAGAGAGATCTCCGCATCGAACTCAGTACCATCCAGCTTCACGTGTTTCCATTCGAATCGTTGCGGATGACCAGAGATCGTGGCGGATACAATTGCCTCTGCCTTCTCTCGAGAGTTCAATCCATCCGCTTGGGTCTCAGGCGAGAATTCCCATGGCGTATGCCCGATAATGTCTTCCTTGCGCTGACACCCGTACACCTTCATGGTGACTTCGTTGCAGTCGACGAATCGGGCTCCTTTCATGAGGAAGATTGCATCGTTCGCACTTTCGAAGATGTGCCGGAATTTCTCTTCGCTTTCAGCCAGGGCGGACTCCATCCGCATCCGATCCATTTCTGCGGCGGTACGCGTCGCAAAAAGTCGCAGCATGGCCTGGACGAAGGCCGCATCCTTGATGCGATGACGGAATATCACCGCCATGATGCCCTGCGGTTTGCCATCCGCCGCAAGCAACGGGACGCCGGCGAAGGCCCAGGCGCCGAGTTCCTCAAGAAGGTGATCCTCAGGAAAGAGTTCCGCGACGCCGTCTTGGTACACGGTAGATGCACCACTTAGGATGCTGTTGCACGGCGTGCCGGCCAATACGTACTCGATGTTGTCAACGAAGGAGCCGTCGGCCCACATAGACAGAGTGCGTACCCGGTCTTTCATCGCCGGAGAAAACTGCCCCACGAAAGCAACATCAGCGCCAAGCAGGCCGGCCAGCTGTTCAAGCGCCAGATCGAAGAATCCGGGCCCGAGCCTGTCCGAACTCGTGGCGGCGATACTACGGACTGCCTCTTCAATGCGCCGGTGATGAGTGATATCCTCATGAACGGCCACGAGGTTCTCAAGTTCTCCCTGACTGCTAATGATCGGATACAATCTTGATCGCAGCCAACGTGGTCTTCGGGATTGGCCGCTAAGTGCAGGATCGTACAGCCAATCATCGATGGCGACGCGTTCTCCGGTGAGGGCTCGCCGGACTTTCTCGCGAATGGGCGGGGCCTGCATCTGGGGATTCTCGGAAATGTTGTACGGCTCTTGCGGGTTCTCATCCGATTCCCCGCTGAGTTCCCTCCATGCATCGTTTGCGGTCAGGCGGTGGCCGTCCTTGTCATAAACGACCATGGCATACGGCGACTGCTGAATGACCGTTCTGAGGCGGCCTTCACTGTCTTTCAGAGCTTGCTCGGCCAGTCTCCGGTCGGTGACGTCGGAGAACACCGAAATGGCGGCCTTTATTTCACCCGCAGAGTCGTATATGGGAGCCGCGTTCACCGAGACCCAGCTTTCCTGGCCGCCGGCGTTGCGGATAATGATTTCCTCGTTATGGATTGTCTCTCCCGTGGCGAAGGCGCGCGCCAGAGGACGATCCTCCGGTGCCATCGGCGTACCGTCGGGGTGGAAGACTTGCCATCTTTCCGTCAGCACTGAGAGGGAGGCTTCGGTGATCGATTCGGCAGTCTCTCCCAGTAAACGCTGGGCAGCCGTATTGATCAGTGTAATATCTCCAAGCAGCGCGTTGGCCACCATGATGCCGGCCGGGGATTGTTCGATAGCGGCCTGCAGGAGTGCCTCGGTTGTAGTGAGTCTCGCCTCAGCCTTCTTTCGCGGCCGCATATCCTGGACCATTGCCAATGAGTACTCTCGGCCCGCGTATTCCATGAACACAGTCGTTATGTCGACCGGAATCAAGGTGCCGTCCTTCGCCCTGTGGACGGACTCAATGTGATCGGTTCCCTTGGCGCGAAGATTCTGCCAAGCGTCTTCAAGCATGTCATCGTTCAGCCTGGCATCGAGATCACTCAAGGTAAGCTGCAAGAACTCTTCACGCGTATACCGCAGCAGTTCACAGGCAGCGTCGTTGACGTAATGGATGTGCCCACCCGGCTGAATCCAGAAGAACGGGATCGCGGCATGGTCGATTGTGACCTGCGCCAGCAGGGCCTGCTCCTCGGCCTTCCGTATCGGCGTCATGTCCAGGGCCGTCTCGAGGGCGCCGATTATGCGGCCGGAGTTGTCGGTTACGGGGAGACTGCGAACGCGCCACGACCCGCCGTCGGCAACGGGTACTTCCAGGTCGGACGACTTACCGGTCTCGATTGCCGCCTGCAAAGGCGAGTCCTCCGATGATTGATCAGCCGGAGCCCACGGAGTGCAGTATTGGGCGCCGATCAGCTCCTCGCGAGGTTGCCCCAGGGAGTCGCAGGCCGCGAGGTTGACCCAGAGCACTCGCCGCGAAGTATCCGTATAAACGACCATTTCTTCCAGGCTGTCGAGAATCTGGATTTTCTCCCGCTCAGCATTCCTCAGGGCGTCCTGGAATCGCTTGCGCTCAGTGATATCTCTGAAGAAGGCCAGCAGGCGACCACCCATAAGATCCGTATAATGAACGCTCGCCTCAAGATCGACTATTGATCCGTCTTTTCGACGATGACGAGCCTCGAAGCGCTCGGCTCCTTCGGTTACTACCCTGCGGAGGTGTTCCTGTTGCTCGGCGACCGACTCCCCGACCTCAAGCTGGCTGAGGTCCATGGCAAGCAACTCCTCGCGCGTGTAGCCGACGAGTCTGCAGTAGGCGTCATTCACGTCCTGAATCTTGCCCCCGGCATCAATTAGCCAGAACCCGTCAATCGAGGAACTGAGAAAGGCCGCATTCAGATCTTCAGCTACCCGCCGGCCGGTGATATCGGTGATGAAGCCCTCAATGTATTCCACCGCGCCGTCAGGCTGAGACACACCCGAGCCGTGCTCCCATACCCATCGGGTCTCGCCGTCGCTCGTGACAATGCGGTAGACAACAGCGAACGGCTGCCCCGCTGCAAGCGCCTCGGAGACGTCCTCGAAAACACGTTTGCGATCAACCTGCGCAATGACGTCATTGTAAGCTATGCTACGATTGTGCAGAAGTTCGTGGGGGGCATAGCCGGTAAGATCTCGACAGCCATCGCTGACGTATACCATTGTCCAGGCCGCATCGTTGCGGCAGCGATAAGCCATACCGGGCAGGTGGCTCAGCAGCACCGTTTTCTGCTGCTCGGTCTCCTTTAACGCCACCTCAACAGATATCTGCCGAGCCAGTAATCGGCTGACAGCCAGCCCAAAGACTAAAAAGATGAATACAATGAGTCCGCGAACCCACAGTTCGTGCAGCGGCACGTCGAGAATGAGCAGATCCCAGAATGAACCCTGTCCCTGGTAGAAGTACAGTCTGTCGAGCAGGGCGTCGAGCACGGCCACCAGGAGGCCTGCCATCGCCGCAAGGCCGATTACTCGGGCTCGGGGTATTCGTTTCCTGGGATGTGTACCTGTGACACCTGAAACAGAAGTAGCCATGAAGAATCAATCCCTCTTCAAAAACATCGACATAAGCAGACCTCCCCGCTATCCCGGTGCTCTCACAGCAAGCCAAAGGCGTCGCGCACGACCAACGTCGTCCTCGATCCGGATCAAACTCCGTATAGTGCTTCCGGACAGGTGCGAAAGACCGGTTGATTGGTAACAGTCTACCTCGCTCGCCTGCTATCGCGAGGAAACGCCGAATCGACAAGCATGGGCGGTCACCCGCCGACTCTTGTCGACTCCTCCCACTGAGATGTCTTACCTAAGTTGTCGATGTCTGACCCCTGGCAAAACGGGAACCGGAGCCCACGGGCAACCGGGCCAGGTGTCTAGCCCCTTGTTCAGTGAGTCGGGAATCCAATTAACCGAACCTAACGCCCGTAACTGACCAAAGGTTCCCTGATTACGGAGCTATCGCGAGCGTATTTACGGGCTGTTCAGATCTGTTCCAACGGGATTCGAGAAGGCGTCAGCAGAGCCCCGGTTTTGGCGGCAGAACGCCCCCGCCGAATCCGGCGGAGGCGTCGAGTGCACAATGAACGGATTTGCGCTAGTTTTTGATCGGATAAGGCGGTACGGGCGGCAGGCTCGGCGGAGACTCCTTGAGCTTGCGGAGAACGACCTCTATGGCTTTATCAAGCTGGGGGTCCTTCCCCTGGGCCACCAGGTTCGGGAGATTGTCGATCGGGATATCGGGATCGACACCGTAGTTCTCTACGTCCCACTGTCCCTTGACGTTGATGAAACCGAATTCAGGGAATGTCACGCTGCCACCGTCCATCAGCGCGATACCTCTCGAGATACCGACCAGGCCGCCCCAGGTACGATTACCGATGAGCGGACCGAGTCCCTTGGAGCGGAAATAGTACGGGAAGGCGTCCCCGCCGGATCCGGCGAATTCGTTCATTATACAGGCCATGGGACCGATCATGCTTTTCTGCGGCGTCCGGCCGATCTTGCCCTCCCGGGCTTTCCACAGACTGAGCAGTTCCCGATCAAGCCGGGCAATAAACATGTCAGGAATCATCCCTCCGGCGTTGTTTCGGACGTCGACGATGAGACCGTCTTTGTGGGTCTGCGCGAAGAACCCGCGACTGAATTCATTGAGGCCCGAACGGCTGGTGTTCGGGACATGCACGTAGCCGACTCGCCCGTCGGTGGCTTCGTCGACCATTCGGCGATTGGTCTCGATCCAATCGTAATAACGGAGCCCCCGCTCCGAAGCGACCGGCACGACTGTAACCTCTCGGGCATCGTCCTCGCTCGGCGATGAGTTCACGCTCAGCACGACCTGCCGCCCCGCCGTCAACTCGAAGAAGCTGTATATATTGGCCGGGTATACAACCGACTGCCCGTTGACCGCCAGCAGGTAATCGCCCGGGTTGACATCGATTCCCGGCTGAGTCAGAGGTGAAACCCGATCACTGTCGTAGTTCTCACCTTGATAGATCTTGCTTATCCGGTATCTCCCGGAAGCCTCATCGACAGTGTAATCGACGCCCAGCAGCCCCACACTGACCTGTTCGACCTCCGGCACATCTCCTTCATTTACATATGAATGGGAGGTCGCCAGCTCACCGATCAACTCTCCCAGGATATAGGTCAGATCGGTGCGGTGGGCCACATAGGGGACCAACTGCCCGTAGCGCTTCTTCATACCCGGCCAGTCCACGCCGTGCATGTTAGGATCGTAGAAGAAGTCCCGCTCCAAACGCCAGGCTTCGTCAAACATCTGCGCCCACTCGGCTCGAGGAACGACCTTCACGCTCAGATTGGACAGATCGAGGGCGCCTTCACCGGCGGAGTTCTTTTTCGCAGCGACATCGATTATGCCGTAATCCGAGCCGGCGCGGTAGAGTATCTTCTTGCCGTCTGCCGACACGCGATAGCCGTTCACTCGCTCGAGCAGCGTAGTTTCCTCTTCCTCCTCGAGATCAAAAAGCCTTAAGGATGCGCCGTTCTCACCGGCTGAACGCGCTATGTAGATAATCTTGCCACTGACGGCCGCCAGGTTACTGTAGCCGGCGGCAGATATGGGCAGACCGACGATGCGCTCACTCAGGCCGGCAAAATCTATCTCAATGTCGTCATCCTCGTCGTCCTCCTTGGCCTCGTCATCGTCCGCATCCTCCTCGTCGGTCTCGTCTTCTTTCTTCTCGTCCTCATCCTCCTTGATCTCTACCTCGTCGCTCTCCGGGGCGAACGGGCTCGGCTCGTCGGCCTCGAGGGTCAGCATATAGATGTTTCGGGAATCCCGGTAGACGTATTCCTGCTCAAAATCACTGAAAGTCGGATTGAACGTCCTGAGAGAAATGAAGTAGAGGTATTCGCCGTCCGGGTCAAAAACCGGATTCAGGTCGTCATTCATATCGTCGGTGACCCGCTCGGACTTTTTCGACGCCAGCGAGTACAGGTAGATCGACTCGTAGAAAGCCGCGTTGTTTTTGGTGTAGACAATCCACTTGCTGTCCGGTGACCAGGAACTGGCGTGGATCTGGCTGTACTCGCCCTGGTCTACCAGAACCGGCTTGCGATCATCGATGTCGACGTAGTACAAGCGGTATTTCTTATCCCGCCACATGAGCTTCTTGCTGTCAGGCGACCATTCGGCCGCAAAACGATAGCACTCACCGTCCTTGGTGATGCGGACCTCCGCCTGTTTACCGTCCTGGGTGCGGATATACAGCTCGTACTCACCGGTGCGGTCGGAGTAGTAAGCCACCCACTTTCCGTCGGGGGACCAGGTCGGGAATATCTCGCGGATGCCCGGTGTATTGGTCAGGTTGCGAATCTCGCCGTTCTCGGCCGGCACCGTCAAAACTTCGCCTCGAGCGCCGAATACGGCCCGTTTGCCGTCCGGAGAGATATCGAATGCCTGAATGAGCCCCCCCACGTTCTGATAGCCGGGCCGGGTGAGAATCAGATCGCTGGTGACGTTTACCGAAATCTTAGTGCTTTTCCCGGTAGTGGCGTCCAGTACGTAGAGATAGCCTCCGTTCTCGTACACGATCGCTCCCGGACCGCCGCTGGGCCATTTGACGTCATAATCCGCGTGGTTCGTAACCTTCGTGATTTGCTCAGTTTTCACGTCATAGGCGTAGAGATCGAGTTTGTTGTCGCGGTCTGAGTTGAAAAATATCTTGTCGCCGACCCACATTGGGGAGTTGTCGGTTCCTTTCCAGTCCGTAATCCTCTCAACCTGATCGTTTTTGAGATCGTATATCCAGACGTCCTGGGCGGTACCGCCGTGATAGCGCTTCCAGGTCCGGGCCTCACGGAAACGCCGATTATAGGCGATCTTGTTGCCGTCAGGCGAATACGTGGCCAGTCCGGATTCAGGCGGACGAAGCGGCGTCGGCATGCCCCCGGCGGTGCTGACCTGCCAGAGTCGTTGTCCCGCCCCCCCGTGACTGGTTCGGTAGGAACGGAACATCACATGCTTACCGTCCGGGTGCCAATCGGCCACGAAATCGGCCGTAGGGTGATAGGTCAGTCGCTGGGGTTCACCGCCCTCAACTGGAATGACGAACACGTCCGTATTGCCGTCGTACTCGCCGCTGAAAGCGATGTACTTACCGTCCGGTGAAAACGCCGGATAGCGCTCGATGCCGGGATGATTGGTCAGTTTGCGGGCATCTCCACCCTGGCTCGATACGAGCCACAGATCACCCGCGTAGACGAATACGATATTGTCTTTGTGAATGTCCGGAAACCGCATCAGCCGACACTCTTCGGCCGAAAGCGTACTGACGAACAATAAGAGCGTCAGCACGGCCAGCAGCATACTCCGTGGAGAAACCATATTTACCCCTTGTGCTTGGTGGACTCTCGTTGAATAACACCTGTAGACCAACAATCGACAGGATTCTGTACGAAGGTACGGAATAAGTAATATCAGCGCAAGCGGACGGATGATCCGGCTCAGCATGACCTTCTCTGCGCGCGCGGCACCGTCGAGAGATCACCTGGCCATAAGCTTGACATACCTCGAGGCGGCCCGCTTGAGTTTGGTGCGGTAGAAACCAACCACCTCTCCAGGCTACTACTGTCCGGGACAACAATCAACGTCGCATCCCCGGGGCGGGCAAAACGCAAGTTATAATGGTACGTTTTGCTTGTCCGCTCATGTTCCTGAGCCCCCCGGAAAGACGAATGAAAAGCGGGCTTGACGTGGAGGAACTTTTCGGTAATTTGCTGCCTCCCGCCGCCGCGAGCAGAAAAGACGCGGGAAGCAGCATTTAGGTTGGTAAGGGAACGTTGAAGAGATGAGTGTTCTGGAAGCACACATGGGTGAGGTGTTGGCTGTTGTAACAGCCATTACGTGGGCGCTGGCCGTGATCTTCTTCAAACGGAGCGGCGAGGTGGTGCGCCCCATGGGCCTGAACCTGTTCAAGAACATCCTGGCTATGGTGCTCTTCCTGCCGACCATCTACCTGTTCGGAGAAAGCCTTTTCCGTCAGGTCGCCGCAACCGACTACCTGTTGCTTCTGGCCAGCGGCGCCCTGGGCATCGGCATAGCCGACACCTTGTTTTTCAAGAGCCTCAATTTGCTCGGCGCCGGTCGCTCAGCGATTGTCGATTGTCTTTACAGCCCGTTCATTATCGGCCTGTCGCTGGTGTGGCTCGGCGAGCACCTGTCGGTTCTGCAACTGGTCGGAGCGATAATGATCATCTCGGCGGTGCTGGCCATAACCGGTGAGCGCGCCGCCAACACGCACGATCGCAAGAGCACCCTGTTGGGAGTGTTCCTCGGAGCGGCCGCGATGGCCTGCACCGCGGTCGGCATCGTGATGATAAAGCCCCTCCTTGACCGGTCTCCCCTGTTGTGGGTCACTGAAATTCGTATGGCGGGCGGTGTGATGGTCCTGCTACTGTCACTGCTGGTCCATCCGGAGCGAAGGGCGATCCTTAACTCGATCCGATCACCCCAACGTTGGGTCTTTACCGTGACCGGGGCTTTCCTCGGCGGTTACCTCGCCATGGTACTCTGGCTGGCCGGAATGAAATTCACTCAAGCCTCGATAGCCGCGGCTCTCAACCAGACCAGCAGTATCTTCGTTTTCATATTCGCTGCTCTTCTACTTAAGGAGAGGATTACCCTGGTTCGTGTGGCTGGAATCGTAATGGGAGTCGGGGGCGTGTTTCTGGTAACGTTCAGCTAATGTACTACATCACCTAACACTATCTAACCGTCTGTCCCTCAACCAAATTCATCCCGTTAGCGAATACTGTGTACTCCGGGATTTCGGAGTTGTCAATAAGCGATCCATCAGTCGACAGAAACTCGATTGTTATGTCATAGGTACCCGGCTCGATTTCGAAATCGCCGACGTAGATGGCCCCGGGCAGGAACTGGCTCGAGCGCAAGTCGGCGTTTTCGATCAGGTCGGTGCCAACATCGATGGCGACCTTCTTAAGCCACCCCCCCAGTCCGCCCGTGTCGGCATCCTTCTTGAGCTTGTGAGCCGCCAGACCTTTGGTGAGGGCTCGGGCGACCGTCCTAAGATAGATTAGTGACTTCTTGGCGTTGAATGTCTCCTCGGCCACCTTGGCAACGTCTTCAATGAGCTGCAGGTCACCGATTTCCCGCCCATCGGCCAAGACCCGAATTCGGCCAACCTCCGAGAGGCGAGGTCGCATGACCGGGATGGCGAACTTGAAGTAGAAGTCCTCCCCGATCTCCATCGGAAAATGACTGTACTCCGTGTCCTTCTTGCCAGGACCGTCATAAAGAACCTGCACTAGGTCGAGGTCTTTGTCGGTGCGGAGGCGCAATTGCAGGGCCTGCTTGAGCGGGGCAAGCCCGACGAGACCGACGACGCTCAGAATAGCCCTGCCTTCGGAG
>Ga0272444_10003057_pt1 | contig 15271 bp, 13 predicted proteins | sample SSMForm13_FD_201033 | JGI IMG/M metagenome (GOLD analysis project Ga0272444, IMG submission 201033) | Marine sediment archaeal communities from Little Sippewissett salt marsh, Falmouth, MA, United States - SSM-Form-13 | ecosystem: Environmental > Aquatic > Marine > Wetlands > Sediment ...
TCCTTGATTATCAAGCGAGAATTCACTGCCAGAAAAATGTTTTACATTAAAACTGCGATGCCGGCAAGTCAAGCGGCGGAATTCGCGTTAGTGGCTTGTAATTTATTCGATTTCATGAGATTACGATCCTACTTGTGCTGATTCACCAATGGCTTCGGACAAATCTAACGTGAACACTGGCGCTGCATCTGCTGCTGACTAAAATAGAGGAAGAAACGGTTCATGCGAAACATGGTCATGTCCCTGGTGTTTGGTTTGCTGATTTTTATCATCGTCCCCCCAGCCTTTTCTCAAGCCCCGCACGCACAGCCAATGTCCGCGTCTACAGACGGCAAAACGGGAAATGTCATGGCACGCTGGGCCACAAGCACCTTTACCCTTTCCGCTGGCTATCGGCTTGACAATTTGTGCTGGAATATTGCCGGCAACACCGAGGGCGCCAATCCCAATGTGCTTTCCGAGCTCAGTTGGTCAGGCGTCACGATTTATCAGCTGAAATTGGACAATCGCACGACAATCAAAAACTGGATTTATCTTAAAGGACAGCTCGACTATGGTGTGGTTGCCTCCGGAGATAATCAGGACTCCGATTATAGTGGCGACAACCGTACCCAGGAGTTCTCCCGCTCCATCAACAGCGTCGACGGCAAAGACGTCTGGGACGGGTCCCTGGGCATCGGCCCGCGCTTTTCTTTTCTGGAATCCACGGTTGTCCTTTGCCCGATGTTGGGGTACGCCATGGCCGAGCAGGATTTCAATATCGTTGATGGGTACCAGGTCATAGCGACAACACCACTGGTCGACATATCAACAGGCCCCATTGAAGGGTTGGATAGTCATTATCAAACCCGCTGGAAGGGCCCCTGGGTCGGCGTGGAACTGGAGTTTTCCACCCCCTTTCAAAAGGGGCCGTTTCGCTGCTTGAAGGTCCTTTTCACCGGTGAATATCATTGGGTGGATTACTCAGCTGAGGCCGATTGGAACTTGCGCAGCGATTTACAGCATCCGGTCAGCTTTTCCCACGATGCCGACGGCAAAGGGGTGATGCTGGGAACAACACTACAGTTCCAAACCCATCGCCACTGGGGGATTCGTTTCGGTATGCATATGGTGGACATGACCACTGACGCCGGTCTGGATCGTGTCTTTCATGCCGATGGCAGTGTCAGCGAGACCCGACTCAATGAGGTCAACTGGCAATCGTTTACCTTCGATGTCGGGCTTTCTTATCAATTTTGACGATGACTATAAAAAAGGCTCCACCAACGCAATACGTTGGTGGAGCCAAAGTCAAAAGAACTCACCCATTTGACGTACATTAACGCTAAGCGATTCAAAATACAACACTCGTAAAACAATGATTTTATACGTATGTAAAATACGTATTTTCTTTACAAACGGGTGAGAACAATTTTAAGCATTCGTCGCAACGGTTCAGCCGCCCCCCACAGTAGTTGGTCCCCAACGGTAAAAACGGTGAGATATTCAGGCCCTATGATCATTTTGCGGATACGCCCCACGGGCACGCTGAGCGTTCCGGAAACGGCTGCGGGACTTAAGCTGGCCAGTGTTGGCTCTTTTTCATTGGGCACGACTTTCACCCACGCATTGGCCGAATCGATGGTTTCCTGGATATCCTCAAGGGGAATGTCCTGGGTCAGCTTGATGGTCAAGGCCTGGCTATGGCACCGCATGGCCCCCACACGAACGCACTGCCCGTCGATGGGAATGGGATTTTGGCCGCGCCCCAGGATCTTGTTGGTTTCCACCAGTCCTTTCCATTCCTCCCGGGTCTGCCCGTTTTCCATGGGACGATCGATCCAGGGGATCAGGCTGGCGGCCAGGGGAGCGCCAAAATAATCGATGGGAAAATCCGGCCCGGCCAGTGTAGCGGAAATCTGCCGATCAATGTCCAAAATTGAGGACGCCGGATCGGCCAGCTGGGCTTTGGCCCCATCCCCCAAAAGGCCCATCTGTGTGACCAGCTCGCGCATATTGTTGGCGCCGGCACCCGACGCGCTCTGGTAGGTCATGGATGTCAACCACTGCACCCAGTTTTTTTCAAAAAGCCCGCCGATGGCCATGAGCATCAGGGAAACCGTGCAGTTGCCGCCAATGTAATCCTTGATGCCATCCTCCAGCGCCTGGTCAATCACCTGGCGATTGACCGGGTCCAGGACGATGATGCTGTTTGCTTTCATTCTCAGCGTGGATGCGGCATCGATCCAATATCCCGTCCATCCGCGCTCCCGCAGGGCCGGATGCACACTTTCCGTATAGCTGCCCCCCTGGCATGACACGATCACCGCCATGTCGGCCAACGCGTCCAGATCCTTCGCATCCAACACCGTCTCGGGGCCGCTGCCAATATCCGGACCAGTCTTGCCGGTCTGGGAGGTGGAGAAAAAAAATGGGTTGCAATCTTTAAAATCGTTCTCCGCCATCATGCGGTCCATCAGGACCGATCCCACCATACCGCGCCATCCGACGATGCCTACGCTGATCATTTTTTTCGATCTCCTTTCAAACATTACCGTTTCGTATCGATCAACAGGACGAATCATCCTGTTTTCGGGATCCATACGTGTCAACAAATTCGCTTTTTTACTTTAAATTTCAATAATGGGGCTGCCGTTGGATTGTCAAGGGGTTTTCCCTTGGCACCTGTTTAAAAACGCTGAATCGGTCCAAGATGAGGCTTTTTACGAGTTCATCCAGTTTGCGGGGATAAAATGCTTAAAACCCTTCGGGCATCTCCGAGAATCGATCACCCAGAAAACGGCGGATGGTTTTCAGAAACAGCTCCGGTGCCTCCGCGGGGATGGAATGCCCGGCCGCCTTGACCACCAGGTGTCGTCCGCCGCTTTTTTCAGCGACCTCGGCCGCCCCGTTTGCCGATACCAGGGGGTCATCCGCGCCACACATCACCAGCAGGGGCAGGTTTAGGGGCTGCAGCATGGACCGCAGTCCGGGATATCGGCCCAAGGCAGTCAAATGAGCGATAATGGAAGCTTCCCGGTTGCGCCGGACGATGGTTTTGGCAATCCGGTCCAGATGCTTTTGATGGTCAGCCAGATACGCTTCACCAAACACATGGGGCATGGCTGCATCGACCATGGCTGCCAACCCGCCACTTTCGGCAATCTTCAACCAGCTCCTGACAATCAGCCGCGATCGTATGGATGCCCGTGTGCCGATAGAGCAAAGCACCAACCGATCAATCCGTTGGGGATGCAGCCGGGCCATGGCATACCCCAAAAGGGCACCGTGGCTCAATCCCACCAAGTTGACCTTGGATAGCTCCAGATGCCGCATCAACGCCGTAAGATCGACCAGATGCAGGTCCAGGCTCAGCGGAATGGCTCCCAACTCGCTTTCGCCCTGCCCCCGGGCATCGTATAACAGCGTTCGAAACCCCGGTTTCAACGATGATGCCATCACCTTCCAGTACATGGTCGTCTGCAACGTGCCGTTTAAAAAGACCACCACCGGACGGCTGCGCTCGACGCCCGTGGTTTCATAATAAAGACTGCACCCGTCCTGGGTTCGGAAATAAGGCATTGGGTCGTCATCGCCCTTTTCAAAGGATTGGCGGATTACGGCCGGTTTTATACCACAACGGACTTTATTTTCGAACCATTTTAGCGCTGACAGGCTGTTATTACAAAACAATAAGGGAAATCGATATTAATCCCGTTGCCGGCCGCTCCAGCGCTTGTAAAGCGAGTGGGCCACCCCAAAAAGATCAAGGGCTTTGCCGACACTGTGATCAATGATGTCGGAAATGGTGGTGGGCTGGTGGTAGAAAGCGGGAACCGGCGGCAGAAGAATTCCGCCCAGGTGGGCAACCTTGGTCATGAGTTCAAGATGACCGGCATGCAGCGGTGTCTCCCTGACCATCAGGACCAAGGGTCTGCGCTCCTTCAGGCACACATCGGCCGCCCGGACAATCAAGTTGTGATCAAACGCATGGGCCACGGCGGATAGGGTCTTGATGCTGCACGGGCTGATGAGCATGCCACGCGTTTGAAAGGATCCGCTGGCAATGGCCGCGGCCATGTCGGAAACCTCGTAAACCGTTGTTGCCAGTGCCTTGATCTGGGAAAGGCGGTAATCCGTCTCAATGGAAAGATTGAGTGCAGCCGCCTGGCTGATAATCAGGTGCGCAGGGATACCCAGCGATTTGACGACTTCCAGCGTACGCACACCATAAATCACACCGCTGGCCCCGGTCAGGGCGACAATTAAAGGATGGGAAGCATCCGCCACTAGCATGTCCTTTGCATTTATGGTCAGCCATCGTCCGGACATAACCGATGAATAATCAGCGGATGGCAACAAAATGGATGGTTGCATGGAAACCGGCCGAAAACATCTGATGGTTATCTCATAACCCATGGCATAGAGGGCATTTTTTTGTCAAACGCTTTTATGGATTCTCACTGGTTCTCATGCTCCTTCGCGGGAACGTGGCAAAAATAACATCCATCGCACCGGGTTTTCGTTTTCGTTGTCGTTGTCGGCTTTTCGATCACAATAACGATTCTTGAACAACGCCAGATTCCTTGACAGCACCCGCCTGCCGACGTTAGAAAGTTTTTTTCCCTTTAAAATGGACTATCACCCATGCCTGTTGATCAATATCTGGAATTTCATCGCCACGCCGTGGCGCGGATGCCCGCTGCCGAGGATCGCCATCCGGGGGTGGCTTTTTTCGTTGACGGCAAGCCCAGCCAGCAATTCTGCACCTGCCAGAAGTCCAGCAAACGGACCTGTGTTCATCTCAAAGCCCTGATGCAGTCCTTATGCGCAAACGGCAAAGCGCGTCAGTCTACGGATCTTGCGGCCCGGTTTACCCGAAGCCTCTGGTATGCACTGGCCGAAACCCTGAACCAGGGCGATCACCTGACCGTGGAGGCGGCCCAGGTGCAGTTTATCCAGACCAATGCCCGCACGGCCCTGGAAATCAAGACGGCCGACGGCGTAAACGCAATCACCTATGTTTCCACCGATGCCGACCGCAACCGCCTGGCCGAACGGCTGGGGCATTTTTCGTCTCCGGACACGGACGTCATCCCCGACCGCGCAGAAGTATTGCGGCGCCTGCAGCTGTTGACCATGACCGAAGCGGAGCGTCAGCTGCACGCGCTCAACATGCAGTCCCGCCGCCAGGGACTGGAAAAAAGCGTGTGGTACCTTCTGGCCTATCACGGCTTCATGGAATTCGGTGTCGACGGCTGTCAACTGAGGCCATCGGTGGACGAAAAGACCGGGCAATTCATTGTCACCGGTAAAAATTCCCAAAACGAGGCCATCTTTCATATTCGCATCCCCAGAGGCCGGGTCCAGGCGCTGCTGGCCTGCCTGGGAAAACACCTGCCCAACCAGCACGATCTGCCCGTTCATCCCATTCCGCTGAAAAGCCTGTTTCGCGTCAGCCAGAAAACCCAAACCGACCTGGATGTCCTGCCCGTCATTCAAGTGATCCAGGACCAGGGTGAAGACCGTTTTTTTTCGCGGGAAGACCTGGAAAAATTTATCTATGGCGATCTGGTATATATCCCAGAGCTAAAAATTCTCGCTGAACTGGAAAAACCCGGCAAATCAAGGCGCTTTGAAACACCCCGGCGCATGACCTTTAAAAAATACCAGATCCCCAGTTTTCTTGAAACGGTCGGCGAGGCGCTGACCAGCGACGGCTTTCTGGTCGACCCGGACGTCAAAGGCCTGAAGCTGCTTAGAAAATGGAACATGCTGAAACTGGCCCCGAGTGCCATCGACCGCGATTGGTGCTGGCTCTCGATGGATTACGGGTTCGGTGACGAGGCCGTGTCGCTAAGCGACATCCTTGGCACGCGGAAGGCGGGGAACCGCTACATCGGCACCGCCGACGGTTGGGTGGACACCCATGCACCGCTCATGGACACCCTGGCCGCCCTGACAGAAGATCTGCCCACCGATCGATTCAGCAAGGATGGCAAATCCGTAAAATTGTCTCGCCAGGAATTGTTTCAGATCACCACCCTGCAACCGGACCTGCCAACCATCAGCGGAACGGACGACAATGCGGCCACCCTGTCGCGGCTGATCAACCTGGAACCGTCAGCCCTGCCCGATGATCCATCGCTGGCCTCTAGCTTGCGCGACTACCAGAAAATCGGTCTGAAATGGCTATGGTGGCTGTGGGAAAACCGTCTTGGCGGCCTTTTGTGCGATGACATGGGACTGGGCAAAACCCATCAGATGATGGCCCTGATGGCCTGCATCCAAAAGCAGGAAAACCCGCCGCGGCCCATCCTTGTGGTCTGTCCGACCACGGTACTCAGCCATTGGACACTCAAAATCAAGCAGCACGCACCAACGCTGACCGCCAAGGCCTATTATGGCTTAGGCCGGGACCTGACCGCTACGCTCACCGATACCGATGTGCTGGTCACGTCCTACGGCCTGCTACTCAGGGATATCGATGGCCTCGACGCCATTGACTTTGCCCTGGCGGTGTTCGATGAAATGCAGCAGATCAAAAATGCAGATACCAAAACCTACGCAGCCGCCCGTCGGATCCAGGCATCGATCAAGATCGGCCTGTCCGGCACGCCCATCGAAAATTCGGTGCTGGAGCTAAAAGCCCTGATGGATGTGGTGGTTCCTGGATATTTGGGATCCAGCGATGATTTCAAGCAACGCTTCTTGGACGACGCGGCAGCCACCGGCGCCGGCGGCAAAAATCGCGCCCACCTGCGACGGCTGATCCACCCTTTTACCTTGCGGCGGTTGAAAAGCCGGGTGCTTGAAGAACTTCCCGAAAAAATCGAGGATATCCGGTATTGTGAGCTCACCGACCGGCAGGTCAAACTTTACCGGGACGCCATTGCCGCCCGGTCCCAAGGGATCATCGCTTCACTTACAAATGAAGATGATGCGATTCCCTATATTCATATTTTCGCCTTGCTCACCCTGCTCAAGCAGATCTGCAACCATCCGGCGATGGTGGACAAGCAACCGGTTGCCGCCGACAGCGAAGATTCGGGCAAATGGGAGTTGTTCAAGGAACTGCTTGGTGAAAGCCTCGCGTCAGGACAAAAAGTGGTCGTTTACAGCCAGTTCACCGAAATGATCGCCATCATTGCCGATTACCTGAAAGACCAGGCGATTGGTCATGTGGTGCTCACCGGCGCCAGCCGGCATCGCGGCCGCCTGATTGAGCGGTTCAACACCGACCCCTCGTGCCAGGTATTTGTGGGCAGCCTGAAGGCTGGCGGTACCGGAATCGACCTGGTGGCCGCCTCGGTGGTGATTCATTATGACCGCTGGTGGAATGCGGCCAAGGAAGACCAGGCCACGGATCGCGTTCATCGCATCGGTCAACAGCGCGGCGTCCAGGTCTTCAAACTGGTGACCCTGGGCACCCTCGAGGAAAAAATATCCGCCATCATCGAAAAAAAACGCCGATTAATAGCCGATATCGTTCGTGAGGATGATCCGGGTCTATTGAAAGCGTTCACCCGGAAGCAGCTGCTCGAATTTTTATCCTGAACGATTTTTGCGGGTTGTGTCAGTTCCGGTTTTGACATCCACCATCATCGGTCGCATATTAATTGTTTAGCTTAACAAACCAAAGATGGTGCCGTTGAGACCAAGGCCCTATTGAAATGGCAGTGGCTAATGGTTTACTAACAGGTTGCCGATAGATTGGCAGCCTAAGCTACATGTAACCTGCCCGAGCCGGAAGCGATTGGCCCCATTCAATACACTACTAAGGAAGGAACGTTTTTGCCATGTCGACCAAATTCTATTGCAATAACGAACAATGTCCTCATTCTGATCAAGGCCCCTTTGTACACGAACTGGCATCAGAAGCGGTAATGGACGGAAACAACCTGGCGACCATTTTTTGTCAGCGATGCGGCAAACCCATGCAGCGGCTTCCCGCAAATTCCAAACAAAGTCCAAGCCACCATCGCTTCTACTGCCACAACAAAGCCTGTGGAAGCCTGAACAAAGGCCCCTTTTTTATCGATCTGCCCAGTGAAGCAATCATGGACAACAACAATCTGGCCACCATCTTTTGTCCCAAATGCGGCAAGGCAATGAAGGCTTTTAACAAACAGGCTGAGACCGTGGCCAGCGTGTAGCCCTCATCTGTCAACAAACAACTCATTTTTAAGCTTATCTTCGGGTCATGGCACTGACGGTGGCAAACGCCGGTATAGTGTGTACCGGCCATAAGGGTCTGATGGGCCTGTTGCCACCGTCGCCTTTTTGGCCCGTCTTAAGTCGTGCTGTTCCCAAATATTTTTCCTGTTGCTTGTAAATGCCCCCGTGAAGCGGCCCATCCGTCCTAGTTGACCCCTCCTGCCGTTTGGATGTACAAATAATCCAGGTTGTTTTCCGATTGTCGGCCACTCTCATGGTGCCGATGCAATATCATCACCGGGAATTTTCCCATGCGGCGTTCGATCCTTTTCTTTTTTTTTATGCTGGCCATGCTCTCAGCGCCACCCTCTGTGGTTGCCCAGCGGCGCATCGTCGTGGGCATGTTTGAGGAAACACCGCTGATTTTCACCGATTCAAAGGGCCATCACCGGGGTATTGCGGTCGATCTGCTTGATTATATTGCCCGGCAGGAAAAATGGACCCTTCAGTACGTTCCCGGTACACGGTCCCAATGTGTAAAACGATTGAAAACCGGTATCGTTGATCTTTTACCGGGGCTGGCTGAATTGAAAAAGCGGGAAAAGGCGCTGCAGTTGGGAGAAGAGTCGATCCTCACCGATTGGGGCCAGATGTACATCCACCCGGACACCCCACCGGCGCATCTGCTGGATTTTACGGGCCGGGATATCGCCTTTGCCGAAAAAGATCCCTATACCCCTGCGTTTGAAACCATGCTGACGGTGCTCGAGATTCATCCACAGATGATCAAGGCGGCCGATTACAAAAGCGTGTTGTCCCTGGTGCATCAAAAAAAAGTGTCGGCCGGCATCGTCTCCCGAATTTACGGCGCCTATGGTGAAAAACATTTCAAGGTTAAAAGAAGCCCAATCAGTTTTTGCCCTGTAAAGCTGCGTTTCGCCGTTTTAAGGGATTGCAATACGGATATCCTGATCACCCTGGACGCCTATCTCAAGAAACTCAAGGCGACCCCCCGATCCATCTACTATCAATCCCTGAAACGGTGGACGACGGGCGCCAAACCGGTGACCTATCCATTGTGGCTCAAGCCGCTGTGGGTCCTTTGCAGCATTATCGCGGTAATGGTAATCATTGTCGTGGGCAATGTGGTTCTCAGCTGGCAGGTCAAACGGCGTACCGAGGTGTTAAAAAACACGATCGCCGAAAAAGAGAAAATAGAAAGCGAGCTGGCCGTTGCCAGGGATATTCAACTGCAGCTTGTACCGGACCGCTCCCCTTCTATGCCCCGCAGAAAGGAATTCGATATTTTCGCCTGCCTGGAGCCGGCCCTTGAAGTTGGGGGAGATTTTTATGATTATTTTTTCATCGATAAAAACACCTTGTGCCTGGTAATCGGAGATGTTTCCGGCAAAGGTGTACCTGCCTCACTTTTTATGGCCATGGCCAAAACCATGCTCAAATCCGCGGCCAGGCTGCTGGTCGAGCCCGAATACATTCTGGCCGATGTCAACCGGGAAATTTCTAGCAACAATCCTTCACTCACCTTCGTCACCGTATTTTTAGGGGTATTGGATTTGAATACCGGCATGTTGACCTATACCAGCGCCGGGCACAATCCACCCCTTTTCATTGGCCTTAAGGGAAATTCTGTCCTGCTGGGTGATGCCCAATGCCCGGCCATCGGCCTGGATGAAACACATGGGTACCGTCAGGCCACCGTCCAGTTGCAGCACAAGGAAGGGCTGCTGCTTTATACCGACGGTGTCACCGAGGCGCAGGACAGCAAAAATCATATGTTTACCCAGGAAGCCCTGATGCGGACCGTCTCATTGACCGCCGATTTATCCCCTGAAAAACGGGTCCAGGCAATCCTTTCTCGCGTACGCGAATTTACCGGCAACCGTGCCTTGGACGATGATCTGACCCTTTTGGCCATGACCTACTTTTCCCCTGACCGGGTGGGTGAAACACTAAAATCGATCGTACTTAAAAACGACATTCGCGAAATGAGCCGTATTACCGATACCATTACCAGGATCACCGATGCGGCAGGATGTCCGCCGGTGGTCGTGCATGATGTTATCCTGGCCGTTGAAGAAATCTTTTCCAACATCGTTTTTTATGGGTTTGGTGATGATTTGGATCACAATATCACGTTTCATGTTGTCGCCGAGACCGATGCCCTGATTCTGACGCTTCAGGATGAAGGCATTCCGTTTAATCCACTTAATGTTCACATTGGCTCCCGGGACAAGCCCTTAGAGGAGCGGGACAAGGGCGGCATGGGCATCATTCTGGCCAAAAACCTGATGGATCGGATGGAATACAGGCGGGATCGGGGGAAAAATATACTGCGCATGGAAAAGCACTATCGATAGTGCCCATCCAGAAATGCCCGTTTGCCTATTTGTGAATGAACAAAAGATAGGCGTGCGCTGACCCAATTCAAAAAAGGAACGCAACGATGACGCTATCAGTAACATCAAAACAAAAAATGGACGGTGTGTATATGATTTCACCCGCCGGCCGCCTTGACACCAATTCTTATCCAGGGCTGGAAGAACGGGTGGATTTGGTTCTGCAGGAAAAGCCGCATACCCTGGTATTCGATATGGCCGCGCTCGAGTATATCTCCAGCATGGGCGTCCGGGTTATCGCCAAGGCCCAAAAGGCCATGAAAGCGTTCGACGGCAAGGTTGTCTTGTTCAATCTCCAGCCGCAGATCCAGAAAGTGTTCGACATTATCAAGGCCCTGCCCGCTCAGCAGGTTTTTTCCAATATGGGCGAATTGGACGATTATCTGGATCGCATGCAGCGCCGGGTCACCGGCTGATTCCCTCCGTGTCGCCCTTTTTGTTACGGCCATCCCTTTTGTTGCATCCATCCGCATGGATGGCCTTGAGTCAACGCGGTTAACAACAATCTTAAAAAGTAATCAGCTTTTCTCCATTTTTAATCAGCTCGGTCAGGTAGGTACCCGCATAAAATACCTCAACGCCATGTTCTTCCAGAGCGGCAGCCACACCGTAGTCGTCCGCGCACTGTTTACAAGCCATCAGTTTTACGCCGGCCTCCTTCATGCCAGCCATATATTCCTGGATCTTGGGGTCACGCGCGGCCAGACGGGCACTGGGCCCCCAAATCAGCACGGTAACGTCATCCCACCAACCTTTAAGGCGGGCATTGGTTGCGTACATGAAAACCATGGTTTCTGCGACTCCTCGATCCGCACTGCTCCAGATAATGGTCAATCGATTGGGTGTGGAAGATGACATCAATGCCTCCGATGGTTATAGTGATGCCCATTGATAGATTCGCCCAAGGTAATCTTTCAACAGACATACAGGGGATACAGAGTATATATGGCAACTGTTTTATCACCGAATTAGTTGAAAAACAAACCGTGGTCTTCATTTGGGATTTGTTTTTTAGCTGCCGGTACGGTCCCCCATAAACGATTTCTGACACGGCTCTGTCAAGAAAAATAAGGGTCTGCAAACAGCAGCGGGCCTTGCCAGCCCACATTGGGCAGGCTTGACATGCCGGACCGGGAAAGATAAAACCGGCCTCAAAAAAAAACTAAAAAATTCCCATCGGTGAGAAGGACAATAGAATGGACAACCCCATTGATGAGTATTGGAAGCTGTGCCTGCAACGAACCCAGAAAGCCCTTGAGGCCAACAATTTTGATGTCTATGTCGCCGACAACAAAAACCTGGCCAAAAAAATAGCCTATGAAACGATCATTCCGGCCATCGCTCCCCAAACGATATCCTGGGGCGGCTCGATCACTTTTGTGGGCACCCGGCTGTACGAAGCACTGAAAAATGATCCTCGCTACACGGTGCTGGACACCTACGACAAAAGTCTTTCACCGGAACAAAGCCTCGAACGGCGTCGTGAATCCCTTTTTGTGGACCTGTTCATCACCGGCACCAACGCCATCACCGAAACCGGCCAATTGGTCAATCTGGACATGATCGGCAATCGTATCGCGGCGCTGACATTTGGTCCCAAAACCGTTCTGTTACTGGTTGGCCGCAACAAAATCGTGCCGGATCAGGAGGCTGCCGTCAAGCGGATTAAAAACTACGCCGCCCCGGTCAATGTCATGCGGCTGGACAAAAAAAGCCCTTGTGGCAAAACCGGTCGATGCGAGAACTGCAGCAGCCCGGACCGCATCTGTAACACCTGGACCATTACCGAAAAAAGCTTCCCCAAAAAACGCGTGAAAATCATTTTGATCAATGAAGATATGGGATTTTAAAAAAGGAAAGCATCCATGACCGTTCAAGCAAATACCTGGCTTTATGTGGCCATTCAAAAATTCGGCAATGCAGAGCAGATCGTCGGCCAGACCGATACCGAGCATGAGGTCTCTTATATCCCTGCCTTTCTCAGCAAGGATGCAGCCCAGCAGGCCATGTTTCACATGCATCTGGAAAAAAAGGGCAAGTACGAATTACAGGCCATCATCTACGAGGATCTCGCCCAACATGCAATCGAGGGCGGATTTCTCATTTTCGTGATCGATGAGGAAGGCAACGTTGTGGAGCGTCTTCCAGCCCAGGCGTGAGTTGATAAGCCTGGTCACTTGGCGCTTGCCTGAAAAGTTTCAACAAGTCTTAGCGCCTAACTTCTCAAACAGGCTCTATGACGGTGTTTTCAGTCAGACGCCGGCTTTGTTGTCTGGCCGGCCGGGACCATGACTTCCGGCATGTCAGACGGCAGGCCTTCCACATAGAGCGACTGACTGGGGAAGGCAAATGCCGTGCCCGCCTCTTCGACGATACGCTTGATTTCATAGGCCAGGCTTTCTTTAATGGCCAGCCACTCCCCCCACAGCGTCGTGCGGGTAAAACAGTAGATCAGAATATCAATGGACGAATCGCTGAACCGGTCGATACGGACAAAGGTGGGAACCGCCGACGAGGTGTCAAACGCATCACAATCACGAATGTAGGCCTCGATGCCGTCTCGGATCTGGCGCAGTTGATCCACTGTGGTGCGGTACTCCACGCCAATCACCCAATAGATGCGGCGATGGCTCATCTTGCTGTAGTTGACCAGTGAATTATCGGACAGCTTGGCATTGGGCACATATACCGGGGCCTTGTCGAATTGCCGGATCAGGGTGGATCGGAATCCGATATCTTCGACGGTACCTTCCACCTCTCCGTCCACCTTGATCCAGTCGCCGGGGTTGAAACGCTTCTCGGCGATAATCAAAATACCGGAGATCAGGTTTTTGAACAAGTCCTGGGCTCCCAGTGCCACGGCAACGCCAAACAACCCCAAGCCGGCAATAATCGGCCCAATGCGGATGCCCCAGATTTCAAGGACGGTGGCCACCCCGATAAATATTAAGGCCACCTTGATGGCCTTGATCAGCCAATCCACCATGGAAGCCGTAAAATAACGTTCCAGCTGACGCAAGATGGTGGAGAGCGGCACCACCATATTTCTGAACGCCCAGAAAATGACCAGGACAATCAGCGAACGGACCAGGCGATCGGCAAAAACCTTCAGGCCGCCGGAAAGGGCCAGATAATCAACAGCCAAATAGATCCCAACCACCAAGGGGATAAAGGCCATGGGCCGCTCCAGCACGGTCAGGGCGTCATCGTCAAAACGCGTCTTGGTTTTCTTCGCCATCCGATGAAACCACCCGATAATCAGTTTAACAAACAGGTTGCGTACCAACAGGGCCAGCAGAATAATGCTCAAGGCCACGAAAATACGCCCAAAACTGGTCTCAAAAAGTCCCTTTTGCCAGACATCCAAGACCAGCATCCAGAATTGTTTCAGCTTTTCCACGGTGTTGATTCCTCATCAGCATGGCCGGAAGCCACGGTTTTGATTCGTCTAACAAAATCACGGATGATGGGCAGGACCATATCGCTTTGCTCTAAATGTGGGGCATGGCCACAGTCGGCAATCATTTTGGCAGACACCCGATCTTTGGCACCCCGTCGAATCGCTTCGATCTGGGCGGCGGTCCCATAGGGGTCATCCACGCCCTGGACAGCCAGGACCGGCACCTGGATGGACGCCAGGAAGGCCTCGATGTTCCAGCGCAGGAAATCCGGATGCAGCCATACATCGTTCCATCCCCAAAACGCACAATCGGTATTTTCTCCGTGATACACTGCAAGGCGCGCCTTGAGATCTTCGTTCAGATACCGCCGGCGGGCATCCTCAATGGAACGGCGGGTTATTTTTTCACAAAACACATGCGCCGCCAGGGTCACCACCCCGGCCAGCCCGGGAGCGGGCCGGTCACCGGCATTGATCAGGGCGATGGACCCCCCGTCTGAATGGCCGATCAGAATGTGATCGCGGATACCGCACTGCCGGATCACCTTGGGTAGCACCACCTGCCCTTCATGGTGCATGAAATCAATTGGCCGCGGCAGCTTGCACGGTGCCGACGCACCATATCCCCGGCGGCTGTAGACCAGTGCCCCACAGCCGGTCATTTTGGCCAACCGCGCAGGGATATCACGCCACAGGTCAACGCACCCCAACCCTTCGTGTAAAAAAATCAGGGTGGGTGCAACTTCGGGCGCAGGACCCAGCCACACCGCCTCAAGCCGGCCGCCATCATCGTCAATGTCCATCGTTGCCTTGTTTTTTGAATAGGACTGGAAAATTTTAATCTCAATTGATATTGAACCCATATCGCTGTGTCAATTAAAAAGATGAGCTTCTAAAAAACCATATTCAATTGAGAAATGATTACCTGCCACGACATCACGTTTCGCTACCCAGCAGCGGAAACCCCACTTTTCGACGGTCTGGCCCTGACCATCGACAAGCCTGGATTTCATGCGCTTTTCGGGCCATCAGGCGTGGGTAAAACCACCCTGGCGCGCATTATCTCTGGCGATATCGATGGGTTTACAGGCAACATTAAAAACAATACCAACAAGCCGTGCCTGTATACATACAATCGTGAACGTTTGCCCGGCTGGTCATCAGTGGGCCGCCATCTCATAAAAACCACCCCGCCGGGTCGTCAGGCGTTGCGTGAGGAATTGATCGACCATTTTGGGTTGACCGATCTGGTGGGCATGCGGTTCGCGCAGCTTTCCATGGGCCAGTGCAACCGGGTCAACCTCGTGCGCTACCTGCT
>Ga0272444_10003058_pt1 | contig 15268 bp, 13 predicted proteins | sample SSMForm13_FD_201033 | JGI IMG/M metagenome (GOLD analysis project Ga0272444, IMG submission 201033) | Marine sediment archaeal communities from Little Sippewissett salt marsh, Falmouth, MA, United States - SSM-Form-13 | ecosystem: Environmental > Aquatic > Marine > Wetlands > Sediment ...
ACAGGCAGGGCGCGGCCTTCTATGCCAGGACCGTGCTCGAGGCCTTTTCCGAGGTGGAGAGCGCCCTTCTGGCCCGCAGAGAGCAGCTCGAGCGGCGGGAGAAGGTCCTCGTGTTCCTTGAGGAGGCCCGTGCCACTCAGGAGGTGGCCGAGGCGAGATACAACCGGGGGCTGGTGGATTACCTGAACGTCCTGGAGGCCGTCCAGACGAGGTACCAGGCCGAGGAAGACGTGGTCCTCGTGAATCTGTCATTGTTGACCAATCGGGTGGCCCTTCACCGGGCACTGGGCGGGGGCTGGGCTTCGTCTCCCGGTGAAACCACCCGGATCGGAAAGTCGAGGTAGAGCGGTATGAGCGGGAAGAGCAGGCGTGTTCTGCACATTCTGATCACCGTGGCCCTGCTGGCCTTCGGGGCTGTCGGATTCAAGGCCCTGAGCGAAAAAAAGCAGGCATTGAAACGGCAGAGGCCGCCGGTCTCTCTTCCCGGTGTCAGGGCGGTGAGGGCGGTTGCGGCCCGGGGGGCCGTCCTGGTCCGGGGAGAGGGGACCGTGGCCCCGCTTCGGGAGGTGACGGTGGTCCCCCAGGTGGGAGGCGAGGTGATTCATGTCGCCCCGTCTCTGGTCAACGGCGGGGAGTTCGAGAAGGGGGATCTCCTCATTCGCATCGATCCGGCGGACTACCGCCTGGCCGTCACCCTGGCCCGGGCCAAGGTGGAGGATGCGGAGAGCAAGCTCCAGACCCTTCAGGCCGAATCGTCCGCCGCTTTGGAGGAGTGGCGGGTCCATCGGCGGGACAAGGGAGGCCGCGGGGCTGCGCCTCCTCCCCTCCTGGTCAAGGAGCCGCAGCTTCAGGCCGCCCGGGCACAGCTCGAGGCCCAGAAGGCGGAGCTCGAGCGCGCCGCCCTGAACCTGAAGCGCACGGAGATACGGGCCCCTTTCAATGGAAGGGTCCGCAGGGAAAGCGTGGACCGGGGGCAGGTGGTGAATACGGGGCAGACCCTGGCCACCCTCTACAGCACGGATGCGGCCGAGATCACGGTGCCTTTCGAACCCAAGGATCTGGCCTGGTTCGACGTGCCGGGATTCACGAACGGCAACGGCAATGGGGGCGAGGCGGTTGTGCGGGGAAATGCAGCAGGAGAGGAAAAGATATGGAGAGGCCGCGTCTTGCGCAGTGAAGGGCAGATTGACGAGGCTACGCGCATGGTGGGTGTGGTGGTGGGCGTGGAGGAGCCCTACGCAAGCCGCCCCCCCCTTGCGGTGGGCATGTTCGTGCATGTGGAGATACGGGGTGATCCGCTCCCCGACGCCGTCCTCATCCCCCGGGCGGCCCTTCGACAGGGCGACACGGCATGGGTGGTGGAAGAGGGAAGACTGCGGTTTCGAGACCTGGACGTGGCTCGCATTCAAGGGGAGGAGGTCCTGGTGACCTCGGGGATTCGAGCGGGAGAGCTCGTTGTCGTCACCGCTCTCAAGGCCGTGACCGACGACATGGCGGTGCGCGTGGTGGAAGGGGACCGGGAGGGACGGTCATGAAGGGCATGGTTTCCTGGTTCGCGGAAAACCACGTTGCGGCGAACCTCCTGATGATTTTCCTGCTGCTGGCCGGGGTGGTCACCGGCCTCACCATGAAGATCGAGGTGTTTCCCGAGACGTCCCTGGACCGGATTCAGATCAGCACCGTCTACCAGGGGGCTTCTCCCTCCGAGGTGGAGGAAGGGGTCGTCCGGCTGATTGAGGAGAAGGTGGCCGGCCTGGCAGGCATCAAGCGCATCGATTCCACGGCCCGGGAAGGGGTCGGTTCCGTGGCCATCGAGGTGATGAAAGACTGGGATCTTCAGCAGCTTCTGGACGAGGTCAAGGCCGAGGTGGACCGGATCACGACCCTGCCGGAAGAGGCCGAAAAGCCCGTGGTGCGAGAGGTCACGCGGCGGACGCAGGTGGTCAGCCTGGCCGTTTACGGTGACGCCCCCGAGAGCACACTCAGGAACCTGGCCGAACGGGTGAAGGACGATGTCGCGAATCTCGAAGGGATTACTCTGGCGGAGGTGACGGGGATTCGCGATCCGGAGATCCACGTGGAGATCTCCGAGGCGACCCTCAGGCGCTATGGTCTGACCCTGGGAAACGTGGCCCAGGCGGTCCGGCAGGCGAGCCTGGATCTACCCGCAGGCAGCGTCAAGACCAACGCGGGAGAGATCCTCATTCGAACCAAGGGCCGGAGGTATTACGCCTCGGACTATCGGGGCGTGGCGGTTATCACACGCCCGGACGGGACCGTAGTCCCCCTGGGTCAGATTGCACGCCTTCGGGACGGCTTCGAGGACGTGGACATTCGCGCGCGTTTTCAGGGAAAGCCCGCAGCCATCGTCCAGGTGTATCGCGTCGCCGATCAGAACGCCCTCGAGGTGGCCGGCACGGTCAAACGCTATGTGGAGACCGTCCGAAGAAGCCTGCCGGAAGGCGTCTCGGTGAGCGCCTACCGGGATCGTTCCGAGATTCTTCGAAGCCGACTGAATCTCCTTCTCAAGAACATGGCCCTCGGGCTCGTGCTCGTGAGCATCCTCCTGGGCCTGTTCCTGGAGCTGAAGCTGGCCTTCTGGGTGACCCTGGGGATCCCCATTTCCTTCATGGCAGGCCTCTGGATGCTGCCCTATTTCCATGTCTCCATCAACATGATCTCCCTCTTTGCCTTCATCATGGTCCTGGGGATCGTGGTGGACGACGCCATCATCGTGGGGGAAAACGTCTTCAGCAAGCAGGAATCGGGTCACGGCTCCATGCGGGCGGCGGTGGAAGGCACCGTCGAGGTAGGGCGCCCCGTGATTTTCGCCGTGCTGACCACGATCGTCGCCTTTTTTCCGCTTCTCCTGGGCTCAGGCATGATGGGAAAGATCATGCGGAACATTCCCATTGTGATCATCCTCGTCTTGGCCGGCTCCCTGGTGGAATCGCTTCTCATTCTGCCGGCCCACCTGGAACGGAGCCGTAGGAGAAAGGTATCGCGCGGAAAGGACGTTTCAAAAGAAAAGATCACGTCCCGTGCGCTCAGGTGGGTCATTCACGGACCGTATGCCCGCTTTTTGACCCTTTGCATTCGATGGCGTTACGGGGTCTTTGCCGCGGGGATCGCCGCGCTTTTCCTCACGGTCGGGGTGTGGCAGGCGGGCTGGATCAAGTTCACCTTTTTCCCCAAGATCGAGAGCGACACCCTGAGCGCTTCCCTGACCATGCCCGTGGGAACGCCCCTGGAGCGAACCCTCGAGGTCGTCAGCCGCATGGAGCGGGCCGGGCGGGAGGCCCTTGCCGAGGCGGGTGCAGGGCGACCGGAGGGCGCTCCGCCGCTCCTGGAGTACAGCGCGGCCCAGGTAGGTCTTCACTCCGGCGGGCACGGGCCTCACGGCGGGTCTTCCGATGTGGGCGGCCACCTGGCGCAGGTCTACCTTCAGATCCTGGATGGGGAAGAACGGAATGTTCGCGCCTCGAAGCTCACCCGCATGTGGAGGGAGAAGCTGGGGCCGGTGTCGGATGCCGAGTCCATCACATTCGAGAGCGCGCTCTTTCGGGCCGGGAACCCCGTTGAAGTGCATCTTTCCCTGAATGATCACGAGAGCCTTCTCGAGGCTGCGGATGCACTCAAGGAAGAGCTCAATCAGTACCCCGGAGTCTTCGACGTGAGCGACAGTTTTCTGCCCGGTAAAAAGGAGATGCAGCTCAAGCTGAAAACCGCAGCTCGAAGTCTGGGCCTGTCTCTTGAGGACCTGGCCAGCCAGGTGCGTCACGCCTTTTACGGGGCCGAGGCGCTCCGGTTTCAGCGGGACCAGGACGAGGTCAAGGTGCTCGTGCGGTATCCCGACAGAGAGCGACGCTCGTTGGGATACGTGGAGGAGATGAGAATCCGCACACCCGGCGGGGCGGAGGTCCCCTTCGTGCAGGTTGCAGAGCAGCACCTGGAGCGGGGGTATGCCACCATTGAGCGGGCCCAGAGGCGAAGGGTCGTCAAGGTGACCGCTGACGTGGACGAGACACGCATCAACGCGAACCAGCTGCGCCAGGACGTGGAGAACCTGGTCATCCCGAAGCTCGAGGCCCGTTTCCCCGGCCTTCGCACGGTCATGGAGGGAGAAGGGAAAGAGCAGAAGGAGAGCCTGGCCGATGTCTTCAACGGCCTGGCCATCGCGCTTTTCGGCATCTACGCCCTCCTGGCCATTCCCTTTCGATCCTTTTCCCAGCCCCTGGTGGTCATGGCTGCCATTCCCTTCGGCATGGTGGGGGCCGTCCTTGGGCACATGATCATGGGCCTGAACCTGAGCCTGTTGAGCCTTTTCGGTATGGTGGGCCTGACCGGTGTGGTGGTGAACGATTCCCTCGTCCTCATCCACGCGACCAACCGGCTTCGCAAAGACGGACGGAGTGCGGAGGAGGCGATCATTCAGGGAGGGCGTATGCGGTTTCGAGCCATCCTGCTCACCTCCCTCACCACGTTCGCCGGGCTGACGCCCATGATCCTGGAGAAGAGCCTTCAGGCCAGGTTTCTCATTCCCATGGCGGTGAGCCTGGGGTTCGGGGTCCTTTTCGCCACCGGCATCACCCTTCTCCTCGTGCCTTGCGGATACGTGATTCTGGAAGACCTCCTGGGGATTTTCCATGCGGCTCGAAAGGAACCCGGGGCGGCCACTCCTCATTCGGGCACGATCGCGGAGGGACAGGATGCTTGAGGCCATTCGAACAAGGCGCAGCATACCTCTGAAAGAGGTCGTCATCGCAAAGCGGTGACTACACGAAAAAGCCGACGATGTAACGAAGGGAAAGGTAGAGGATGAGCCCGCCCAGAACGGTCTTGATGAGATGCGCCGGAATGTGTTTTTGAAGACGGGCCCCTGCGTACATCCCCAGGAATCCTCCCAGGCCGAAGAGGGCTCCGAGCCTCCAGTCCGGTGCGACGGCCAGCCCGGTGTGGGCGTACAAAGGTGCGATCAGGCTGTAGAAGAAGACCCCCGCAATGGAGGTCATGAAGGTCCCCAGGAGAGCCGCACCGGCGATGGTGTAGACCGGAAGGCCGAAGACGGCGATGAGAAAGGGCGCGATGATGGCGCCGCCGCCGATTCCGTAAGTTCCTCCCACCACGCCCACTCCGAAGGTCAGGGCAAAGAGCGCCCACGTGTTGAAGGAGAAGACCTCCCCGAAGAAACGGTATTCGTATCGGGAGACCGAGAACCGCACGGTCCGGACGGCCGTATCGGGAGACGCGGCGTCAATCGGCCCGTTTTTTCTCTTTTGATCCGTCCGTTCCTTGAAGCGCTCCTCCAAGGCCCGGGTTCGGGCCCGGGCCCCCCGCCCTCCGGGCGTGAGCTCGTAGAGCAGGCGGGCTCCGATGTAGAAGAGGACGCAGCCTATAAAAAGCTTGAAACGGGCAGGGTCGGGAAGAAATCGGATGCGGAGAAAGGCACCGAGGAAAACGCCGGGGAGGGTCCCTGCGATGATGATCCAGGCCAGGGGCCAGGCCATGCGCCCCTCGCGGATGTACCGGTAGACGCCGCTGGGGATCGCCACGATGTTGTAGACCAGGTTCGTGGGGCTGACAGACGGGCTCGTAAAGCCCAGCACGCTCACCTGAAAGGGAAGAAGAAGAAAGGCGCCGGACACCCCGCTCATGGACGTAAACAGGGAGACCACAAAGGCCACGACAAAAGGAATCGCCGGGTGGACCTCGACTCCGGAGACGGGAAACAGCATGACGGGTTCCCCTTGATTGATGGGGTACTGTATCCTACTTTTCTACAGGGATTCTTTCCCGCCGTCAAGGGAGGGGGTCTAGAGGACGATCTCCTTCCGCCGAATTCGAGCGGGAAGAGACGGGGCCGGAGCGGGTCATGGAAGGGAGCGCGGAAGGCATGCTCCGCCGTTGATCCTCATTCCGGCGGCGTGTGACGAATCTCAGGCATGGCCATAGGGCGTTCCGTTGTCAAAGGGGTCCGAGTGGGGAGGTGTCGCCTCTTCTGGAAATTCATGCGCACCCTGGTTTCTGGAGGCCTCGATCATGTAGGTGATTTTGGAGATGAGATATCCGCGGACCAGGAACCCCAGTGCGAAACGCCTCGTGGGATCCAGCCCGTCGAGCGCGAATGCCCGGCAGATGTCCTCAACGACCGGGGAGATCTTCTCGTTCATTTCTTTCTGAATGGGGTCGGGTTCGGCATCCTTTATGGCTCCCCAGACCGCCGGAACAATATAGGTGATGGGGCGTGAGAGCAGCTCGGTGCGGTATGCCGAAAAGATCTCCATGGATGTCCGATCCGCAAGGGCGCCGACTTTTCGAGCGATTCGCATCACATCGTCGGGTTCGGCCTCGCCCTGGGCCTTCCCGGAAGAGAACCATCGTTTCAGCAGACCCTTCAGCATGAACCCTCCTCCCGTCGCTTTTCCCGGTTGATCCCTCTCGTCTTCACTCGCTCGTTCGACCGGCCGAAGCCTCTGCCAGAGAGCGAATTTCACGTCCATTTCCTTCCTATTCATTCGGCACCACGGATACGGTTCTTAAATGGGGTGGGGAGAAAGAAGGGCAAAGCCGCTCGAATCGGAGGCCTTTTATCGGATAAAGAGGTTGTTCGAAAGGGGGCCACGCGTTAGAAAGAAGAGGGGAGGTGGGGTGATGCGCTGCCCTTCGTGCAGGAAAGAGAATGCCGCTTCGGCCCGGTTTTGTTCCCATTGTGGCAAACCGCTTGGAAAGGACGATGTGGAGCCTCGCGCCAAACGGCGCCGCCGGGGATGCTGGTTGGCCGCTTTCACGGCCGTGGCTGTGCTCCTGGCCGTCTGGTGGCTTTTCCGCGGGCCGGACCAAGGGGGGAAGCGGGGCCTGTTGCGTGATGCCCGAGAGGCGGGCAACCGGGTGATGGGCCCTTCGAGCCGGAAGGGTTCCCCGATGGACGCGTCCCCGACCGGGGGGAAGGCGAAAGACGATGTGAACCCCGAGGCGTGGATCGCCGGAGAGGTCTCCATCGGCCACCGTCTGGGGGTCACCCTGGGCGCGGTCCCGGGCGTCGTGGTTTCCGGGGGCTGGATCGCCCTTCCGGTTCGCGCCTGCTACGGTGGGGATCAATGGCGGTTCCGGCTGCGTGACGGTCGGGAGATCCCCATCGTTCAAGGCCTGTGGCGCGACGGGGATCCGGTGGCCCTCTGGCGGCTGGAAGAGGGAACACGGGTTCCGGGCCCCGATCTCGTCCCCTGGGAGCCTGAACGGCCCCTTCAATGGCAGTCCATCGCGATATCCGGCATGGCCCGGGAGGTCCCCGCCCTTTCCCTCGTCGAGGGGGCGGACCGGTTCGTGAAGGTTCCTCGAGAGGTCGCACCCCTGAAGCCGGGCCTTTTTCTTCAGAAGGGACGCGCAGTGGGGTGGACCTTCGGAAGCATCGAACCGGGAGGGTTCCTGTGGGCCGGTTCCCCCGGGCGGGAGCTCACCAGCGACATTCGGGTCGATCATTTCTACAATCTCACCTTCTCAAACGGCCGGGAGGAGCAATTCCTCAGGGCGTTGGCCCTGGGAGACCGTGTGCCGTTGCTGGAAAGGCTGAAGGCCTTTGCCGAAGGGTTTCGCCTTCAGCCCGAGCTGCTTCCGGAACAGGCGCCGCCGATTCTTCGGGAAGAGGACGTGGCTCGGGGCATGGCCGCGCTGGCCGAGAGGCTGGTGGGCCAGGGGTTGACCAGGGAAACGGCCGATCTCCTGAGCAGCGAGGTCCTTGTCGCGGCCGGTAACGAGCGGCTCGTGATTCAGGCGCTCGAGGCCACGGTTCGATACTACGGTGCCGAAAGCGCGGCCAATCTGGCCGTTGACGTCCTGGAGGACCTGGATCCGGTGCGTGGTGAGGCGACGGCCGAGCTCAGGGCACACGTCAGGGGGCTGTATCTCGACTGGATTCGGGACCGAATCGAGCAGGGGGATACGTACGGGGCCTGGCGGGCCTTGAAGCGCTCCGAAGGCCCCTTTCCGGAGGACCCTGAGTTCCTTCTTCTGGGCGCGGAGCTGGCTCTCGAGGACGGGGATTGGCGCAGGGCCGAAAGAGATCTTTCCCGGAAACGGTTCCCGGCGGAGCTGTCCGAGTGGGCGGCGAGGCTCGCAAAGCGGATGGAAGGACTCAGGTCGGAGGAAGGAAAGATCGTGATCCGTTTTCAGCCCGGGCTCCGGCATATCCCGGTGAGCGCGCTTCTGAACGGTTCTGTGAAGCAGGCCTTCGTCATCGATACGGGCGCGTCCATGGTCACCATTCCCTCCTCCACCGCCCGTGCCCTGGGATTGCGAATCGACGAGAACACGCCCCAGACATGGGTTTCTACAGCGGGCGGCCCGGCCCTGGCACGGCAGGTCACGCTGGATGCCGTGGCCCTGAAGGGACGGGAGATCACCCAGGTCCAGGCCTGGGTCCTCGATATCCCGGGACGCCCCGATCTGGGGCTCCTCGGGCTCAACTACCTGAACCGTTTTCACGTGGAAATCGACAACGAGCAGGGGGTGCTCATGCTCAAGCCCCGCTGAACGGACGGGCCCTTTTTTTGGCATTGCCTCCCGGTCCCGCGGCCGATATACTTTGATTGTTCGTGAAAGCCTCTGGATGGAAACAGGGCTTCTCGGGTGCGCGTGCATCTTTTCTCTCGAGTGTCTTCCGGTATCTTCGGCAAGGTAAGACCAGCGTTGGGGAAAAAACGGCACTCCGGGAAGCCCTCTCTTTTGGCGGCCGCTCGAGGGAGGGGAGATCTGCCTATTCTTCGGGGTAGGAGAGCAGGAGGGTGATGCCGGCAAACCGCGCTTTCACTCGAAGGAGACGCCCGTCAGGGCGTCGAAAGTGAAACACCAGCCTGGCTCGAGAGGCCTTCTCTTCCGGATCGTCCTCCCCGGGGAGCAGGGAATAGCGGTAGTGAATCTGTCTATCGCCAGGGGAGAGGTGTTCCCGGTAGGGGGGACCGAAGAGCTCGAGGATGTCCCGCCGGGAAGGAAGCCGTGTCCCGGCCCGGTTCGAATCTTCTGAAGGGGCATGACCGCGAACGCGCCGGGGAGACACATCGACGCTGGCATGACCCACGGCCTTGATGCTCCGGAGAAGGTAGGCGGAGGTCAGGACCCTTCCAAACCGTTCGGGAAGCCGAGCCTGACACAACTTGCCCTTGAAGAAGGAGAGGTCCACGGGGACGTCGAATCGATTTGCGTTTTGCCCGCCGTTTCGCTCTTTCTTGACAAAGGAGTAGATCCATCGGGTTTTGGACCCGATTTCCTGCATGCGGGAAGGGCGGCGCCTGGCCAGGAAAAGGATGTCCTCGGGAAGGAGAACGGGATGTGAAAAGGTCAGGGTCAAACCGTCCTGAGTGGCAAGCCGGACGTGAAGCTCCGCTTCCGCAAGCTGACGCTTCACCTGCAAGAGACGGATGTAGACACACCCGCTCAGGGCCGTCAAAGCCGCAAGACAAAGCGAGGTCAGAAGGACCATGGAGTTGAATCGCGTGGAACGAAGTCGCGCCCGCCGCCCCGGTTGAACGGACTTCCTGTTTCGCCCGTCTCGAGGTCGCCGGTTTTTCGGGGTTGCCTTATTCATTTCTTTGATGCTTGCGGCGGCCTCCCGGGGATCCTCGTTCGCCGGTGAGCCGGGGGGGCCTGGAGTATCCCGCCGTGGGCATCCATCCAGCCCTGAACCCTTACATCCGCAAGGGCGTTGTGCGGCCGAAGGGGGCGGAGTACGTGCCTGATCGTCCCGGCACCCTGACGCCTGAGAGCCCTGTGGTCCGGGCCTTTCTTCGACCGGGCCGGACCTGGGGCGATGAATGGAACAGCCTCAAGGATTACCAGCGCTTCCAGAAAGAGCCTTAGGCCGGGTCGACACTCTTTTCCGGCGGCCGGTCCCTGTGATCTCCGGCTCAGTCGTCCACGGTCTCCGGCAAGGGCACCATCGTTTTCTTCCTTCCCCGGATGCGGAAGGCATGGGTGTATCCGATGCGGCGGGCGAGCTCCAGGGCCGCATCGAAGCCGGAGCCCACTTCGGAGGGCCGGTGTGCATCCGAACCGAAGCAGATGGGAATGCCGCGATCCCTCGCCATCGTGAGGAGGATCTCGGAAGGGTATACCTCCCCGGCCGCTTTTCGCAGTCCCGAGGCGTTGATCTCGATGCCCATGTCCGCATCGGCGATTCGATCGAGCGCCGGAGCGGATATCTCTCTCAAGTCCCCTTCGGAGGGGCGGTAGTTGAACTTCTTGGGCAGGTCCAGATGCCCCACCACATCGAAGAGCCTCGACTCGGCCAGCCTGCCGATGAGATGGAAGTAGTCTCGCCACGTATCGGTTACATCCACCGAATCCCAGACGTAACGGTCATCCGGGTTGTCGAATCCCCAGTTGTCGATAAAGTGGACCGATCCGATCACCAGATCGAAGTCCTGGGCGGGCAGCCAATGGGACAGGAATTCCTCGCAGCCCATGTAGTAGTCCGCCTCGATCCCGAAGAGGACTGCGGGGTCGTCGCGGCCCTGAAGCTCGAGAACGGACCGGCGATAGGCAGGAAAGTCGTGGATGGACATTCGATGCGCCGGGTCATACCCGTCGGGAGCAGGGCAGTGATCCGTGAGGCAGATCTCCGGAATGCCCCGAGCCCGGGCTGCATCGCGGTAGTCCCGCGGCATTCCCTCGGCATGCTTGCAGAGGGCGGTGTGAAGGTGGTAATCCGGTAACATGTGGGTTTCATTCCCCCGTTCTTTATCGCGCACGGTCGCCTCACGGCGACGGAACGGAAGTATATGAGCAACCGGGCGGCCTGTCAACGCCTCGACTTCGAACTTTCGCCGCGAATTCAAACCTGGTATAAAACAGAGTTCCCTGCGGGCGGGGACGTCTGCCAAAGCCTCGCAACGAGCCCCGGGGGAGCTTGAAGTCGAGCAACGGCCATCGGAGGGGGAGGTTTGGAGGAGCGGGGAGCCATCAGGGCCTATGTGAGCCTTTCCGCGGCGGTCCTTTTCTGGGGGCTGTCCTTTGTGGCGACCAAGGTGGCCCTGCAGACCATGACCACGTTCACGCTGGTCTTTTTTCGCTTCGGACTGGCGGGCCTGATTTTTATGGGGGTGAGCGTATTCAAGGGCGGGCTCCCCAAGCTGACGCGAAGGGCCCATGTGAAGCTTTTTCTGATGGCCATCTTCGAGCCGGGGCTCTATTTCTATTTCGAGACCGTGGGGCTGCAGCACACCACCGCACCCAAGGCCGCCCTCATCATCGCCACGGTACCGGTGGCGGTTCTCGTCTTTGCGCGCATTCTCATCGGGGAGAGGATCCGTCTGGTCTCCCTCATCGGTATCCTGACCTCTCTGTTCGGCATCGGGGTTCTCATCACGGGCGATCCTCAGTTTCAATGGGCCGTCGGGGATCACCTCGTGGGCGATCTCCTGATCATCGGAGCCGTGATCACGGCGGCCCTGTACATGGTCGGGGCTCGCAATCTCGGCCGGGAGTACTCGGCCTGGGATATCACCTGCTACCAGATTTTTTACGGGGCCCTCTTTTATGCGCCCATGTTTCTGGTGGAAATGTCCGGTCTGGACTGGGGGGAGGTGACCGCCGCCTCTTTGATCGCGGCCGTTTATCTGACCCTCTTTGCCACGGTGGCCGCGTTTCTCTGCTACAACTACGGTCTTACGCGAATTCAAGCCTCCCGGGCCTCCGTGTTCATCAACGGAATCCCGGTGATCACATCCGCCGCGGCATGGGTCGTCCTGGGAGAACGTCTCACAGGCCTTCAAGCGATGGGCGGCGGTATGGTCCTTTTCGGGGTGTGGGTCACAAATGCCCTGGGAAGACCTCGGCGTCCCGGACCGGAAGGGAGTGAGCTTGACACCCCCTAGACCTTTTCTTATCCTCAACGGAAGGTACGGCGGGCTGCACGCCTGCTGTTCTTCATGACGGAAACGGCCTCGACCGAAAGCGTGTCGGGGGTCGACGGAGGGCCATTCATGACATTCGACGTCGTTATCATCGGCGCAGGCCCGGCGGGAATCTTCGCCGCACTCACCCTGGTGGAGATGGGGGCGGGAAAGATCGCCCTCCTGGAACAGGGAAAGGACCTTGCCCACCGCAGGCGGGGAAGCCGGGAGGACGTCCTCAGTGGGTGGGGCGGAGCCGGGGCGTTCAGCGACGGGAAACTGACCCTTTCCCCCGAGGTGGGGGGGTTCCTGGGGGAATTCCTGGACGGTGGAGACCTGAACGCACTGCTTGCGGAAACGGATGAGAAATACGTGCTCCATGGCGCGCCGGACGTCGTGTTCGGAGAGCCCTCTCCCCGTCTGGAGGAACTGTCGGACCGGGCACGGCTTGCCGATCTCAGCCTCATCCCTTCGCGAATCCGTCACATCGGCACGGACCACTGCCCCAGGGTCCTGTCCCGATTCAGAGAATCACTGGGGAATCGGGTGGAGGTCCGCACGGGATGCCTTGTGGATCGGATCCTGGTGGAGGGTGGAAAGGTCACCGGCGTGGCCCTGAAGGGCGGAGAGATCCTGCACGCGAGCTTTGTGGTGGCTGCGCCGGGGCGGTCGGGATCCGGTTGGATGAAAGATCAGGCCGAGTCCCTGGGACTTCGGACCCAGGCGAGCCCGGTGGACATCGGGGTTCGTGTGGAGCTCCCGGCTGCAGTGTTCAAGGACATTACGGACCTTACCTATGAATCCAAGTTCATCTACTACGGAAAGACCTTCGACGACAAGGTCCGCACGTTCTGTATGAATCCCTATGGAGAGGTGGTGACGGAGTGGCACGGCGGCATCACCACGATCAACGGGCACAGCTATACCGACCATCGAGGGGAGAACACGAACTTTGCCATTCTGGTCAGCAGCGCCTTCACCGAGCCGTTTGACGACCCCATCGCCTATGGGCGCTATATCGCAGGTCTGGCCAACCTTCTGGGCGGGGGGGCCATGGTGCAGCGACTGGGGGATCTGCTCGCCGGGCGTCGCAGCACTCCGGAACGGATCGAGCGTTGCCTCACCAAACCCAGCCTTCGGGACGCCACACCCGGAGACCTGAGCTTCGTGTTCCCCTACCGCCACCTCCTCGGCATTATCGAGATGCTGCAGGCCCTGGACAGGATGGCGCCCGGGGTCTACTCCCGGCATACCCTCCTCTACGGCGTGGAGGTCAAGTTCTACTCCAACCGGATTCAGGTCTCCCCGAGCATGGAGACCGGCGTGGAAAACCTCTTTGCAGCCGGCGACGGAGCGGGCATCACTCGGGGGTTGATCCAGGCCTCGGCAAGCGGGATCCTGGCCGCCAGGGCCGTGGCCGAGCGACTCGGCCGAATGTAACGGGCCACCATGCCGCCGGGTTGCGGGCTTGCGCCTTGACGCACTCCCGGGGAATACGGTACTCTTTTTTTGTTGACCTGTTTCAAGGGGAACCATGAAAGAGATTCAAATCACATGTACCTGTGGTCAGGAGTGCCGGGTGGATGCCGCAAACGGCGCCACGTTACGTTGCCCTTCATGCGGTCGCATGGTCAGTGTGCCGAGCAAGGAGATGGACCCGGCCAGACGGGACAGCCTGGAGAGCTTCATCGACGCGACCTTTGAGCTCCTGGACGAGGTCGACGGCGCCTTTCCGACTTCCGGTGCGAGATAACCTGTTCGAAAGGCCGACAACAAAGGTGCTGCCTTTGATTCGCCGTATTCCATGGGTTTTTTTGATGGTGGGCCTTCTCTGGGGAGGGCCTCTCGTCGCTGCCGCGTCCGCCGAGCTGAAGGTCGAGCTCGACGTCCGGAAGGTGGCCGAGCACTCCGTACTCGTGACCCTCATGTGGTCGGCCACCATTGTCGCGGATCGCGAGTGGGAGGGCTGCGAGCTCCTGATTTCCTTCCGCGATATTCGGGATCGCGAAATCCATCGCATCACCAGGACGCTGAGCCTGGAAAGCGGGCGAAACGAGATTGCGGGGCATGAGATCTGCGGGGTTTCCGTCTGGGAAAAGACCCGTAAGTTCTCCGGTAAGCTCAACTGCGGTTTTTAAGACCTCGCGGGCCTGTGCGCGCTCCCGGGGTATGCCCTTCTGCTCCATCTCCTTCCTCTTCCATTCACCGTGAAAACATGCCTCGAGAAGGCACGAGGTCGCCGGGCGGAAGTTTCCGTACGGCCGCAGACTTTTTTCCCGCAGAGGCGCAGAGAAGCAGGGAAACACGGGGAATTTCCTCGTCTCCTCACGCCCCCTCAGGCCCCTGGGTTGGGCCTTTCTGCGGACCTTCCTTTGGCACAAGATTTGCTCATAGAACACCTCAACGGGCTCCAGGCGATCCCAAGGGAGGGGACGCGCACGGGCAAATGCCGAAGAGGCGGGCCCGTCCAACGCACGGGAGGGGTGAATCCATGCCGTATGAAGTCCAGCGGGGCGATACCATCGCCAAAATCTCGGCGCTCATGAAGATTGACTGGCCCACCCTGAAGCGCCTCAACCCGAATGCCGTGGGTCGCTCGACCAGAAACGGGAACTGGTTTCTCAAGGAGGGGGCCGAGCTTCGAGGTCCGGAGAGCTTCGAGGCCCGGTTTTCCGAAAGCCTGAAGGGAAAGGGGGCCGTTTCCGAAAAGGCTGCAGACCCGAAGCCCGTAAAGCTCTCGGCGGCCTCTTCCGCACCGGCCGAGGCGGATGGAGCGTGGAAGACCTACACCATCCGCCCGGGAGACACGCTGTGGAAACTGGCCGTCAACCGGTTTCGAGTGGACCCCAAAGAGCTTGTCGAGGCCAATGGAATTGAAGATCCTCACCGTATTCAGCCGGGGCAGGTGATACGCGTGCCACCGGCCCGGGACTTGCCTGAAGAGATGGAGGTGGTGGCGACCTGGTACGGCAGGAATTACCACGGAAGGCCTATGGCGAACGGTGAGTTCTACAACATGTATGCAAACACCATCGCACATCGGGAGTTGCCTTTTGAAACACGGGTCGAGATCACGAACCCGGAGACCGGTGAGACGGCCCGGGCCGTGGTCAAGGACCGGGGTCCTTTCGTAGAGGGACGGGACGTGGATCTGTCCTTCGGACTGGCTCGAAAGCTCTCCCTCGTGGAAAAAGGGGTGGGCAGGCTGCACATGAGGATCCTGGGGTAAGGCATCCGTTCGTTTCCGGATTGGACGCATCCCGGTGCCCGAACCCTGATTTGTGGATGGGCACCCGGCAGGGCTTCAAGGTTTCCGCCGGAAGGACCGATGAAACCCATAGAAGGCAAGGGCCGCGGGTTCAAAGGGGCGAGGGCGCCGCGAC